>ULUE01044923.1_pt1 | contig 75292 bp, 55 predicted proteins | sample 1958211 | NCBI WGS metagenome assembly ULUE01 (sample SAMEA4835752, study PRJEB28245) | human gut metagenome | biome: gut microbiome; material: fecal sample | place: Denmark | collected 2008 | reverse complement strand
ACGGCTGTTTTGGCTAAGGACTTGTTGAATGTGTATTTCAATCCGAAAGCCGCCGATCTGGCTCTGACCGATTATAAACCGGGCGATAAACTGGTGCCGTTCAAAGTGGTCGGCGAATGGAAAGGACCGGAACTGGCCGGCATGCATTACGAGCAGCTGATCCCGTGGGTCAATCCGGGAGAAGGTGCTTTCCGGGTAATCACCGGCGACTATGTGACGGTGGAAGATGGTACGGGTATCGTACATATCGCTCCGACTTTCGGTGCGGATGACGACCGTGTGGCAAAAGCAAGCGGCGTACCTCCTTTGATGATGATCGACAAAGATGGGAACCGCCGTCCGATGGTCGATATGACAGGTAAATTCTATCTGCTGGAAGACCTCGATCCCGAGTATGTTCAGGAGCATATGAATGCGGCCGACTACGACCCGTGGCAGGGCAAGTTCGTGAAGAACGCTTATGATGCGACCAAAGGCGAAAAAGACGAAACGCTGGATGTTGAAATCTGCATGATGCTGAAAGCACAGAACCGTGTGTTCCGCATCGAGAAGCATGTGCACAACTATCCGCATTGTTGGCGTACGGACAAGCCTGTGTTGTACTATCCGCTGGATAGCTGGTTTATCCGCACGACCGCTTGCCGCGAACGGATGATTGAACTGAACAATACGATCAACTGGAAACCGCAGAGCACCGGCACGGGACGTTTCGGCAAATGGTTGGAAAACCTTCAGGACTGGAACCTGAGCCGTAGTCGCTACTGGGGAACGCCGTTGCCTATCTGGCGTACCGAAGACGGGGCGGAAGAAATCTGCATCGGTTCGGTTGAAGAACTGTACAATGAAATTGAGAAATCCGTAAAAGCCGGGCTGATGGAGTCCAACCCGTATAAGGAATTGAAATTCCAGCCGGGCGAATATACGAAGGAGAACTACGAAAAGATCGACCTGCACCGTCCGTATGTGGATGATGTGATTCTGGTTTCCGAAAGCGGTAAGCCGATGAAGCGCGAGACCGACCTGATCGACGTATGGTTCGATTCCGGCGCGATGCCTTATGCTCAGATTCATTATCCGTTCGAGAACAAGGAAATCTTCGACGACCGCAAGGTTTATCCGGCCGATTTCATCGCCGAAGGCGTCGACCAAACACGCGGATGGTTCTTCACTTTGCATGCGATTGCTACGATGGTATTCGACAGCGTTTCGTATAAAGCTGTCGTTTCGAACGGATTGGTATTGGACAAGAATGGCAACAAAATGTCCAAACGTCTGGGTAATGCCGTCGATCCGTTCGCCACGATTGAGCAGTACGGTTCCGATCCTTTGCGCTGGTACATGATTACGAACGCCTCTCCGTGGGATAACATCAAGTTTGATATCGACGGTATCGAAGAAGTTCGCCGCAAGTTCTTCGGTACATTATATAATACATATTCGTTCTTCGCCTTGTATGCGAATGTGGACGGTTTCGATTATTCCGAACCGGATGTGGATTGGAAAGAACGTCCCGAAATCGACCGTTGGATTCTGTCGTTGCTGAATTCGTTGGTAAAGGATGTGGATGGATTCCTGGATACATACGAACCGACCCGTGCCGGACGTGCGATCTCTGATTTCGTAAACGATAACCTGAGTAACTGGTATGTGCGCCTGAACCGCCGCCGTTTCTGGGGTGGAGGTATGACGACCGACAAGTTGTCCGCTTACCAGACTTTGTACACTTGTCTGGAAACGGTCGCCAAGTTGATGGCTCCGATCGCGCCGTTCTATGCAGACCGGTTGTTCTGTGACCTGATCGCCGCTACCGGACGCGAAAAGGTTGAATCTGTCCACCTGTCCGAATTCCCGGTTTGCAATGAGGCAATGATCGACAAGGACCTGGAAGAACGTATGCAGATGGCTCAGGATGTGTCTTCTATGGTGCTGGCTTTGCGCCGTAAGGTGAACATCAAGGTGCGTCAGCCGCTTCAAACCATCATGGTCCCGGTTGTGGATGCCCACCAGCAGGAAAGCATCGAAGCCGTGAAAGCGCTGATCTTGAACGAGGTCAATGTGAAGGAACTGAAGTTTGTCGATAATGCCGCCGGTATTTTGGTGAAGAAGATCAAGCCGGACTTCAAGAAGCTGGGTCCGCGTTACGGCAAGATCATGAAGGCATTGGCCGCCGCTATCCAGGCGATGAGCCAGGACGAAATCAATGCGTTCGAGAAAGCCGGAACATTCACGCTGACCTTCGAAGGACAGGAGGCGATGATCGAACGTGCAGACGTCGAAATCATCTCCGAAGACATACCGGGCTGGTTGGTTGCGAACGAAGGCCGCTTGACGGTGGCGCTGGATATCACCGTGACGGAAAACCTCCGCAAGGAAGGGCTGGCGCGTGAGTTGGTAAACCGTATCCAGAACCTGCGTAAGAGCAGCGGTTACGACATTACTGACAAAATATCCGTCACTGTCCTTTCGAACGATGGGATGGACGAGGCGATCAAGGACTTCAATTCCTATATCGCAAACCAGGTGTTGGCTGTATCAGTGGAAATTACGGATGTGATCAGCGACGCGACCGAGATGGATTTCGAAGACTTCAAGCTTTCGGTCCGGATCGAAAAAGCATAAATATTCAATGAATAATGAATAATTAATAATGAACAATGGAAGAATTGCTTATATTTGTGGGCAAGAGAAAAGGAAATCTTTCTCATTGTTGAATTATTCATTATTCATTCTTGATTGTTAATTATTAATTTAAATGAACCATGGCAGAAAAGACAAGATATTCGGATGCCGAACTCGAGGAGTTCCGCGCCATAATATTGGAAAAGCTGGAAAAGGCGAAAAAAGATTATGACCTGTTGAGATCCGGTGTCACCAATTCTGACGGCAATGATGTCGCCGATACATCTCCTACGTTTAAAGTATTGGAGGAAGGTGCTGCGACTTTATCGAAGGAAGAGGCCGGTCGTTTGGCACAACGCCAGATGAAGTTTATCCAGAACTTGCAGGCGGCATTGATCCGGATTGAGAATAAGACATACGGTATTTGCCGCGAGACCGGTAAATTGATCCCGAAAGAAAGATTACGTGCAGTACCTCACGCTACGTTGAGTATCGAAGCTAAACAGGGAGGTGCCAAGTAAATGAGATATTCCAAAGGTTGGGGAGCAGCGTTGATTGTGATGCTGCTCCTTATTCTTGACCAGGCTCTTAAAATATGGATTAAAACTCACATGCAGCTGCATGAGAGTATCGAAATTACTCCGTGGTTTTATTTGTACTTCACCGAGAATCCGGGAATGGCTTTCGGGATAGAAGTGATCGGTAAGTTGTTTTTATCGGTATTCCGTATTATAGCTGTCGGCTTTATCGGTTATTACCTGTATAAGCTGGTGAAACAGAATTATGCCTTTGGCTTTATCGCCTGTATCTCGTTGATCTTTGCAGGGGCTATTGGGAACATCATCGACTCTATATTCTATGGGGTGGTGTTCGATCATAGTTTTGGACAGGTAGCCTCATTTATGCCGGAGGGTGGAGGCTATGCCAGTTGGTTGCACGGGAAAGTGGTCGATATGTTCTATTTTCCTTTGATACAGACGGTGTTGCCCGAATGGATTCCGGTGTGGGGAGGAGAGGAGTTCATCTTTTTCCGTCCGATCTTTAACTTGGCCGATTCGGCGATTTGCGTAGGCGTCTTTTTGTTGTTGCTGTTCTACCGTCATACATTGTCGACAAGTCTCTCAAAAGAAAAATAAAAGAATTGATGCGGAACAGGCTGCATAGATATAGATATAATGTCGTTTTGTTGCTGGCAACCTGGTTGGTTGCCTGTAGCAAAGTACCGGATGACATTCTTTCGGAAAAGAAAATGCAAGCTGTACAGGTGGATATGCAATTGGCAGAAGCTATGATTAACTTGGACAGCAAGGCGTTTTCCGATAATGCCCGTAAGGAGGCTCTATATCAGTCCATCTTCCGCAAATACGATATCACACAAGCCGAGTACGACAGTTCGCTCATTTGGTATGGACGGCATCTGGATATTTATATGAAGGTGTATGACCGTGTGCTGGCCGATTTGAATAAACGGCAGAAAGCGTTAGGCGACGTACAGGCTTTGGCTGCACCTGTTTCCAAACAGGATTCGGTGGATATCTGGCCTCGTCGCACCTCTTTAAGATTGGAGCCCGATGCTCTGTTTAACGGTGTGACGTTCGACATCAAACCGGAAACGAACTATTCGTCCGGCAGCACGTTTGTGTTGGGGATGAATGTCTGGGGTATCAATAAAGGGATGGTCTATAAACCGGAAATACGCATAAGTGCTGATCAGGGCGATACGATCGTGACTGTCAATGACAAGGTGCTTCGTGATGGTTATCATGAAACCGTTTTGAAGACAGTTCCGACTAAACAGGTCAAACGTGTGTACGGTTATATCTTTATGAACAATGCCGATTCTTCCTACTACAAAGTTTATTTGGACAGCTTGAACCTTATGAAATATAATTACGGTCGTCTGACCGATATGGCAAAAGATTCGTCTGCCGTAAAAATATCCACAGCGGAATAAAAAGTGTTATGCGCCGGATCGCTTCCCATTATATCTATTGGAGACAGTTCTACCGGCTGCACTATGTCGAGTTGAATGATAACGGCGTATTGGCCGGAATTTTCCCTTTGGAAGGGGAAATTGCGGGTACGGAGTTCTATGACGGCATCTTGATCCTTGTACCTATTCCCGCGCTTGACGCAGGGGTGCAGGAGAACAAGCGGTGTCATCAGGATTCTTATTCTGACACATCTTTTGTAATTCCGAGTCAAGCGCGGGAACAGGGCACTTTTGACATGCTGCCGGGAGAACAGTTGGCAGATGCCTTGGAACGTCAAGGTTTTACAGGTATTGCTGAAGCGGGTTCGCCTGTTTGTGTACTGTTATTGGGCGGCATTCCCCTGGCAACGGCGAAATTCGGCGCAGATGACAGCCGTAGCGATGGCTACATTCAAAGACTCTGATGTTTCTCTTTCGGGTGGAAAGCTTGGAATATAAAGTTTTTGATTAATCAACTTTTCTATTTGCGGACGTATTCCGTTCCCTTCGTTCCCCATCACGATGATTCCGTTTGCCGACAATTCCTTTGTGTACATGTTTTCTCCGTCGAGGAATGTACCGAACAACGGAATTTGTCTTGCCGCCTGGGCTTTCAGGTAGTCTTCCAGTTCCGTGTAATGGACTTTTACATGTGCCAGTGCGCCCATTGTGGCCTGCACAGTCTTCGGACTGAAGACATCTGCGGTGTCGGGGCTGCAAACGATATGTTCGATGCCGAACCAGTCGGCAAGGCGTATGATGGTTCCGAGATTTCCAGGGTCCTGTATGCCGTCTAAAGCTAAAACGAGCGAGGTAGAAGGATCGGCTTCGTCGAGCGACCAGTCCGGGCGCTTGAACACGGCAAGTACATCCTGCGGGTTTTTCAAGAAACTGGCTTTACGGATGTCATCCCCTTCCGCTTCCAATAGTTCTTTCGCCGGAATGTTTCCCAGCATCGCCATCCAGGATGGTTTGGCGAGAATCAGTTCGCATTCGAAAGCAAACATCATGTCGGCAACCAGTTTGTTTCCTTCGGCAACGAATGCATTCAGTTCGTTCCGATATTTCTTCATTTCCAATGAATGGATGTACTTTACTTTCCCCTTGCTTAGCATCTTTACTCTTTTTATGCGGCAAAGGTAATTGGTTTTTACGATTTATGATTTATGATTTGTGATTTATGTGTCGTTGATAAATCATAAATCATAAATCATAAATCATAAACCACATTTTATTTTTACATTTGCGTGCGTAAAAACTTGAATGATGAAGGGAATCCAAACACTATATTTCATTTGTTTCCTATTGTTGTTAATCTCCTGTAGCTCGACAAAATATGTAGGCGAAGGAGAATACCTGTTGGACAAAGTGGAGATTGTGTCGGATGGCAAGACTTATAAAAACAGCGATTTGAAGCCTTATTTGCGCCAGCAACCCAACTTTAAAGCATTCGGGCTGATGAAATGGCAGTTGTTTGTGTACGATTGGTCGGGCCGGAACGAGAAGAAATGGATCAATAAACAGCTTCGCCGGATGGGAGAGGCTCCCGTCATTCTGGATACGACGCTGGTAACGCAGTCGGTTGACGAGTTGAAACGTTTCTTTATCAATAAAGGATATATGAATGCCGAAGTCTCGGCTTCTATTGATACTTCACGAGTCAAAAAGGCTGTCGTGACCTATAGGATCGTCCCTAACACTCCTTACCGGATTCATAATTATTCGATGGATTTGAGCGATCCTAAGATCGATAGCATTGCTAAGCTCAAACCGCCTCACCGTTCCGTGCTGGCTTCGGCTTTTCGTACTTATTCCGACGATTATACTTCTCTGATAAAAGACAGTGCCTTGTTTGACCGCGATGTGCTGGACAAGGAGAGGCAACGCATTACGACTTTGCTTCGTCGGCGTGGTTATTATGCTTTCAACCGGGATTACCTGTCTTATATTGCCGATAGCTCTTTGAATCGGAATATCGTAGATTTGGATATGCTTCTGAAACCGTACCGTTTGCAGAAGCCTGACGGGACGGTGGTCGACACGTTACATCGTCAGTATTACATTAAAGACGTTTCGATTGTGACCGATTATGACCCGTTGACGTTAGAGGAAAACAACGCTATGCCTTACGATACGGTTCGAACTGACGGTATTGATATCCTATACGGCAAGAACGGCAGAAGTATCCGTCCGGGAGTCTTGCGCAAGAGCAATTATATCATGCCGGGACGCTTGTATAACGAGCGGACGGTGGAGCAGACCTATTCTTCGTTTGCCACGCTGCGTGCTTTGCGTAATGTAAATATCCGTTTTTCGGAGGTCGAAGAGAACGACACGATGAAGCTTAATTGTACGATCTTGACTTCTCCCGCAAAACTGCAAGGTTTTGGGGTCGATCTGGAAGGGACGAATTCGGCAGGGGATTTTGGATTTGCTTCCAGTTTGAGTTATCAGCACCGAAACTTGTTCAAGGGCTCGGAGGTTTTTTCTGCTAAAGTACGCGGTGCATACGAGGCGTTGACCGGCAGCCAGTCGGAAGGAAACAACTTTTGGGAATTCGGTGCGGAAGCATCTGTTTTGTTTCCCCGTTTCCTGTTCCCCTTCTTGCATGAAAATTTCCGTCGTAAGATTCGTGCAACGACCGAACTGAAGGTGAACTACAGCATACAAACACGTCCGGAATTCAAAAGAGCCATCGTCTCTGCAGGATGGAATTATATCTGGCAGGAGCGGAGCAATATGCAGGCGCGCCATGTGTTCAAGTTGTTGGACATTGACTATGTGCACTTGCCGAAGATAAGTCAGTCGTTTAAAGATTCGTTGCCTGAATCTACTTTGCTTTACAATTTTACCGACCAGTTTATTGTCGGTTCCGGTTATACCTATTCTTTTAATAATTATGATCCTCAGAATCGTTTGAGGAATACGCATTCCGTTCGCTTCTCCTTCGAGATGGCAGGCAACTTGCTGTATGGGCTTTCCCGTCTGACTGGTGCGGATAAGGATGACGAAGGGCGCTATAAATTGTTTGGGATTAATTATGCCCAGTTTGTGAAAGGGGATATAGATTTCAGTAAAAGTATCGTGTTGGACAATCGTAACAAGTTGGCTTTCCACATTGGTATCGGAGTCGGTTATCCGTATGGTAACTCGAAGATGCTACCGTTCGAACGCAGCTATTTCTCTGGAGGTGCAAATAGTGTCCGCGGTTGGTCCGTACGTTCGCTCGGTCCCGGTAGCATGCCGCTCGATTCGGTCAAGTCCTTTGCCCAGCAGATCGGTGATATCCGTCTGGATCTGAATTTGGAATACCGAACGAAACTATTTTGGAAATTCGAGATGGCGGCCTTTATTGATGCCGGTAATATTTGGACTTTCCATAAGGATGAGAGCCGTCCGAACGGTAACTTCGATTTTTCCCGTTTCTACAAAGAGATTGCCGTCTCTTATGGATTAGGTCTCCGCCTCGATTTCGATTTCTTCCTGATCCGTTTCGATACCGGTATGAAAGCCTATAACCCGCAGGAAAGTGGCAGAAGGAAATGGGCTATCCTGCATCCGAACTTTGGCAGTAACTTCGCGTGGCATTTTGCGGTGGGATATCCGTTCTGATTTTATTTCCTTCTTTATGTAGTTCGACTACATATGAATTTAGGAGGAAAAATAACAAAAATATTTGCTTGTTAAAATAATATTACTACCTTTGCACCGCAAATAAGGATGGTTCCGTAGCTCAGCTGGATAGAGCAACGCCCTTCTAAGGCGTGGGTCGAGCGTTCGAATCGCTCCGGAATCACATGATTTGAAAAAAATACCTGGTAGATTAAACATTTACCGGGTATTTTTTTGTATACTCAGTTGTGTTTTGTATGGATTACTTTTTACCGGACATATGTCTCGCACAGGCAATGGCAGTGAAAACTGTTTCGTAGAGATTTAAGTTATTGAACAATCGGTCAGGTCGATACCTAGTCAAATAAGGTGATAGAAAATAGCCGTTTGCGGGTTGAAACGGAACGATTATCCCTGTTAAGATGTTTTTCTTGATCAAATCTGCTATAATTATATATCTATTGCTTATATTTACAACCTTTTTGATAGATAAGCTTGTCGATAAATATATTGACTTGTAACGTCTGAACAATATCTATTTATTTATTCCAAATACAAAAATGTATTTTTTGCACTGAAGAAGAAATGAGAAAATGGCGTATTGAAGACTCAGAAGAACTCTACAACATCACAGGTTGGGGGACTTCGTACTTTGGTATCAATGACAAAGGTCATGTAGTGGTAACTCCTCGTAAAGACGGCGCCGGTGTAGATCTGAGAGAGCTGGTCGACGAACTGCAATTACGGGATGTGGAGGCTCCTGTACTGATCCGTTTCCCAGATATTCTGGATAACCGTATTGAAAAGATCGCGAACTGTTTCAAGCAGGCTTCTGATGAATATGGTTATAAGGCGCAGAATTTCATTATCTATCCGATTAAAGTAAATCAGATGCGTCCGGTAGTGGAAGAGATTATCGGTCATGGCAAGAAGTTCAACTTAGGGTTGGAAGCCGGTTCAAAGCCGGAACTCCATGCGGTGATTGCGGTCAATACAGATTCGGATTCTTTGATTATCTGCAACGGTTACAAGGATGAGAGTTATATCGAACTAGCTTTGCTGGCACAGAAAATGGGTAAACGCATTTTTCTGGTTGTCGAAAAGATCAACGAACTGACTTTGATCGCCAAGATGGCCAAGCAGTTGAATGTCCGTCCGAATATCGGCATCCGTATTAAACTGGCATCTTCCGGCAGTGGTAAATGGGAAGAGAGCGGTGGCGATGCCAGCAAGTTCGGCTTGACGTCCAGCGAATTGCTGGAAGCACTTGATTTTCTGGAAAAGAAAGATTTGACAGATTGTCTGAAGCTGATTCATTTCCACATCGGCAGTCAGGTGACCAAGATACGCCGTATTAAAACGGCTTTGCGCGAAGCATCACAATTTTATGTACAACTGCATGCGATGGGCTTCAATATCGAGTTTGTGGATATTGGTGGCGGACTGGGAGTCGATTATGATGGTACTCGTTCTTCCAATAGCGAGAGCAGTGTCAATTATTCCATCCAGGAATATGTAAACGACTCTATTTCTACAATGGTCGATGCCAGTGACAAGAACGGTATCCCGCATCCGAACATCATAACGGAAAGCGGGCGTTCGTTGACTGCCCATCATTCCGTTTTGATATTTGAAGTGCTGGAAACAGCTACGCTTCCCGAAATGGATGAAGACTTCGAGGTGAGCGAATCTGATCACGAGCTTGTGCATGAACTGTATGAGATTTGGGATAAGCTGAACCAGAGCCGTATGCTGGAAGCCTGGCACGATGCGCAGCAGATACGTGAGGAAGCGTTGGATTTGTTCAGTCATGGTATTGTCGATTTGAAGACCCGTGCCCAAATCGAACGCTTGTATTGGTCTGTGACGCGCGAAATCAGCCAAATTGCTTCCGGGTTGAAACATGCACCGGATGAGTTTAGAAAGCTGGACAAACTATTGGCTGATAAGTATTTCTGTAATTTCTCGCTTTTCCAGTCCTTGCCTGACTCTTGGGCGATTGATCAGATTTTCCCGATCATGCCTATCCAGCGGTTGGATGAACGTCCGGACCGGACGGCGACTTTGCAGGACATAACCTGCGACTCGGATGGCAAGATTGCCAACTTTATTTCGACACGCAATGTTTCCCATGATCTACCGGTACATTCGCTGAAAGGAAAAGATGCTTATTATATCGGTGTCTTTCTGGTTGGGGCCTATCAGGAAATTCTGGGAGATATGCACAATCTTTTCGGTGATACGAATGCAGTGCATGTAACGGTAGATGAAAAAGGTTACAACATCGAGCAAGTCATCGACGGGGAAACGGTTGCCGAAGTGCTTGATTATGTCCAGTATAATCCTAAAAAGTTGGTGAGGACACTGGAAACTTGGGTGACTAAGTCTGTAAAGGAAGGTAAGATTTCGGTTGAAGAAGGTAAAGAGTTCCTTTCCAACTATCGTTCCGGCTTGTATGGATATACTTATTTAGAGTAATCCCAGTCGCTGAATTCAAAACTTAGTTGTTCCCAGCGGGCTTTCTCTTCGTTCTTCTCGTAAGGATTGGAGACCGAAAGCCCGATCAGGCGAATCGGGTGAGTCGTATATTCGATGTCTTTCAACAGTCCTTTGGCTAAAGGTAGTATTTCGGCTAAAGTCGTCAGTTCGTGGCTTTGGGTGATGCTTCTTGTCTTTTGGTTGAAATCATGGAATTTAATTTTTAAAGTAAGGGTATTTCCTTTGAAACCGGTTCGTTGCAGCCGTTCGATCAGTTCGGTCGCAACATGATATAATTCGATGATAACGGACGATTGCTGCGAAATGTCTTTTTCAAGCGTATGTTCACAGCCTACGGATTTGCGGATTCGGACGGCTTCGACAGGGCGTAAGTCTATCCCTCTTGAAAATTCATAATATAAAATTCCTGCTTTTCCGAATTGTCGGGTGAGCATTTCTTGTGAACAAGCTCTCAACTGTTCTCCGTTATGGATGCCTAATGAGTGCATCCGTTGGGCGGTGACCGGACCGATCCCCCAGAAGGATTCGATCGGCAGACGTTTGATGAATTCTTCCGCCTGGGACGGATGGATGGTGCACAGTCCGTCCGGCTTGCGGTAGTCAGAGGCGATTTTAGCCAAAAACTTATTATACGATACCCCAGCCGAGGCAATCAGATGCAGCTCCTCCCGGATTTTTTGCTTGATTGCTTTGGCTATGTCGACGGCAAGCGGGATGTTTTGTTTATTCTCGGTAACATCCAGAAACGCCTCGTCCAGTGAAAGTGGCTCGACAATGTCCGTATATTCGTGGAAGATTTCGTGTATCTGGCGGGACACCGCTTTATAGACATCCATCCGTCCGGAAACAAATGTGAGCTGAGGGCATAGGCGTTTAGCCCTTTGTGACGACATGGCGGAGCGTACGCCGAACTTCCGGGCTTCGTAGCTTGCTGCCGCTACGACACCCCGTTCCTCCGCGTGGCCGACTGCAAGCGGAATTCCGCGAAGTTCCGGATTATCCCGCTGTTCCACAGAAGCGTAGAATGCGTCCATGTCGATATGTATGATCTTCCGTTCCATTAAAATCCGTTCATCGGAACCAATACTGTCGGTATGAGTAACAGGAATCCGACTATTACCAGAAGCAATATGAATTTCCATGCCCAGCGAAACCATTTATCGTAGGGGATACGGCTGACACCCAGAACGGCGATCAACACTCCCGATGTCGGGGTGATCATATTGGTGAATCCGTCTCCGAACTGGAAGGCCATCACGGTCGCTTGCTTTGACAATCCGATCAAGTCGGAGAAAGGAGCCATGATCGGCATGGTCAGGGCTGCTTTGGCACTTCCGGAAGGAATGATCAGGTTGATCAAGGTCTGGATCACGTACATCATGCCGACGGTCGCCACTTGTCCGAGCCCTTCCATCCCTTTCGCCAAGTTGTAGAGAATGGTGTCGATGACAAGCCCTTCTTTCAGTATCACGATAATACCGCCTGCAAGGCCGACTACCAAAGCTGCGCTCATAATGTCCTTGCATCCGTCCAGAAACAGTTTGACCAGTTCGTTGGGAGTCCGGTTGTTGGCGATGCCGGCTGCCAGTCCGAGGGCGAAGAACAGGGTGGCTATCTCCATGATATACCAGCCATATCCCATCACTCCCGTTATCAGATAAAAAATCGTGAAGAAGAGGAGGTTCAGGATATAAAGATGGACTGTCTTGCGTAGGGCGAACAGGGAAGTCAAGATAAAAGCAGCTGTTAGAATGGGGAGGAGAGGCAGTCCTTTGATAACGCTGTTCCCGATTTGTAAAGTTGTTGCAGGATAATAAGCTGCGAAAATGATTTGTATGACTGCCAATGTGCCAAAACTGATCCAGGCGGTACGTGGTGTATGATAGCTTACATCCAGCGAGTTGTTATTGTGTAGGTCCCGCCAATACTGATCTTCTTCGTAGACTAACGAAGCTTTCGGGTTTTTCTTTACTTTAGCAGCATAACGCAGTATCCAGGAGAAACCGATCATATTGATGACAATCCAGCAAAATATCCGGTATTCGATTCCGGAAAAGAGCGGAATACCGGCCAGCCCTTGCGCAATGCCGATTGTAAATGGGTTCAGTATCGCACCGGCAAATCCTAATCCGGCGGCGACAAAGACCATGCAAACGCCTGTAATGGAGTCATACCCCATCGAGATCGCCATCGGGACAAGCACCAGGCAAAATGCGATGGTCTCTTCACTCATCCCGAAGACGGCCCCGAATATGCTGAATAGTAGCATGATGGATGTCAGTAAGAAATTCTCCACTCCGATCTTGCGCAGGAAACGGTTGTTCTCCATTTTACGGGCGCGGCCGAGGAAACTGACGGTTCCGATATCGAAAGCCTTACTGTCGTTGACGATCCAGAACGCCCCTCCGATAATCAGGATGAAGACGATGATATCTGCCTTGTCGACAAATCCTTTGTAAAAAGCCGAGAACACCTGCCAGGTTTGCGGAACATGTTCTACCGCTTCGTAGACAACCGTTTTTTCTCCGGCGGCATTGATACTCTCTTTGTATTGTCCGCCCGGAATGATCCAGGTGAGGGCGGCACAGAAAAGAATGATATAAAATATGATGGCGTATGTATGTGGAATCTGTCTCTTTTTCATAATCCGTTTTCGTTTTCTTCATCCGTTAATGGACCTATTTCGGGAAGGATGGCACGTGCCTCCCTGTCGCTGAGGGTGTCTACATCTTTCAGTTTGCGCTGGATCACGCGTGTGCGTGTCCCTAATACCTCTTCGATCTGTCCGCTGGCCGTCTGCAAGTTCTTCTGTGCTTTTTCCAGCATGCCACCTACCTTCTCGAATTCTTTCTTTACCGCCCCCAAGATGGTCCATACCTCGCCGGAGTGTTTCTGGATAGCGAGCGTGCGGAATCCCATTTGCAGGCTGTTCAGGATGGCGGCAAGCGTTGTCGGACCGGTGACGACCACTTTATAGTTGCGCTGTAGTTCTTCCAGCAGGGAAGAACGGCGTACGACCTCCGCATAGATTCCTTCGAAAGGCAGGAACATGATGCCGAAGTCGGTGGTGGCGGGGGGAGCCAGATACTTGTCGGAAATATCCTTTGCCATCTTTTTAATAGTTGTTTCCAATAGCTTTCCGGCTGCTTCTATAGCCTGTGTGTCGGCATGATCATATGCATCGAGCAGCTGTTCGTAGACGTCTTTGGGAAATTTTGCATCTATCGGCAGATAGACGAATTCGCGGACATCGTCACGCCCCGGAAGTTTGACGGCAAACTCCACGACGGCATCCGATCCTTTGCGGGTGTGCACATTCGCCTCGTATTGCTCCGGCGCCAGGATTTGTTCGAGAAGCATGCTTAATTGGATTTCCCCGATGTTGCCGCGTGTCTTCACATTGCTGAGGACACGTTTTAAACCACCTACGTCTTGTGCCAGCGTTTGCATTTCTCCAAGTCCTTTCTGTACGCTTTCCAGTTGTTCCGTCACAAGCCGGAATGATTGGCCGATCCGGTCATTCAGTGTCTTTTGCAATTTCTCGTCTACGGTCAGGCGGATTTCTTCCAACCGCTTTTCCGTATTGGCAACCAACAGGCGTTGTTGTTCGTCCAAGTTAGCGAACTTTTCGCGTTGCAAGGCATTGAAGGAAGTGATCCCCCGGTCGAAAGCATTCCGGAATTCGTTCATGGAGCGCGTCAGTTCTTCCCGGTTATCCCTGGCGACGATGCGGCCTTCTTCCCGGTTCAGACGAAAATCTTCCCGAAAGTTTTTTTCAATACGTTCAAATGAACGTTGCATTTCGTCGAGCAGCCGTTTCAATTCGCCTGCGATGTCCGAATGGTCTTTCCGGGGGCGGAAAAAGACCTGTAAAGCAATGATTACAACAAGTAAGCAAATAATCAACCCATCCATTTCTTTCTATTTTGGGTCAAAGATAGAAAAAGAGTTATCGAGAGCAGTAATTAAAAAGAGTTAAAAGGAAAAACATTATTCAGATTCCTTTGTTTAAGTTATACAAAGCAGCTTATATTTGTAAGCCGCTTTTGATAAAGAACATAAAATACAACAAAAGATGGCAAAGATAACATTTAAAGGTAATGAAGTCAATACGAACGGTTCATTGCCCGCAGTTGGAGCAGAGGCTCCTGATTTTAAGGGTGTAAAGAGCGATTTATCCGAATTGCATCTGAAAGATTTAAAAGGAAAGAAAGTCGTGATTAACGTGTTCCCAAGTTTGGACACTGCCGTGTGTGCCGCATCGGTAAGACGTTTTAATAAAGAAGCCGCTTCTCTTCCTAATACTGTGGTGCTTGCCGTATCAAAAGACTTGCCTTTTGCGCAAGGACGTTTCTGTACCACGGAAGGTATCGATAAAGTGATCCCACTTTCTGCATTCCGTTGTTCTTGTTTTGAAAACGGGTACGGGATGTTGATGGTCGATGGTCCGCTGAAGGGTTTGTTAGCCCGTGGCGTGATAGTTGTCGACGAAGCCGGTAAAGTTGTTTATGAGGAACTGGTTTCCGAAATAACGAACGAACCGAATTACGAAGCCGCAATCGCTTCGTTAAAAAACTAATAAAGTAGATTATTGTTTTTCATTGGTTAAAGTTAAGGGTTAGTGTAGAAGGCCGCCGGATGTGAATCCCGTGGCCTTCGTTTTTTATAATCCTGACCAGCTCATCGTTAATTTGGCAATTGTCTTATGGCTTAGTTTTGAAACAAAATCGGCGGAGGTATTGGTTTGGGTTACTATCATGGCTATGCATTCCCAATCTTTATCCGCTTACGACGCCTTTCAATCGAAGATTTGAGGAAAATAGAATATATGTACCAGTATCAAAGATATTAAAGTGGTTCACAGATTAACTTGTAACCGATTCCTCTTACGTTCAAGATCTTGATGCGAGAGTCTTTGTCCAATTTGTGGCGCAGCTTGGTGATGAAAACATGCAGGCTGCGTGCATTATAAAAGCTGTCGTCTCCCCATAGGCTCAGCAGAATGTCCTTGCTGTAGATCGGCTGGTTCTCGTTTTCGCATAGGCGTTTCAATATTTCGGATTCTTTGTAGGAGAGTTTGTCGCTTTCTCCGGCTATCAGCAAGGTCTGGACTTTCGGGTAGAAAGTGTAAAGCCCGATCTCGTAGAATTCGGTTCTTCCCTCCTCCTGTTTATATTTGATCAGGAGGGCTTTAGCGCGAACGACCAATTCACGCAGACTGAACGGTTTGCGAACATAGTCGTTGGCTCCTAATTCGAAGCCGAAGACGATGTCATCTGTTGAAGAACGGGCACTCAGGAAGAGTACAGGCACTTCTTTATTCTCCTTCCGTATCCGCCGGATCATTTCGAACCCGTCTATTTCCGGCATCATGACATCCGCGATAATCAGGTCGGGAGCATACTTGTAGAAACGATCGATCCCCTGCAGGCCGTTTCCTGCCGTTATGACTTGGAAGTCTTCTTCTTCCAGTGCATCTTTGATGATCATGGACAGGCTCGCTTCGTCTTCAACCAATAATATCGATTTCTTGTCTTTCATGTGTTTGCGGTAATGTGATTATGAAGCAACTTCCCTTTCCGGGCTGGCTTTCTACCCGGATCGTACCGTTGTGCATGTGTATCATTGTCTTGACATAAAACAGCCCGATGCCGTACCCTCTTACGGGAGGTCGCTTGCTGTTGGAAACCCGGTAGAATTTATCGAAGATATGTGCCAGGTGTTCTTCTTCTATTCCGATGCCGTTGTCGGTAATGCGGATGATGACCGAACCGTTGCGCTCTTCTGCCGTTATCTGGATGTGCGGACTATCACCGGAATATTTGATGGCATTGTCCAGAATGTTGCTCAAGATGTTGTAAAGATGTGTTCTGTCGGCTTCCAGTATAATCCTGTCCGGCATGGATTCCAGCCCGACATGAAAGGGTTTGGAGGATTTGATGCTCTGTTGTTCGACGATTTTATCGAGCAACCCGTTCAGGTCTACTCTTTCGTATTTAAGTTTGAAATCCTTTTTACGTTCCAGGCCGAGTGAAAGAATTTGCTCGACCATATTGCCGAGACGTAGCACTTCCTCGTGACAGATATGCAAGTATTTGTTTGTCTTTTCTTTGTTTCCGGTTATGTTGTAATGGATCATGGCTTCGATTGCTGCATAGGTGATTGCTATCGGGGTTTTCAATTCATGCGTGACATTGTGCGTAAAGTCATCTTTCAGTTGTTCCACTGTCTTTTGGTGGATCAGGAACCAGAACATATAAGCGAAAGAGAGGATCAGGATCAACAGGATCAGGAATGAAGAGAATAGGATGCCCGACATCATCCGGATCGTATCCCACCGGGTTGGTTCGGTATAAACCAGATAAGCCCTTTTATGATAGGTCGTGTATTCCCATTTGTGTAGGTCGTATTCTGTCTTGTCCAGGTCTGCCGGAACGGATGAGGCGATGATCGAACTGTCTTCCAGATTCCACATTTCGGTATGATGGCGAATATCCAGCCCCCTCTTTTGCAGGTGGGAGGACAGGATGCTGTCGAACTTTGCAAGGTCGACCGGTTTGACCGAATCGATCACTTCATGTAGAGCTTGCTGCATCTGTAAGCCTAACTCTCCTAACGACCTGAAATCGTTACCGACCTCCACTGCCGTGCTTTTTAGCATTTTACCCGCTTCGTTACGGAGTGTCTGGCTCCGGTATCGGGGATGATAGATATTCGTATCTAAAGGCTGCACGCTCAGTTCGGGAATAACCGAATCCTTGTCTGGAAACCGGGTACTGAGAGCCGCACCGCCTTTCGTATCGGCAATGGCGGATGTCTCTCTTTGCCTGTGCGTGACCCTGCTGAGGAAATCGGCCCGATTGAACAGTTCGATATGATCTGCATTTTTGATCGCCATCCGGATCTCTTCCTGGTTCTGCTTTTGCCGTGAGTGGTAGAGGCCGGTTATCCAGAATAGCTGATAGATGAAGAGGCCGGACAACGACAGGATGACCAGAACGATTACATATTTGAACGAAGATTTCATGTAAACAAATGTAGGGAAAGTTTATCTGATCCGGTTTATTTGGTAAGACTAAATAACATTCGTGCGGGGGGATGTTATATAGTCTTACCAAAAAGAGGCAAAGTTTGGAACTCTCGTTTCCGAATATAACCTTTACAAGAAAAAATAATACGATGAAGCATTTCTATCATTATTTGTTGACCGTTTTTCTGGCAGGGCAAGTACCTGGATGGGGGCAGAACGCAACGGAAAAGAAACACATCTTCGTGAACGACAGTATAACCGTAGATCTTCCGGAGGTGTTTGTAAAAGCGGAACGGCCGCTGGTGAAAGTGTCGGAAGGCAAGTTGCAGTACGACATTCCGAACCTGGTAAAAGATAAACCGGTCGATAACGCTTTTGATGTGATAGGCGAATTGCCCGGTATACAAAAAGATGGGGATAAGGTGTCGATTATCGGAACCCCTTCGACCTCGATCCTGATCAACGGACGCAAAAGTTCGATGACAGCGGAACAATTGGCTGGCTTATTGAAATCCACATCTTCATCCAAAGTAAAACAAATAGATGTGATGTATAGCACGCCTCCCCGGTTTGGCGTGAAAGGTGCATCCATCAATGTCGTAATAGAAAATGACAAATCTTTGAAAGACGTGCTGAAGGGGGAAATCTCTTTGACGGGTAAGCAAGGTTATTTCTTTTCTCCATCCGGTCAGGCGAACCTTTCGTATATCGGGAAGAATTACTCGGCTGATATCTCTTATTCGGCCGCTTATGATCATGGACGCCAGGAAGAGGAAATGATTGCCCGACCGACTGTAAACGATCGCCCGTACGATATTAGGCAGGATGACTGGTATAATAATGTAAGCCTTTCTCACAATATACGGGGAGCTTTCGATTTCGATTTGAAAAGTAAAGACCGCTTGTCACTTTCCTATACCGGCCGTTTTTACGACCCGGATAAAGTATCGAGAAGAGGCGCGTTGACCGAGTTTGTCGATATCCGGCGGGTAGAGACGGAGCTGGAATTGTCCGGCGCTTCGAATCTGCATAATGCCCGGATGGATTATATCGGTCATAAAGGGTTCAGAGCCGGGATGGATTATACTTTTTATAAGAATGACGACAAGCAACATTTGGTTAATGACTTTGAAAAAGAGGAAGAGCAGACAATCTCAACTCTGTCTTCCCAGCAGGTACAACGTGTTGATCTTTATATGAACGACAGTCGTAAATTGAAAAAAGAATGGATGTTGGATTACGGAGTAGATGCTTCTTTTTCCGATACCCGTAACGAGTCCGGTCAGTCGATCAATGGTGGGAATGCTCCTGAAGGAACTTTCCGCCTTAAACAAAAAGATTATTCAATGGGTGCTTTTGCCAGTTTTACGAAACAATTCGGGAAAAAGGTTTCATTGAATGCATCCCTTTCCTTGCAGTATTATAAAGCATCCGTCGATTCGGCAGGAAAGAAAAAGACATTATGGAACAGGGCCGGCCTTTTCCCTCAATTGAATTTTACTTACAAGGTGGCTCCGTCCGGTATGCTGATGTTTTCCTTTTCGAGTGATAAAACCTATCCGTCCTATTGGATGACTACTCCTACTACCTATTATATGAATGTCTACAGTTCTATAATCGGGAACCCGGACCTGAAGCCGCAGCTCTCTTATTCGATGCAACTGAATTATGTCCTGAAGAGCAAGTATGTATTCGGCTTATTTACAAATATACAGCCCGATAAAATACAACAGATGACGTACCAGCGCCACGATGAGTTGAGGTCCGTATTCCAGACAGTGAATATGGATATCTACAATATGTACGGAGCGGTCGCCGTCATCCCTTTCAGGCCTTTTGATTTTATGAGTTCCAGGCTGACGCTGATGGGCTGTGCCATTCATAACAAAGGGACGCTTTATGATGTCTTTTTCGACCGTAAAAAACTGTTTGGCCGGGCCGAATTGAACAATACCTTCTACCTGACCGAAGACCGGAACTTGTTGTTGGAGTTGCGGGGCTATTGTATATCTCCGGTCATACAGGGATTGTATGATGTCGATCTGATATACAACGTGTCGGCCGGTCTGACCTGGACATTCGCGAAAAAGAAGATGCGCCTGACGGTTCGGGGTAATGATTTGTTCGAGGGAGGCAATCCCGTTACCCGTGTGGATGAACAGGGGCAGAAAAGCCGCATGAAACTGTGGCAGGATAGCCGGAATGTGACACTGACATTACGGTATAGTTTCGGTGGCTACAAAGAGAAAAAGGCAAAAGAGGTAGACACTTCACGTTTGGGGACGGGGATTTGATATGCTTGCTGTCCAAATACCGGGATGAATCAACTGATGGCGGAAATGTTGGGAGGTATAGTAAATAAGTCTTGAAGAACAATTGTTTGTGTTATTATATTTTATACCTTTAGCGCTGACTTGCTAATGCTATCCTGTACCTCTTAGTTAGTTATCCTGTACACCCTGGTAAACCATCCTGTACATCTTGACCGATTATCCTGTACAGGCTGTTGTTACTGAGTGGTTACTAATAAGATATAGGATGGTAACCTTTGAGATAAATCGTGTTAATGTTAAATCTAATAGAAAGATAATAGTATGGCGGTAAGATACAAGCTGACAAAAATCAATGACAATATTACTGATAATAAGACGGTAAAGTATTCGGTAACGACGGTAAGCTATGACAATGTGAATTTGGATGCTTTAGCCGAGCAAATAGCCGGATCCAGTACATTTTCCTACGGCGAAGTGAAAGGACTTGTGGAAAATCTGACTATTCTGATTGCGGAAGCTCTGGAAGGCGGCAATACCGTGACGATCGACGGTTTGGGAACATTTTCCGTAACTGCCCGACCCAACCGTGAAGTGGAAGATCCGTTGAAAATCCGTGCCGAATCTATTAAGCTGAAAGGAATTGGCTTCAAACCCAGCCCGAAACTGAAGGAGAGGCTGAGAAGTATTGAGTTTACGAGGATGAAATAGGTTTTATACATAAAGTTTACGGGAAGTATTTGCCATTTGCAATCTTACCAGGTAATAATTTGTATAATAGTTTGTTATTCCATTGCAAATATCTTTTTGAGTTTGCAATGGAGTTTGTCATTAGTCATAAAACAAAAGTTGCACAAATGAGTCCGGATATGAAAATAACACAAGTGAAGAGTAATGGTAAGTCTTTGAAAAATATAGAGTTGCCAGATGTGATGACTGCGATAAGATCCGGCGAACAAGCCAGGGTGGTGAATGAACATCGGGGGATATTATCCTCTTCAATGCCTGGCGATCGGAACATTCATGCGACGGATATTCCTGTTTTGCTTTTTGCCGCCCGGTTCAGGAAAAAGGAAAGCAGGATAGAGTATCAGGTGTATAACGGGCTGGTGCTGATGGATGTCGGCAATCTGGCGGATAGGGAAGAGGCCGTGGAGGTGAAGCGACTCGCTTCCTTAGCCCCGCAGACAATGGCTGCCTTTGTCGGTTCGAGCGGGAAGAGCGTGAAAATACTGGTTCCTTTTGTGTTGCCCGACGGTTCCCTTCCGGAAAAGAGGGAGTTGGCCGAGTTGTTTCATGCGGTGGCCTACAGGCGTGCAGTGGCCTTTTATCAGGCTCATCTGCAACGTCATATAGAGATGGGGGAGGAGGCATCGTTGGAAAGAGGATGCCGCCATTCTTTTGATCCTGGTTTATATTATAATCCGTCGGCCACACCGTTGATTCAGGAGCAACCGATGCAGATGCCTGCCGAACCGACCTATCGGGAGGTGGTGGCCAAAGAGGAAGATCCGCTTTTGCGCATGATGCCCGGATATGACCGCAGTCGTATCGTTTCCCGTTTTTATAATGCCTGTATGTTGGACGCCCTCGAAAAGACGGGTGGCTTGGATGAAGGAAAAGAGGTCAGGCCTTTCCTGACAAGGTTGGCTGAAAATTGTTTTCGCTCCGGTATTCCGGAAGAGGATGTGGTTCGCTGGACAAAGATTAGCCGGAATCTCGAACTGTTTGAAGAGGAGATCCGGGAGACGGTTCACATGGTGTACCAACTGTCGAAGTGTTTCGGGAAGAAGCCGGTGATGCCTGCCGAGCAACTGCTTTCGATAAAGACGGACGAGTTTATGAAACGGCGGTATGAGTTCCGGCGGAATATGCTGGCAGGCGAAGTGGAGTTCCGGGCAAGAGGTTCGTACTATATCCATTTTGCCCCGGTTACCGAAACGGTTCTAAATAGCATCGGTCTGAATGCGCAGGCCGAAGGGCTGGCTCTTTGGGATCGCGATGTGAAGCGGTATGTTTATTCCGACAGGGTTCCGGTCTTTTATCCGTTGGAAGATTATCTGGAATATTTGCCGGAGTGGGACGGTAAGGATCATATACGTGCACTGGCCGATACGCTGCCGACCGCTAATGCCCAGTGGCGCAATCTGTTTTATATCTGGTTCCTGAGTATGACCGCCCACTGGTACAGGCGCGAGCATTTGCATGCAAACAGTTCGTTGCCTTTGCTGGTCGGTCCGCAGGGATGTGGCAAGTCCACCTGGTGTCGGAATTTGTTGCCGCCTTCGCTTCGTATGTATTATACGGATAGCATTGATTTCAGTAACAAACGGGATGCCGAACTGATGCTGACTCGTTTTGCCTTGATCAATATCGATGAATTCGATTCGGTCAGTTCCGCTTACCAGAGCTTTTTAAAGAATGTCTTGCAAAAGCCGGTTGTCAACGCTCGCCAGCCTTATAAGCGAAGTATTCAGGCATTGCACCGGTATGCCTCTTTTATCGCGACCTGCAACAATTACGATCTGTTGACCGATCCGACCGGAAGCCGGCGTTTTATCTGTATCGAGATATCCGGTACGATAGATAATTCAACGTCAATAAACTATGAACAGTTGTATGCCCAGGCAGTGGCTGCTTTAAAGAATGGCGAACGTTATTGGTTTACTTCCGAAGAGGAGTTCTCGACAACTCGTAACAATGAAGTATTCCAGCAACTGCCTGTCGAAGAACAGTTGTTTCTTCAGTACTTTCGTGCCGCCCGGCCGGGAGAGGAGAGTCTGGAATTATCCGCCATTGAAATTCTCCAGTATCTGCAAAGTGAAAGTGGCATTAAGTTGGGCAATAAACGGTTGACCTACTTCGGCCGCCTGCTCCAGAAGAATAAGATCCCTTCACGCCGCACGATGAAAGGAACTTGCTATTCGGTGGTGAAGGTGGGATAATGTAGGGTGGATAACAAATGTTATTGCAAATGAAAAAGAGTTTGCAATGAAGTAATAGATTGTTATATAGCTACTTATAGGTCGCTATTGCAAATGGCGAATGGATAGCAGAAAATTATTATATGAAATGATGAAAGAACAAGATTTTATAGCGCATGTCAGAGTAGAAGAGGATGCTTTCCGGATACAGACGGTGAAGGAACATTCAGTCGGTACGGCCACATTAAGCGAATCGTTTGCATCTGTTTTCGGGGCGGCGGCTTGGGGAAAGCAGAATGGCTGGTGGCATGATATGGGGAAATATACAAAGAATAGTTTTCAACCTTATATCCGTAACGCATCCGGCATGGCAGTGGAACAGAAAGTAGTGGATAAACCCGACCATTCCTCGGCTGGAGCGATTCTGGCGAGAGAAAAATTGCCGGGTTATTATCCTCCATTGGCTTATTGTATAGCCGGACATCATTCGGGATTGCTGGACTGGACTTCTTCCGGGGAGGCCAATTTGAATAGACGTCTGTCTAAAACAGATTGCTACCAGGAGATGCTGAAAGATGCACCGGAAGAGATGCAAGAGGTGGTTGCTTCGTTAGACCAGCCTTTGATTGATGATTTTGAGAAGGATATACATCAATGGATTCGCATGTTGTTCTCTTGCCTGGTTGATGCCGACTACTTGGATACGGAGCGGTTTATGCATCCGGAACAAGCAGCCAGGCGTGGGCAATATGATTCTATGGAAACGTTGAAGGATCGGTTTGATGTCTATATGGAATCGCTTACGGCAAATGCACCAGCATCTTTCATCAATGAGAAACGGGCGGCTATCCTGTCCCGTTGCCGGAAGATGGCCGAGAGCCTTCCCGGCTTTTTTAGCCTGACAGTTCCGACAGGTGGGGGAAAGACATTGGCGTCGATGGCTTGGGCACTCCTCCACGCCGTTCGTTACAAAAAAAAACGGATTATCATCGTTATTCCTTATACGAGTATTATTGTACAGACGGCTGCCGTGCTCCGGGATATTTTCGGAGCGGAGAATGTGGTGGAGCATCATAGTAATTTGCAACAGGATAGTAACGACGAACGGTCCCCTTCTTTGCTGGCAACGGAAAATTGGGATGCTCCGATCATTGTGACGACAAATGTGCAGTTCTTTGAATCGCTGTATGCTTGCCGCACTTCGCGATGCCGGAAATTGCATAATATCTGTAACTCTGTTGTTATTCTGGATGAGGCGCAGATGTTACCGGTTGAGTTTTTGCACCCCATACTGGATGTCTTGCAGAGCTTGCAAGCCTCTTTTAAAGCCAGTATTTTGTTTACTACGGCCACATTACCCGTTTTTTCCGGTCGGATCGGAACAGGACCGGGGGCTTTTGACGGACTGAAAACTCCCGTGACAGAAATTACTTCTGTGCATGATAATTTGTTTGAGGCTTTTAAACGGGTGGAGCTGCATTGGCCGGAACCAGGCACAACCACTAACTTCGATGAACTTGCCGACGAGCTGTCCGGGTATGATTGTGTGCTATGTATTGTAAATACCCGTAAGGACGCGCGCGAGCTTTACCGGCGGATGCCTGAAGGAACTTTACATTTGTCGCGTATGATGTGCTCCGCGCATATCATGGAAGTTATAAAATTGATCAAGCAGAAATTGAAGGACAATGAACCAGTCCGTGTGATAAGTACGCAGTTGGTTGAAGCCGGGGTAGATATTGATTTCCCTGTAGTATACCGTGCTTTTGCCGGTCTGGATTCAATCATACAGGCGGCAGGAAGATGTAACCGGGAAGGCAAATTGAATCATGTGGGTAAATTAGGTCAGGTTTTTGTCTTTAATTTGGAGAATACTCTTTTGCGTGGTTTGATGGGAAAGGGAGCGGCTGCTTTGCGGGAGATACTGTCTGTTTCCGATGGGAGCGACTTGTTTTCTCCGGAGTGTATGGCTCAATATTTCAGCTTATTCTATAGCAATTGTAACACCTTTGATAAGGCTAATATAAAAGGTCTGTTATATAAAGGTTTTGCAGAAATGCACTTTATGTTTGCAACTGCTGCAGAGAAGTTCCGGTTGATAGACGATAAAGACTCGGTATCCATCTTGGTCGGCTATGGTGATGGTGCAACCTTACTGGAGGAACTGAAGCGGATTGGCCCGGAATTTTGGTTGTTACGTAAGCTACAGCAGTATAGCGTATCCATTAGAAAATGGGATTTCGAACAGTTATGTAAACAGGGAACAGTGGGAGTGTATGCTGGGATTTTTATATTGGAAGATGGAAGGTGTTATGATGAACGGGCCGGATTGGTTTTGGACGGTGCTTGGGTAGAGGAACTACTGTTGATGTGATAGGTGTTACAGATTGAGTTGGTTATAATAGTGCGTTTGGATTGAAATGTGTCTGAATTACAACAATAACATTACCGTCGCATCCTTTACGGGTGCGACGGCTATGACACGTGTATCAACTTCTGGCCAATGCACGTACCTATATAAGGTACGACAGACTCCGAAGGACACGCGTACCGGTTGTCAACTGTTTCAATCCACGTACCTATATAAGGTACGACAAACGGTAAGACCGTCCTTTAAATTACCGTCAGTTTCAATCCACGTACCTATATAAGGTACGACTACCGCTATACTTAATAATAAGCGTTTTGACCTTGTTTCAATCCACGTACCTATATAAGGTACGACAATGATTCATTTGATGGCAATAGATGTACAATATAAGTTTCAATCCACGTACCTATATAAGGTACGACGTGACATTATTGTTAATCCTATTACTCAGACAGTCGTTTCAATCCACGTACCTATATAAGGTACGACGCTTCCATATCCTCTAAAGGGGGTAAATTCAAAGTTTCAATCCACGTACCTATATAAGGTACGACAAAGCGGCATATTCAAGTATGTTTACCCGTTCCTGTTTCAATCCACGTACCTATATAAGGTACGACATATCACGCTTTCGACCTCCCTACTCTTTTCCATGTTTCAATCCACGTACCTATATAAGGTACGACAATAGTTCAAACGTAACATATAAGACAGCATTGCCGTGTTTCAATCCACGTACCTATATAAGGTACGACACCTCCAAACCCGACATTTTAATCACATTATCAGTTTCAATCCACGTACCTATATAAGGTACGACCGTACCGCTGCTATACTTAATAATCGTCGCTTTGTTTCAATCCACGTACCTATATAAGGTACGACCTAATAATATCAAGGCTGATACCTCTAAAAAAGTTTCAATCCACGTACCTATATAAGGTACGACACTTCCATAGCCTGCCAAGTAGTATCAATATTAGTTTCAATCCACGTACCTATATAAGGTACGACGGAATAGATGTTCTCGACAGAGTAGCTAAAGCCTTGTTTCAATCCACGTACCTATATAAGGTACGACATAGCGACTGGGGTGTCCGCTGTAGCGCTGCTGGGTTTCAATCCACGTACCTATATAAGGTACGACCGATATGCTTTGTAGGGTAATATTGCCTATTATAGTTTCAATCCACGTACCTATATAAGGTACGACCCAGCTGCGCTACGGCGGACACCCCAGTTGCTAGTTTCAATCCACGTACCTATATAAGGTACGACGTTGTTCAATTTCTTCTTTTCGTCTTTCGCAGGGTTTCAATCCACGTACCTATATAAGGTACGACCTCAGACCTTAAAATCTCATCCTCTAAGACCTTAGTTTCAATCCACGTACCTATATAAGGTACGACTCTTATAGACGCTTCTCGGTATTATACGATAGGGTTTCAATCCACGTACCTATATAAGGTACGACTCTACTGCTTTAGGCAAAGTAATATTAAATGAGGGTTTCAATCCACGTACCTATATAAGGTACGACCATGCTTATGAGTCGATACAATAATTTCACAATTGTTTCAATCCACGTACCTATATAAGGTACGACTGTCTTTCTACAAGGTTCCTTTGCGTACTCTCTGGTTTCAATCCACGTACCTATATAAGGTACGACGGTACATTTTCATCTGCAATGTATGATAGTGTATCGTTTCAATCCACGTACCTATATAAGGTACGACTTTTGTACGCTTTTTAAGTGGTCCGCATCCGGTGTTTCAATCCACGTACCTATATAAGGTACGACTGCCCGAACTTCGTTTTTCTGTCATGCAGTACGTGTTTCAATCCACGTACCTATATAAGGTACGACAGCATCCTTCATCCTTATTGTAGGTGCCTATTTGTTTCAATCCACGTACCTATATAAGGTACGACCGTCTGTTCCCACGATTCCCTATGTTTATGAGATGTTTCAATCCACGTACCTATATAAGGTACGACCATACAGGAGATCTCTAAAAGGTCAATGATGATTGTTTCAATCCACGTACCTATATAAGGTACGACGGGTGTTGCTCCTCTTGTTGGTTTAACAACTTATGTTTCAATCCACGTACCTATATAAGGTACGACTTAAAGGCTCCAACGCTCCACATTCTACTTGTGTTTCAATCCACGTACCTATATAAGGTACGACTGAGTAGAGTTGTTGTTATTCTTTTGTACCGAGGTTTCAATCCACGTACCTATATAAGGTACGACAAAAAGACCGGAAGCAGCGCCAACACCAGCATTCAGTTTCAATCCACGTACCTATATAAGGTACGACTTGTCAATGTTGGATTATTGAAACCTTTGTCCTCGTTTCAATCCACGTACCTATATAAGGTACGACCCCATAACAACGCTCTCTTCGTCACAAAAAACAGTTTCAATCCACGTACCTATATAAGGTACGACACTGGTTGCCTTGCGTGACTTCCGGAATAATGTTGTTTCAATCCACGTACCTATATAAGGTACGACTGACGCAACATGTAAAGTTACAGTTTTGCCAATAGTTTCAATCCACGTACCTATATAAGGTACGACATCGATATTATTAACTTTAGCATACATGGTAACAAGTTTCAATCCACGTACCTATATAAGGTACGACAAACCTCGCCTCAGATCGGCAACCGCAAATCTTGTTTCAATCCACGTACCTATATAAGGTACGACTAAGATAAGGTTTGTAACCATCGGCATATTGATGTTTCAATCCACGTACCTATATAAGGTACGACCAAAACAGATGTCTGAAGGTTTGAAACAAAAGTTGTTTCAATCCACGTACCTATATAAGGTACGACATATTTCCAAATAACGATATTTTGTTTAGCATAGTTTCAATCCACGTACCTATATAAGGTACGACTTAAACTAATTAAATATGATGTAAAAAAAATGGGTTTCAATCCACGTACCTATATAAGGTACGACCCAACCTACACCACAACCGGAAGGAGAAGATCAAGTTTCAATCCACGTACCTATATAAGGTACGACCTGATAGCCAATATGGTCAAATTCGGGATTAAATGTTTCAATCCACGTACCTATATAAGGTACGACTGCACCTCTTTTTATTACTCTTACGTATAATCCAGTTTCAATCCACGTACCTATATAAGGTACGACACGGTAAAGCTGTTGCACGGATTGCTCAAAAAGTGTTTCAATCCACGTACCTATATAAGGTACGACACTATACGGATGAGTTTTGCAACCCCCTTAAGCGTGTTTCAATCCACGTACCTATATAAGGTACGACATGCACAGGGTGGTATTTTGACTGATGCTTTGGTTGTTTCAATCCACGTACCTATATAAGGTACGACGCAATCTTCCAATACATGCCGCCTTTCACGAAAGTTTCAATCCACGTACCTATATAAGGTACGACGTATTGACAAATTACAGCATACTTTGAGTGAAGTTGTTTCAATCCACGTACCTATATAAGGTACGACCTACGAGACCAAGACTCGGCAACCTGAGCCTTAAGTTTCAATCCACGTACCTATATAAGGTACGACAACTCATCCGTATAGTATTGTAACTCACCGTCAAGTTTCAATCCACGTACCTATATAAGGTACGACAAATCGTTTGCCGTTTTTTTTGATTTTTCGTTTTTGTTTCAATCCACGTACCTATATAAGGTACGACAGTTTTCAAATACTGTTCTCGACCACGAAAATACGTTTCAATCCACGTACCTATATAAGGTACGACTGATAACCAATATGATCAAATTCAGGATTAAAGGTTTCAATCCACGTACCTATATAAGGTACGACTTAAGGGTGTTAATTATACGCCTCTTAAGGCCGGTGTTTCAATCCACGTACCTATATAAGGTACGACTAAATGCTTGCATCCTGTTATTCTTATCAATCCGGTTTCAATCCACGTACCTATATAAGGTACGACGACTTCCAAGCCCGACATCTTAATAGCATTATCAGTTTCAATCCACGTACCTATATAAGGTACGACAGTAGGGGTAGAACTATCTGCACCACCCTCTTCAGTTTCAATCCACGTACCTATATAAGGTACGACAGGGCACGCAGTTCTGTTATAAGTTCGACATCCGGTTTCAATCCACGTACCTATATAAGGTACGACGTAGCCATAACGGGACCGGCAACATCAGCGGGAGGTTTCAATCCACGTACCTATATAAGGTACGACCCATTTTTTCGGAGAGTATTGCCAAGGTTCGAGTTTCAATCCACGTACCTATATAAGGTACGACATGTTTTTTTTAATTCACTGCAAATATAATACACAGTTTCAATCCACGTACCTATATAAGGTACGACAGACCAGCTTGAGAGCCCAAAGAGCCTACATAGGTTTCAATCCACGTACCTATATAAGGTACGACGCAAGACCAGCTTGAGAGCCCAAAGAGCCTACATAGGTTTCAATCCACGTACCTATATAAGGTACGACCTTGTTTACAGGAGGCTTGGGAGCACATGCCGGAGTTTCAATCCACGTACCTATATAAGGTACGACTTTGATATAGTTCTCCACCAACCGGCCGCTCACCGGTTTCAATCCACGTACCTATATAAGGTACGACTTGATTAAATGGACAGACTCGACATTTACTATAGGTTTCAATCCACGTACCTATATAAGGTACGACGTGATAATACCGAGGAGTTTGTTCCGCCTTATATGTTTCAATCCACGTACCTATATAAGGTACGACTGCATTACAAATAATGCAAACATTTACAGTCTGTTATCAATGCATTTATGCGATAATAAACTTTTTGGATTTTTTATTGATGAAATAAAACTAATAGGAGTGTTTAATAGGCTAATAATCAATGATTGCGAAAACTCCAGCTTTTTGTTAATGCTTAATGTTCGCAAACAGTTATATTATAAGTTCATCTTCTACATTATAGGATGTGACGACACCTATGTATTCAACTCTTTTAGAATAATTATTTCCCAAGAAATAGAAACGAATACTATCTTTTTTATGATCGATGATATCCGATAGTTTTAATCTTAACTCGGTAAATTGAGCAGGCGAGACAGAGCATTCAAAAACGGAATTTTGGACGCGTTGGCCATAATTCAGGCATTGACGTGCTACCTGACGTAACCTGCGCTGTCCGTCGGAAGTCATCGTTTCTACGTCATATGTAACTAGAACATACATGAACTTACTTCATTAAAAAGACCGGATAATTATCTAAATCGTTTCTCAAAAAACGAGCTAAAAGCATCGCCTGAATATATGGGATCAGTCCTATCGGTACGGATTCATTTAAGTAGGGGTGGATTATTGTCTCTTTTTTTCTCTTCTGCCAAGCGAGTAAGACTCCCTTTCTGATATCTTCATCCATTACAATCCCGTTATCTCCGTGTTCGACAAAACCTTTACCGGATATCTGTTTACGATTAATTAAGGACAAAACCAACCTGTCTGCCAGGTAGGCTCGTAACTCTTCCATCATATCTAACGCTAAACTCGCTCTTCCTGGTCGATCGGTATGTAAAAAGCCTACGTATGGATCAAGTCCTACTGTTTCCAATGCAGACTGTACCTCATGATTCAGCAATGTGTAAACGAATGACAATAGAGCATTTACTTTGTCTTTGGGCGGTCTTCTGTTCCTCCCGTTAAAAGGAAAATCCTCACATTGCGATATGATCATCTGGTTAAATACAGAGAAATAAGTTGTAGCGGCTTCTCCCTCTATACCTCTTAATGTATCGGAGGACTCAGCAACTAAAGCCTGATTCTTTGATCTCTTTAACTTTTCAGATACGGATAAAAACAAGGATAGCTGTTTGTCGGAAGAAATGTGATCTCTTTTGAAACGATCGATAACCGTCCGGGAATTTGCTATCTTTCCTGCAATAAAAAGCCGACTGATTTCCAGTGATTTATTTGCATCGTCGGCAATCCTGTATTGTGTTCTTCGTAAAAGGACATTTCCTTTTGTCGGACCGGAGACTCTACCTTGAAACTGTCCATTAGCACTTAAAAAACATAATCCTACATTTCTTTCAGCACACATCTTCATTAATGCCGGAGAAGCACCTATATATCCGAATGTGACAATACCTTCTATATTTAAAACCGGAATTCTGAATATATCTTTTTCCTTAACCCTAATTACAACGTTTTCTCCATCTTTAGTTAAATAGGCTTCAGGAGTAGTTACATACAATGTGTTCAATAATTTTCTCATATTTTAATCGTATAACTGGGACAGGTAAGTATTCACTTTCGGTGTTTTTGTCAGTACTTTAGGCATACATACGTCACATAAAGAACATGACTTGCAATGCGCTTTGTATATTGCCGGCGGAAGAACTTTTTGCTCGTATAGCTTGTGCATTTGGACACATTTATTTTCAACCAGTTTCCGTAATTCTTCAGTAAACTGGACCTCTTCTCGGTGGCGAGTTTCCCCATAATACAAAAAGCCTTTTTCTATGCTGACGTTATACATCTCTTCCAGGCAAATCGCTTGTGCGCATAGCTGGACTTCATCTATCTGATCTTTTTTAGGTTTGCCTCGTTTGTATTCGACCGGAATTAATTGCCAGAATCCCGGATATTTAGGATGTCTTATTGAATTTTGTCCGGAGGTGGAAGCGACCATCTCTACTACATCAGAGATACCATAAAGTCCCAGCCGTCTGGAGACAAGCGTTACGGATCTTAATGTTACTATGCCTTTATTGCGGTTCATCAAGGTAGGATCATCGACTTTTTGATGCATCCAGTTTCCTTCAATAGTGAGGTTGTTTTCCGCCCACTGTTGTTCGATATGTATAAGGGCCCATTGACGTTTACAGAAAGTTATGTGTTGGATTCCGGAAAGCATCAACAGGTCCTCATCTCCGTATTCTATCATATCATGTCCAGAACTTCTACACCTTCCGGTAGTTTATCCTTGTCGATGGTAACAATATAATCGTCGAACGAACGGGGTGGGCGTTGGTCATCCTTAAGTTGAACCTTCACTAAACCGAATAAAGAATGAGCTGAAGCATTACCTAATGCTGTACTGTGTTTGAATACGATCAATTTGCGGGCATTCATCATTCCTCTGGCTGCTGAATGGTCGTGATCGAACATGTTTTTCAATGAATCCCAGAATAAGTTCAGGTCATCTTCATTGAATCCGGTTTGTGCGGCTAAATGAGCGGAAATAAATCCGTTAGCTTTATATAGTCCGTAAGGAACTGTAAATTTACGTCCCATAGTGCGGTTATCTCCACTCTGTTTTTTAGCCTCATCCTCCGTAGCCACAGCCATACGGGTTATACTATGTTCGGCAGTAACAATCGGACTGATGGAACGGGCAAAAGTAAATTGGATAGGGCCACGAACCTGTCCGGCATTTTCGCCTGTACTTAGTACGGCTCCAAATGTCCTTATGTCATAAAAGTTTCTGCACATCCATTGCCGAGCAGCCTCTGTTTTATCTCCTTTCTCTTTTATATCTTTAACCCCTTCCTGTTTATGAGCGTCTGCGATCAGATTATTCAATACCGCTTTCTCTTTAATGAATATATCATACAGTCTTTCTCCTCCTTTTACTATTTGAACAAAGTTCCGGACTTTACGCTTCAGACAGACATCGGAAACCAGGCCTTCACCTGTTTCCGGATCAACTCTGGGTAAATTTCCGGCATCGGGATCACCGTTCGGATTACCATCCTGTACATCAAATAAATAAATGAAGTCGTAACGATTGTTTATTGCTGTTTCCATATTTGTATAGTATTAATTTTTTTCTTTATCTGTTGTTGTTTTATATAAATCTTCTCTTTGATGGTAATAACCGATTGCGAAACGCGATTGGTCGTCCATCGATAAATATTTAGGTAATCCGTTACTATCCAGGTTGGTGATAACACTTTGCAATAATTTTTCATAATAAACAGATTTCCCGGTATCAAATTTTGCAAGGTGATGTCTGGATAAAGACAACAAGCGGCCGAATACAGTTGTCGGGGTTGTCGACGCTGCACCGTAGTAACGCTCTTTGATCGTAGAATTTGCTCCTGGGATAGCATCACTCTGGATCTTTTCAAGGATAGCAAACAAGCGGCCACATAAGTACGCTTGGTTTTTATTTTCTAAATCTAATGCCATTTGAATTTCTTTAGGTGGATTATTATGATTTCTGAATTTTCTATTTAAGTAGGCTTTGAGTATAGCGGCTCTTATCGACGTTATATTCCGGTCTGCTTTGATTCGTATCAGACATTGCATCTGCAATGTGGTCGGGTAGGGTTGGTTATCCCATATGCTTTGACTTAAATCGCTGGCTAAGCAGGGAGGCAGATTTTCCATTTTATTTAAGGAAGCAACTTGGGTCAGTAAGTTGAATAAAGAAAAATAGGCTCTTTGATTCTTGCTTTTAATGATTTCCAAGTCCTTAAAATGTTGTCTGATGTGACTGGCAAATTCGCCTACTGTTCCTTGTCGCCAGAATCTAACGGAGATACGGGCGGCATTAGGAGATAAACCTAACACGTAAAAGGGAGTTTTGTCCTCGTCATTCAATACTCCCGAGAACGGGGACTTCAAGAAGTCTCTGATAACTTCCGTGTTTTTATCCGGATCATCTTTGGGAGGAGATGTAAATATGAAACAGAAACATTGCTCCAACTTTGTCGGTTTCTGAGACCAGAAAACAACGGATGTGTCATGCAAGCGATATTTGTTAGAGGAATCTTTTCCCAATAAAGAATTTAAAGCTGTGGTATAAGCAGCTTCCGCTTCTTTTGAAATGGGTGCGTTCATACCTTGCTCTTTATAATAAGAATCGTAACCCGATTTCTTTTGAAAGCCAACCAGTTTAGCTCCGCTCTTACCCCCGGGTATGGCTATGGCACTATTGAGTATGGCTATCGGAGCCTTTTTTCCGGTGATGAGGCATATCCCTGTAGGTTCATCTTTGTCTGAACAGTCTTCTATAGATGATGTTACATCCGGATTTGCAGCCACGATAGTATTGTTTCCTGCTACTTTAAAGGAGATGTTTGTCCCGTCTTTTTTGATACATTCTTCCCATAAAGGGTCCATTTTTATACGTTGAAGATTATCAGGATTATCGTAAAATTTGGCTACTGCTTGAATCTCTTCATTGGAAGGATACATTTCGGCAAGCCGCCTGACCTCCTGAACAAAGGTTTTATTTTGTTTAGCGGCATCGTCCAGTGCTTTTGGCATTCCTTTATCATCCGTATTTTTAGGTTGGGCTAACACATATCCGAAATGGTCCCAAAATACATTTGCCGTTTGCCAACTGTTGCTGCCGGTACGTCCTTTACTTTTGACGACCAGGTATTTTTTTGCTCGTTTCTGTTTTCCTACCCCCTCGGTGGTATCCTGTAGTTCTAAAAAATTCCCTTTTTTATCTATCAGAATAAGATAAGGTATTTCTTTCCATTCTAATCCATGGGGAGCAATAGTACTCCCCGGATCAGCAGCTTTACGCTGGTAGTATTCGTATAATGCTTGCAAAATCATCGGCGTACCTCCTCACTGTTAATGGATGGAACGATCAAGACTCCTTGTTTCATTATAGCCCTGAAGAACATTGGCTTTGGATCTTTTTCGTTTGTGAAATCCATATCATATAGCATATATCCAAAATCACGATCTTCGGGTATTCCGTTTCCTTTTACCGGATTTTCGATGTATGTGAAATCTGCGGAGAACTCACGGCAACCTAAATAGGGTTGATTGAAACATTGCCCCTTTTTAGCTCTACGTTCGAACATAGCATTATATTTGCCTGGATTTTCGTCAGAGGACTTTGATGGCACTTTCAACATATCTTCTTTCGCTCTATTTCTTATAGGTATAAATTCCAACTCTGCAAAAATTCTATAGCAAACATCTTTTAGTAACAAACTGGATTTTTGTTGCCGATTATCTTCGATGAATAATCCGGATGAACGGGGGCTCATTAAACTTCCAATCTCATTTCTTTTCATGGAAAACCATCTGATTGGATTTAATACTTCTATTCGAGTAATATTCCATTGTATGGCTGGTTTCCAAAATATAGATTCGAAAATGGCTCGGGCAGCAGATGGCGTTATTATGTCGTAGCTAACTCTTTCGACTTTCATCTCCGGACGGGTAAAGCAGGCCATGCTTCCTTTAACCTCAAGACAGTATTCTTTATTTGTATATATCATATGTTTAGGTTAACGTAATATAAGGTGTTTATGCTTTGAGTAATAAGGTATCTTTATAACTCTGTTCAACAAAGATATATTTTATTTTCTAACAAACAAATATTTTAATCCTGTAATCTTCTTGCAAAAAATATTATAAATAGTTGTCCCCGTAAAGGATGCGACATTAAAGACACGTTCAAACGCGCCTTTGAAGAGTGGTTTCAATCCACGCATCTGTAAAAGATGCGACAAAAAAGTTAAAACTAATCCCTTTGTAATCAACGTTTCAATCCACGCATCTGTAAAAGATGCGACTCTCCGGGATTTAGCTTTTGAGCAAATGCAATATGTTTCAATCCACGCATCTGTAAAAGATGCGACTTATTTCCGGTTTATCGGTTACACCCTCTGATATCGTTTCAATCCACGCATCTGTAAAAGATGCGACTGATAATATAAGCGCAACTGACATGTTGACTATTGTTTCAATCCACGCATCTGTAAAAGATGCGACGTAGACGCCAAAAGCGCGCCATTGCTGCTCAAAAAGTTTCAATCCACGCATCTGTAAAAGATGCGACTCGGCGAGACTCGCGAGTTGCGTTTCATTTACCAAGTTTCAATCCACGCATCTGTAAAAGATGCGACCAACTGTTTCATTTTCTTTTGTTGCTACTTTTCAGTTTCAATCCACGCATCTGTAAAAGATGCGACTATTGCGATCAGCATCAACCTTTAACTCGGGAGGTTTCAATCCACGCATCTGTAAAAGATGCGACTTGGCTTCGTTGTCGGCTCGCTTCGTCTCTTCGGTGTTTCAATCCACGCATCTGTAAAAGATGCGACAAACGCTTGAAAAATAGCTGCAAATCAGATTTACGTTTCAATCCACGCATCTGTAAAAGATGCGACAGGCTACACCATTCGCAAGATCATAAAGCCGATAGTTTCAATCCACGCATCTGTAAAAGATGCGACCGGTAATTGGATAAAATCTCGTGAGTATTTTAATGTTTCAATCCACGCATCTGTAAAAGATGCGACTTTGATTTATCACGATATGGCAACAACAATTCACGTTTCAATCCACGCATCTGTAAAAGATGCGACTCAGCAGGCGGAACAGAAGAAGGCATAGCAGCAGTTTCAATCCACGCATCTGTAAAAGATGCGACACTGTCTCATATTCTTTCGATTTTAAATAAGATGTTTCAATCCACGCATCTGTAAAAGATGCGACTCTTATTGTGGTTTTGACTTATCATCAAAGGTTAGTTTCAATCCACGCATCTGTAAAAGATGCGACGGGAACCCTAACACACCAGTAGAGATGTTAACTGTTTCAATCCACGCATCTGTAAAAGATGCGACCCGTCAGTTAAATTGTTGGACATTACAATTGATGTTTCAATCCACGCATCTGTAAAAGATGCGACATAACTTCCCCTACATTATCTGGATCACTAAGAGTTTCAATCCACGCATCTGTAAAAGATGCGACTAATGTAGATATCCCTTACCATCGCTTTTCTTTGTTTCAATCCACGCATCTGTAAAAGATGCGACATATTCCCATTTTTTAATTCTACAGGATTGTAAGTTTCAATCCACGCATCTGTAAAAGATGCGACTCCGTCCCGGTTCTTGCGGTTTCGGTATCCCGGGTTTCAATCCACGCATCTGTAAAAGATGCGACGACGTTTAACGAGATCCGGTTAAGCGAGTGTGAGTTTCAATCCACGCATCTGTAAAAGATGCGACTTTGCCCAAAGTCGGCTATATCACTACCGGAGGGTTTCAATCCACGCATCTGTAAAAGATGCGACTTGCAAGGGAGTCAACTTCTTTACATCCCCGTACTGTTTCAATCCACGCATCTGTAAAAGATGCGACGTGTCCAATTGTTTTTCATCCCTATTTCTTTCGTGTTTCAATCCACGCATCTGTAAAAGATGCGACCGGGAACCCTAACACACCGGTAGAGGTGTTAACTGTTTCAATCCACGCATCTGTAAAAGATGCGACCGCAGGATCCTTCCAGTCATCTTCTTTGTCAAGCGTTTCAATCCACGCATCTGTAAAAGATGCGACAGATTCTCAACGTCCGAATATCTCAATGACGTGTTTCAATCCACGCATCTGTAAAAGATGCGACTTTATGAAAGTCTTGTCTCGTATTAACCCCAATGTTTCAATCCACGCATCTGTAAAAGATGCGACATGACTTAATAAATTATTATTTAACACAACACAAAGTTTCAATCCACGCATCTGTAAAAGATGCGACTTTACTGACGCAATAAAAACAAGTATGCAGTTTGTTTCAATCCACGCATCTGTAAAAGATGCGACTGCTCCTCTTTTTATCACACTTACTTATAATCCTGTTTCAATCCACGCATCTGTAAAAGATGCGACATTGGCTCCGCTTATATCCGTTCCCGAAAGGATGTTTCAATCCACGCATCTGTAAAAGATGCGACTTTTATACTTGTGGATGTTTCTGCGGTTCAAGAGTTTCAATCCACGCATCTGTAAAAGATGCGACTTAAATGTTTTCATCCTGTTATTCTTATCAATCCAGTTTCAATCCACGCATCTGTAAAAGATGCGACTTAATATTATGACAACATTAGATGTATTAAAAGGTTTCAATCCACGCATCTGTAAAAGATGCGACTAAGCGTCAGAAACGTGCTATTGCTGCTCAAAAAGTTTCAATCCACGCATCTGTAAAAGATGCGACGTTCTGCCTATATTCGTGCTCGTAGAGATGAGATTTTGTTTCAATCCACGCATCTGTAAAAGATGCGACTTATATTCGTAATCGTTGTCAGTGTTGGATTATGGTTTCAATCCACGCATCTGTAAAAGATGCGACCAGGCCCTATTATGGCTACTCCTACCGCTATGGTTTCAATCCACGCATCTGTAAAAGATGCGACTGCTGATAGAGCAGCTTGGGATGGAGGGTTATGGTTTCAATCCACGCATCTGTAAAAGATGCGACTTTCTTCCGTATTGACAAAGGATGTTTTCTTCAATGTTTCAATCCACGCATCTGTAAAAGATGCGACATAGATTACCTCCAACTTGTAAGGATCAAGTCGGTTTCAATCCACGCATCTGTAAAAGATGCGACCAGACGCTTGAAAAACAACTGCAAATCCAACTTACGTTTCAATCCACGCATCTGTAAAAGATGCGACACCGTGTTCAAATCCTTGCCGGACTCAAAAGCCTGTTTCAATCCACGCATCTGTAAAAGATGCGACATAATTGGTATCAGATACATAAAAAGGATCAAAGTTTCAATCCACGCATCTGTAAAAGATGCGACAGTTCGCGATTTTTGTTACACTTTTTCACTATTTGTTTCAATCCACGCATCTGTAAAAGATGCGACAGTGATGGTTCGATTTCTGTCTTTTGTGATGAGGTTTCAATCCACGCATCTGTAAAAGATGCGACGTCCGCCTGTAACTTCTTTGACAACTAATGAGGTTTCAATCCACGCATCTGTAAAAGATGCGACGTACCGCCTAATAGTTCTATCCGCATCAAGCCTGTTTCAATCCACGCATCTGTAAAAGATGCGACCCAAGGCCTTTTTACGGGCCTCGGGATTGATGAGTTTCAATCCACGCATCTGTAAAAGATGCGACGTCGAGGCTCTTTACTTTGGAATGGACTTCGCAGTTTCAATCCACGCATCTGTAAAAGATGCGACGATGAAAACGGTGACGCTTACAAGGTTGACTTTGTTTCAATCCACGCATCTGTAAAAGATGCGACTAAAAAAACGTATAATCGTTGGATAACTACTGACGTTTCAATCCACGCATCTGTAAAAGATGCGACCAAGATATTCGGGCATATTTAACGCATCATAACGTTTCAATCCACGCATCTGTAAAAGATGCGACTTGTCATTTTTTAAAGTTCCTTTGCGTACCTTGTGGTTTCAATCCACGCATCTGTAAAAGATGCGACAATACCTTCCCCTTCTTCTTGTTTAAAAACTAAGGTTTCAATCCACGCATCTGTAAAAGATGCGACTTAGAGGCGATACGAAAAGGAGGCTCGCAGGTAGTTTCAATCCACGCATCTGTAAAAGATGCGACCTTACCAAGTTCGGGCACATTCTCGAAACTACGGTTTCAATCCACGCATCTGTAAAAGATGCGACCTGTATAAATGATTGAGGTTGAAAAATAGTTGTAGTTTCAATCCACGCATCTGTAAAAGATGCGACGTACGAGACCAAGTTTCAGACACCTGAGCCTTAAGTTTCAATCCACGCATCTGTAAAAGATGCGACTTACAATATTGACTCCGGTTTGGAGGTTCCTCCTGTTTCAATCCACGCATCTGTAAAAGATGCGACGTACTCGCCACACGCGAGATAACGCAACGAATGAGTTTCAATCCACGCATCTGTAAAAGATGCGACTATCTGGTTTGTCTATTACTCCGTCGGATATTGTTTCAATCCACGCATCTGTAAAAGATGCGACTTGCCGTCATGTACGGTTACTCTTTCTGTCCAGAAGTTTCAATCCACGCATCTGTAAAAGATGCGACGTTTCCGCAAGAGTTTTAGCATAAGCAGCGCCTTGTTTCAATCCACGCATCTGTAAAAGATGCGACGAACATGTCAATCTCCTTAAGGCACAGGTATCCGTTTCAATCCACGCATCTGTAAAAGATGCGACTCCATGTTTGTGAAAAACTTTATTGATGACACTTTTAAATTGTAATTTTGCGAATGATAAAGTAGAAAAGCAATAAATGTTCATATTCTCTAAATAAATCTATAAGTGTATGATTTATAGAGGATGCGAACATCCAACGTTTTTTACAATTACTTAGGGTTCGCGTTTTTGTTATTGAAACATAAGTGTAATCATGTTATTTCTAAAGTAATCTGTAACTTTGCTGACAAAGTTAGGAATAGTTTTTATAGATACGATAAATAATGAATAAAAAGATACTTCAGTTAGCGCTTCCTTCTATTGTATCCAATATAACGGTTCCTTTGTTGGGATTGGTCGATGTGGCGATTGTCGGACATTTGGGGGCCGCTTCCTATATCGGGGCGATTGCGGTAGGGGGGATGCTGTTCAATATTATTTACTGGTTGTTCGGTTTCTTGCGGATGGGAACGAGTGGGATGACTTCACAGGCTCTGGGGAGACGGGATCTCCTGGAAGTAACGAGGGTTTTGTTCCGGTCGGTCGGTGTCGGGATTCTGATTTCTCTGGCTCTGCTTCTGCTCCAGTATCCGATACGGGAAATAGCTTTCTTACTATTGGATACGACGGATGAGGTAGAACGGTTGGCTTCCTTATATTTCAATATTTGTATTTGGGGAGCGCCGGCTGTGTTGGGATTGTATGGTTTCTCCGGTTGGTTTATCGGAATGCAGAATTCCCGTTTCCCGATGTTTATTGCGATCACCCAGAATGTCGTGAATATCGTGGCGAGCCTAATCTTCGTCTTTGTGTTCGGCATGAAGGTGCAAGGGGTTGCGACGGGAACGCTGATCGCTCAATATGGAGGCTTCGGGATGGCTGTATTCCTGTGGTTCGTATTCTATCGGAAGCGGTTGAATATTCGTGTTTGCTGGCATGAGATCATGGATAAGGTCGCTATGCGTCGCTTCTTCCAGGTGAATGGCGATATTTTCTTTCGTACGCTTTGTTTGGTGGCGGTTACTACATTTTTTACATCTACGGGTGCGAGGCAGGGCGATATCGTTTTGGCCGTTAATACATTGCTGATGCAGTTGTTTACGCTCTTTTCCTATATCATGGACGGTTTTGCCTATGCGGGCGAGGCTTTGGCGGGACGTTATATCGGTGCTCGGAACAAAACAGCCCTTAGTCGGATGATCCGTTTGCTGTTTGGCTGGGGGATTGGGTTGTCCCTTTCGTTTACCCTGCTTTATGGAGTAGGCGGGAAAGGTTTTCTCTCCCTCCTGACGAATGACTCTGTTGTCATACAAGAGGCCGGAACCTATTTCTATTGGGTGCTGGCTGTCCCGCTTGCCGGCTTTGCCGCCTTCTTGTGGGATGGAATCTTGATCGGTGCGACAGCTACCCGCCTGATGCTTTATTCGATGTTGGTCGCTTCCGGCACTTTCTTTTTGATCTATTACCTCTTTTTCGGAATGATGGGAAATCATGCATTGTGGATGGCATTTCTGATATATCTGTTGCTTCGTGGTAGTATGCAATGGGTATTATGGAATCGCCACAATGAATTAGCGTAATCGGTCGTATGCCCATTGTGCCGGATTGTTTAATATATAATTGGATATATTATGATACGCCTTTTCATCCTGTATGATATGTTCATAATAATTACGTTGCCATAATTTTTGACCGTGTAGATTAATCATTTTTGTCGATTGATATTTAAAATATCCCACAATATGCCCCAGTGTCACCACGTAGGGGCGGGGTTTGCCCGCCTTAAATGCATCCCGATCGATTTTTATAATCGCATGGAAATGATTTGGCATAATAACATATTCGCAACATTCGATATTGGGGTATTTATGTTCCAAATCCCAATAACATTGTTGGATTATTTCACCATATGGGTTTAATATCATTTATAACCCTTCCTGTGAATAATCATATCCTTTCAAACGGATACTGTGACGATGGTGGATGTCTGGATTGTACTGTTTCATAGTCGATGGTTGTCTTATTGGCTTAATACGAGTCTAAATATAAGGAAAAAGCCGGAAATCAAGAGAAGATATCCGGCTTTTATGAAATTAGATACGCTCTATTATTGTCTGTAGCTTGCTAATTCGTCGGCATTGAATTTCAAGATAAAGCTGCTGTGTTTTTCCACTTCCGCTTCGACATAATTCAAGTATACGACAGCTGATTTGGCAAACATTTCAGGAGTCTTTGTCGCGTCTTGGATCAGCAGGTGAGCCATGATGCAGTCGGCTGCCATTTCATAAAGGCGACGGGCAACAAAGTCCTGCAATTCCTGGTTCTGCGCTTCCTTCACCTTGTTCATGCAGGCTTCGAACTTATCGGCCATTTCAACCAAACGGTCTTTCAGCGGTTCCATTTCCGGAGAACACGGGATTGTCTCGAATTCGCGGATGGTAGCCAGATAAGAACCGTTTGTCACATAACGGATGGCTGCAACAGTCTGCAATTGCGTCGTTCCCTCGTAGATGGAGGTGATGCGGGCATCCCGGTAGATACGTTGACAAGCATATTCCAGCATGAAGCCTGAACCACCATGAATTTGGATACAGTCGTATGCGTTCTGGTTGGCATATTCGGAGTTCATACCTTTTGCCAGCGGGGTGAAAGAGTCGGCCAGTTTGGCATATTTTTTCTGTTCCTGACGTTCTTCCGGAGTCAGCTTGCGTTCACGGGCGATGTCGTCCAGTGCTTTGTAGATATCTACATAACGGGAAGTCTGATACAGTAAGGCACGGCCGGCATCCAGCTTCGCTTTCATGATAGACAGCATGTCGTAAACAGCCGGGAATTCGATAATTGCTTTGCCGAACTGTTTGCGTTCCTTTGCGTAAGCTAACCCTTCGTTGTAGGCGGCTTGGCTCAGACCGACAGACTGTGCGGCGATACCCAGACGGGCACCGTTCATCAGCGCCATCACATATTTGATCAAACCTAATTTGCGATCTCCGCAAAGTTCGGCTTTCGCATTCTTGTAAACCAATTCGCAGGTAGGCGAACCGTGAATACCCAACTTGTTTTCAATACGGCGGACATCTACGCCACCCTGGCGTTTGTCATAGATGAACATAGACAGGCCACGCCCGTCTTTCGTCCCTTCTTCCGAACGGGCCAAGACCAGATGAAGGTCGGCGTCTCCGTTTGTGATGAAACGTTTTACACCGTTCAGACGCCAGCAATTTTCTTTTTCGTCGAAAGTCGCTTTCAGCATCACGGACTGCAAGTCGGAACCGGCATCCGGCTCTGTCAAGTCCATAGACATCGTTTCACCGGCGCAGATACGCGGAATGAAACGGCTGTGCTGGTCTTCGTTTCCGAATTCATATAATGTCTCGATACAATCTTGCAACGACCAGATGTTTCCGAATCCAGCATCGGCAGCGGCCACGATTTCGGCGCACATGGTGTACGGCGTGATCGGGAAGTTCAAACCGCCGAAACGGCGCGGCATCGTCATACCGTTCAGGCCGGCTTTCACCATTGCATCCAGATTCTGCTTGGTCCCGGAAGCGTATTCCACACGTCCGTTTGCGCAGTGGGGGCCTTCTTCGTCAACTCCTTCGGCATTGGGAGCGATGATCTCACCCGTGATTTCGCCTGTGATTTCAAGCACTTTGTCGAACGAGTCCATTGCATCGGCATAATCCTGCGGTGCATAGTCGAACTCTTCTTTATCTCTGTAATTGCGTTCTTTCAGTTCGCAAATACGTTCCATCATCGGATTGTTCAAGTGATACTTGAGTTCCGGAATGTCTGTATAATAATTTGCCATCTCTTTACTTGCTGTTCTGTTTGTAATACTTAATCATCTTCGGAATCACCTCTTCAACAGTGCCGTTGATCACGTAGTCGGCAATCGTGTTGATCGGAGCGTTCTCGTCGTTGTTGATAGAGATGATGATACCTGCATCCTGCATACCTGCGATATGCTGGATCTGTCCGGAGATACCGCAAGCGATATACAATTTCGGACGGACCGTCACACCTGTCTGGCCGATCTGGCGGTCATGGTCACAGAAACCGGCATCAACGGCTGCACGGCTGGCGCCTACTTCGGCATGAAGTTCCTTTGCCAGTTCGAACAACATATCGAAACTTTCCTTGGAACCCATTCCGTAACCGCCGGCTACTACGATCGGAGCACCTTTCAGGTTGTGTTTGGCCTTTTCTATGTGGCGGTCGATGACCTTTACGACATAATCCGTTTCCGGAACATATTTGGCGACGTCGTGTTTTACCACTTCGCCTTTATAACCGGCGTCCAGAATTTCTTTTTTCATCACACCTTCGCGAACAGTCGCCATCTGAGGACGGTGTTCCGGATTGATGATCGTCGCTACGATGTTACCACCGAAAGCGGGACGGATCTGGTATAACAGGTTTTCGTATGTTTTACCAGCTCTTTTGTCTTCGTGCGAGCCGATTTCGAGGGATGTACAGTCTGCTGTCAGACCGCTTGTCAGTGCAGAAGAAACACGGGGGCCTAAGTCACGGCCGATAACCGTTGCTCCCATCAGGCAGATCTGCGGTTTTTCTTCTTTGAACAGATTGATCAAAACAGAAGAATGAGGAAGGGAAGTGTACGGGAACAGACCGGGAGCGTCAAAAATATGCACCTTGTCCACGCCATAAGGCATCACCTGCTTTTCAATCCCTTCCAGTCCGGAACCGGCCACAATGGCTTCGAGTTGGCAGTTCAACTGGTTGGCTAACTTGCGACCTTTGGTCAGCAGTTCGAGGCTTACATCGGCAATCGTTGTACCTTCAAGCTCACAATATACAAATACATTATTCATATTGTTCAATCTTTTTTACCGTATGAATTGTCAATTATCAATTGTCAATTATCCGATAGTGTGGTTAGCTAACAGTTCAACAATCAAATCTTCCACATCCTTGTCTGAGCTGGTCAGCGTCTTGCTTTCCTTTGCCTGGAACACGATGTTCTGAATCGCTTTGACTTTTGTCGGCGAACCGGACAAACCGCATTGTGCGAGATCTCCGTTTACATCGGCAACACTCCATTCCGGAATATTCAGGTACGGGCGCTTTTCATACAGTTCGGGGTATGGCAGTGCCGATACGCCTTCCGGATGGCAGGCGGGAGCGGGAACTTTTTCCTGCGCGCCCAATGCCCGTTTGTATTTCATCACCAACTTGGCATTACGCGGACGGCAGGGGGCAGCCGAACCGTTGACCGTAATCACGATAGGCAGCGGACCTTCCACTGTTTCGACACCACCGTCGATATGCCGTTTCACTGTGATACTGCGATTCTTTTCGTCTACGTTCAGGATTTCTTCGGCATATGTGACCTGTGTTAATCCTAACTTTTCAGCGACTTGAGGACCTACCTGTGCTGTATCGCCGTCAATAGCCTGGCGTCCTCCGATGATAATATCGTAGTCACCTATTTTCTTGATTGCTGTGGCAAGCGCATAAGACGTTGCCAAAGTGTCGGCACCGGCAAATGCACGGTCGGTTAGCAGATAACCACCATCTGCTCCCCGGTATAAACCTTCACGAATAATTTCAGCTGCACGCCCCGGACCCATTGTTAACAAGGTTACCGTAGTTCCCGGATAGGCGTCTTTCAAGCGGAGGGCTTGTTCTAATGCGTTCAGATCTTCCGGGTTGAAGATTGCGGGAAGTGCGGCCCGGTTGATAGTTCCGTCCTCTTTCATCGCATCCTTTCCCACATTGCGTGTGTCCGGAACCTGTTTCGCCAATACAATAATTTTTAAACTCATATTATAGGAATATTAGATTTCTATATTGGATATTTGTTCGAATTAACTTTCTGAATACTGACCTGCAAAAGTAATCAAACATTCTTTATATCAAAGAACTTTCGTCTGGAATCTGCACACTTTAGGTTTTTTTGAGCATATCCTTTCTTTTTACTTACCACCTTACTAATCACCATAATTTAGGCACGGATTACACGGAAAACACGGAAAGAAAATAAATTTATCCGTGTCAATCCGTGAAATCCGTGCCTGAAAGATCGTGATAAAGGTGCTTTGGCACCGTTTTGTCAAGTCGAAATCGAGTAATAGGTTTGCGCCGGTTTATATTAAATTTCGCATGCACAAAGTGTTGGAATCAGGTTGCGGTCGCCATACGCATTGTCTACGCGGGCTACATTCACCCAGAATTTGCTGTCGTGCAACCATTCCAGCGGGAAGGCGGCCTTGCTGCGCGGATACTCGTGTTTCCATTCGTCGGCCGTTACTTCATATTCGGGATGAGGAGCGTTCTTTAATACGTTGTCTTCCTTTGAAGCCTTGCCTTCTTCCACTTCCTTGATTTCGTTCCAGATACATTCCAGCACCTCGACGAAACGATCCAGTTCGGCTTTGCTTTCGCTTTCGGTCGGTTCGACCATCAGAGTGCCGTGAACAGGGAAGGAAAGAGTTGGAGCGTGGTAGCCGAAGTCCATCAGGCGCTTGGCGATATCGCCTTCATCGATACCCGAACGTTCTTTTACCGTGCGGCATTCCAGGATCAGTTCGTGACCGACGCGACCTGTAGCACCTGTGTAAACGATTCCGTAAGTATCTTTGAATTTGGCTGCCAGATAATTCGCATTCAAGATCGCGGTCTTGGTGACCGTTTCCAACCCTTCTGTTCCCAACATGCGGATATAAGCATATGTGATCGGCAGAATGCCCGCGCTACCGTAAGGTGCGGCGGAGACTGTGTTCAGGTCGCTGCCCCATAATATCGGATGCTGCGGCAGGAACGGAACGAGATGTGCGGCAACGCAGATCGGACCGACACCGGGACCGCCTCCTCCGTGAGGAGAAGAAAAGGTCTTATGCAGGTTTAGGTGGCAGACGTCTGCACCGATAGTACCCGGATTGGTCAGACCGACTTGTGCATTCATGTTTGCGCCGTCCATATACAGCTGACCACCGCAAGCGTGAACAATGTCGCACATTTTCTTGATGTCCACCTCGAAGATACCGTGAGTAGACGGATAGGTGATCATGCTGGCTGCTAAGTTGTCCTTGTTGGCTTCGGCTTTAGCCCGGAAATCTTCCAAGTCGATATTACCCTTGTCGTCACATTTTACCGTAACGGTCGTAAAACCGCATTGAACCGCACTTGCCGGGTTCGTACCGTGGGCAGAGGCAGGAAGCAGGACGATGTTGCGATGTCCCTGCCCGATGCTTTCCAGATAAGCCCGGATTACGCGCAGACCTGTATATTCGCCGGCGGCTCCGGAATTAGGTTGCAGCGTACAGCCTTTGAATCCGGTGATCTCACACAAGTAAGCCGATAGGTTTTCAATCAGTTCCGTGTAGCCTTCGACCTGGTCTTCCGGTGCATACGGATGTATATTCATGAATTCCGGACGGCTGAGTGGAAGCATGGTCGATGCCGGATTCAGTTTCATTGTACAAGAACCTAAAGAGATCATGGATTGGGCCAATGAAACATCCTTTCGTCCCAGGCGGGTGATATAACGCATCAGTTCCGTTTCGGTATGATATTTTTTGAATACGTCTTCTTGCAGGAATTCGGAAGTACGGGCGAATTTCGGATCGAAATAAGTTTTCTCAGGAACGGCTTCTTTCAGCATGTAGTCCTTTCCGGCTGCCCCTGCGAAGATATACAGCAATACGCCGATATCGGTCGGTCCGGTCGTTTCGTCCAAGCTGATGCCGATCTGTCCGGCATCGAAGTAACGCAAGTTCACCTTACATTCCAATGCGATCTCGCGGAGTGCATTGATGGATACATGTTCCGGCAACTGGATTTTCAGTGTGTCGAAATAGTTTTTGTTCAATTGTTTGTAGCCTAGTTTTTCCAACTCGCCTGTTAGGAAACCTGCAGAAGCGTGGATACGACCTGCGATGTTCTTCAAGCCTTCGGCACCGTGGTAAACGGCGTAGAAACCAGCCATCGTGGCTAGCAAGGCTTGGGCGGTACAGATATTGGAGGTCGCCTTTTCACGTTTGATATGTTGTTCGCGTGTTTGCAAAGCCAAGCGGTAAGCCGTGTGTCCATAGGCATCTTTGGAAATGCCGATGATACGTCCGGGGATGGAACGCTTGTATTCGTCTTTCGTGGCGAAGAATGCAGCGGACGGACCACCGTAGAACATCGGGATACCGAAACGTTGGCTGCTTCCGAACACGACATCTGCACCCCATTCTCCCGGAGGAGTCAGCAGGACAAGACTCATCAGGTCGGCAGCAACGGCAACACGTGCTCCACCGGCATTGGCACATACGATGAATTCTTTATAATCTTCGATCGAACCGTCGGCATTCGGATACTGGACGATAGCCCCGAATACATCCGGTGTGAATTCAAATGTTTTGTAATCACCCACAACGACCTTGATGCCTTGCGGGATCATGCGAGTGTTGATAACGGCCAGTGTAGAGGCGAATACGTTTTCGTCGACAAACAACGTATTGGTTTCTGCTTTCCCCTGTGCACGGCTACGGCTACCGTAGAACATGGTTGCCGCTTCGGCTGCTGCTGTCGCTTCGTCCAGTAGGGAACAGTTGGCTAGCGGCAGGCCGGTCAGTTCAGCGATAACAGTCTGGAAATTCAACAAAGCTTCCAGACGTCCTTGTGAAACTTCTGCCTGGTACGGAGTGTAGGAAGTGTACCAAACCGGATTTTCAAATACGTTACGTTGGATAGGAGCCGGACATACTGTGTCATACCAACCCATTCCGATATAAGAAGTGAAGACTTCGTTTTTGGATGCCAACTCCGAGATGTGTTCTGCGAACTCACGTTCCGTCATGGGTTCGGGAAGGTTAAGCGGTTCTTTCAAACGGATGTTGGACGGGATGGTCTGATCGATCAGTTCGTCAACCGACTTGACGCCGATGGCTTGCAGCATGGAAGGAATGTCTTCTGCCGAGATACCAACGTGGCGGTTTACAAATTTATTTGTGTCCATAATATTGTGATTTATGATTTATGAATTAATTCTTAATTGTCAATTACAAATAGGGATTGTTGAACTTCTCATCGATGACTCTTGTTTCCGGTCCATGCCCCGGATAGATTACTGTCTCGTCGGGAAGTGAAAGGAGTTTGTCGTGGATGGCGGCAACCAATACCTCCTGGTTGCCACCCCAAAGGTCGGTACGGCCGATACTTCCGGCAAACAGTGCATCGCCGACGATCGCAAAGCCGTTCTTTTTGTTATAGAAAGCGACGCTGCCGGGTGAATGTCCGGGAACTGTCAGCACTTGAAGTTCGGATGTGCCGAACTTAATGATCTCGCCTCCTACGATATATTTTTCAACCGGGACGTTCTCGACATGCTGACGGAGTCCGAACAACTTGGCCTGTTCGTCCGGAGAGGGTAGTTTCTCGACATCCTGCTTGTTCGCTTCGGGTTTCAAACCGTATGTCTTATATATAAAACCGTTTCCAAATACGTGATCCACGTGCAGATGAGTACAGAGCAAATGCTTTAATGTCAACTTGTTTTCGAGGATAAAGTCGGTTAACTCCTTTTCCTCTTCCTTGCGACAGCAACCACAATCGATCAGTACGGCCTCGCGTGTATCATCATACAGCAGGAATGTGTTTTCCTGGAAATAATTGAACTCAAACGATTTTATTGTAATCATAACGGTACGTAAACAACTTTTTTAGTTTGGAAAAATTCTTCTTTAAAATGGTCACTCAGGTTGAGGCTGACAGCTTGCTTGTGGAATGGCAATATTTCATGCTGCAACTCTCCTCCTTTCAGACAAATCAAACCGTTAGGAAGTGCATTTTGTTGTTCCTTCTTTATATTCTTACGGGCGATTTTTACCAGATCGGCCAGTGGCATGACGGCACGACTCACGACAAAGTCGAATAATTGTTTTTCCTCTTCGGCACGACAATGGCGGAAAGTGACGTTTTTCAGACCGATCGCTTCGGCTACAGCTTGTCCGACCTTGATTTTTTTTCCGATACTGTCTACCAAATGAAACTGTACTTCAGGGAGCAGGATCGCAAGTGGTATGCCGGGAAAACCGCCTCCCGTACCAATATCCATAATTGTCGATCCTTCTCTGAATTTCAGCATTTTCAAGATACCTAACGAATGAAGTACGTGGTGCAGGTACAGGTTCTCTATATCTTTGCGTGAAATTACATTGATTTTGGAATTCCAGTCTGAATACAAATCAAACAGGGCGTCTATCTGTCGCTTTTGCGCATCGGTTAGCGTTGGAAAGTAAGACTTTAGAACCCCCAATTGACAATTGACAATTGACAATTGGGAGGATATTGTTGCACTGTTATCCATAAATTATATGTATGGGATTATTGTTATATTTTATTTGTCAATTGTCAATTAGTTTCGCAATTGGACTGTCTTTTTTCAATAGATATAGGATTTCCGCATAGGGTAAGAATACGTTTGTTTCCCTTACCACGTAAGCGGCGATCTCATATTCATTAAAGGTATACGTGATGCCGTCCTCGTCGACCAGGAAATTACCGTTCGGAAAAATTTCTTCGACACTGAAGAAACCGATGTTTTCCAAATCTTTCGGATTCTCCACCTTGTTTTGTTTGGCAATATGATCGATCAATATCTGTGCGAGGCTGTCCTGGAAGTTCTCGATGAAAATATCTTCTTCTGTGATTGCATTGCCTGTTTTCAAGTTGATCACGTGATTGTTGTAGGCATGCGAACCGTGTGCACCGCCTGTATAGTTTTCGAAACTTACAGTATAGCTCAGAATGTCATTCTGGTTGTAGACGATTTCATCCGATGACATTTCGAAATAAGAGAACCAGGCTCCGACTGGCAGATCGTCCTTCTTTTCCAACTCTGCCTTGAAATCGGCTTCCAGTTCTTTATAGTTGTTCAGATAGTCTTCCGTGTACTTGGCGACCGCCTCTTCTGGAGACAGGTTCTCATAATTCTCGCCGAAGTAGGAGAGGACAAAGTCATTCTGTATCTTTTTCAGAATCTCTTTATCGGAAAATTTGGCAGGATAGGTGAAGTTCAATTGCAAGTTGCAATTGGGATTATCGGGATTATTCAGCAGATGATAGGTCCTATCCACCCGGATAGAATCGAATTTAATATCATTATCGGCCGTTTGCTTCGTGTTGGTATTGCAACCGGTTACGAACATTCCTAAAAAGAAAAGTGCTATCAGGCTTTTACTAATTTGTGTACTCATCGGAATCATAGATTTTAGATAATACTTTTAGATGCAAATGTAAGCTATTATCTTGTAATAAACGAATGGCTGGTTTCTTTTTTCAGCCTCGGAGGCATCAAAAGGGTGAGGAGATAGCAGTGCTGGTGTTGTTTCCTACCTATGTAACGGTCGTTCCCTACCTATGAAACTACTGTTTCCTGCCCATGAAACGGGAGTACCATGCCAGTGGAACTCTTGTGCCAATAAAATGTAACAGGCTTGGCACTGCGTTCTGGCTTATCATCCGGAAAAGGAATTCTGCTTGGCGAAGGTTGAGTTGTAATAAATGTTTTAAACGAAAATAAACGCTAATTAGGCAACCTTTTGAGAAAAAGGTTGCCTAATTCTATTTGTGAAACGAACAAATCCCCTATATTTGCAGAGTGTGTACGCACACCTCTTTGAACCATGTAAAAAATAACAGGTAACAAATGGCTTATTCTAACTATTATGCGGCTTCTGGGCTTTTCCATGGATCTATGTCGTCGGTAATGGGAACGCAGTTTGACATCTTGATGGTCGGCAGTGATCCCCGCCTTCTTGGTACGGTCTGGGAAAAGGTCGAATCGGAAGTGCAGCGATTAGATAAAATGCTGAACCGGTTCGATCCGGAGAGTGAGGTTTCATTTGTTAACCGGGAAGCCGGGCACTACCCGGTGACGGTGGGGGAAGAGCTTTGGAATATATTGTTGAACTGCAAGCGTTACAATGAGCTGACGGAAGGATATTTCGATATAACTTTGCAGGGATTCGACCAGGTATTGCTGACGGAAGAAGATAAAAGCATTTTTTTCTTTTCTGAATCTTTACACATTGATCTCGGCGGGTACGGGAAAGGATATGCGCTTGCTAAAATACGGGAACTGTTGGAAGAAAACGGGATTGGTAAGGCGCTTGTCAATTTCGGAAATAGTTCGGTTCTGGCGGTCGGTACGCATCCGTGCGGCGAATATTGGCCGGTGGGTCTTGACAATCCGTTTACGAAAGAGCGGATTGCCGATTTGAAGTTGAGTGATAGTTCGTTATCGATATCGGGAAATATGCCTTCCCATCCGCGCCATATCGTGAACCCGCATACGGGAACATTCGTGGAGGATAAGAAAATGGTGTCGGTGGTGGCGAAAGATCCGGTGGTGGCGGAGATTCTGACAACTGCCTTTATGATCTGCGGCGACGAGCGTGTTCCGGTAATCGCGTCTCAATTTGATATTTATGAAAAACATGTATATAAGTTATGAAAAATGATGAGAATTCAGTCAATTTAAGCCGGCGGGACTTCTTTAAGGAGTTGGGAATGATTGGTGGAGGCGGTGTGCTGCTTTCCGCGTTTCCCTGGTTGCAGTCCTGTAGTGCCGACGATAAGGTGCAGATCGCAAAGGAGAAAGTGCGGATCGGATTTATTGGTACAGGTTCGCGCGGACAGTACCACTTGAATAACCTGAAGACGATTCCGTATGCCGATGTGGTTGCCTTGTGTGATAATTATCCTCCCCACCTGAAAGAGGCTTCGGCTCTCTATCCGAAAGCCAAGACATATGACGATTACCGGAAGCTTTTGGATGATAGAGATATACAAGCTGTCATGATCGCCACTCCGCTGTACGAACATGCGCATATCACAATAGACGCCTTGCATGCCGGAAAGCATGTCTTCTGCGAGAAATCGATGGCGATGACGTGTGCTGACTGTCTGGATATGTATAATGTGTTTAAGGAATCCGGCAAGGTGATGTTTATCGGCCAGCAGCGCTTGTATGATCCGAAATATATAAAGGCGATGGAAATGATCCATGCCGGCTTGTTGGGAGAGATAAATTCGATACGGGCGTATTGGTTCCGTAATAACGACTGGCGCCGTCCGGTCCCTTCTCCCGATTTGGAACGTAAGATCAACTGGCGTTTATATAAGGAATATTCATGCGGCTTGGTAACAGAATTGGCAACTCATCAGCTGCAGGTTGGAAACTGGGCGCTCCGGATGCTTCCCGAAAAGGTGGCCGGCATGGGGGATATCGTCTATTGGAAGGATGGTCGCGAAGTGTATGACAGTATCAATTTGATTTACCATTATCCGAACGGCGTGAAGATGACCTATGAGTCAATGATTGCCAACAAGTTTTATGGCCTTGAAGAAGAGATTATGGGAAGCAAGGGCACGATGGAACCGGAAAAAGGTAAATATTATTTTGAAGATGTCGAACCTGCTCCTGGTATCATGCAGTTGATCAACCAGATTGAACATAAGATCTTCGATAATGTTTCATTTGCCGGTCCGAGCTGGGTTCCTGAAACTGCATCGGTAAACAAGGGACATCTGATCATGGACAATGTCACAACGATCAGTGGACAGTCATCGGTAGGAGCTGCTGGCGACGGTTCTATCGAGTTGGTTACTGCTTTCTGCGAAGCGGCTATTACTGGAAAACCGGCTCCTAACCTGGTGGAAGAAGCTTACTATTCCTCTGTTTTGGGTTTGTTGGGCTTGCAGGCGATTGATGAAGGACGGGTGATTACTTTCCCGGATGAATATAAAATACCGTATCTAAATTTTGCATGATTATGAAAGAGATCGTATTATCTGTAAAGAGACAAAAAACGGAAATCAAGATATTCTGTGTCTGTATCGCGCTCGCTTATCTGATGAACATTATCTCAATCATAGCATACGGTACAAGCTGGTCCGAGCTTTGGACACAATCGTTGTGGATGCTACTCATTACGTGTGGCTTTTACGGATTGTCGGTTGTACTCCGTTTGCTGTATTATGGACTGAGCCAGTTAAGAAAGTGATTGTTGCTTTTCTTTAGAAAGAGAAGTAACCAAAGGATTTAATATCGTTCTATTGTTTTTTCATCAGGAGAAAGTGATAGAACGATTTTTATATGTTTTTGATTGATTTCTTATCATGTTTTTCTGTCATAATCCTTTCCTTTGCCCAATAAATCTGATAAGCATGAAAAAGACGATTTTATTTTTCTCAATTCTGTTGGCGTCGTGTGCAGGTAAGCAGACGCAAGAGATCCGGACAATGGAACGTTTGTCCACTGCATCTCATAATGATTACTATGTAAGTAACCGGGCTCCGTTGCAACCGTTGCAATTTATTAAGCTGCCCGCCGGAAGTATCGAGCCAGAAGGCTGGATCAGGCGACAGATCGAATTACAGAAGGATGGACTTTGTGGTCATTTGGGGGAGATTAGTGCCTGGCTGCAAAAGGAAAACAATGCCTGGTTGAAAAACGGAGGTGAATGGGGGTGGGAAGAAGTGCCCTACTGGTTGCGAGGGTATGGTAATATGGCGTATGCCTTGAGAGACGAAACTTTGTTGAAGGAAACGAAATTCTGGATAGAGGCCATCTTGTCAAGTCAGCGGGCGGATGGTAATTTCGGGCCGGTGCATTTGAATAACGGCAAGCAGGATTTTTGGCCGAACATGATCGTCCTTTGGATCATGCAATCTTATCATGAATATACGAACGATAACCGGGTGATTGACTTCATGACCCGCTATTGTCATTATCTGCAAACGGTTCCCGATGACGCTTTCCTGTCGAGTTATTGGGAAAATAGCCGCGGGGGGGATAATCTTTGGAGTGTGGTTTGGCTGTATAACCGCACGGGTGACGAGTCACTTCTTCCGTTGGCCGAAAAGATTCACAGGAATACGGCGGATTGGACAAAATCGACTCAGCTTCCTAACTGGCACAATGTGAATGTCGCCCAGTGTTTTCGCGAACCTGCCACTTATTTTCTGTTTACAAAAGATTCGGCGATGTTGGCTGCCAGCTATAATGTCCAGAGTTTGGTACGCCGTGCTTTCGGCCAAGTTCCTGGTGGAATGTTTGGGGCGGATGAGAATGCCCGTATCGGTTTCTTCGATCCTCGACAGGGTACGGAGACTTGTGGTTTTGTGGAGCAGATGGCTTCCGACGAGATCATGCTTTTGATCAGTGGCGATCCTTATTGGGCAGATCACCTCGAAGATGTCGCGTTCAACAGTTATCCGGCTTCTTTGATGCCTGATTACCGGGCGCTTCGTTATCTGACTTGTCCGAATATGGCGATCAGCGATTCTCGCAATCATCATCCGGGATTGGATAATTCCGGTCCGTTCTTGGCCATGAACCCGTTCAGCAGTCGTTGCTGTCAGCACAATCATGGTTTCGGCTGGCCTTATTATGTCGAACATTTGGTGTTGGCGACGCCGGATAACGGGGTAGCCGCCGTTTTATACAATTCTTGTAAGGCAAATGTAAAGGTGGGCGATGGAACGGAAATCACCTTACGTGAACAGACGAATTATCCGTTTGAGGAAATGACACGTTTTACGGTTGGAACGTCCGAAAACGTATCTTTCCCCTTCTATCTCCGCATCCCGTCCTGGTGTAAAAATGCATCTGTCTTGATCAACGGAAAAAAACAGCAAACAAAGCTTGCTCCCGGAACATACGCTTGTATCGAACGGGAATGGAAAGATGGCGATGAGGTAGTCCTGAACCTTCCGATGGAATATGCCGTTCGTCAGTGGCAGGTAAATAAGAATAGTGTCAGTGTCGATTACGGTCCGCTAACCCTGTCCTTGAAAATAGAGGAAGAATACAAGCAAATGCCCAGCACCGAGACTGCTGTTTGGGATTCCAAATGGCAGGAAGGAGCGGATGCCTCCGCATGGCCGACATTCGAGATTCTGCCTGCAAGCCCGTGGAATTATGCCTTGAGAGTCCAGTCACCTATCACGTTGCAACGCAGAAACTGGCCGTCGGACAACAATCCTTTCACTCTCTCTTCCGTCCCGATGGAATTTAAGGCTCAGGGACGTTTGGTGCCGGAGTGGAAAATTGACGAATACGGATTATGCGGAGTCCTTCCATACGAAAACGCCCGCAAGTCCGACTGCCTGGATGAAATCACCTTGGTCCCTATGGGAGCGGCAAGGTTGAGGATTTCTGCTTTCCCAGTGGCAGAGCGGTGAGAATTAAAAAATAATGATCGGTCTCTATTTTTAATTCTCAATTTTTAAGTGCTTCATATATTCTGATGGAGTCTTTCCGTACTGCTTCTGGAAGCAGGTGGAGAAGTAGGCAGGTGACGAAAAGCCGACTTGGAAAGCGATCTCGCTGATGCGGTTCTCTCCGTTCTGCATCAGCAGGATCGCCTTCTTTAAGCGGGCAATGCGGATGAAGTCGTTAGGAGAAAGACCGGACAGACCCTTAACTTTGCGGTAGAGGCTGGAAGTGCTCATTCCCATCGTATCGGCAAGCATCTCAACGGAGAGTGCTTCATTGCTGAGGTGTTCTTCCAAATAATCGTTCAGTTTGCGAAGGAAAATATCATCCACCTGCGAAACGGCGAGAGAGGCTACCGGGGCGAACGGCTTCTCCAAATAGGTTTTGTTCAGTAGCTTACGGCTTTTCAAAAGGTTGCCCACTTGGGCCGTCAGCAGTTCGATAGAGAACGGTTTCTCCATATAGGCATCGGCTCCAGAGTTCAGTCCCTTCAGGCGTGATTGCAGGTTGTGTTGTGCTGTCAGCAGGATAAACGGGATATGGCTGACATTGACATCGTTTTTCATTTCGTTGCAAAGTTCGAAGCCGTCCATGATCGGCATCATGACATCGCTGATGATTAGGTTGACCGTGTTTTTACGGACCAGATCAAGAGCTACTTTCCCGTTTTCCGCTTCTAGCACTTGATATGTTTCCGCCAGTTCGCGGGCGATGAAATGGCGCATATCATTTTGGTCTTCGACAATTAAGATAACCGATTTGCCCGTTTCGGCCAATGTGACTATTTCCGCTTTCTCTTTTCCAGCAGTGGTCTGGAAACTGTCTTCCTGCTGTTCTGGGAGCATCAGGACAAACTGGTTCAAGCCGTCCGGCGTTTGTCGATAGAACAGTCTGCCGCAGTGGAATTCGGTCAAAGAGTGGGCCAGCGACAAACCGATACCGCTTCCTTGCTGGTTTTCTGTCTCTTTGAGGCGGTAGAACGGATTGAATATATTTTCGATTTCACTGTCGGGTATCAGATGCCCGTCGTTGGTGACGAGCAGGGTGAACATGCGCTCTTCACCTGAAGGAGGGAGTAATTCGAGCGATATCCGGCTGTCCGAGTACTTCAGTGCATTGCTGACCAGGTTGCTGACGATCTTCGAGAATGCTTCTCGGTCCAGACAGGCCTCGAAAGGTAGATCCGGCAGCTTGACTGTGAAATTCTTGTTTCCCTGTTCGAAAGCCGGACGGAACGGATGCAGGATCGTTTCCAGCCAGAGGACGACATCGGTCTTGACATAGTTCAGTTTGAACCCGCGGCTTTCCGTCTTGCGGAAGTCCAATAGTTGGTTACTTAGGTCTAACAGTCGCCCAGTGTTTTTCTCGATGATTCGTAGGTTCTCCTGTGTGGCGGGCGTTCCATCCCCTGAACGAAGGATTTTTTCCAGCGGGGCTTTTATCAGGGTAAGAGGTGTCCGTATTTCATGCGTGATAAAGGTAAAGAACTGTATTTTTGCATTATAAAGTTCTTTTTCCTTCTTACTTTCGAATATTTCACGGTTGATGCGGTGTTTTTCTTCCAGTTTGGCTTTTTTATAGTTATACCAGAGTACGATCAGCAGGCATAAGATCGTGAAATAAATGAGTAATGCCCATCCGGTAGCCCAGAATGGCGGTGTCACCGTGATCCGAAGAGTTGTCTCGTTATCTTGCCAAACCCCGCTGCTATTGGTCGATTTTACCCGGAAAACATAGTCGCCGGGTGACAGGTTGGCAAAGGTCACGTCTTTATTCTGCTTCATATAGATCCAGTCTTTGTCACTCCCTTCCAAACGGTAGGCATACTGGATTGCGTCTGGAGATGTATAGCTCAATGCCACATACGAAAGGGTAAAAGTGGAGCGGTTATGCGGAAGTTTCAATTCTCCGTTTTTCATAATCTGGTTGACATTATATTTAGGAGCACCGATGCGGTCGTCCTGCACATCTATGCGAGTGATACATACCGACGGTGAATAAACATCCTCTTTGAAATCGCGCGGATTAAAGGCGATCATTCCGTTTATCGTTCCCATATACATGGTCCCATCCGGCATCTTGTAGGCAGAACAATAGTTGAATTGCGTTTCAGGCAGGCCATCCGTGTACGAGAAAGTCTTCATCACATATGTTTCCGGGTTAAAACGAACCAGCCCGTTGGCCGTTGCAATCCAGAAAAGATGTTCGTCGTCTTCTAAAATACGGTGTACGATATTGCTGGGCAGTCCGTTTTCAACCGTGATGCGGTTGAATGAATCCGATATCTCGTTGTAGAGGGAGAAACCATAGGTCGTTGCCACCCAAATCCGTTTTTTCGAATCTTCGAATATGGATGTCACGTTGTTGTCGCCGATGGTCTGTGACCGCTCGCGGTTGGATGTATAGTGCGCTAACTTCTTGTCGGTTTTAGAATAGCGATAAGCGCCGGAGGTGGTCGCAACCCAGATATCCTCTTTGCTGTCTTTGTAGATTTGACGTACCATCGACTTAATCTCTGTCCCCCAGGGAGTGAAACATTCTTCTTTTTTATGGAAGAGGACAAGCCCTTCGGAGGTCCCGATCAGGATTTCGTCTTCGGAGAGTTTGCAAAAGCAGAGTATGAAGTCTGCCGGAAGCAGGTTGCCGGTATTGTTCCGGGTATATCGTTTGATGATTTTCCCGGAAGGGATGTCCAGAAGGTCGATTCCGGTGTTGAATGTCCCTACCCACAACCGGCTGCCGTCGGCAAGCAGGCCGTGGATATTGGTTGCCGAAAGCGGGTGGACTGGGTTGGTACGGGAGAAGTTCGTGATCTCGCCGGTAGTCGGGTTATAGCGGTTGATCCCGTTATCTTCCGTTCCTAACCAGAGGTTGCCGTATCGGTCCGGACAGATTTCACGTACGGCATTTCCCGGCATTCCCGGATGGGTTTTCCCTCCGATAAAATATTTAAACGGGACATATTCTTTGGGCAGGTAGTTGATTCCTCCGAAAAAGGTGGTAACCCATATCCCCCCTTCACGGTCTTTTGTGATCGAATAGGCTGCATTGTCGGAGATCGTATATTCGTTTGTCAACGATTTTTGCAGGTGCGTGATGCTCCGGTCTGCCATATTCAGGATGTAGACACCGGACTCGGATGCGATCCAGTACGTATTCTCACTACACTGCTTGATGTCGCGAACCTGTATATCTGGGATGACTGTTTCCGTTTTCCGGTTGTGCCGGTCGTAAAACTTGAGTCCTGCCCGGTCTGTCCCGACCAGTATTCCCCAATCCGGCACGAGGCAAAGCTTGGTGAGGTTGATCGGATTTTCTTTTTCCTTTTCAGTCAGTATCGGGATACGGGCGAATTTGTCTGCCTCCGGTTTGTAGAAAAACAGGTCGCTGCGTCCGGCGAGGATCGGCTCGCTCTCTTCGTTCATCGTGATGTCTATCATGCTTATCTGCTCCCCTTCGGGGTAGAAATGCGGACTGCTTTCGCCTGAAAGGGCATAGCGGGCGATCCGGTTGTAGCTCATCAGCCACAAATTCCCTTTTTTATCTTCTCTGATTTGTTGGAAATATTCTGGGGCGTTGTTGCTGTCGGAAAAGGTCAGGGGATGGAAAGCATCTGTTTGATAGTCGTAATAGCAGGTGTGGGAATAGGTGCAGACCCATATCCTACCGGTCGAATCTTCGAAAAGGCTGATGATCCTGTCGTTCGGCAGACTTTCCGGCTCGTACGAGTTGTAGCGGTATATCCGGAACTGATGTCCGTCGAAACGGTTCAATCCGTCGTCCGTCCCGAACCACATGAATCCTTTTTTATCCTGTAGGGCACAATAAACCGTGTTGTGCGACAATCCCTGTTTGTTGGTATAGTGGCGGAAATAAAGGTCGTGCGACCAGCCGGACCGGGGGAGGAGGAGCGAAAGCGTGCCCAGTAGAATGATAAGGAATGTTCTCATGCCCTGCGAGTGTTTTTTTTGTAAAGTACAAATGTAAAGGAATTTTGCAAAACACTCAATATCGAGGTACAAATTCGGTTTATGGGTGGTAGTAACTTGGCGTCGTAAATAGTTCAATGCGGCAAACGTAGGGGACTTTCGGTACGATCCGTCCCGCCCTGTCCGGACGGACGTGGGGCGGGATGGAGAGCCGGATCATCTTACCGGAAATTCCGTAATCCGGAGGGTCGTGCATCCGTAAGGGATCAGTTCGATCGTCTCCTCGTCGCCAAAGTCTTTGCCTTGCTGCGTGTAGTAGGGTACCGGACCTGCCGAGCCTCTGACTTGCGTCCAGCCGTTCAGTCGCATTGCCTTCGTTTTGATGCGTATGGGGGCGTTCTCGACATTCCATGGATAGGGGGTGGTAATGTCTGATTTTTCTACCGTGAAAGCATCCTTGATCCGGTCGGGCGAGAAGGAACGGGCCGGCAGGGCGTAGTTCCAGGGACTGTCAGACGTCACCTCGTAATACCATTTGCCGTACACGTCGGACTTATCGCTTTCAAACGCTTTCTTTTCCCATTTCTCGTTCATCTTCAGGGCATAGACCAGCGGTCCCCGTTCGACAACAGCGCTGTTTTCATACCAGCGGCTGACGGTCACCTCCATCGGCAGTTCGAGGGATAGGATATCGCCCTCTTTCCATTCCCGGTTGATACGTGTGACGGTTCCGGGATAGGCATCGACCGTCAGCGGTTTGCCGTTGAGCTTGACCACCGGTTGCTTGCACCAGCCCGGTATGCGCAGGTGGAAGGGGAAGAAGACCTTTTTCACTTTCTTGTCCGTAAACGAAACATGGTAGCGTACTGTCTCCTCGAAAGGATAGGCCGTTTCCTCTTTCAGGTTCACCTCGATTCCTCCTGCCACTCGTGCCGTTACTTGCGAGGGGGCGAAGAGCAGGGAGGCGAGTCCGTTGTCGGCAGTCGCGTACCAGAGGTTCTGGACGAATTTGGGCCAGCCTTGGTGAAGATTGGACGTGCAACAGGGATAGCCGGTCAGCTCGCCGAAAAGCAGGTCGGTGTCGTCGTGCGGGGTGGAGAACTCCCTCCACTCGCGGGTGACGGCGATCTGGTTGGTCTGCTGGTAATACTGGCGGGCGGAGTAGTCGTCGGTCACTTGAGTGGGCAAGGCGTTGTATGCCACGCGCTCCAGGTAGTCGGCCCATTGCATGTCCCCTGTGACCTCCAGTATCGTTTCCAGTGAGTACATCATCTCTACGGAGGTACAGAGCTCTGAGCCTGTCGTCGGTTTGCCGAAGCGCAGCAGTTCGTCTCCTCCCCAAAGGCCGGTAGGCAATCCGATGGTGTGACGGATGTCGTTGACCGCTTGGCGGGTGGCTTGGATTTGCTTGGAGTCTTTGCCTTGCTGGTAATAAACGATCGGTTCCTTGAAACCTTGTGCGAGGTTCACACAGTGCAGGCTGTGTTGGCGTCTGAGATGATTTTGATTTAAAAAGATATCTGTCCAGTTGAACGTCTGTTTATGGATTAACTCGCCTAAATCCAACAGGAATTTGTCGCCGGTGATGTTGTACAGCCAATAGACGACCATCAGGTTATCCCCTCCGCGCTGTTCGCCCCAGAAGGTCCATTTGCCTAACGGTTTTTTGGGCAGTTCGTCCAGTTGGTATCGGAAATATCGGGTCATGAAGTCGATCACGCGCCGGTCCTGCGTAGCCGTGTAGTATTGTTGCATGACTTTCAGCATGACCATTTTGGGCCACCAGTCTTGCGCGTTGTCGCGTTGCAGACCGGGTTCGTAGTCGCGGTCGGTATCGGGGCCGAAGTAGCCGTTGGGCTTTTGTGATGCCAAGGTCCATTCGATCCAAGGTTGTACCTTTTCGATCAGGGCTTGGTCGTTCAGGAGATAAGCCAACGGCAGAAGTCCGTCGATCCAGTACGGACCCCGTTCCCACACGTCACCGTCACCGCCGAGCCATCCGTTTCGGGGACCCATTACTTTCGTGTAGACCTTATCCAAGTGGCCGGTCATTCCGTCGCGCATACGGGTCAGTTGGTCGTGCATCCACCCTTCGGCGCGGATGGTTCCGAGAGGCAGTTGGATGTAGTCTTTTTGCAAGAGCGGGTGTCGGTTGTTCCGGTAACTTTCGGCTGCGGGTTCTTCGCCGGCGGCCGAGACAGTCGCCACCGTGAGGGTGGCGACTGCTGTCAGGAAAATTTTTTTCAATTTGTTCATGGTGATAGGATGATGTTATGTTATTCTTGATAATCGATCCATACTTTCATCTTGCCTGCTTTGCGGTTGTCCCAGGCATAGTAAGGAATGAAATGTAGTGTTTGTCCATTCGATATGGCTTTGATTGAGCGGATGCCACCCAGGTTGTCCGGTTCGTCTTTGACCTCGAATGAGGAGGTGGGCGTCAGTGCGAGGTCGGCAAAGTCTTTCGCGTTGTCCGTCTCTTCGAGGCAGTAGACCAGCGGTCCGCGTTGCAGGGCGCGCTTGCCCGTGTTTTGCCGCACGCGCGGGTCGGCTGATACTTTTTCGACCGGCATGTCCATGTTGAGCACGATCAAGTCGCCGGTTTTCCATTCCTTGATGACGGTATATCCCTTGTCGGTCGTACTGTCGACTTTGTTCCCGTTGACCGACAGGGTGTATGACTTGCACCATCCGGGGATACGGATGCGCAACTCCTTGCCGAGCGGTTGTTCGGAGGTGACGGTCAGCTTGACCAGCCCGTCCCAAGGGTAGTCCGTTTCTTGTTTCATGACGACCTTTTTCCCGTCGATCGTGACTTCGGTGGTGTTTCCGATGAAGAGGTTTACCCACAAGGCCTTGTCCGATGTCCCATAGATATAGTTCCCGATGGAAGGTAGGAAGCGCGAGATCTGGCTCGGACAGCAGGCGCACCCGTACCAGGCCTGGCGGTGATGGTCTCCGTTCGATTCCAGCGGATTGACGTAGAAGAAGCGGTCTCCAGCCAGTGAGACGCCAGCCAGCGCACCGTTGTACATGGAACGTTCCAGTACGTCTATGTATTTCGAATCGCCTGTGAACTGGTTCATGCGTTGGTTCCAGTAGACCATCCCGACGGAAGCGCATGTCTCGCAGTAGGCATCGAGGTTCGGCAGGTCATAGTCTTCGGTAAAGCCTTCGTTGTGCCGTGAAGAGCCGATCCCGCCGGTCACGTACATGTTACGTAGTACTACGTCGTCCCAGAGGCGGTTCAAAGCCTCGACATAAGCGGTGTCTTTTTTCAAGGCTGCCACATCGGCCATCCCGCAGTACAGGTACATGCAACGGACGGCATGCCCCGAAATGTCGGTCAGTTCTCTTACCGGGATAACATCCTGGTAGTAGGCTGGGTCCCATTTCCCTTCGCCACCCATGCTCCCGTGTCCGTGTCCGCGTTCTTCGAGCAGCCAGTTGGCGAAGTCGAGATATTTTTCCTGACCGGTTGTCCGGTATATTTTCACCAAAGCCAATTCGATCTCCTCATGTCCCGGCACCCAATGGCGCTTGTCGGGACCGAACAGTTCCATCATGTGGTCTGCCATACGGATGCTCACATCGAGCAGTTTCCGTTTTCCGGTTGCCTGGTAATAGGCGACGGCGGCTTCCATCATGTGACCGGCACAATACATCTCGTGCTTGTCCATGTTGTTCCAACGTTTGTCTTGTCCGGTCAGTGTGTAGAATGTATTGATATATCCGTCCGGTTGTTGGGCTGCCGCGATCTTGTCGATCCATTCGTCCGCTTTCTTTTCCAGTTCGGGGTCCGGGTTGTTGATCAGGCTGTAGGCGATACCTTCCAACGCTTTATATACGTCCGAATCGTCGAAGAAGATACCGGAATGCTTCCCTGTCCCTCTGGCTGCATTTTCAAAATTTTGCATTCTTCCGGTTTGGTTCTCTATTTGGTCGATACAGACAGGGAGTGTAGCCGATGTGTGCTTGGCGAGACGTGGCGACCAGAAGTTGTCCCGGATGTGCACGTGCGAGAAGTCTATCTGGTCGATTATTTTCAAAGGCGGGGTTTCTATTTGGTCTTGTCCGCCGCATCCCCATAGTGCCATACAGGCAAAGGGTAGTACAAAATACTGTTTCATGGTTTTAAAATTTAATGTTATAATTTGCAACTTATTTTTGTCAAAGTAGGAGAGGTGGCTGTCTTTGTCCCGTTGATGAAAATCGACAGTCCGGCTCCTCGTTTATATTTATCACCTGTCTTATCATAAAGCACGCATATTGTTTTGCCACGATAAGTCAGATTGTCCAGGCAAAAGTAATCCCAATATCCTTCCGGTATCAACGGGTTGACATCGAGTTCCTCTTCTTCACTTGGCCGGATTCCGATTAACCCGTTGATGACGAGGTCGCAGAATAAAGAATGATTATAATCTTTTCCGCGTTCTTCGGGTTTTTGGTGACGTGTTGACAACATTGTCCTGGATATCCAATCGCCAGTAAAAGGATTCAGGTTTTCGTCAATCCATGGTGTTAGTATGCCATTCGCGTCTTTCTTATACAGGCTTCGTGCATAAATCGAGAATAAAGTTATGAAATCTCGTGAATCTACAAAAGATTGCGTTTGATTATTTAACAAATTAGCCAATCCGACCAATGTCATCGAGGTCGCGTATGGCCAAGAAGGACCGTTCCACTGGCATTCATGTCCTTCGTAAGCAACTTTGAATTGAGGATGGCATTGTTCGGCAGTTGTTGGCCCGTAAGGAGCGAGAAAATGTCGTGTGTTCATCAGGAATTTCCAGGCGACGGCATAGTCCGCGGAAGCCAGGTCGAATGCCCAAGGCGTATATCCGTGTAGTTCGCGTACGTCTTTTAAAGAAGCGTTTTTTTCAACAGACAGTACTTTTAGAAATTCCGCTTTGGGGTCCCATAAATATTTGAACATGTTTTCTTTGATCCGGCAGGCTTCGGTTTCGAGTGCTTGTGCTTGGTTGTCGTTTTTCCAATGTGCGATTTTGGATAAGGTGGCGGCTTCGGCTGCCATATATGAGTTGATGGTTACCCGAAAACCGTGTCCGCCGATCGAAACTTCCATGCCGTCTTCTCCGTCTTTTTGCCAGAACAATCCTTTTTCAGCTATGAATTTTTTTTTCTTCCACTCTGAATAGTTTTGTAAAAGTTCCGGATATAACTCTTTCAGCAATTGATAATTCCCCGTGATCTGACAATATTGGTAGATTGCATGGGCAACGGGAAAACTGTAGGAATGCGTGTCACCTCCTCCCTTCAGCCAATAGTACGCATAGTCTTTGAGGAAACCGGAATACTTCAGCCACCTGCCTTCCCGAAAGTGGAACCAGGCAGGGCAACAGATGCCGTTGTGCTTTCCGGCCCACGGGACATCCGGAAGGAATTCGGTTACGATGAACCCGTCCGGTGTCTTTTTCAAATGTTTCCGGAAAGTCCACCAGCGGAAATAATAGATTTCCTCTATGTTTTTGTCCGGACATTCGAATAGCGGTATATTGCCGGATAAGAATTCTTTTGCCTGTCCGTTTGAAATATGTTGCACATACAATTCCTTGTCTTGCATGTTGAACCGGTCGATATACGAGCCTATCATGGCGGGATCAAGGACCTGCCCTGTGGTTGTATATGGAAAAGCCGTGACTGTGAGAAGAAAGTATAGGAGAAGGATTACAAGTTTGTTCATAAGGACATTTTTTATTTGCAGGGAAGCTTGCTTCCCTGCGAGGTTTGTAAGTTGATTACGTTTGTTATTTATAATGGGGGTTTTGTTCCAAGTTGGGATTGGAGGTCAAAACTTTTTCGGGTATCGGGAAGACGGATCGGTAATCACCTTGTGGTTTATGCGAGAGCCAGCTTTTTTTCGTGTAAACACCGAATCGGATGGCGTCTCGTCTGCGGTGCATTTCCCATGCGAATTCCCAACCCAGTTCGTCATACATTCTACCGAATCGGATGAGGTCCGTGTTCCCTTTGTCTGTAACGGTGTAGTGTTCCACATAGCCATATTGATATGAACTGTTTTCTTGTAACTGTGCATCGGTTACTATCGCTAATTCGGGATTGTCTTTGAATGCCCGTTTGCGGACTTCCGTGACCAAGAGGCCGGCTCCTGGTTTTCCCGAACGCAATAAGCATTCCGCTTTCATCAGGAGTACTTCTGCGTATCGGAACAGAGGCACATCCGTTTCGGATGAGGATTGCTCGCCTTTTACGATTTCGAATTTGTTCATGCGAAAACCTTCCATCTCACTGGTGTAATTCCCGTCCGGAAGATCTTTCGTATAGACAAGCGGTTCTCCCATTTTGTCGTATGTCCCGTATAGAGGACTTCCGTCTGCAGCTCGTTGTTCGCCCATCAGCCAGCTATCGGCCAGACGGGAATCTTCGGGATCATACGTGTCGATGAATTGAGTGACCCCCATAGCTGAACCGCATCCCCAAGGAGTCGCTTCGGTTTCGTATTTCTTTTTCAGTTCCCCGTGCCAGGAAAACATGTGGATCGAATTACCCCCGGCGATATTTGCATCGAACGGGATGGTGAAAATGACCTCTTTGGATGTTTCCACGCCTGTAGAACGGAAGGGGTCTTTGTAGTTGTCGGACAATGCGAACCTGTTGCTGTTTATGATGTCATCACACTGTTGGATACAGTCGTCCCAGTGTTCTTCGCCTGTATATACCTTGGTATTCAGGTATATGTTTGCCAACAGCGTCTTTGCCGCCCATTTGTTCATCCGTCCGTAAAAATTTCCGCCTTGTTCTTCACTTAAAGAAGGGATGATTTCTTTCAGTTCTTTTACTATGAAGTCGAAGATCTCTTTACGGTTACTTTTGGAGGGTAGTTCCATCGTGGTTGTCGTGACTAACGGAGCGTCTCCGAAATTGTCGCAGATTTGCCAATAATAATAGGCTCTCATGGCCCGTAATTCCGCTAATCCCATTGTTTTGTCCGCTTCGGAAGATGCCGGTAAAATACCGTTTTCTATTTGTTCTATCACTTTGTTGCATAATAAGGCGCCTTGATAGAAGTTGGACCATATTTCTGAGACGTGTCCTTGTTCGGAGTTCCATGTTTGGTAGTGCATACGTCGATAGACTCCGCCATCATCCCAGCCGGAAGCGTTAGGGGGCATGACGATGGCGTCGGCACTGACCTCTTGTGTCGTGAAATATCCTCCATGACTGGGGAAACTTCTGAGTTGGCTATATACGCTGGCAATAGATGGTGAGAAATCGTCGACCGTGTAATTGTAGGTTTGTTCGGTTATTTTGGAATATACTTTTTCATCCAAGTCATTGCTACAGGAAACGATTGTTCCGGAACAACATAACGCTAAAAAAAATTTTGTATAAGTATTCATGATAATTACGTTACGATTAAAATTTGACAGATATTCCTAATGTGTAAGTCCGTGTAGAAGGATAACGGTTCTTATTGTCGACTCCTGGTGCCAAGCCGCTTATGCTTACTTCCGGATCAATGCCGGAGTAGCCTGTGATAGTGGCGAGGTTGGAAATCGTGCCATAGATTCTCAAGCGTTTTATCCAAGAATTGAATTTGAATGTATATCCTAAGGTCACGTTGTCGATTTTCCAATAATTGCCTTTTTCGATATAATAGCTGACATATTGTAATTCTTGGTCGGCCGCTAAAGGAACTTTCCCGTATTTCGTATCGAATGCCGCATTCAGCACGTTCCCTCTTGACAACATGACCGGCGATTCATATTGCAGGCGTGGCATGTTCAGGATGTCGAAACCGAAAGCACCGCGCATGGTCATGTTGAAATCGAAGTTTTTCCAATTTAGGGTGTTGTTCCAGTTCAAGTAATGTTTAGGCAGGCCGTTCCCGATGATCTGTTTGTCTGTCGGTTGTAGTTGTGATATCGGTTTCGGACTGCCGTCGGCTCCTTCTATGATCCAGTGTCCGTTCTCATCGATATCGATACTTTTGTATCCCCAGAAATTACCAATCGGTTGTCCTTCCTGAATGCGGTGGGTTGTCGTTTGTAAGGGTTCTCCCGTAGAACCTTGATCCGAGTAACCGCTGGAGACAAACTGATCGTTGGAAAGTGACAAAAGTTCGTTTTTGTTTGTCGAGTAATTCATGGATGTCGTCCATTGGAAATCTTTTGTTTGGACAGGGATGACCGTGATACCGGCTTCTATTCCTTGGTTGCGCATCGATCCGGCGTTTGCTACCATACGGGAGAACAGGTAAGGAGGAGATGGCACGTCATAGTCCCATAACAAATCTTCTGTTTTGCGATTGTAGTAATCGATATTACCTGTGATGCGATCTTCCCAAAAACCGAAGTCGACACCGATGTTGATCTCTTTTTTCTTTTCCCATCTCAATTCGGGGTTCGCATTTGAATCCGGTCTGATGGTTTTGATCCATTGATTGTTATAATAAACATAAGTTCCGAAGTTCAGCGTGTTCAGTGACATATACGGATCACTTGGAACCGTTCCCGTGACACCATATCCGGCACGTAGTTTCAAGATGGACAAGACATCGGTGTCTTCCAGGAACTGTTCTCCTTTGATGTTCCATGCAGCAGAAACAGATGGGAAGTTGCCCCATTTGTGATCGGCTCCGAATTTGGTGGAACCTTCGTGACGGAGACTGGCTGCAAACATATATTTCCCTTTATAGCTGTAGTTCAGACGGCCGAAGTAACCGATCAGTTTGCTTTCATTGGCCGTCGAGTATTCCGTTCCGCGTCCGTCTTTCAGTGCCTGCCCTGTGCCCATATTATTATAGGTATAGTCATTGGAGGGAAAATTGAAATTCTGCATGTAAAAATTCTGGTAATGCGTCTTTTGCCAACTATATCCTCCTAAGAGTGTAAACGAATGGTCTTCAAAAATGGTTTTCCTCCATTGTACGGTCAGTTCCGACAAATCTTCATTTGAGCGCGTGGAACCACGGGAAGCATATCCGTTTTTGCCGTCTTTCCAAGTGGATTTGTGTTGCTGGGTCTCGTAATATCCTCTGACTTGGTTATAGGTATTGGAAGAAAACAGATATTTGATATCTAATCCTTCGATTGGTGTATAAGTGATATTGGCGAACATGCGCAGGTTGGTTGCTTGGTTTTCTCCTTCCACTTCGTTCAGGAGGGATACAGGGTTGAAGTATTCGTTTTTAGTGCTTTCCGAATAATTGCCGTTTTTGTCGTACACAGGAGTGGTCGGATTGTATATCAAAGCGTTTCTATATACTTCGCTGTTGTAGCCCCCACCATCGGAACCGGAAAAATAGGTTTGTTTGTAACCGCTCAGGCTTGCGTTCAGTTTCAATTTGTTATTGAACATGCGATGAGTGATTTCTACACGCGGGTAGAACATCTGGTTGTTTGTACGTTTGATCAGGCCGTTCAGACCACGGTATTCGAAGCTGGCCACATAATTGGTCGTACGGCTGCCACCGCGCAGGCTGATGTTGTAAATCTGTGTGAACGGTGTACGGGTCACTTCGTCCAGCCAGTCGGTTGATGCACCGTCGTCTTGGGCTCCCGGCCATCCTTCCTGTACGCGTCGGCGATATTCGTCTGCTTTCATGAACGGCAAGGTCTTTGTGATTTGCTGGGTGGAAAGATAAGCATTGACATCTACTTCCGTAGGCATTTCTCCATTGGCATTCTTGGTGGTAATCAATATGACGCCGTTTGTTCCTCTGGTTCCGTAGATCGCGGCGGCGGAACCGTCTTTCAGGACGTCGATCTGTTCGATGTCATCGGGTGAGACGGAGTTCAGGTCGCCGGGTATCCCGTCGATGAGCACCAAAGGGCTGGAGCTGGCTTTCAAGGTGGTGATTCCACGTAAGGCGATCTGCGAGGTGGAAGTCGGGTTGGCATCCGGCGTAATGATACTTAGGCCAGGAACTTTCCCTTTGATCAGTTGTGCGGCATCCGTAGTCGGTGTTTTTACGAAATTATCGGATTTGATTGTGGAAATGGAACTGGCCACTTCCCCTTTCTTTTGCGTACCGTATCCGACAACTACCACTTCATCGATCTTTTGGGTGTCTTCGATCAGTATGACGTCGGCCGTTTTGTTGTTATCGATAACGATTTCTTTTGTCAGGTAGCCGATGTAAGAAATTTGCAAGATGGCTTTTGGTGGAACTTCCAAGGTGTATTTCCCATTGACATCCGTGACTGTTCCGATAGAAGTCCCTTTTATGATCACGTTCGCACCAATGACGGGTTCTCCGTTGTTGTCGGTTACTGTACCTGTGATGGTCCGGCTTTGTTGGCCGATAAGAGATGTCCTGCCCTTATCGTTCTTTTTCAACAGGAGGATGTACCGGTTGTCGAATTCGTAGGTGATATCAGTATCTTTGAAAGCTTCTTCAAGATAGGATATCATTTTCCCGGATGTGTTTTGGACAGTAATGTAACGTTCTATGTCTACTTCACGACTTTTGAAAACGACCAGATAATCGGTTTGATTTTCAATTTGAGTGATCAACTGGCCGACTGATATCACGCTCTGTTCCAGTTTTATGATTGTGTTTTGTGTTTCCGAATTAAGCGCTATCGTCTGAAAAGTACAGGCGAAAAGCATGAAGGACGGTAACAAAGTTTTCATTTTCATATCTTTTCTAAGTAATAAAGTGAATACTAAATGAATTTTGTAGATAAAGGCTTGTCTGTTGATAACGGATGTTTCCGATATCAATCATTGTTTTTACAGATGTGTTTCCATAGGCATTTTTTTTAGATATTAAACATTCGATTAACTAAGTGTAATGATATTGTTTTCTTCATCCTTTTGTATCTTGAATTTGTGTATTTTTTGTAACATTCTGAGAATATCGTCGATGCTGTCTCGTTGTCGGAATTTTCCGGTATATTTCTCTTGATTGATGGACGGGTTTCTTATGATTATCCGGACATCATAATAGAGTTGCAATTTGTTCAGTATATCAACAAGCAACTCGTCTTTAAAACTGTAAATTCCTTCTTTCCATAAAAAATAGTCATGATGAGAAATCGTGTCCACCTTTATGGTTCCGTTTTTTATGCTTATTTGCTCGTTGGGGCTCAATATGATACTTTCATTTTCTTTCCCTGTAAAATAGATTTGGAGCGAACCTTCTATCAGGCTGGTTCTCACATCGTTGTTTTTTCGGTAGCTGCAAATGTTGAATTGTGTGCCCAATACTTTCGTTTCTATGCCTTGCGATGAGACGATGAACGGTTTGTGTTTGTCTTGAGCTACAATAAAGAATGCTTCTCCGTCTATGGCGACTCTTCGTTCTTTTTTGTCAAAAATGGCAGGATAGGTGAGAGTTGTGTGGGAGTTCAGCCATACAGTAGTTCCATCCTGAAGTGTCAGTTTGATGCGCTGTCCGGCAGGTACGTGCAGTTTGTTTTCGATATTCTCCTGTAAAATTTCGGAATGCTGGTTCACGCCGGCCTGATAAGCGAATATAATGAGTAAAGTGATGATAGCTGCATATTTGAATAGGTAGAATGAAATCTGTCGTATGTGTTTCGCTCTCATTTTACACAAGAACTGGGTGTAGCTGTCTCGAGTAGTCTTTTTCCCGCAGGCGGCATCGGAAAATGATAATAGTGCGTATGTATTTTTGAATTTGATGAATTGTTTTTTCAATTCGTTATCAGATTCAATCTGTTTTAAGAAATCCAGTCTTTCGTCTGCATTCAGTTCTTCTTGAAAATATTTTTCGATTTGTCTTTCCATGCGAATGAAATGTTACATGCTGTAAACACTTACTCCGGAAAAATGTACCAAAAGAAAATCATTTTTTTTACGTTGGATTTCGGATTCATCGTCTCGTCCCCAGACTGTCACTCGTAAACATCTCCGCGATTCTATGTGCAATGAAAAAGGAAAAGCCATAAAGGAAGATAGTCCTTTAGTTCGTTCCTAAGCTTTTTATAGGCGATGCTGATTTGATTTCTGACCGTGTTGGTTGAGAGGTTTAGTTCGGTGGCGATCTGTTCTTGCTTTTTCCCTTCCAGTTTGTTCATGATAAAGATTTCCTTGCATTTGGTCGGCAGGCTGTCTAAGGCCCGGTTAATTAAATCTTCAATATCTTGGTCGGAGAAAATATGTTGCTCGAAGGCTTCTAAAGAATCTAAATTCATACGAAGGGTCATGTTATATTCTTCTTGCATATTGTTGATGGTTTCCAGGGCAATCGTTTTATGTCGCAGGTGGTTGAGGCATTTGTTCTTGATGATGGTGAACAGATAAGCGATCCGGATTGTTTGACAAGTAAACATTTCTCGTTTTTCCCAAAGTTCCGCGAACATGTCTTGCACGATATTTTCCGCATCTTGTTCCGATATCACATATTCTTGTGCAAAGCGTTTCATTTTTGGAAAGTAGGAAAGGTAGATGTTTTCGAATAAACGATCTTCTTTTTGTTGGGCGGACATTATTGTCATATATTTATTGTGGCCTTTCAAACAGCCAGAAAAGGCATAATTGTTAAAAAAGAAGTGGGCTGCTGTTCTTTTTCCTGTTAGGTGTCGCCAAACCCCTGTACACGCACGAACAAGCAACCCACTTGATATAGCAGGTCACCTGTGCCTTGCGTGTTGTTAAAAAAATGGCGACTTTAACAGAAAAAAGGCACTTCTGAAATATTCCTTATACAGTCTCTCCAGACATTGCAAATGTAGGTAAATTTTTTGTTTTCCGTGAAAAAGATTAAATAAGCTTCGTATATTTGTACCCGAATTGAAAATAAAAAAGAACGTCGGAATCCGGATGAATACGAATAGTGATGACATATTATTGTTGAAATTGATTAAACAAGGAGATCAGATCGCTTTTCGGCATTTGTTTTATCAGTATGCGGATTCTTTGGAACGTTTTATTACTTATTACATCCATGACCGGGAAAAATCGCAAGACTTGGTTCTGGATATTTTTACCTATATATGGGAAAACCGGCAGAACTTTGAGATAAAACTGACCTTGAAAGCCTATTTGTTCCAGGCGGCACGCAATAAGTCTTTTACCTATATCCGGGACAAGAAGATTCCGGTTTATCTGGAAGAAATGGAGGGTATGGAGATTGTGCAAAACTATGATTCGGAATTGGAGTTGCAGGAACTTCATCATCTGATAGAAGAAGCGGTGTCGCTTTTGCCGGATAAATGCCGTGAAATATTCCGGAAAAGCCGGGAGGAAAATTTGACCAATAAGGAAATAGCCGGACAGCTCCATATCTCGGAGAAGACGGTGGAGGGGCAAATCACGATTGCTTTAAAGAAAATCAGAATTCATTTGGGCGATTCTTATTCTTATTTGTGGTAAAAACGGGCTGGGCAACCGTACCAGAATCATAAAGCGTCCATCCGTTTTCGCCACCGACCCATACAGACTAATTACATACATGTTTTTGCAAAAACAACTATCATACTATCATATCCGCCTGTATATCGGTTTAAACCAATATGTTATGGCATGATAGTTGCCGTTTTGTACTATCTTCATCTATCATAACTATCATGGTGTAAAACGATAATGTCTTGTGTATCAATCATACGATAAAAACAGTGACCGTCCGGAAACAGGTGCAAAACATGTTAAAACGGCTTCTTTTTTCATCAAGACAGGCTTTTCTTTTGTCAAAAACCGTTTGCAAAACCGCTTGAGACCCGGGTGTACCCGCCACGGAGACCCGGGCGCGGGAGAGGTGCAGACCCGGGTCTGCACGAAGCCCAGACGGGGATGCAGAGAAGTTTATCAGCCATGTTGGAGGTACTTTTATGCCTTGTTTTTGCATCTTATTCGGCGAAAAAGGTCGTTTTATATTTAAATGACCCCGTTTTGTCGATGGTTATTTTTGCATATATAAACATAAATATCATATTATCAGCTATATAAATGAATAGTCATGTAAAAAGTGTGATAGATGTATGATAGTAGAATGATAGTAAAAAACAGCAACTGTCATTTTTTAACGTATTGTGAAACAGTAGTTAACAACCGGATATGATAGTATGATAGTTGGTTTGCGAAATTTTCATAAAAGAAAAGATGTGGTTCCGGATAGCAACTTTTGGTGCGGTTGCCCTGTAAAAACGGGGATTCTTTTAGGGGAGAAAGTGCTTTTTGGAGTCTATATATCCAAGAGGGTGGTACAGAAGATGGGTTCTTGGCTACCGCATGATATATAATAGATAAGATGAAGAAGGCTAAATCATTCTTTTTTTGGGGAACTGTTTGCTGCTGTCTGTTCTGCTTTTTGCAGATATGGTATCCGTTTTATTTTTATTATGTCGAACAATTGCAGGTTTTTCCTCTCACTTGGGCTTGTTTTGAGGAAACATGCCGACAACCTGGCGGGTTGGCTTGCTGGTTGGGTGGTTTCCTTTTGCAATTCTATCATCTTCCTTTGGGTGGTGCGTTGGTTTCGACCGGTTTGTTTTTGGGGATCGGTGTGCTGATGCAACGGATCTGCCGGCAAACGACATCGCCTGTCTTTTGTTATTTACCGGCTCTTTGCCCGATTCTGGCTTTGCTCCCTTTGCATGTCGATGTGAATTACCGGTTGCAGGGGACGGTTGCTTATTGTTGCATGCTTGGGGCTTTTGTACTCTATGTGCGTATTGTCGTACCGTGGAAACGGGTATTGGCGGGTTGGCTGTTGATGGCTGTTTTGTTTGTATTGGCAGGGCCGGTGGCAACCTTGTTCGTTGCCGGAGTCGTGGTCCGGGAGATGTTGTTGCGGGAGAAGGGATGGCAAGGATGTCTGGCACTTCCGTTCGGGATTGTCCTGATGCTTTGGTGGTCTTATCATTTCTTTTGGCAGCCGGAATACCGAATGATCGTTTTGCCGGATTTTTATTATGAGCCTTTGTTGAAGGCGAATAAGCTCTATTGGGCT
>ULUE01024506.1_pt1 | contig 75323 bp, 68 predicted proteins | sample 1958211 | NCBI WGS metagenome assembly ULUE01 (sample SAMEA4835752, study PRJEB28245) | human gut metagenome | biome: gut microbiome; material: fecal sample | place: Denmark | collected 2008 | reverse complement strand
GATTGCCAACTATCTGCTTAGGAAGAGAATAAAGCTCTCAGCCATGACGGTGTGGCGTGTGTTGAAAAAGCATCAGGTCAAAGCTGTTGTGAAACAGCGTAAAAAGTCAGACTATATCCGATATAGTAAAGAAGTTCCCGGGGAAAGGGTTCAGCTGGATGTAATGAAAGTACGAAACGGAGCATACCAGTTCACGGCCATAGATGATTGTACCCGTTTGAGAGCCATTCGTATATATCCCAATAAAAAAGCGGAAAGTACAATTCATTTTTTAGGAGAGATACTGAACACCTTTCCTTTTCCCGTTCAGCGGATACAAACTGATTGGGGAACAGAATTTTTCAATTATGACTTCCAATATGAACTGCATGACCATTTTATCAAATTCAGACCAATCAAACCAAGGACTCCGCATCTGAATGGCAAAGTCGAAAGGTCTCAGCAGACCGATAAGACAGAGTTTTGGAATCTTATAGATTTGTCGGACAAGACACTTGATTTGAATATGATGGCTATGGAATGGCAGGAGTTCTACAATAAGAAACGACCACATTCCTCACTGAACGGCAAGACTCCGATGCAAAAATTCAAGTCTGTCGAGCACCTTGTTCCGATCCAGCCCGATGTGAGTGAAAAATTCTGGGAGTCAAACGAAGAAATTCTTCCACGTAATTACAAGTATCTTAAATTCATAAAACATCGAAATAAGAAAACTGTTATTCGATAATCCGTGGAGAATCAAAATATATCGCAGATTATTTTACGTTTTTAAACTCATCGGTCGGGGAACGGCCAGCGCCAAGGGGCGGGACCACCCGTCCCGACGAGCGTAAAAATCCAGTAAGCTAATGTAGCGAATCTGTTGTTATAGCACACGTAATCATAATAGTTCAGCTCCTTGTATTACCAAATAACTCCGACCCACGCCTCACGGCGGAAGTCGGAGTCTCAACATATATAAAGGAACTTATGCTGTCTTCTTAGCTTCCAAGAAGCGGTGCGCATTATCATTAACCAGCTTGATAATCCTATCGTGGAACTCTGTATTGCTGTTGCATACCCCACGACTTTGTACCACTTTTCCATGGCTCAGACTAAACTCAACGGTCTCGATGCGATTACCAAAATGGTCGTGTGCTGACAGAATAACAGAGTCCGTCTTGGCATAATATTCGCATTGGAAGACACAATGCTTCATCTTGCTGCCTTCCTCCTTGTAAGCCTCCAACGAGTCCAACACGGAAATCTCAATATCTTCATCGCTGATGACAATACCGAAGAAACAGGACTTGTTCTTGTAAAATTCATCCTCACGTGCCTTGGCTTCCTTCATCCGTTCCATATCCCTGCGCTTCTGTTCAATGGCATCCGCTCTCTTCAACCAATGGTTATGCTCGGCATTTAGGTTGATAGGACAAATGTACTTGGCATTATGAATGTCCTTGCCACATTTCTCCAACAAGCGGATGTTGTCGCACCACGTACAGAAGTCCTCAATCCAGTAATGATGTCTTGAAGCCACCTTGTACGACTGCCAACAATAATTAAGGTCTAAAGAGTGATAGACAAAATACTCAACCGCCTTGTAGTCCTTTGCTTTCATCATCGTTTCCATCCGGTGGTCACACAAAAGCGACTTCATCAACTTAAAAGGATGGCAATCGGGCAGTCTGCCTTTCATTCCGTTCCGTCTCAGTTCGGGAAGGACGGAATAGTAAGGATAGGTGTAAGCATCGGATATGACCAAATGAACATCAGACATACTCCTCAGTTCTATCGGGGTGGCAAAATTAAAGCAGTCCCGATAATAGCTTTGAAGTCTCTGTCTTGAAGTAACCGCAATTTGTCCTTTGACATTGAGCCACAAACGGCATACTTCATCATAGTAATACTCCATCGGCTTCCCTTTGCTGTAAATTGTAGTCAGAAGGAATACCCTCTGCACTTGCAAACCATCTACCACTTCAATGATGGAAAAATAGCTTTTCTCTCGGTTCTTGCGTTTCAGAGTATCAGTCACTTGCAAGCGGTGTCCGCAATGAGGGCAACGGACAGACCTGCCTTTTCCTTCATAGTCAAACTTCTCTCCGCAATCGCCACACGTGCATTTATGGCTTGAAGTACGGAACGCTATATGTTTCACTACTTTTCTGATTGCCCACTCCACGGCTTTAGAGCCGATGGTGGTCAGTTCCTCATTGGAAGCTGCCACCAGTTTTTCAAATTTGTTTCTCGGTTTCATAGGCTTAAAAATCAAATAATGACAACTCGGCTTGTTGGGGAACTTTGGGTTTGCTCTGCTTGGGTCGGGAGTTTCTAACTTGTATCTTGCGAAGTTCCTCCTCTTGGTATCGTTTCAAAGCCAAATCACGCTGTTCTGCCTTTTCCTCCTCAGTCAAGTCTATATGATGGTTCACTACCACATCGCAAGATAACGGCTCACCAATTATCAATGTAGGCTCTTCCGCTGCGTGAACTGCCATAGAAAATATCTCCATATCGGAAAAACCGCAACAACCTGAATGTTGGACTTCATTGAAAATATAAGTTACAATATCATCAATGCTACGAGCGATAGCTTCATACTTGGCACGAAAAAGTTCATCCTCCTTTGCCCTGTTGTCAAGATAGTTCTTGATAATCTCCTTGAATTGTTCTGTTCCTTTCATATATGTCTGTATTTATAAGTTCCTATATTCTGATTGTTACCATATCGGCAACCTCTCCAAAAGTTCCTCCAACGGAATGGTGTTTATATCCTCATTACGGAAGTACATTTCCCACTCCGGCTTGACCAATGCCAAATGGAAGTTCTCAACCGAAAAGCCTTTATCATTGGAATAGCACTCTATATAAGCGAAGTTCTTGCCGTCCTTACGGATATGGGCATAATCGGGAGCCATACCAAAGGCACATCTGCGGATGTCCTCTCTGTTCCACAATAGGGTCAATTCGTAAACATTCCCTCTGAGGTTTATCGTTTCCTTTCTGTCTTTAAGTGTGATAGCCATACGTTCTAATTTTTTCCCTTTTGTTTGAAGCCTTTTGGCTTCTCGCTCTCGGGTGATTTTTACGATGCAACATACACGGAGGGAACAAGGGACGTAAGGCAAATGTGGCAAACGGAAAGAGACGGAATACCCAATTTGGCACAAATTGCGGAAGGCTGCCGTCCGCTTTCCGTGCAGACAAGAGAAACGGCATTTGCTGTCGGTGCCGCCCTCCGTTACTTTGTATCGGAAAATAAGACCGGGAGCGCAGATGACCGAATGAAGACAACAGGCACAAAAATCCCCGACACCCTTGACCATATCGGTCTCCGATGCCGGGGTGAGAGAAAAAAGTATTTGCTTATGAATTTACATCAAAGGAATCTCAAACGACTTCACGACAAATTGCGCCTCCTTGTCTAATATGAACCAGTATTCAGAGCGGTAAGGATTGCCTCCCAAGTCCATACCCTCGTACTCAATCTTGACCTTCCAACCGGTAAATGATTTTGTGACATTATCATTTGTTTGTGGAGTCATGGAACGGAGAACCGACATCGCCTCCATCTGACGCTCCATCAGCACGGAAATCTCCTTGTCGTCAGGATTGAAGTTCTCCAATCCGTCTGTGAGTTTCATTACCTTCTCGTTGATTTTCATCATCGCCATAGAGATAGACATCTTCTCGTCCATCGTGACATACTCCCTGCCAAACACGGAGTCCGGCTGGCTGATTCCGATAATCCTGACAGACTTCGGATCATCTACCGAAGCCCTCAATGCCAGTTCCGCCACCTCGACGGCACGCTTCTTCGGATTATCGCCACGGAACACGAAGTAACCAACTACAACCCAAAACAGAATAATCGAAGCCAGTATAATGGCTAATCTTGTACCCGGTCTCATATCTTCACTATTTGGAGTTTGTCAGGAGAAACACCCAGACGCTTGCGGTACACCGCACCGTCCTCACGATACATCTCCAGTTCTGCAGAAGTGATACCTTTCTCGCAAAGTTCCTTGGCTTCAGCCAAAGTCACCTGATGCCCGCCGATGTTACGCCAAATGGCAAACGAGCAGGGAGCTTGCTGATTGGCATAGTTGGAGCAGTTGAAAGCACGGCTGCCCACACGGATTTCACCGCCGCAATGAGGACAATTGCCGATAACCGACTGCATATTGATGTTTCCGTCATCAGCCAGTTCAAGCACGGTAGGGAAAGTCTTTCCCTCCTTGGTTGCGAAGCCGTCCAACAATATACTACGCTTCTCCAGCAACTCTGCGATCTCATTGTCCGTCATCTTGCGATTACCAAGAATGGCATTGATGTTAAGCACACACGAGGGATTCTCTCCCATATTATTCTCACAGCGATAACCCTTGCAGGTCTTCACTACGTTGCCGCCACAAAGAGGGCAGCTACCTATAAATTTCTTTTCTGTTGTCATCATATTCTTTGAATATTGATTATACGTTGTTTGATTATTATTCTAATTGCATTCTATTTCTATTCTAACTACCATTTAACCAGATACCCTTGATTCCATTCCGACACGATGCCGTCAATGACATTCTTGCCGGACATCACATTTGCCCAACCCTCCGGGTCAAGAGAGAACCAAAGGTCATTCCAAGACAAGGTGCGAACCTGCCATGCTAAGATAAACAAGTCCGTATTGATGGCTTCCAACCGGGTCACCACCTCATTGGCGATGTAGTACCTTTCGGAAGAATTCAACAAGTTCACCTTGTGCTTCTCGTTCTTCCCGTCCCCACCGGGCACGTTGTAACTGCCCGAAGTCACCAACTGCTTCATAAACGGATAGAGTGCCGCCATTTGCGTCGCCGCATCCGTCAGCTCATCCGACACGATTGCGGCAATAGCCGTTCCTTTCAGATTACGACCCACAGATTTGGTCAACAAACTACAGTTCTTCGGTATCTCAGTCGTAACCAATTCCCCTGCACGTTTAATCTGATAGAGGTTCTGCATCGCACCCTGCGCATTGGAGAGGTATTCCAGCATCTTGTTCTCCACAGAGTGAACACGATCGAGAGCCAAGGTTACGGCAGTCTCAGCAGCGATAATCTGTTCCTGTCTTTTCTTGCGTTGCTTGTGGAGATTCTTCAACTCCACAGTCTGCGCAATCACCGCACCTGTCAAAGCCGGATCTGTCTGTTGGGCAAATGAAGGCAAGCCGTTCATCAGGGAAACTGATAGAATGGCCAATGCCGCTACTTTTGATTTTATTCTTTGCATATACTTCACATTTTAAGACCACTATTTCTGCGTCCAGCCAAGTTTTGTTCACGTTCCTCCTTGTGCGGAGAGAGAATCGGCGCCATTGGTTTGTTCATAAGACAATCATTCCAGTCCTTGAAAGCCTTGGGCGGTAGCCATTGCCCCATCTTATAACGGATGGATAGCTTCTCGCTGACCTGTGCAATCAATGACCGCTCCATATTCAACTCAAAGGACTTGTATTTGGTTTCAATAGAAAGAGTGCCATCCTTTTTGTTGATTTTCATCGGAATATCCTCCAGTATCGCCATCATACGCAATCCGTAGATACGTCCGGCTAAATCATTGTCGAAACAGTCAAATGCCCTTGCATTGGGGAAACGAGCCATCGTCCCGGTTATCTGCTTGTCAGAGAATGTGCCGCCCAATGATACCAAAGCCATATCCATACCTAACTGTATCTTGTTCATCTGATAGAAAGCCATCGCATCAAAAGCAGACTCACAGAAAAACACGCTTCGGACAGCCTCACGATTGCCGCCAGTCAAGTCAGCCACCCAAGCAGAGGATGAAGAATCCGTACCAGCCGCCTTTGACTTGTAGCCACCATACCCACGAATCTCGTAGCCGTTAGCTTCGTCACTATGTTCGTTTGTATAAGGGAAACCGATGTTGTAACCTTCAAATTTTCCGTTTTGCTTATCTCTTACAAGAGAGATAAAAGATGAAAGCTCTTTCACAGTATCATCCGAAATTCCTCTTTGGGAGAATAATCCCGGTATTTTGTTGATGTTAATCGGCTTTACCTCATAGCGTGATTCATCAAATACAACATCGTGTTTGATGGACTTGATATACTCTCTATCTTCCCGATATTCGGGTTCGGGCATATTAGCGAAGCGTGCCATCACCTTGGCAATCTTCTGCCAATCGTCCTTACCCGAAACCAGGAATGAATTCAGATTCTCACGAATGAGGGTGATCACATCACCTTTGGAACCATCCCTGCGGAAGAAAGTCTGAGCCGCCTTGTTATGCGGATGGCTGACGATGATGGTATCACGCCTGTCATTACCCTCGCCAAGCACCAGCTCGATATACCGACCCACACCGGCTTTCCGGTCTAGACGATACCCCAACGCATAGGCGATGTCATCCACACCCACACGGGATTTCATGTCCTTGAAGTTTACCTTGTAATCACTCATCATCTGTCCGTATTAACTAAAACTTCAATCAAAGAGAAATACCCGTATTTACCTTCTGACTTCTCCGCATAACAGCCAACTCAGGCTCGTAAGTCTTGCGTACCGTCATATTCAGAAAGGCAGTCTTGTCCTTCTGGTCGGTAAGCTGAAAGAATATCTTAGCCGTGTCCTTGGAAACTTTCTTCAATCCAAGTTCAACTCCATCGTATGAAGCACGAATAGCATAATCACCGGAACGGGTCTTGATGATGGCGGCATTTTTGAAAGGAACCTCTTCATCCGGACCCAAAGGAGCCAAAGGGTCATTCTTGGCAAGATAAGGCTGTTCGCCCAATGCCAACCGTTGTTTGTCCACATGGTCAAGAATCAAGTCGGATGCCTTGTTCACATCCGCCATAATGGAAACAATGAACTTCGGTTCCTTCTTCAAGACGCCAATCCACGAATCCAGATAAGCGGCAGAGTTGTCCGTTATCTTGGAATCAAATCCCATTGAGTGGCTGATCATGGCAGCCGTCAGTTCCGCTACCAGTTCCTCCTTCGCATACTTGGGGTCTCCAAACTTGCCACCAATTTCTCGGTTCAGACGTTCAGCCGTCATGGTAGAGTGCGTCATCTCATGGAGCATGGTAGAATAATACTCCATACCGCCACGATAGATTTCTTCGGGAGTGTTACCGATGTTGAACTGTTGCTTCAAGGGAACAACAATCCTGTCATTAGAAGGAGAATAGAAAGCACCGTCCACACGCTTGTCCGCCTGTATAGGACAGAGCCATCCCTGGGTCTGTACCATACGGTCTAAAGCGGCATGGGCATACATACCTTCGGTATCCCTAAGTTCTGGCACCTTGAACTTCTCCAACAACTTCTGCATACGCTCCGGCTGAACCTCTGCCAGATTGGTTTGCGCTATATTATAAACCGGGAAAGCCTTTATAAATGGAATAGCCTCCAAGTCTTTCCTTTCATCCCGGCTCATGGCACGATATTCATCCGAACTGACTTTCTGCCCGTTCTTGTCCTTTACCAGCATATCCCAATAGACTACCGGGAAAGCCTTTTCACCTTTCAGCACATGAGCTTTGAGGTTATGCGCCTGCTTGAAGGTAAGATAGACCGGAAGGTCATAACCGTTCGCTGCCGTATGCAGTTGCAAGAACAGCGAGTTGGAGCCGGAATAGTTCCTGCCGCCCACATTCTGCGGCAAGCCGGCATAACCCGAAGCACCGCCAATCCAGCCTTTCTTCCAGTCGGATGCTTTCATCTGCTCCATGCGGTCAATCATCATCGCCGCGAACTTATCCAAAGCGACCTGACCCGCATTGCCCGAAGCTGACGTATTGTAACTAGTTCCAGATGCCATAATCCTCGTCGTCCATTACCTGACGATCCATCTGCTCGATGTCCGTCTGCTCGATATAAAACTCTGCGGATTCATCCGAAGGGTCTGTACCGTGGGTACGGCACCACTCCAGATAATCCTCTGCGTTCTCACCCTCCATGACAAAACGAAGATAACCGATTTTGCCCTCCTGAAGGAGTTCCACCAACTCCTCATGATTCATTTTTACTGACATTGCGAATTATAAATTTATCGTTAAACTGTTCTTTGATTTTGTTACATTTTCATAGATGCAGACTTCTCCATCTTGACACTCTTTGCCGCAAGCATACCGCTGATTTCCGTATTGAGATATTTTGCCGCAATCTGCTCCCGGGTGGCAGTTTTAGCCTTAAAGAGGGAGTAGCCGTCATCAAAAGAAATCTCATGCTTCGTGGTACGACCTTTGTCGCCCATATCCACAGCCACCTTCCACTTGTTGTCATTACGGTCTTTCGCCACACGCACACCTTTAGGATCTATTCCTTCGGGAAGCTGGTACTTCTCGTAAGCGGATTTCAGATGCAGACGCTCACCGAAATTTTTCTCAACAAGTTGTACAGGAGTCATCACACGGTCGAAGTAAGCGTTCAAGTCTTGACGTGAAGCCACAGCCGACATCTTGGTATCACCAATCTGAGCGTAGAACTTATACTTGCCATAGTCGGCACGCTGCTCATCCTTCTCCTTATAGACATTGAACTTCTCCACGGAGATATTACCTTCCGGTCCGGCAATGGACTTGGGCATCTTGAAGGACTCCTCCGACACCTTCGGCATCAGTTTGGTGGGATAATAGCGTTCCATCAACTGAGGCACCGTCATTTCCTTCTTCTGATAAGCGGCAAGGTCGTCAGCGTCCATCCGTTGCGGTTTCAACTGCAAACCGTCCTTCTTGGCAGTGAAGTACCACTCTTCGGGATTGGTCTTACTCTGGTAAGCATGACCGTGGGTCACTTTCTCTCCGGCTGCAGTCACCATCTGAGGCTCGCGTGGTTTACGTTCCTGTTTTGTTTCCGCTTTCTGTTCACTCTTAGCTTCCGCCTTCTTCTCCTTGGCTGGTTTTTCCCCGGCTGCGTTCTTCACAGTCTTGGCAGGCTCTTCCTGCACAGCCTTCTCTTTTTTCTTCTTTGCCATATCGGTATTCTTTGATAGGGTTGGTTCTTCATTCTTTCGTACTTGCTCGATGACTTCAAGCTTATCACAGATGGCGACTCTTTCCTTTGCACGGATGAGTTTGGGCAGATAAGTGTCCAAAGCCTGTCTTGGAAACTCAGCGGTCTTTATCTTCTTCTCAACGCTGTCAGTCAGCCTATCAGCCAAAGTAATACCTAGGATAGTAGCTGCCTTTACCGCATCCTCCTTATAGAGTTTATAGAAGTCACCCTCCCTAAAGAGGAGCATCGCATCGGGATGTTTTGCCTTCAAATTCTCAAACTCCTTCAGGAACTTGGCATCATCTTTTTGATTTATCTTCTTTGCCATAAACGTCAGCGTTTAAGACTATTACTTGTTTTCTCCTCACGGGAGGATTTAAGGTGAATGGCACGTTCCTTAGACTGGGCATCCACCACCTTCTGATACTCCCAACGGTTCTTGTCCGTCATAATCAGCCCCATGTATTCGGGATGCTGTTCGTCATATCGGAGTTTCTGCTGACGTTCCCACTCTTTCATATCTCCCTGAATGAGTTTGAAGCCCTGTGGCTCTTTCAAGTCCACACCCACGGAGATCTTCTCTCCGCCTACATTGAGTTCGACAGGCTTGCCCTCACGCACCTGTTGCTTTTGCTGTGTGCCCAACTCGATGTCATTGACCTTCTCCATGTCTTTGAGCTTCTGCTCCAGTTGGATGTCAGTAACCTTACGATGTATGACCGATTTTGTTTCGGGGTCTAATTGAAGATACTGCTGCGTCTTCTCACCGTTCACCTTCACAGCTTTTTGAAGCACCTCGCCATTCCGTAAGCGGACGGCTTCCTGTTCGGTCAAGCGTAGAACCTTGTTACGCTCTACTTCAAGCTCCGCTCTGACCGGATAGGCGATAAGAGCCGGATTGCCGTTCTTGTCAGCGGTAAGCTGCAACTTCAAGGGCAAGGAAATGACCTCACCATTTTTGGCACTGATAGAGACCCGCATCAACGGAGTAACCTCGCCGGACACCAGTCTTTCCTTTACCTCCCGAGGCAACAAATCCGCCTTCTCACGGTCGATGCCCAATACCGCCAACTTCTCGTATGGCAGCATTTCGGATAAATTTCTGTTGTGTAATTCCATTTGAATGATATTGAACTGTTAATTTTGCGGTGTCGTTACCGTTTGAATGTCACAAAATTATCCACATCAAATCCCGGAAAAGAAATGCACAACACTATTCTGATTGTAATCCTCCTGATGCTGATGCCGGGAATGGCATCGGCACAGTTCTATACGATAACGAAAGAGGCGGATGTTAGGTCAATTCAAACAAGCCACAAAGGAAAGGATATTGAAAATAAGGAAGATACTTCCAAAGCGAGTATGTGTAAAGAGGCAAAAAATACGTTAGAAGCCCAACCAACACTCGGAACGAAAAAACATCTAAATACCCAAAAAGTGTACGATAGCACGTCCCAAAAATCAGAACGAATTGAACCGGACAGAAGCCAGCCCAAGTTGACCATCCCTAACCTCTATGCGGAAATCAAACGTAACGGCATACTCTATCCGAAGATAGTATTGGCACAAGCCATCTTGGAAACCGGTTGGTTTACCTCTCCACTATGTAGGGACAGGCACAACCTTTTCGGATTGACCAATCCACGCACCGGGAAATATTATGAGTTTGACCATTGGACGGAAAGCGTCCGTGCCTATTATACCAAGGTGCAGTACAGGTATAAGCGTGAAGATGGAAACTATCTGCTTTGGCTGAGAAATATCGGGTATGCGGAAGCTCCCGATTATATTCCGGCTGTTATTCGTGTACTGAAAATGTTATGATGCCCAACCAATATAAACACCTCGTTTTGTAGATTATGAGAGATTTTATAATTAACTTCGCATCAAATGTCTATACATAGAAAATAAAAGATAAAAATTATGGGAATAATGAATGCGATTTTCGGCAATGTTTCCGAAATGGATGCAAATGCCCTGCAAAAAGAATATGGAGCATTGCTCTGCGAGGGAGAACGGATAGAAAGAGCCTATAAGTTGATAAGGGACAAATGGGTGTTTACCAACAAACGCCTTATCGTTCAAAATGTCCAAGGTGTTACGGGTAAGAAGAAGGAGTATATGTCAATCCCTTACCGTTCCGTTGAAAGGTTTTCGGTTGAAACGGCAGGAACATTTGACATGGATTCTGAAATGAAAATCTGGTTCAAAGGCAGCGATACCCCATTGGAACAAAATTTTGGGAAAAACTCAAACATTACCGAAATACAAAGGGTATTGGCGCAATATGTATTGTAACAAGTTTTCTGATTATCAAGAAATAGGCTTCAAATAAATAATGCCCAGATGTACCGGATAAAAAGCATAAAATCCATACTTAGCCACATCACCTTTGATAAATCCTCTTGTGCCATCGTATAAGAAAAGGACTGCACAAGACAGCAAAGCACCGATGCCACCATAGTGCATCATCAAAGGAAAGGCGCAAAGTATCTGCATCATCCGACCATAGGGAAAAGGAAGATTTATGTTTTGATTCCGTAACAAATTGAAAACGAAAATCATCAATATCCCTCGCCACTCATAATCCGTTCCTAACCAGGTGGCGAAGCAAGCAATAGAGAGAATAGCAACCCCACAAAGGATGCTATTCCCTTTCATTTTATCCAGTACCGCCAAAGCTACCACACCTAAAGCCAACGTGAACATCACGTTATGCGTGCCGTCAGCTCCGTTCAGCAAATACCAAGGAACTTCGCTGATAAAGGCAAATATTAATAATTGAAGGAAGTATCTCTTTCGATTATGCGTATAAGCATATCCTTCCGCAACCAAGAAAGCAAACACCGGGAAAGCAATACGACCTACACAGCGCATTATTTCATATATCATCGTATGCTCATCCATCAGGAAATAGGCACAATGGTCTATCACCATAGAGACAATGGCGATAATCTTCAATACACTTCCACTAAAGGTGGGTATCTTCGCAACTCGTTCCATACTTAACTCATTCCAAGCAGTTCCTTGACCATATCCTCCACCTCCTGATTGACACGCTTGAAATTGCGGTTCAGCATAATCTCCTTCTCCCGGTCATTCTTGAACTCATAGATTTTGGGCAGAGCCACATAGTGGTCTTCCTCCTCCTTAATCTTCTTCATATCGAAGTGGGTCTTGCAGAAATACTTTGTGGTCTTGAACTCTTCTGACTGCTCGATGTCGAAGCTGTCCAGCATCTTGTCATCAGTAGCGGTAAAGTCACGTGCCGCCTGACCAGCCAGCCAACCGGTAGCCATATCCGCAATCTTGGCTGCCGGAACAAGGTAGTCCATCTTCTCGGAGATTGTGGTAGATACCTTTTGGTCGTTGATGGAGATAGAGCGAGAGGTCTGCTTCGCCTTGCCGAACACATCATTCTGCGCCCACTCCAAAGTTTCCTTGTTACGAGCCGCACCCATAAAGATGTTACCGCAAGTCGTGATAATCTTCTGCATACCCACCTTGCCATAATCAGCCTCCAACTGAGGTAACTCCTGGAAGCCGAGCGTCACGGCTACCTTGTTGGAGCGAGCCGTACCAATCAACCGGTCTATCTTGTGGAAGTACAAAGTGGGCAGCTCGTCCACGATGATACTTACCGGAATGTTCCCCTTAGAGTTTACACGTGTAATCAGTCGGTTCAGCACCAAAGCGTTCAGCGAACCGATTACCTGTTCCTTCTCCGGGTCGTTGGCTATGACCAGATAGCTCGGATGGTCTTTGTCGGAAATCTTCAAGTCGAAGTCGTCTCCCGTAAACACCCAATAGGCTTCAGGAGATACCAATCGTGCCGCATTGACACGAAGCGTACCCACCATACCTTCCAACTGGTCGTTCGCCTTGTTCTCAAAGGCACTCTTGAACGGAGCCATTAGCGAAGCAATCTTATCATCCTGCATCAGGATGTTGAACACCTGGTCGTATGACCTGCCCAAGAAGGACAATACGTGCGGCATATCAGAGAACTCCCCCGTGATGGTGTCCGGCTCAACCTCGTTGCCGTGTTCATCCTCATACCAACAACGGTCTATCTTTCTGAGTGTTCTTGTCCGGTCTTTATAAGAAAAGCCGTTCAAGTCCACAAACATTCTATCCTCGTCCGTAGAAACATCGTTGCCGTTCTCATCCACGAAGTCCAGTACCACATTACCCTTCTCATCTATGGCATTGAAGTCATCCCAGTTCCGAATGACAATCTCCAACTTCTTTCCCTCCAGTAGAATATAGCGTTTCAATTTCTTTCCGTTTCTGAACCCGACAGGGTGGAAGTTTACGAAGAAATAAATGATAGCCGCCAAGAAGTTCTCTGCCGAGTTAGTAAAGAACGCTTCCGAACCGCCTTTCTTCTCTCCGCCTCCCTTATTCAAGGAAGCCAACAGAGTAGCCGCGGTTTCCGAAGCTGCCGCCAAGTCAGGAATATACTTCCGTTGAATAGGGTTGATACGGTCAGAATACTCTACATCCGTAAAGTTAATGGTACGGAAGCCACAGTTTTGTGGCAACCTACCAGCCTTGCGATTCTTGCAGAACTGATAGAAAAGAGTCTTAGCAAGCGTCGGATATTTGAAATCGTACACCATCATAGCAAACCCCTTTGCTGCGTGCTGACGGATGAACGGGTCAATGATACCGAAAGACTTACCCGAACCGGGAGTACCGAGAACGATCGTGCCACGGAACGGATTGATGATATTGATCCAGCCCTTGTGCATCTTACGCTTCCAATAATATATCATCGGTATGTTCACCGAGTAGTCATTATTGGCAAGTATCTCAGACTGCTGAAAGGACTCGTTCTCGAAATTGAAACGGTCATCACCAACCTTATAATTATAATACTTGGCGATACCGTCCAATCCCTGATGCACCAACATGGTGCCCACTACAGAACATACGGCATAGAGAATACGATTGGCAGGAAATCCCATCCAACTCATTCCAAAATCCATCTTGTGAAATAGGAAACAAAGTCCAACAAGGGTCAGTCCGGCTAATACAGGATAGATGACCATTGTCTTCACATTGAACTTCAATGCCTTCTTTGCCTTCGTTCCGATACAGACCACACAGATGCAGACCAGTTCCGCTATCTTACAGCCCGCAACGGTAGTGAATATAGGAAATCTTCCAAGCAAATCCAGAATGAACTGCGTAACCCGGTTATCCGCCGTAATGGGCAGACTCATTACAATCTCAATGATGAGAAAGATATAGATGCAACTACGGAAGTAGTTATACATCTGTTGCTGTTCCCTTGTTTCTTCAAATGCCATACGCTACGTTGTTATAATAAATTATCACTAGCCATTAGAATGGAATTTTCATTCCCAACAACAAGCCGTTGCGAAAAGTGTTCCCATGAATAAAGTTCGCATTGTTCTTTTGGGTAATCACAAACTCACAGCCGTTTCTGAAAACGTAACTGTATTCAAATCCAGCCTCCAAGCTTATAAAGAACTTCTTTTCTACAGCACCAAACTGGGGACCTAAACAGCAGCGAAGCATACCGTTCTTGTATCTGACAAGTCGTTGCTTGTACACGATACCGCCATCCCAAAAGTAACCTTTCCAAAAGTCATGTTTCCTCCAATAATTTCCCACCTCTCCATACAGCTCCACGGCATTGCCGTAGGATAACGGATGCTCATAGCCGACGGTTGCGTTCAACGTAGAGGGAAACTGAAAGCCGGCATTTATCGTAAACTTCGCGTCCTGTGCGGATGCTCCTATGGTCATAACCGCACACAGTAAAAGGAATAATAGCTTTTTCATCGTCTGACAGAGTATTTAATGTAGTGGTAAGGATAGTAGTCATTGTTTTTCAAGATGTCCGAGTCAAAGCCGTCCGCATTGAGGATGTCCTCATATTCGATGGTCAGCACAATGATACGACCGCTGATTTGGTTCTCTGAAATCTCCAGTCGCAACACCTTCTCATCAGGAAAAGTCAGCTTAGGCAATACAAGTACATTGCGATAGTCCTTCTTGAACTTCTTGGAAGAGTTAAGAGAAAAGACCGGAGTCAGCTCAATAGTCTGAGAATTGGTAGCCTTGCTCTGCTTCTTGTCGGTCAGCTTCACACGTATCTCCTCGATGTCGTAAGGAATCTTCGTCTTGTTCTGCAAAGAATAGTCAATGAAGAAGTAATCCCCGATAGAATAGATATTATTGACCACAGCCTTCATACCGTGAGCCTTAGATACCACCTGGTTAAACTTGCGGTCACTACCATATACCGCCCACGCATAGCGGGCCATTTCCGACATGGGCATAGAAACCTCCGGGTTGATGTAGGACTGCGTATGGTCGTAAGGAATTTGGAAGATGGAAGCTGCCAATGCAGGAGTTTGCGTATAGGCTATATCATACTGGGCAATATGACGCTCTCCAATCAAGGTAAGTGTACCCAACAGTTCACCTTCTTGATAACCACATACCGAAGTGGAATCACTCTCTTGAAAAGGCTTGATACGGACAATGTTGTTGGCGCACTGGTTACCGATAATCTTTGAAGTGGAAATATCCACCAACTTGATATTTTCCGGCATGACGATGTGAGTCGTCACTTCGCTATTAACATAAATCCTTTTGTTGGCAGAAGCGTTACCCACGACAAAGAGAATACTGAAAATGAATAGAAAAATCTTGGATTTCATACTGAGAAAAGTTTATGTTTTACTGAAAATTATCTGGTTATTTCTGAATTGGTTTATCTCGCTTCATCCGAATTTATCAGATAGACAATGGTGTTATACTTGATTTTCGCCTTATTCTTTCTGATATTGGAGGATATGGCCGACGATGCGGAGTTGTACATATTCTGCAAGGTCTGTAAGGCGATAGCTTCAGCCGATATGTCCGACCCATAGCCGCTTTCAGACTCGAAATTGATATTCTGCTGCACAGCATTGGAAGTAGCGTCCTTCACGAAATCACGGAACTGCGATTCGGGAACATAGAAACCTTCCATACCATCATTATCAAAGACAGACAGATTGACCTTGACAAATTTGTCGCCAATCAGAATACTGGTGATGGCCGCACGTACTCGCTGCTGCCCAAAACCTGTAACCGTCCCGTAGAGGTAAGTCCCTTTCTTCAAGTTAAGACCACTCACTGTTACGTCATCAAGCAACTTAAACCTGAGTCTGGTTCCTTCACGTGCCTTGGTAGTCTGGTCAATCATCGCACGGATCAGTTTGGCATCCACCGCATCATCTGAAGAAGATACCGTGTGGAACTTGTCCGCATTAGAATCCGAAGATTTTGTAACCAAGTTAGGACGGTTACGTTCCTTTTCTTCCTGTCTGACCTTAGCTATAGAGTCAGCACGCTGTTTCCGTAAGGCTTCCTCTTGCTCCGGATTGGTTATGCCCAGTCCGCTCTCAATGGCTTTCTGTCGTTCATAGCTACGACGTTGGATTTCCTCCAAGTCCTGCGCGAACTCGTCTTTAGAATTATAGCTATCTGTCGGATTGTTCCTATAGGCATATTCATTGATATGCTTTCTTGACTCAGCCAAAGAACGCTCCAACTCTTCCAGTTCCTTCTGCTGACGGATACGCTCCGCTTCGGCTGCGTCAAGTTGGTTCAGTTCCTCCTCGCTATAGCCGTGTACCAGTTCTTCGGTTTCCTTTTCCTCCTCACCAATGGCACCGATGGCGGTAAAGGCATCCTCGTCTCCGAAACGTCTGGACATCTCATACATCTTGTCTCCGGCTTCCTCCGTCTGAGCCTCGGGAAGCTCCATGTTGATGCGGTCGGTGGCTACCGTCTGCTCGGTATCACCCGTACTCTTGAAGGTCTGCATCACGAAGTATATCAAAGCGCACAGCGGAACGAAAATCACCAGCGGAAAGATATACTTGGGTTGTTTGAAATTGATTTTAATCATTTGCTCTCATTATTATTTAGGGATTTGACAATGTTTTCAAGCTGTCGGTAGCGTTGGATGATCCGAGCGGAGTCCGATTTAGATTTATGTGGAACGGCAATCATCGAATCCAGTTCCTCACGAAGCTCCTGACCCTGGGCAACCAAATCCATCAGCGTGTTACGCTGAATGTCCTTGTTCGCCTGTATGGTACGGAAGCCTGTGAAGAGCGGTTCCATATTGGTAATCATACTGATGTTGGATTCGTTTAATTCGCTTAATTCATTTGAAGGATTAGACGAATCTACATTTATGCCACTTATCCAAATGTTATCGACCAACACGAACAGTAGGGAACCAACCACGTATGCGAATGTCCGCCTTGGATGCTTCACCGCCCATACGTTAGCCAAACGGATTCTTGCTGCCAGACGATACTTCGTACCGATTGCACCCATCTTGGGCTGTAGCCAAGACCGAACCAGTTGGTGGGTCTTCAAGCGGCTATCGTGCAATGTCTTTCTGAGTGATTTCATTGTTGCTGTTTTTAATAATCCAAATCCTTGTTTTCAATGGTGCGCCATCCCGTTATCATCAGTCCATGCGGATTGTTACGTGTCCTCGGTACATTGTCAATGTATCCGGTCGTTACCATCGAGCGTTTCAAGTCACGGGTACGTCGCTTGATAAGCTGCGTACCGTAGTAGGTAAACTTCCGCTCATGTTCGTCAAACTGGATGGAGTCACACATAATCGTACAGACCGCAGATGACGATATGATGTCCGAATAAAACCCGTTCTCGTCCATCGCCTGTTTCTGCTTCAAGGCGGTACCATCCGCCATATACATCGCCTTTCCGACCGTCCACTTGATATAGTCATTATCGGGTGGAAGGTTGAAGAAGTACTGATGAAAGAGCTGGATGTGTGCTTTCGCCTCCATGGTGAAGTTCGCTTCCAACTTGGCACGTTCCGCTAGAAAAGGAATGTCCCCGTCAAGGACGTATATCTGCTGTCTCTCCTTGGTGACCAAAGAGAGGCAGCACCAAACGGTGAAGCCGCAGATGACGGCACAACCACCAATGGTTGCAAATACCGTCATCATGGCAAGTCTGGTCTTCTGTGCTAATGATTCTATAAGCATATCCTGTCATTTTATGATTATTACTTCGACTTGATTACCGACCCAGCTGCACCTGCCGTAGCACCGACCGCACCTCCGGCTGCAGCACCAGCCGTAGCTGCCATACCCGTTACGGTAGAACCTGCCGCAGAAGCCGCACCCGAACTTACACCACCCGGTATCAGCCAAGAAGCCACTTCGGGAACGAAGCGGATGATATAGGCACCCACCAGCATACCCATCGCATACATACAGTTAGAACCGATACCCTGCAAGCCCAATGCGCCAATCTGCGACCACGAATTGACCGAACCGTGCAGAAGATGGTTGTAGGCTACCATGTCCTGTTGTAGATTGTAGAGTAAGATGAAGTCAATGTAGTATAGACACATATAGGTGACGAAGCCCCATAACGATAGGGAAAGGAACTTCGACATCCACTGGCTCCATGCCGAACTCCAAGGCGGAGCAAGCGACAAAGCGAACATGATTGGGCAGAATATCATCATAATGGCGATAAATATCCTTTGTGCCACCAATATGCCGTAATAGGACATCTGGAATATCAGTTCACCGATAAAGCGTATGACATCGTTAATCCACTCGCTGACTTTGGTCTCGGCAGCCACGGCAGCACGTTGCGCATAGTTGTTGATGGTGCTTCCCAAATTCTCCACGTTATAGATGAGCTTATCCCACCAGGCGGCATCCTCGCCAATGGCGGCAATCTGTTTGGCGGTCGCAATAGAATCCTGAACGGCTCTAAGCCGGTTCAGATACTCACTCTGCTTTTGTGCCACTTTCAGCTCGAAAGCTGCTACCTCCTTGTTCTTGGAGTGTGCCATCGCTTTGGTGGCCGACTCCAATCCCTTGCCCGGTACTTGCAATGCGGAGCATATCCACGACGAAGAGGAGATACAGATGGAGATTCCCACGATACGGAGCAGCTTCATCACATCCATGCCTCGCCGTCCGAGTATCATCATCCAACATTCATAAGAGCCTACACAGAGGGCAAGCAACAACCCGATGATACGTGCCAGTCCGACCGCATCACCCAGTACCGCCACATTCGGGAAGGTCTCCATAGCGACCAACAACTTGTCCAGACTCTCGTCAATGGCTGGTAAACCTATGGTCAGGATAATTGATAATACATTCATTGTTATTCTAATTTTACAGTTTAATAATGCGTTGCTGCCACAGCACACAGATGGGCGGTCTGATTGACCAGTTCCTCCATCTTCGTCTTGGCTTCCTCGTATGCCTGCTGTCGTTTGGCATTCTCCAGTCCGTAACCCACACCCGTCTTATGGATATAGGCGATGCCGGAACAAAGAATCTCGTTCTGTCGGCTCAACTCGTTCACCTGGTATTTGAGCTTGCCGTCGCTCTTTTTCATGCAGTAGAACAGTCCGTCTGTAATACAATTCTGCATACGGTCAAACTCATCTTTATAAGAAGCATAGGTCAAATCCACGGCTCTGTCGGCCTCACGTATGACTTCTTCCTTATACAACTCTTCGATGTACTTGCGCTCCGTCTCCACCTTCTTCACCTTCTGCCGCTGGGTCTCCTCGGAGGTGACACGTGTCGGCATGATACGTTTGATATTGGATTTGTGTTCCTTGAAGCGAACCCGGAAACCGGAGTTGAATCCCGCCCATTTCCAGTACATTTCCGCACCGGAATACTTTTTGTGCAGGAAGAAATAATACCAGTCCGGGGCAAAGTCCCAAGGCCCGTTTTCCATAGACTTCCATTGTTTCTCTTTCTCCTTGTCACGTGTAGGGCGTTGGGCATTAGTTGTTAAGGGAAAACCTATTGATGCTACACAAAACAGGCAGATTAAAAATTGTCTAACTTGCATATCCTTGATTCCATTTATTGATTACCTTATTCGCTATCTCATCCTTGACATTGGAGTTTAAAATCTCCCAAATGTAGTCAGGCTTCCAACCGCAATCTGTTATCAGGAAGCAGTACAGATTGGCATTGTCAATGATGTACCGTGCCCTGTCGATTGAGGTTTTGAGAGTCATCACCAGGTTCAGCTTCTCATCCATTGTAGCCTTCATCAGATTGATACCCGAAGCCGCCACGGAAGCGTATAACTTGTAGCAATGCTTTATTTCCCTTGAGATGGCAACATTGGCATCCGCATAGTACCAACCCACAAAAGGCTTCTTAGAGACATACTTGAACGTGTTGCCCGTAAATTCCTTATACTCTTTAACCAACTGATAGAGCGAGTTGGCGGTACTTGATATGGCACCTGCCAGTACGAGATACGAATGAGCGTTGCCCAACCGGGTATCAAGCGTAGTCCGCACATCATTAAACTTGACCGCTCCCTTGGCGACAAGCGACTGTTCACCGAAGCTGGTTGCTATTCGTTTCAATGCCTGGTCTTCATCTTTCTTCACGGCTTTGTGAAGGGCAATCAAGGCTTCAATGGTCGGCAGGTCTTTCGGAATGATAAAGGCGAAGGACTTTACCGGAAGCAGCATTGTAAGCATCATACCTATGATTATATAGTGTTTCATACTTGTTGAATTTATAGGTTACATACTTCTCAATAGTTGGCTGCTACCAGTCCGTTCCAGTCATTGATAAGACCGCCGACGTTGTTCTTCATCGTCACCACGTTTGCCCAACCCTCCGGGTCTATGGCAAAGAAAAGGTCGTTGGCAGTGGCATACTGAGCCATCAATATCATACCCTCAACCTTATAGCGGATTTCCAATAATCCTGAATAGATGCTATTAGCCAACGAAAGCCTTTCGTATCGGTCAAGCATATTGTAGCCGTCGTTTTTCTTCTCAGCCGTCCCTTGTCCTTTAAGGGGATTTTGTATCCTGGCATTGTTCACGATATTCACGAAGTTGCCTACCAATTGTTGGGTTTCCGTAACCAGATTACCCAGTTCGTTTAGACAAAGCAGCTTGTTGGAAAACTTCGCCTTGTTTACCGTCTTGATAAGCACCGGCACATCTTTGAGGATGTCGTAAGCGCACAATCCAATCTCCTTGTAGTATTTGCTCTCCGTCCCGAAGCCGGACACGTTTTGCATGGTCACCTTGTAGAGTTCCTTGATGGTAGCCATACTCACGGTATAGAGTTCCACCTTTTTCTTTTTCTCGGCGATGGAGTCCAACCGCTGGTTATGCTGACCCTCAATGAGCTTTTGAGAGGCAAGGTTACTCGCCACCACCTTGATGCAGTTCTTGTCTATGACCACTTTCCATGCGGCAAATACTTGTGTCGTAAATGTTGCCAGCAACACCGACATGAATAAAATTCTTAACTTTCCCATAACGACATCACTTTTTGTTGTTGGTTGACTTTTCTTGCGAAAACAAGATACTTGTCATCACCGGCTTGCTTCCTGTCCGCCTCGATTCTTGTGATTGCCTCCTGCATATTTCCATAGTAGGCAAGGTAAATCTTCAAGGCTTCCTTCTCGGCTCTCTCGGTGGTGTATGCCCAGTAACATTCAGGAGGCTCCTCCACACCATATACATCGGAGTTCTGCCCCCGGCATATCCATACCTCCTTAAAGTAGTTGCGACCTTCCCGGTTGTTCAGGGCATTGACGGTAAAAATCTGCTGCCGCTGGATGGAAGTAAGTCCCAATATGGCGGCTATGTCATCGTACCTATCCTTGAATTTTGTTTGGTCTAACAGTATCTTCACGTCGGAGTTGTTGATGATGGCTTCCTTTACGATGGGCGAATCTATCACGTCATTCAATTCCTGAGTGACCACTCCGGCAATACCGTGGAACTTACGGACGGTCTTGTACAAATACTTTATGTATTCTGCCATTGTAGGCGAAGCGATAGCTTTCCACGCTTCCTCGATTATCAATGCCTTGCGTCCCTTCTTGATACGCATCTTCTGAAGGAACACGTCCATGATTATCAGCACCACGATAGGGAATAGCACGGGATCATCCTTTATCTTATCAATTTCAAAGACGATGAACCTCTCATCAAAGAGGTTTACATCCAAATCGGAGTTCAGCGTGGTTTCCAACTCGCCACCACGGTAGAACTGTTTTAAGATGGCGGCGAAGTCCCGGATGCCGAAACTGATTTTCTCCTGCGAGGTGATTTGCGGGATACGTTCCAACGCAAACTCATAGTAGGAGTTGAAGGACAGTTCCTTTACCCTGAGCCTGCGTTTCTGTACTTCCAAATAATCAATCTGCTTCTCAATCTTTATCAAGAAAGAATTCTCATAGAGTTCCTTTTTGAATTTCTCCATAATGCACAAGGCACGTTCCCTTTCTGCCTGGGTAGCCCCTTGGTCATGGGCAAGCGCATTTAGGGAACGGTATTGACGAATCAGTTTCTGTCTGTGAGCCTCGGTTGGCAACATCAACATACGGTTCTCCTCAATCTTAGAAGGAGGCTCTTCCATATTTATCAGTTCGTCTATGTCCTCCATTCGGGTGGAATAATTATCATAGTCTTCTTCCATCTTGGCGTCCACCAGCAACTTCTGACGCAAGCCTTCACGTTCTTTCTCTGTGAACTTCTCGAATGGATGGAAATAGGCATCGTAATACTCCACGATGGTCTGGTTCACTAACATATCCTCAATCTTCGTAGGTAGTTCGTTGCCTTTGAATATCAGGAATATCAGTGATTTCAAAAAGTTCTTCTTCTCGCCGAAGTTTAATTCGTATTCTTCCTTAGTCACCTTAAAGGGATTCATGGAGATAGGCTTCTCCTTGGTATAGGAGATATAGGTGCCACCAAAGTAGCCACATATTCCTTCGTAGGAATCACCCGTATCTACCATCACGACATCCGTGTTTTGTTCCAACAACTGGCGGACGACACTATTGGTATGGAAAGATTTTCCGCTTCCGCTTGGCCCGATGCAGAAGAAATTGGCATTGTCGGTCATCTTGATTTTGCCTTCTTTTCCTGTGAAATCTATGCAGACCGGCAGTCCTTGTCGGTCTGTATAGTAGGTGGTCAAAGGTGTCTGCTCAGACTCCTTTAGATGCTCTTTGAAGAAAAAGCATAATGCCGCATCGGATAAAGTCAAGAATAAATCGTAGTCAGAATTGAAAGCGTAGGCATTGCCGGGAAAGCTATCCGTGAAAAGTTCCAACTGATTGTAAGCAGTCCTTGACGGCATGATGCCACACTCATATAACTTGGTCTCCAAATACGATGTAACCGGGGTTACTTTATCCACGGGACAACTGACCAAGATATTGAAGTTCGTATATACCAACATGGAACTATCCACGGCAAGCCGGTTCAATACCTCCTCGATGTCTGCCTTGGCTATCTTGTTGCTGGGGTCGGGCATGGAGCCATGACGCTTCGCCTTGCCTTGTAACTTCCTTAACAGTTTTCTCTGATTGGGTATCTGCACTACTTGGTTAAATACCACACAATCCGAGAAAGGAATGTTGGTCAGGAACGAGAACAGGTCAGTGGCGATAGGATAGCCGTTGATGTTCGTCTGCGTATAGGGCTTGATGACCGATGGCAGGTTTATCTCGTCTATATCCACCAACGGGTAGGAACGGATGATGCGATTGCCGGTTCTCAGGTATTCGTCCGAAGCCTTGAAGTTGGTCATGGAGAATGCCCCGTGCCGGAACCGGAATGCCATGAAGCGGTGGCAATACTCGTCAGCTTCGGCTTTGGGGAGTTTGCGATGCCGGATGCCCCGTTCCGTCAGGATGTCATCCACTTTGGAAACCTTTGTATGAAAGTCCAGCCACGTCTTCGGGTCGTACTGCACGAACTGGCTGCGCTGCGCCTCCTGTGTCACTATCAGGTACGTGCGTATCTCCGTGAACTCTCTTCCCTCGAAATAATTGAAATAGCTCCGGGTCAGGAACTCCGCATCTTCCGGTACGTCATGGTGGTAGGCTTGTTTGCAGAGGATGTCCTGCTTCTGCAGGGCATAGCCCTCGCCGAGGGTCTGCACCACATTGGAGAGCACATCCTGAAAACGTATGTACTGCCCGGCATCGGTACAGAGCTGCTGCACCGGGTTGGTCATCTCGAAGATGACGGACGGCTCGCCCTTGGCTGAAAAAAGGACGACATTGCCGTCCGTTTCCTCCAGCCCAGAATAGAGACCGTCAAAGACTTTTTTCTTGGTTTGTGCCATAATTAGGAGCTTTTTCTCAGTTTGTTGTAAATGAAAATTCCCTTGTCTCTCCGCTTGTTGTGCAGTCCCCCGCGCTGTTTGACGAAGATGGTCACCAGCCCGATGACTGCCATGACAAGCATGGCGATGAACCCGGCGAACTTTCCCAATACAATGGAGAAGAGTATGAATCCGACAAACGACACACCGATGGACAATGCCGCCAACATGAGGAAGCGTCCACGAATACCCATGAACTCCAGCGGTTTTTGCAGTCCCTTGAATACGGGAAATCCCTCCTGATTCATCGTCATTCTATTGTTGCGTCATTGTTATTTGAAGAACAATGGAAGAGCCTCGGACAGAGCGATGAAAGCAATACATCCGCCGATGGTGAGCATGATGGTCTTCTTCACGTCCTGGTCACCGTTTGACATTTTGAAATACACGTTGAAAGCTCCCACCAAGGCGATTACGGCAGCGATTGCCTTCATCAGGTTGGAAACCGGGGTCTGGTAGGAACTGATTTCAGTGGTGGCTTTTGTGAAGCCAGCCGCCCCTTTGCTTGCCGCCATCATGTCACCTACGGAGATTGTCAGTGCGGCTACCGCCAACACGCTTTTCTGTGCGAAAGAAGAACCCATGAATCGGTCATACGCACGTTTTACTTTTTTCTTGAATTGCATTTTCTTGAACTTGTTTATTTGATTTCATCACCAAAGGAACAGAGGTCGCTAAAGGAACGTGTGGGCTTCTTTTTCAAGAAGGTATATATGGTTTATCGGGTAAGTTTGCCTATTATCTGGCATTCTCACAATCAATAATAACCAATCCTAAATCGCAAGCTGCAGTTTCTGTCAGATTATTTATTTCGTTAATAAGGTCTTCAACCAAGATACCATCAGTCATAATAGGGTCACGATGACCGGGACGTTTGAATGTTTTTTTGGAGTTGGATTCAGGCTGTTCTTCTTGATTAGGCTGAACATTATCTTTCTTATTTTCTATTTCATTAGAATCGGAGTTCATTTGTCCCTCCGTTTCATTCTCTTTCTGCTTAGGTTCATCCCGGCTGATTCTGAATGGCTTGAAGGTCTTTGCTTCATCCGATATGTCTATATCTTCTTCTGATTGCGATTCCAGTTCCGCCGTCTGTGCTGCCTTGGCTTTCATAATGTCAAGGATTATCAACGCAGCATAGTAGAACAAGAGGGCGATGAAGAGCAGGAATACTATTTGTCCGTATTGCATGGTGCTATGTTGTTATAAGGTGAATACTACTTGCAGGTTATTTCCTGTAATTGGCAGAAAGCTCAATCCCAACTTGACGGCTTTGTTCTCCAATTTAGTCTTGCGCTCGAAGTTGTCCGTGGCATAAAGCAGGATGCGCTCGCCGCATACGACATAGCCCAGGCTTTTGAGCCGTGAGCGTAGCCTTACCCTTGCCCGGTTGGAAACCACTTTGAGCTGCGTCAGCGGTTCAAGACCGAATATCATGTGCCGCCTTTCACGCTTGATTAGCTCAATACGGGTTTGGGATAGGATGCAGAAAGTTTCCGTCCGGCTGCGTTTCAGTCCCAACTTGGCGGCGATGTTGCCTACATTCGACTTGCTTATCCCCAAATCACGGGCCATTTGCGTGAATGACTTGTAATGGAAATGTCTGCGGATATAGTCGGCACGCTCCATCCATTTCGTCTTGGCGACTTTGACCAACCCAAGTTTACGTGCTTTCTGCTTGACAAGGGTCTCGCTTACTCCCAATACGATGGCGGTATGGGAAGTTGTTTCCACCGGGTACAGTTCTATCAAGAGCGTTGTCATCCGGTCAGTCCATTGGATTGTCCTCATGCTTTTGCCTCCTTATAGTTGATGAAAAGCGACTTGTTATCACGGCGGTACTGCGCAAGCTGTGACAGGTAGGTCTTGAAGAACGTGCGGACAATGGCGTTCACCATGTCGGAGCGGCTGCGGTTATGGATGTTGCACTCGTCCAATGAGTCGGCAAGGTCACGGTCTAACTTGCAGATCATTCTTTCTCCTTTATCTTCCTGGGTATCGCTTTCAAGATAGGACAGGAAATCCTGCCAATAGTCGGAGTTATCCGATACCGGGGTAAAACATTCTTCTGTACTTTCCTCTTGGGATAGAGCAACAGCCGATTGATTCTCGATAGTCGTTTCCGTATGCCCATCCGTCAATGTCATTTCAGGGTCATTGATGCCTTTGAGAAGGTCATCTATTTCGGGGATGTCTTTTGTCATTACTGTATATGTTGATGGTTATTGATTCTCGTTTTCTTCCGGTTGATTCTCTTTCGCTTTGCCTTTTAATTCCGCCTCCAGATTCCCCGTCAGTTGTATTCCCGTCAATTTAGGTTCACGGATGGGTGCTGTCGTATCAAAGATGTAGGAATAGATACGCTCAAAGACGGGGGTAACGATATCGCTCTGCTTATCCAGAGCCGCCATCGTACTGAAACGCTCCATGTCGGCACGTTTGGGAATCCTGCCCGTCACGACTCCGTAGTTGCAGAAGGTCTCTCTGGTATTCTCCCAAATGACCAGTTCGGAGCGTTTGCCCACTCTGTCGTCATGCAGGTTGGGGACAATGAAAAGCTGTGCCTTCATGTTTCCGCCAACAGCCTTGCGCAGGCGGTCTATAAACATCAGGAAGCTGGCGGTAGAGGGAACGGTCATCAGGTCGTAATGGAATGGCACAACGATAATGTCTGAGTTCACGAACATCGGCACCAGTCCGTCCGCCTGCAGGCTGCCGGGGGAATCCATCAGCACGACATCCAGGCTCGAATCGTTGTGCATCTTTTCTATAAGTGCAATAATCGCTTTCTTGTCGTTGGCTTCGTATGAAAGTACATCGTAGGGCACATACTGCACATCGTATTTCTTGATGTCAGCCTTGCGGCACTTGATGATAGAGTGCTGGAAGTCGCAATCGACTATGGCGACATTCACTCCCTTCGTCACCAGATAGTTGGCGAAGGTCACGCAGAGGGTGGTTTTGCCCACGCCTCCTTTTTGGTTGGCGAATGTGATTATGACCGGTGTCTGTATCATTTTTCCGTGCGATGAATTATTTTTAGACAAAATTATCGCACATGTAACCCGGAAAACGAAATGCGCAACACTTATATGCCCTCGGTTAAAGTAACCGGGGTGCAGGGGTTCGTGTTATCTGGGTATCACGGTGTGATGTGCCCGAAAAGTGGACGGCAGCACGTCCCTTTTTTATCTTTTCAGGGAACGTCCATCGTCTATGTCATCATAGTTGCCTTTCTGTCCGACTTCCCACTCACGTTTTTCATAGTGGCTACCTTCTCCGTGGTCACGCATCTTGTTATGACGGGAGAGTGGATTATTGGCAGAGTGCTTCGGCTGTTGTTGCTGCTTAATCGGTTTCCTTTTCAGTCGCTCCAGATTGAAGCCTTCTTCTGACAGGTTGATGATGGTATGGTTCTTGAAGTTGATGGCGTATGTGGCATCTTCTTGACGGATGATGAAACCTTCCTCACGAAGGGAACTTCTGACAGATGTAATGGTTTCATCTGCGAAGATTTCTTTCAAGCGGTTTATAGCGTCTGTATGAATTTGTGGTTTTTCTGACGAAAGGGAAACAAGGTCGGGGCGGTTCACCTTAAAGATTTTACAAAGCAAGTCACGTTCTGCCTCTGTGGTGGATTGGAACTTCTCCACCAGCTCGATGCGGTTGTTACGGTCTATGGCTTCAGCCATAAACGGTTTCAAAGGTCTGGACTCTCCGTTGAAGTAGATGGTACCTTTCTTGATATAGGCATGATGTTTCTTCAACTTTTGGAATATCTCGCCTTGGGTTATCTTGGGATTGAGGGTAAGCAATCGGTCTATAAAATCCTCTATGCGGTCAAAGCGTTGTTTGGGAGTGGCGAAGTCCAACAGTTCTCCAACAGCCAACACTCTTGCCCCGTGGATGACGGTCTTGTTGGCGTGGTCAACGAGTAAGTAGCCGTATGCCGCATCCTTCTTACCGAAAAATACGATGTCAATGCCGAACTTGGTTTTCAGTTCCTTTTGGAGTTCTTCCTTGTTGGAACTTATATCCCGATACTTTTTGAGGATGCTCCGAAGCTGGCGGTTACGTGCTTTGTTGTAGTAGCCTTTCTTATACAATGCCTCAATATCGGTAAGAGAAAGTTTCTCCTGAACTTTGCCACCATGTTTGATGAAGACTGTTCCATCTTTCTGATAGACTTCGTAGCCCATAGAAGTCATCACGGCTTTGAACTGGGCAAAAGAGGAGAAGGTATATTGTTTGGCTGCATCCAAATCTTTATTGACTTTTTCCTTTCGGTCATTCCCAAGTATGCGGTCTATCACTTCTTGTGAGCGTCTGCGCTCATGGTCATGCTGTATCTTCCTACCATCCGGGGCGATGCGTGAAGTGACGATATGCAGATGGGTATTGTCAGTATCATAGTGGGAATAGACCAGCAAGGGTTGTCCTTCCTCACCATATCCCATTTCTGTAAGATAGCGGTGGGCGAAGTCCAGTAGTTCCGCTTCTGACATTTCATGCCCTTTACAGGAAAAGGCAACGTGGAACTGTGCCTTCTCAATACGGGTGTTTTGGGAGGTGTATTCCTGAAGATATTTGACCAGTTCATCCGGGGTGGGCTTGCCGAATGTGCCAAGTGTTCCGAAGTTTTGCATTTCAAGCATACGGGCTACACCTTTCGCAACTTTACGTTCATTGTAACCGACTGCATGGAAGTTTGAGCTTCCGGGTAATATGGTGGCTATCATACGTGGGAATGTTTATCTGTGGATAATGTAACCGTAGTTACTCGGTATATTGGTTATTCGGTTTCTGTTATCAGGATTACTATATAATAAGGTATAAGGAAACTATAGTTTGACAGCCCTGCGTGTCACGGTTTCAAGGTCTCTCTTTATCTCGTTCAGTGTTTTCTGGGTTTCAAGGATAACCGGCATCAAGACCTCTCGGATATAGCTGGGTGGAAGTAATCCGGCTACCGCAAGTTCATTGGCTCTCTTGACCGACTGGTTCAGGTTACTGCCTGCCCAGGATAGTTCATCCCGGAACTTCCGGTAAAAAGAACCAAGGTTATTGATTAGTTCTAACCGTTGTTTGGCATCGGTGTCTGAAAATTCTGTCAACGCTGCACGTATGTAGTCAGCGACAGGTTTTCCTTTTGCTTTCTCTTTAAGCGTGGACTGTTCCTCCGGTGTCAGTCGTAACTGATAAACTTTGGTTCTTCGTTTCATCTTACTATGATACTTTGGTATATGAAGTTGTCTGAACCTTCTTTCGCAGGGCGAAACAGCGAGAAATCGCTCCGATGCGGCAGCAGTCGGCAAGTCACCTTTTCAGGACGAAACGGAGTTTTGTAATGACAAAGGTACAACTTGCTTGACAAATCCTGCAACGCAGTTCGATGTCCTCCAAGGTTCTTTTTTACGACAAAATTACCGCTGAAACTCCGCCCGGAAAGAAATGCGCAACAGAATTTTTTGAAAGTGGTATTCTCTAACCAAGGTTACTTTGACCCGATAGCCAAGGATATAGGATAAATTGTTTTCCGTAGTACGAAATGCCTTGATGCGGTGTACCCAAGATACCGTGGTTACTGTAACCCAAAGGATGACCTATGCCGATAGTTCGGAATATTGAATAGGAGGTTATCTATAACTATGGTATCGTGTAACCTCAGTTACTTGAAATCAGCATAACCGAGTAACATAATCCAAAGGTTGGATTACTATTGAACCAAGAGGTCTGTGTATCACGACATCTGTTGATGTAATGCTCAATGCACTTGTTTCCAAATATCAGTGGATAGTTGATATGATTAACCCAATGCTCAACATTCAGGGATAACGTGGTAAGAAAGCATCGCTTACCAAGACAAAAGGGAGAAAGAGTATTCCTACCTATGGATTCAGAGTAACTGATACCTTGGACGGAGAGGTGCTTTATCATAAATATCAAAGTATAGGAAATCCATAGTATAACATAGTCTAAGTGTCTGAAACCGAAGATAAAAAGTATCTTGAAACGCCATAAAAAGCAATGATATTCCTTTGTTATGTCACTGATTTTCACTATATTTACATATAGAAACAGCCTCTTATAGGCAGTATTATTTACCCTAAAAGTTGAAAGTTATGTTGTTTGAGTTACTATTCCTGATATACTTGCTTCCGGTAGTGGTCTTGTTCATCCTACTGCTTAGGTTTGCGCGTTTTATCATTGTCAATGTGTTCAGAGCGGCTATCTGGATTATCAAGAAAATGGTTGTCCTTTTGTGGAAGGGACTGGTCTTGTTTACTGCACTGATAGCTGGCAACATTGTAGCCAACCGCAATCAAACAGATAGGGGTAGGTACTGAAAAAGCCGCACCAATCAAAAAATGACTGATACGGCTATGGGGGGAAGTAGCTAAATTTCCCTTTGGTTAGGGTTAGATTCTGCTACACATCAACTAGAAACCTTTTCCCTTGCTTCTTTCATAAACAACCTCCTTGTTATTGTCACAATTTTCCAGACGGAACTGGACATTACAACCAGTGGGAATGTCCTTTGGCAGTTGCTTTACAAGCTCAGCTATGACTTCATCCACATTACTGAAACCTATATCCGTTAGTTCGCCTACAACTTTGCCTTTGAAATAGGCACGACCATATATCATCATCTTTTTTGTGATACGGAATAGTTTATCTGCCGTAGCTTCTAAATTGCGAGCTTTGCCTTGCTTGCTCTTCTCATCGCTGAAGAATATGAAATCTATAACCTTTGCATTCAGATTCCAAGCCGGAGTGAAGTCCAATTTGACGTAACCTCGCGTTACAGTCATTCCGTGAGTATGATTCATTCCGAAAGCAACTTCATATAGATTAGCATCACAATCGTTTTGGGCAATGGTAGCCCAAGTATGCCGGAAAGTGTAGTAACAATAATAATCCTCTTTCTTCATTCCCATATCCATGCAAATCTTTCGGATGCCGATGTTCACATTAGCATTAAAGCTGTCGGAGTTGCTATAACGCTGATGGAAATTGAAAAGGTATTCATCCCTGCCATCTGAAAGGTACTTGTCAAATGTAGATTGGATGAATGGCTCAACCCGCATTTCAATATAGGCTTCATCACGACGGCTATGTTTCGTTTTAGCTCTCTTGTAGCCAATGATTCCATTCTTATAATCATCCTTTTTAAGTTCATAGATGTCAACGGTATTGATGCCACCCAAACAGAGGGAGAGGAGTGCAACGTCTCTACCAAGTTCAGGCAAAGAAGAGATCATCTTGCTTTGAGGAAGTGGACGATTGAAGAACTCACGACACGCCTCGGCACTGATGGCACGTTGAACAGTTCCATCTGATTTCGGAATTGTGATTTTGAGCCACGGATTAAACTTGATGCGTACAACACCTCTTTCTTCATCGTTATATTCGAGAATAGCTTTTTTGAATATTTGACGAATACAAGTAGGATACATTTCCTTCGCTCTATTTGTCAGTCCCAAACTATCAATCCATCTTTTCAAGACGGCAGATGTGAGGTGATTGAACATTACATTGGTAGTTCCCAAATAACGCTCCAAATGATTTACTGCCAAACGATAGTTCTTTGCATTTCGTTCATGACCTTCTTTAATCATACGATTGATATGCAAAGTGGCATATTCACTGAAACACACGTTATCTTCGACACGAGTAAGGTATTCTATTAGTTCAGAGACAGAATAGTCAGAAATATCCTTCCGATTCACCATGTCGGTATATCTTAGGATTTCTCTGGAACAAAAATCATTCACTACCGCATCTTTGATTTCTCCAGACTTCTGGATTTGCTTATCCGACACGAGCTTGTCAGTCTTAATATAGCCCATTCTGGAACGGTGAACGATGCGAATGTACACCGGGTAAAAGCCATCGGCTCTTTTCTTTCTTACAACTGCTTTAAATGTAGCCATTTATCTTTATTTTTTAGGTGTATGCTTTGGTGTATGCGCCAATGTTCACAAGTGTATGCCCAGGTGTATGCGAATACCGTTTATTTGGCTCGATTTCTGTTGCCAAGTGTACGAACCGCTTAAAAACAACTTAGGCTGTAATGCCTGTTTAACAATGCATTACAGCCTAATTCAATAACTAAGTCAGAATAGTGCTTATTCCTCTATTGCAGCCTGCGCCGCAGCAAGACGGGCAATAGGCACGCGGAAAGGAGAACAAGATGCATAGTCCATTCCTATTTTAGCACAGAACTTCACGGAAGAAGGTTCACCGCCATGCTCTCCGCAAATGCCGGTACGGATGCCCGGACGTACGCTGCGTCCCTTTTCCACTGCCATCTTAATGAGCTGGCCCACACCGTTCTGGTCCAACACCTGGAAAGGATCTACTGTCAGAATCTTCTTTTCCAAATATACCGGCAAGAAGCTGGCAATATCATCACGTGAGTAACCGAATGTCATCTGTGTCAAGTCGTTCGTTCCGAAAGAGAAGTACTCAGCTTCCGAAGCGATACGGTTGGCTGTCAGAGCCGCACGAGGAGTCTCTATCATAGTACCGATTTCGAATTCCACTTCGATACCTTCTTCGGCGAAAACTTCTTTAGCCGTAGCCAAAATAACTTCTTTCTGCTGTTTCAACTCATAAAGAATGCCTACCAACGGTACCATGATTTCGGGTTTCGGGTCCTTACCTTCTTTCTTCAACTCGCAGGCTGCACCCAAAATGGCACGGGTCTGCATTTCGGTAATTTCCGGGAAAGTAATCCCCAAACGGCATCCACGATGACCCAACATCGGGTTGTTCTCGGCAAGGCTTTCCACACGTTTCTGAATTTCTTCCACACTGACACCCATCTCATCGGCCATCTTCTGTTGTCCTTTCAAGTCATGGGGCACAAATTCATGGAGTGGGGGATCGAGCAAACGAATGTTCACCGGACAGCCATCCATAGCTTCCAAAATGCCTTTGAAGTCACTCTTCTGATAAGGAAGCAGTTTGGCCAAAGCTTTTTTACGGCCTTCCACACTACCAGCCAAAATCATTTCGCGCATGGCCACAATCTTTTGGTCTTCAAAGAACATGTGTTCCGTACGGGTCAAACCGATACCCTTTGCTCCGAAAGAACGAGCCACTTGCGCGTCGTGCGGTGTGTCGGCATTCGTCCGTACCTGAAGCTTCGTATATTTGTCACACAAATCCATCAGTGCCTTGAAGTCACCGGAGAGTTCAGCCGCTTTCGTCGGTATTTCTCCGGCATAAACTTGTCCCGTAGAACCGTTCAAGGAGATGTAATCGCCTTCTTTATATACAACGCCTTCGATCTCCACTGTCTTGTTCTTGTAGTTCACATTGATGGCACCGGCACCGGACACACAACATTTACCCATACCACGAGCCACTACGGCCGCATGGGAAGTCATACCTCCACGGGCTGTGAGAATACCTTCGGCTGCCGACATACCGGCCAAATCTTCGGGAGAGGTCTCGATACGTACCATAACCACCCGATGGCCGTCCTCACGCCATTTCTGGGCATCATCTGCGTGGAACACGATTTGTCCGCAAGCCGCCCCCGGAGACGCCGGCAACCCTTGTGTAATCACCTTGGCTTTCTTCAACGCATCTTTGTCAAACACGGGGTGGAGAAGCTCATCCAATTTTTGAGGCTCGCAACGTTTCAATGCTGTCTTCTCGTCTATCAATCCTTCACGCACTAAGTCCATGGCGATTTTCACCATAGCTGTACCGGTACGTTTACCGTTGCGCGTCTGCAAGAACCAAAGTTTGCCATCCTGAACTGTAAACTCCATATCCTGCATATCGCGATAGTGGTTTTCCAATTTAGTCTGAATGGCATCGAGCTCTTTATAAATCTCAGGCATAGCCTCTTCCATCGAAGGATATTTGGCCGCACGTTCTTCCTCCGAGATACCTTGCAGGGCAGCCCAACGGCGTGAACCCTCTACCGTGATTTGTTGGGGTGTACGGATTCCGGCCACAACGTCCTCACCTTGGGCATTCACAAGGTACTCGCCGTTGAACAGGTTCTCACCAGTTGCGGCATCGCGGCTAAAACAAACACCCGTAGCCGACGTTTCGCCCATATTGCCAAATACCATGGCCATGACAGAAACCGCCGTACCCCATTCATCGGGTATGCCCTCCATCTTACGGTAAAGAATAGCACGTTCGTTCATCCAACTGCGGAATACGGCGCAGATGGCTCCCCAGAGTTGCTCCATCGGGTCGGTAGGGAAGTCATTCCCGGTCTGTTCCTTGATGGCTTTCTTGAAACGGGCCACCAAATCTTTCAACTCATCCACCGACAAATCCTTGTCCAACTCTATCCCGCGAATGGCTTTCACCTCGTCTATGATGGCTTCGAACGGATCGATATCTTCCTTATTCACCGGTTTCATTCCCAGCACCACGTCGCCGTACATCTGAACAAAGCGGCGGTAAGAATCGTACACGAAATGAGGATTACCCGTCTTACGTACCATTCCTTCGGCTACTTCATCATTCAAACCTAAGTTAAGAATGGTATCCATCATACCCGGCATGGAAGCCCGGGCACCGGAACGAACCGAGACCAACAACGGATTCTCAGTGCTTCCGAACTTACTGTTCATCAAGTTTTCTACATGGGCCACCGCAGCATTGACCTCAGCTTGAAGTATTTCTACGATTTTCTCTTGCCCCACTTCATAGTATTCGTTGCAAACATCTGTTGCAATGGTAAAACCGGGAGGTACAGGTATACCGATAAGATTCATTTCGGCGAGATTAGCACCTTTGCCACCAAGTCTTTCTCTCATCTGGGCATTGCCCTCAGCCTGCCCGTTACCAAAAGTATAAACTCTTTTTTCACTCATTTTTCAAAGCTTGTTTTTGAATTAGTTAACAAAATGAATTAATGCAAAACTACTCAAAAAAAATGGGCTGCAAAAGGAAAAACGAGAAAAAATGCAAAAAAAATGCTACTTTTGTCCCCTGAAATCAAAATAAAAAACTAAATAAACTCATCGGATATGACCCGAAAAAGAAAAGAATTCCCTATATTAGAGAATATTACAATTACGGATGTGGCAGCAGAGGGCAAAGCCCTGGCCCGGGTGGACGACATGGTGGTTTTCGTTCCCTTTGTCGTTCCCGGAGATGTGGTCGACCTGAAAATCCAGAAGAAAAAACATCATTATTGCGAAGCGACAGCCGTAAAGTTCCACCAATATTCTCCTCTTCGGGCCGTACCTTTCTGCCCGCATTTCGGAGTTTGCGGCGGTTGCAAGTGGCAGTGTCTCCCATATAAAGAGCAGCTCAAATACAAGCAACAGCAAGTTCTGGATAATCTTACCCGTATCGGTAAGGTAGAACTCAACGGCGTACAGCCGATACTGGGTTCCGTGAAAACGGAAGAATACCGGAACAAGTTGGAATTCGGTTTTTCAAACAAGAGATGGCTGACACCGGAAGAAATCGCATCCGGAAACGCATATACGCAGAACGGAGCCGTAGGATTCCACACCAGCGGTTCGTTCGACAAGATTTTACCCATCGAACAATGTCGTCTGATGGATGATATCAATAACCGTATCCGTAACGCCATCCGTGACTACGGGTACGAGCACCAGTTGACATTCCACGATCAGCGGGAACATGCCGGACTATTGCGCAACATGATGATCCGTAACTCCAATACGGGCGAACTGATGCTTCTTATGCAGTTCTGCATCACCGACGATACGGAAAAAGCGCAAGCCGAGGCATTGATGGGTTATCTGGCCGAAACATTCCCGGAGATTACCTCTTTATTATATGTAAACAACCTCAAATACAATGATACGATAGGCGATTTGGACGTCATCACGTTTAGGGGAAACGACCACATTTACCTGCAAATGGAAAATCTGAGGTTCAAAGTCGGTCCGAAAAGTTTCTACCAGACCAATACCGATCAGGCGTATGAATTATATAAGGTAGCGCGGGACTTTGCAGGCCTCACCGGTACGGAACTGGTTTACGACTTGTATACCGGAACCGGAACCATTGCCAATTTCGTGGCCGGGAAAGCCCGGAAGGTCATCGGAATAGAGTATGTGCCCGAAGCCATTGAGGATGCCAAAATCAATTCACAAATCAACGGAATCGGCAATACCCTGTTTTTCGCCGGTGACATGAAGGACATCCTGAACAAGGAATTCATCACGGCACACGGCCAACCGGACGTAATCATCACGGATCCTCCAAGAGCCGGCATGCACAAAGACGTCATAGAGACTATCTTATTTGCCGCACCTCATCGCATCGTCTACGTCAGTTGCAATCCGGCCACACAGGCACGTGACCTGGCTTTGCTGGATTCTCAATACAAAATCATGGGAGTACGCCCCGTGGACATGTTCCCGCATACGCAGCACGTGGAAAACGTGGTTATGCTGGAAAGAAGAGCGTAAACACAGAAAATGCCGGAAAGGTTTCAAGTTCCAACCTTTCCGGCATTTTTTCATTATGCTGACGAAAACCGGAACAGCGTCATCGCCCTCCCGTCAACACTGCGCAAATCCGGGGTGTATATCGCCGAAGCAACTCGTAGAGTCCGAATGAGACGGCAGTAGTCAAGCAGGGCACGACGAAATAAAGTGCAACCGTATAAAAAAGACTGTCCACGAAAAATACTTTTGTGATACACCTTGCTAAGACGAGCATGAGCAAAGCGTGTAGGGCATACAGGAAGAAACTGCCATCCGACAAGAACTTGTTCACCCGGATGACACCGCGTTCCAACAAGTATGCCGTCAGCACGACCGCTGAGAATATGCCGAAAATGATGCCGATATTGTGGATATAAATACCGTATATACCCTCCACCTTTAGCATATCAGCCACCGCCCAAAGGGGATACAGCAGGGCTATCCACGTGCGGTGGCGCATCGAGGCCACCAAGTCCATACCTTTCAGACCGTAGCAGGCTCCCCACGAGAAGAAGAAAGCCGCTGTGAAGAACTGTCCCCAGTAGGTTATATTGCAAATGGAATGCAAGGCAAGCCAAACCATACCCAAAACCACAACTGCCAACCATCCAACCTTTTTGAGCATCCAATAGAATACAGGAGCCAATACGACCACGAGCATAAGGTCGCGAACATACCACAAGGGAAAATCCTGCGGATAAATGTATGACGATGCAGGTACAGGGAACACACCGCGACTTTTGTCCCAGAAACACGCCAACACCGCAGACAACGACCAGTTGGCTTGCGCTGTGTCGTGGCTTAAGCCAGAGAATGCGGGAATGTCCCGAAAAGCAGTTCTGATCAAGTAGAGCAGGTTCCATAGGATATATGGGACGAGGAGCGTGCGTACCCTTCTGCGTAACTTGTCTGTGTAAGTCCGTATCATGAAACCCGAACGGAAAAACAGGTAACCCGAGATAATGAAGAACAACGGTACGGCAATGCGCGGCAGGACTTCGCTAAACAAGTTGAACATACATACGAGCCACGTGGGGAAGTGTTCGGCGTTTCCGGTGCCACGCACGGCCAAATTATCGGAAAGAACGTTGAAATGGATGAATACGACACCTACCGTCAACGGAAACCGGAGCGCACTGATAGTGCTCGATGTCAGACTACTGATTTTTTCTTTCATAACAGATGATAGCTTTTACGCATCGGCTATCATCCGCATGGACGCACAAAGAAGGCGTGAACCTTATCTGTGCGTCCACCGAGGCAGTGTAGGAAAAGGAAGCCTCCCAAGAAAACAAGACAAGTCCACGCCTTGACGGCGCAAACATTAGTCCTATCTTTCTTGGTAAGCTTCAACCTCCCACGGCAAGCTTGTCTATTATTTGCATGTTCTATTTCCTAATGAGCTTCCTACACTTTTCGGTGAACGCAATAATAGCTAATGCTTTGTTAATATTTAAATATGTCGTTTATTTTTATTTCATTCCTGATATGCTTTTTTAAAGTTCCACATGGATGGTCCGGATTCCCGCCCGACCTTGCCGGCCTGCCTTAACGGACACAAAGGGCATCCGCACAAACTGAGAACAAAATTACATAAAAAATGCGAGACCACGTGCAATGGGATGCCTTTTTCTCACCATCCATTCATTTTGGACAAATGGCAGGAAAATAAGGGTTTCGTATGCAAAAAGAAAGTTTCAAGCGTTTCTTCGGATAGGACGTGAACCGTTGAAAAAACGGAAGAACAAGATTCCTGTTTGAGTTTAGATACGTTTCTTCACAATTTGGCCTCGTTTTTTATACGATTAAACGTTTTTTAAGTTCAAACGAGGCCGAACTTTTTTTCGTTTGGCGCAGAAAACATTTTTTATCTCCTCAAGTCGTAGTGAGGTCATCCGCATTCCGACACTTAAAACAGTTGAAAACGGCAAACGAAACAGCGCAAAACGCCTCGTTTTTTTCTATTTGGTCGGTTCCTGATACTGTGGAAAGGGCGGCATGATGAAAGCTTAAACACGATTTTTGCTATCATGAATCCCGACAGGAAAGGCATAGGACAGCAGTTCTTCTTGCAGGATGCAAGGAAAAGAACTGAGGAGTTGTCTTTTTGTTTCCGCCAGACCGCACGAGAATCACTTGTTTTCGTCTTCATCTGCCTTGCCCCCGAAATATCACAATCCTGCATGGGGGAAAATGGCATTTTGCCAAAATGTCAAACACAAAGCAGGAATTTCTCCACCACTACAGCCACACCGTCCTCCTCATTTGAGAGAGTAACATAGTCGGCGGCTTCTTTTACGACATCCTGCGCATTGGCCATGGCTACTCCCAGACCTGCAAACTGAATCATGGACAAGTCGTTGAATCCGTCGCCCACAGCCACCATTTCTTCCGGCTTCATGCCCAACTCACCCAATAGGACGGCAAGACTCCGCGCCTTGTCGATACCATTGGGCACCAATTCCAGGAAAAACGGTTCGGAACGGAATACATTCATCCGCCCTTCCAAATCTTGCTTCATCTTTTGCTCCAGTACGGACAACGGTTCCGGGTCGCCCACAATCAGGCACTTCGGAACAGGGAAATCGAACACTTCCAGGAAATTCGGCACGGTAATGCTGGGCATCCTGTTCAGAAAAGCCTCATGTTGCACGTACGGATTCCCCGCGTCTTCCGATACGATGTATTCGTCCTTGTAGCTCAATATTACGAAACCGTTCTTTTTCGCGCATTCATATAAATAAGGATATACTTTCGGGTCGAGTTCATTCTCATACATCATCTTCTTGGTCTTCCAATCAATGATTTGCCCTCCGTTGTAGGACAGGATATAACCCTCGAAGTCCCCGAGGCGCAGTTCTTCGGCCAATGGGGCGATGCCGTAGGTGGGCCTTCCGGAAGCCAGCACGATCTTCACGCCCGCTTCCTGTGCCCGGATGAGGGTTTCCCTCGTATGCACCGTGATTTCTTTTTTCTTGTTCGTCAAAGTCCCGTCCAAATCCAGGACCAAAATCTTGTATTTCATAAATTCATCAGATTTTCAATGATAATGCAATCCGTTTGCGTTCCTTGTCCACCTGCAGCACGCGCACGTTCACCTGTTGATGGAGCGAAACGACTTCGTTCGGGTCGCTCACATAGCGGTCGGCCAACTGCGAAATATGCACCAAACCTTTCTCGTGCACCCCGATGTCTACGAAACAACCGAAATTCGTAATATTGGAAATGATGCCCGGCAATACCATCCCTTCCTTCAGGTCGTCCATCGTATGCACATTGGGATCGAAAGAAAAGGCCTTTATTTTGCTGCGCGGGTCGCGCCCCGGTTTGTCCAGTTCGCTCATGATGTCGTTCAGCGTAGGAAGGCCGCAATCCTCCGTCGCATACCGTTCCAACGGAATGCTCCGCCGCAATTCCTTGTTGCGGATGAGTTCTTCCACAGAAGCCCCCGCATCCTTGGCCATCCTTTGCACCAAGGCATAACGTTCGGGATGCACGGCTGTATTGTCCAAAGGATTCTCACCTCCCGGAATGCGCAAGAAACCGGCGCACTGCTCAAAGGCTTTCGCCCCCATGCGTTTCACTTTCATCAAATCCCACCGGGTGGGGAAGGGACCGTTTTCCGCGCGGTAGTCCACGATATTCTGTGCCAGTTGCGGCCCCAGACCCGACACGTAAGTCAGCAGTTGGCAACTCGCGGTATTCAAGTTGACTCCCACGGCATTCACGCACGATTCTACCGTACGGTTCAACGTTTCCCGCAGTTTCGTCTGGTCCACGTCGTGCTGGTATTGTCCGACACCGATGGATTTCGGGTCTATCTTCACCAATTCCGCCAACGGGTCCATCAACCTGCGTCCGATGGAAACGGCACCGCGCACCGTCACGTCATATTCCGGAAATTCCTCACGGGCGATTTTGGAAGCCGAATAGATGGAAGCCCCGTCTTCACTCACCACGAACGCTTCTACCGGACGGTCGAAACGGACAGATTGCACGAAGCTCTCCGTCTCGCGACTGGCCGTACCGTTCCCTATGGCTATAGCCTGTATGTCGTACTGTTCCACTAATTTCTGCAACTTCCGTTGCGCCTGTGCATATTCATTACGCGGAGGGTGGGGGTATATCGCTTCGTTATGCAACAAATTCCCTTGGGCATCCAAGCATACCACCTTGCATCCCGTACGGAATCCGGGGTCTAACCCCAACACACGCTTCTGCCCCAAAGGCGGAGCCAAAAGCAGTTGGTGAAGATTTTGCGCGAAGACCCTGATGGCCTCATCATCGGCTTTCTGTTTGGAAGCGGCTGCAAATTCCGTTTCGATGGAAGGTTTAATCAAACGTTTATAACTGTCTGTCAATGCAGAAGCTACGAGTTTGCTGCATTCGCCGTTTCCTTTGACGCACAAACGGTTCAAGCTCTCCACGCAAGCCTCGTCGTCCGGAGAAATAGCCACCTTCAGGATACCTTCCGCCTCTCCGCGTCGCAAAGCCAACAAACGATGAGACGAGCATCGCTTCAATGGTTCGCTGAAATCAAAATAATCACGGTATTTTGCCCCTTCCTCCTCTTTACCTTTCACCACTTTGGAACTGATGACGGCTCCACGGCGGAACTGTTGGCGCACGGAGTTCCGACAACGTTCGTTCTCGTTGAACTGTTCGGCCAAAATATCCGAAGCCCCGGCCAAAGCCTCGTCCGCATCCTTTACCTGCCCGTTCACATAACGTCCGGCCACTTCGCGTATGTGCGCCTCACGCTGCATGGCGATAATTACGGCCAAGGGTTCCAGTCCTTTCTGCCGGGCTATCTCGGCACGCGTACGACGTTTCGGTTTATAAGGCAAATAGATGTCTTCCAATTCCGTAGCGTCCCAACAAGCCTCGATTCTCCGTTTCAGTTCATCGGTCAACTTGTCTTGCGCCTCGATGGAAGCCAATATCGTTTCCTTGCGTTTGCCCGTCTCGACCAATTTGTCATACACTCTTTTGATTTCTCCGATTTGCACTTCATCCAGCCCTCCGGTCATCTCCTTACGGTAACGGCTGATAAAAGGGATGGTAGCCCCTCCCTCCAATAAATCCAAGGTGCGTGCCACTTGTCTTTCGGCAATGGAAAGGGTAGCGGCAACCATCTTGCTCAATTCCGGTTGCATAAAAATTATTCTTCACGAGCCGCACGCAATATCAGCGTGGTAGCCCCGATAGTGACTATGCTGCCGTCTTCCAGTCTCACACGGTCATAGTCCGTCAATATGTCATTCATATAAAAAGTGCCGGTATTGCTCGGCGCGTCGCGCAAGGTGTACACCAGACGACCGTTCTTGTCCCGTTTCACATTGATGATGCAATGCTTGGTGTCCACACTGGGGTCTACTGTCTCGATGGGGGTAGAAATGGCAGTCCCTTTCACGTACCTTCCGATTACGTTGTCGCCCAACTTCAGCGGAAGCACCTGCTTATAGTGGAAGACGTTCTCCACCACAACGATACTGCCGTATGCGTCGTCGTTCTCGTTCTCGTCCACAGTCTCTTCCTTACGTGTAGCCCGCAACTTGGATGCCCCGATGCGTATGCCGAACTGCTTGCGGCATTCCGGACATTCGAAAACAAGCGACTGCCCGTCTTCGTACTGGGTTTCGTCAAAAGTGATGTAATGATCACATTTAGGACAGCGTACTCTTTTCATTCCTTGTATTCCTTACTTGATATGATAAACCCATGCAGACGCAAACTCTTCCGACCGGTCGCTCAAAACGTTCATCTTGGCATGCGCTTCTGCCTCGGATGCAAATCCGGGGAAAACCACACGCACCATATTTCCTTTTTTATATACTTGCGCCTCTTTGTAACCTTCCTTATGAAGCCGTTCGACATAACTCTCTGCGTTCTTTTCCGAAATGGCACTGGCCACCACAACGCAATAACCGCTTTTCACTGCCGCCGCGTCCTCCGTATTTTGGACGGGTTCCGGTCGGGCAACGGCCGTTCCTGCGCCTTCCACATCCGTTTCCATACCCTTGGCCTGTATCTCTTCCGGCTTGTCGAAAGCCTCAGATACGGTTTCCTGTACCGCAGGCATCCACATCAGACGGGCGAAATCAGCTTGGTTCGCGAAAGACACGCCCGTGTTCTTGGCATCGGGAGACATCAGGAAAAACAAGAGCACCACGGCAGCCACGGCAGCAATGTTTTGCAACCACACCGTCTTCAGCCGGATGGTGATTTCGCCGCGTGCCACAGGCTCGATTTCCGTTGCAGCCGCTTCGGGCTTTCTTTCGGGAACCGTACGCGACACCTCGACGGCCAATGACGCTTCCACCGCCTTTTCCGCTTGCAAAGGTTCGAACAGCAAGGCATCCAAACCATAATAAGCCGGACAGACCGTACCGGCCTGACAAGGTGAAAATTCCACATTGTTCCGCTCATCCAACATCAATACCCCGATGCTCCCAAGATCGTACGTGCCCGTCTCCCACAATTCCTGTTGCAGATCGCGGATCTGTTCCCCGAGCATGGCTCTCGCCTCAGTGTCGGAACAATCGTATGCTTCCACGTATGAACGAACCAACAATCCGTCGTCGGCTTTCAGGCGTTCGTTGAACCCCACCGTACGGATAGGGGGTAAAAACAGATTTTCTTCTTCCACGTATTTGGCCGGAGCATTGCAAGTCACGAATCCCCCGATTTGCGGAACCACCACACAATCGTGATCCAGCAACAATATCTCGATATGTTTTACTAACTCTTTCACACTACAAATTTACGGCTTTCCCGTGGACATTGCTAATTTTTGCAGAAAAAGTTATCAAATATTTCAGCTTGTATTGTTGATAGCTCTATTTTTCATTACTTTTGCCTACAGTTAAAGCAACGAAAATATGAATATAGCGATTGTAGGCAGCGGCTACGTAGGTTTGGTAACCGGTGCATGTTTTGCCGAGATAGGGGTCAATGTCACTTGCGTGGACGTGGACCGGAATAAAATTGAAAAGCTCAAACAAGGTGAAATTCCTATTTACGAACCGGGCCTGAAGGAGTTGGTCCAGAAGAATCAAAAAGCAGGGCGTTTGGACTTCACCACTTCACTCGAAAGCGTGCTCGACAAGGTGCAGGTGATATTCAGTGCCGTGGGAACTCCCCCCGACGAAGACGGAAGCGCGGACTTGAAATACGTCCTACAAGTTGCTCGAACAATCGGAAGATATATGACTGATTACAAATTGGTTGTTACCAAGAGTACCGTTCCCGTCGGTACGGCGCAGAAAGTACGCCACGCCATTCAGGAAGAGTTGGACGAACGGGGACTCGACATCGCTTTCGATGTGGCCTCCAATCCGGAATTCCTGAAAGAAGGCAACGCCATCAGCGATTTCATGAGCCCGGATCGCGTGGTGGTAGGCGTGGAGTCTGAAAAAGCCAAGGAACTAATGACCAAACTCTACAAACCTTTTCTTATCAACAATTTCCGAGTGATATTCATGGACATTCCCTCTGCCGAGATGACGAAATACGCCGCTAACTCCATGTTGGCCACACGCATCTCATTCATGAACGACATCGCCAATTTGTGCGAACGCGTGGGAGCGGATGTCAACATGGTGCGCAACGGTATCGGAGCCGACACCCGTATCGGCCGCAAATTCCTGTATGCCGGATGCGGCTACGGAGGCTCTTGTTTTCCCAAAGACGTGAAGGCACTCATCAAAACGGCCGAGCAGAACGGCTACGAAATGACGGTACTGAAAGCCGTAGAGGCCGTGAACGAACGCCAGAAGTCCATCCTCTTCCACAAGCTGGACACGGCATGGCAACATGAGTTGGCTGGCAAGACCGTCACATTGTGGGGACTGGCTTTCAAGCCTGAGACGGACGACATGCGCGAAGCACCGTCCCTCGTTCTTATCCGGAAATTACTGGAAGCCGGATGCACGGTCCGTGTCTACGACCCGGAAGCCATGGATGAGTGCCGCCGCCGTTTGGGCGATGCAGTCATTTATGCCCGCGACATGTACGAAGCGGCATTGGATGCCGACGCGCTGCTCTTGGTGACCGAATGGAAGGAATTCCGCCTGCCGGCTTGGGGCGTGCTGAAGAAGACGATGAGCGGACGGCTCATCATCGACGGGCGCAACGTATATGACGCTGACGAAGTACGCGAAGCCGGATTTGAATACCATTGTATCGGAAAGTAATGAAATGGATACATCATATTATATACGGTAGTCTTTTAGTGTCCGTGGCAGCATGGACAAGTTGCGGTACAAGGGACAACCGGACTCCAAACGGGGATACTCCCGAACCGGAAGACCAGGAGGCCAAAAAAGCTTTGCAGGGAATATGGATCGACCAGGAGACCGAGACCGTTTCGTTCTGCGCTAAAGGGGACACCATCTATTACCCCGATACGGCCAACGTACCGGTACGTTTTTTTATCCGTAAGGACACTTTGTTTTTGGCCGGAGGAGGCGATACGACCGCTTATCCCATAGACAAAAGGGGAAATCACCTTTTCCACTTCCATTCGGCCACGGGCGACGTCGTGAAGCTCGTCCGATCGGAAGACCCGAACGACAGTATCTATTTCATCCATCGGCAAGCCGCCACGCTCACCTACAATGAAGTAGTAAAAAAAGACACAGTAGTGTTCCATGGCGGCGAGCGTTACCACTGCTATGTCTATGTCAACCCCTCGCGCTTGAAAGTATACAAGACAAGTTATACGGACGAGGGTATCGCCGTGGAAAATGTGTACTACGACAACGTGATTCACATCTGCGTGTACAAAGGAAAGGTGTGTTTGTTTTCACGGGACTATACCCGGAAAAGCTTCACCGGGCTCGTACCGAGCGGTTTCCTGAATCAGGCCATCCTGTCGAATATGGTATTTTCCGAAGCCGGTCCGCGCGGATGCCATTTCAATGCCACGGTATGTATTCCCGACGACGCCAGTTGTTATATGGTCAATATCTGTATAGGATACGACGGCAAGCCGACGATGGAACTTCTCGAGTATTAACCCCTGCCACACCATCATGAACAGAGCACACAAGATTTTAAGCGTCCTTTTATTGGGGAGCTATGGTTTGGGCATTCAATTACTGGATGCCCAAACCGTTTCCGGAAGAATCACGGACCGGGAATCCAGCCCGGTAACAGGGGCTGCGGTAGTATTGCAGACTCCAGATTCCATATTCGTCAGTGCCGCCGTATCGGATGCCGACGGCCATTTCACCCTGTCGGCCCAACCGGAGCAGTATCGCCTGATTGTACAACACCTTTTATATCGTTCACGAACCGTAAACGGAACGGGAAAGGATGTAGGGACCATCGTACTGCAACCGGCTGACCGCACCATCGGTGAGGTTGTGATCAAAGCCGAGCACCCCATAGTAAGAGTGGAAGAGGGGAGGTTGAACTATGATTTGGAACAAATCGTCCGGGATAAAGTCGTCAACAACATCTACGAGGCCTTGCAGAGGTTGCCCGGCGTGCAAGAAATAGAAGGCAAATTGACCTTGGCCGGTGCCGGAGATGTCACGGTCATCCTGAACGGCAAACCCACCACGATGGATGCGGGACAGTTGGAGACCCTTTTGCGGAATACTCCGGTCAGCCGTGTGGAGAAAGTGGAGGTCATGTATAGTACTCCGCCACAATATCACGTAAGAGGAGCTTCCCTGAACGTCGTTCTGAAACGTCCCAACGACTATTCCTTTCAGGGCGAAGTCAATGCAAGTTATGACAACTGCTACTTCAATACGGGCAATGCCACCGGGAATTTCCGTTTCTCAACCCCGAAACTGGCATTGGATGCCATGTACGGCATAGACCGTGTACACACGATGCAATATTACAACTTGTTTTCACGGACGAACAGGTATATTCCATAGAAGAAAACGAACAACTTCGCAACAAAGCTTACAGGCATAACATGCGGGTAGCCGGAGAATACCACTTCAACGAGAACAGTAGCATAGACTTGGCTTACACCGGCAAATACATGCCGGATATACAAGAGAACGCGCAAACGACAGGAAATTTCCAAACCAGTGACATAGACGGCCGTCGCGAAGCCCAGATGCACAACATCGCATTGCACCTCCGTTCGGGATTCGGTCTGGATGCCGGTGGGGACTATACGCACTATACGACCGACAACCGGCGGTGGATGCACGCCGAGTATGCCGACGGCAACCGGAACCGTTTCACCTTGGCTGGCGGACAACGAATAGACCGCTACAACGTGTATGCCGACCAGAAACACAAACTGTCCCAAGGATGGAATCTGGGATATGGCGTCTCTTATACCCAAACCCATAACCATGACTTTCAAACCTACACCGAGGTGGAAGGCGACATCGCCACTCCCTCTACGGACTCCAAGTTAAAAGAACAGACCGCGGACTTCTACATATCGTTGGGAAAGGATTACCCCAGTGGAATATCATGGTCGGTATCGGGCACTGGGGAGTACTACTCCATCGGCAATTACCGCAAATGGGCTTTCTACCCTCAGGCTTCCCTCACTTACATGAAGACTCCTGAACACATCCTGCAACTCTCGCTCTCCACCCAAAAGACTTATCCGGGATATTGGGAAATGCAGTCTTCCGTCAGCTACATCAACGGATATTCCGAAATATGGGGCACACCCGGATTGCGCCCACAGACGAACTACAACGTGAGTGCCAATTACGTAGTGAAGCAGAAGTATGTTTTCGGCGCATACTTCTCTCGCACCCAAGACCAGTTCATGCAAACGGCCTATCAGTCCACAGAACGGTTAGCCATGATTTACAAGATGATGAACTGGAACTACACGCAGTACGTAGGTCTCATGGCCACGGTGCCGTTCCGGATCGGAACGTGGTGGGATTCCCGTTGGGTAGCGGTGGAACAATACGCGCGCCACCGTTGCGACGACTTTTTCGACCTTCCTTTCGACCGGAAAAAGTGGATTTTGCAGTGCCAATGGGACAACACGTTCAAGCTGAACAAGAATCTGGCTTTCGAATTGCGCGGATTCATGCAGACTCCGGCCATACAAGGCACATACGACCTGAAAATGGTGGGTACGGTAGATGCCGGGGTGAAATGGACCTTTGCCGGAGACAAAGCCACACTCTCTGCCCGTTGCAGCGACATATTCAATACAAGTATGCCGGAATGTAACCTACGTTACGGAGGTCAGGACGTGAGAATGGAAAACTCTTTTTACCTAAGAACGTTAACCCTGAACTTCAGTTTCCGTTTCGGAGGATATAAGAAAAAGGAAATCAAGGAAGTGGATACTTCCCGGTTCAGGCATTGAGCGTACGTCCGTTCTGTATGTTTTTCAGAATATCCGGTGAGCCTCTCCACCCACCTTCCTCAAAGCATAAAATCAATCGGCTGAGAATGAAAAATCGTTTGCCGCAGAACGGAAAATCGTTCTCAGCCGATTGATTTTTCAATCTCAGGAGATTGATTTTGCATTTATAAGCATCTATTACACAAAGGTTTATAGAATCATGATTTTAGAAGAAGAACAAAGAAACACGAAGCCATGGCTGTAAAGAAAAACAATAAGAGGGAAAAGAAAAGGAAAAGAATGAGACCGAAATTTGGCCATTGGAATAATTTTGCTTAACTTGCCCCGGTAATTCATAAACAAAACTGGAAACTATGAAAAAAATCTTGCAAGAATTCAAGCAATTTGCCATGCGTGGCAATGTGGTGGACATGGCGGTCGGTATCATTATCGGCGGTGCCTTCGGTAAAATCGTTTCTTCGGTAGTGGCGGACATCATCATGCCTCCCGTAGGTTTGCTCATCGGCGGAGTGAATTTCTCCGACCTGAAAATCACATTGAAAGAGGCAGTCATGAAGGGCGGGGCAGAGGTGACGCCGGCCGTCACGCTGAATTACGGTAATTTTATCCAGACCACGCTGGACTTCATCATCATTGCATTGGCCATCTTCCTTTTGGTAAAGGGTATGAACGCCATCAACAAAAAGAAGAAAGAGGAACCGAAAGCTCCGGCTGCTCCTCCGGCCGACATCCAACTGCTCACGGAAATCAGAGACTTACTGAAAAAAGAGAAATAAAAAACCGTCCGTTTGTCTTCGCGATGAAGCAAACGGACGATTTGTCTTTTTTATGCGGAAAAGGTGCTGAACCCATCTGGAAGCGTTTCCAATCGCAATCATCCTTCCCGAAAAGGGTAATTGTCGAAAGTTTAAGAAAGACTTAAAATTCAATCGGAGGCTTTCTTTTCTTGGGGTTGTTTCGTTTTCTTGTCCCGATTTGCAGTGCTTCTTCTGCTATTTGCATTCGGGCGAGCTTTCTTTTGTAATTGTCCCTCCTTGCTTTGATTTTTATTTCTTCTTTTATAACCGTTTCTATGCCCCTGATTCCTACGTCCGCCATATCCTTTCTCGCCGCCTTCTTTCGGCCGATAGGCCGGGCCTTCTCCAAGCCCTTCCGGCAGGGGACGTTTTTCTATTTCGGTTTCAAGGAAATGCTCAATGGAAGCAAAACGTTGCTGGTCTTTCTCGCTCACCAAGGTTATAGCCTCCCCGTCGTTGTTGGCACGGGCCGTACGGCCGATGCGATGCACATAATCTTCAGCATCGTGAGGCACATCGAAATTGATGACCAACTGGATATCATCGATGTCGATGCCGCGCGCCACGATGTCCGTAGCCACCAGCACGTCGATTTGTTGGGCTTTGAACTTATACATCACTTCGTCACGCTCCTGTTGTTCCAAATCCGAGTGCATGGCACCGACATTAAATCCGGCACGCCCTAAAGCAATGGCCATATCTTTCACCTTCAACTTGGAAGACGCAAAGATAATCACGCGGTGCGGAGGCTGCTCGGCAAACAGCTTTTTGACCAATGACACCTTTTGCGCCTCATAGCATACGTAAGCCGACTGCACAATCTTGTCGGCCGGCTTCGATACGGCCAGTTTCACTTCTACCGGATCGTGCAAAATGGTGCGTGCCAGGTCTTGAATCTTCCGAGGCATCGTGGCCGAAAACATGATGGTCTGCCGTTCTTTGGGCAAATACTTGACAATCTGCATGATGTCGTCGCTGAACCCCATGTCCAGCATACGATCTGCTTCATCCAATACAAAGAAAGACACTTTCGACAAATCCACGTTGCCTAAACTCAAATGACTGATCAAGCGCCCCGGCGTGGCGATAATCACATCTGCTCCCATAGCCAACCCGCGTTTCTCCTGCTCATAACGTATCCCGTCGTTTCCGCCATATACTGCTACGCTCGACACGTTCATGTAATAGGAAAAACCCTCCATAGCCTGGTCTATTTGCTGGGCCAGTTCCCGGGTGGGGGACATGATGATACAATTAATGGCTTTTTCGGGATAACCGCCATCGCTCAATTTACTCAATATGGGAAGCAGGAAAGCTGCAGTCTTACCCGTCCCCGTCTGTGCCACGCCGATCATGTCACGCCCCTCGAGTATCACGGGGATGGCATGTTCCTGAATAGGCGTGCACTCGGTAAAATTCATATCGTCCAAGGCATCGAGCACTTGGTCGCTTAAGTCTAAATCGTAAAAATCCACTGTTCTAATTTGTGTTTAAATCCTACATCCACTCTACTGCGGTGCCTTTTTATAAAGGAAAAACGCAATAAAGGCAAATATTATATTGGGCAGCCACGCCGCCAAAGCCGGCGGCCAGTCTGCATTGATGGCAAAAGTAGACGACACGGTCTGAAACAAAATATAAGAAGCGCTCAGAGCCAATCCTATACCCAAATACAGTCCCATACCGCCTTTCCGCTTCCGCGCCGAAAGGGAAAGACCGATAATCGTCAGAATAAACGAAGCAAAGGGGGTGGCAAACCGTTTCTGATACTCCACCTCGAACGGTTTCACATTGCCCGAGCCACGGGCACGCTGCTTGACGATATATTCTTTCAGTTCCGGACTGGTCAAGGTTTCCTGTTGGTTTCGTGTCAACAAGAAATCCGACGGTTCCATGGCGATGATGGAATCTATCCTCGAACCATGGGAAATGTATTCACGCATGCCTTTCAGTTCGCGGAGCGTGTAATTGTTGATTCGCCAATGGTAACGCTCGTCCGACAGCGTGTCGTAAGACACCGAAGCCGCCGTAAGGTGCGACACAAGCTTCTTGTTCACAAACTTATCCAACGAAAAATGATAACCGGTCTTGGTGCGTCCGTCGAAATGTTCGATAAACGCAATGACCCCCGTGTCGACCTGTAATTGCACATTCTGGGCAAACTCCGTCTTTTTCTTCTTTTTGTATATGTTCTCAAAGTTGAGCCGCGTGACGCTTCCCTTAGGAATGACGTAGGCTCCCAACAGGAAAGTCATCACTGCAATAATAGCAGCCGAAATCATATAAGGGCGCATCAGGCGCTTGAAGCTCATCCCGGCGGCCATCATGGCGATAATCTCCGAATTCTCGGCCAGTTTGGAGGTGAAGAATATCACTGAGATGAACACGAACAGCGGACTGAACAAGTTGGAAAAATAGGGGACGAAGTTGGCGTAGTACTCGAAAATGATACCTTTCCACGGGGCATGATTGGTCGTAAACTTATCGATATTCTCATTGAAGTCGAACACCACGGCAATGGAAATAATCAATGCAATGGAAAAGAAATATGTACCCAGAAACTTCTTGATAAGATACATATCCAACTTGGAAATGAGACGTTTATACCACTTCATATACAGTCCTTCTTTAATTATAGCCGTGCGGCCACCCGTTTTACCATCGAGGCCTTCCAAGAAGCGAAGTCCCCGGTTATGATATGGCGGCGTGCCTCACGTGTCAACCACAAATAGAAAGCCAGATTATGGATGGAGGCGATTTGCAGTGCCAACAATTCCTGAGCTTTGAAAAGGTGATGCAGGTAGGCTTTGCTGTATGCCTTGTCTACGTAAGAGGTGCCGTCCGGATCCAAAGGCGAAAAGTCGTCTTCCCATTTCTTATTACGCAGGTTCATAATACCATTCTGTGTGAACAGCATGGCATTACGCCCGTTACGCGTAGGCATCACGCAGTCGAACATGTCGACTCCACGCTCTATGCCTTCAAGGATATTCACCGGCGTGCCGACCCCCATCAGATAACGTGGCTTGTCTTTCGGCAAGATTCCGTTGACGATCTCAATCATTTCGTACATCACCTCCGCCGGTTCGCCTACTGCCAATCCGCCGATGGCATTGCCATCGGCCTCCTTTGACGCCACGAACTCGGCCGACTGGATACGCAAGTCTTTATAAGTACAGCCCTGTACGATGGGAAAGAGCGATTGCTGGTAACCGTATCGGGGTTCTGTCTCATTAAAACGACGAATGCAGCGGTCCAACCAACGGTGGGTCAGCCCCAAACTTTTCTTCGCGTATGCGTAATCGGATGTGCCCGGCGGACATTCGTCGAATGCCATCATGATGTCCGCCCCGATGGCACGCTCGATGTCCATGACTTTCTCGGGCGTGAAGATATGCTTTGAACCGTCGATATGCGAACGGAATTCGCACCCTTCCTCCCGTAATTTACGGATACCGGTCAACGAAAAGACTTGGAAGCCTCCGCTATCGGTCAGAATAGGACCGTTGAAACTGTTGAACTTATGCAAACCTCCCGCTTTGCCCAGTATTTCAATTCCGGGACGCAAGTACAAATGATAGGTATTCCCCAAAATGATTTGTGCCTTGATATCTTCCTTCAATTCCCACGGATGGACAGCCTTGACCGAACCCACCGTACCCACCGGCATGAAAACAGGAGTCTCTATCGGGCCATGGTCTGTGGTCAACACCCCGGCCCGCGCCGACGTAAGGGTGTCTGTATGTTGGAGTTCAAACTTCATTTCGTTTCGTTCTTAGGCTCATCGAAAGTAAACTCGATGGCATTTTTTACTTTTTCGTCCAGCAAAGCGAAATTCAACACCTCGGACACATCGTTCACATAATGGAACGACAGTCCTTTGAGATACATTTCCGGTATCTCCTCTATGTTCTTGCGGTTTTCCTCACACATAACGATATCTTTGATGCCTGCACGTTTTGCTGCCAGGATTTTCTCCTTAATGCCCCCCACGGGCAGCACTTTCCCCCGTAATGTAATCTCACCGGTCATGGCCAGATTCGGGCGGACCTTTCGTTGGGTCAATGCCGAAGCGATGGAAGTGGCCATCGTGATACCAGCCGATGGTCCGTCTTTGGGTACGGCTCCTTCGGGCACGTGCACATGGATATTCCACAGGTCGAAAATCCGCGAATCAATATGTAAATGGTCAGCATGCGCCTTGATGTACTCCAATGCCAACACCGCCGACTCTTTCATTACGTCGCCCAAATTTCCTGTGAGCGTCAGCTTACTTCCTTTTCCCTTACTCAGACTGGTTTCTATAAAGAGGATTTCTCCCCCAACGGAGGTCCATGCCAATCCGGTTACCACACCGGCATAGCCATTGCCCTGGTATTTGTCGCGAGTATATAAGGGTTTGCCCAACAAACGTTCCACATCGGCCACTTTCACGTCCGTACAGGAGAAAATACCGTTTCGGGCATATTCCAATGCCATCTTACGGAACACCTTATTTATTTGTTTTTCCAATCCCCGCACGCCGGACTCACGGGTGTAGTTCTCTATAATGTACTCCAATGCCGGCTTGCTGATTTTGATTTCCGACCGATCGGCCAAACCATTGTTTTCCTTTTCCTTGGGCACCAAATGACGTTTAGCAATCTCTACCTTCTCTTCCGTAATATAGCCGCTCACTTCTATCAGTTCCATGCGGTCGAGCAAGGGGCGGGGTATAGTACCGATATTATTCGCAGTCGCAATAAACATGACCTTGGACAAATCGTAGTCTACATCCAGAAAATTATCATGGAAAGCACTGTTCTGTTCCGGGTCGAGTACTTCCAACAGAGCAGAAGAAGGGTCGCCATTCACTGTATTCTGGGTCACTTTGTCTATCTCGTCTAAAATGAACACCGGATTGGAAGAGCCTGCCTTTATCATACTTTTTATAATGCGCCCGGGCATAGCTCCGATATAAGTGCGGCGGTGCCCCCGGATCTCAGCCTCGTCATGCAATCCGCCCAAAGACATACGGATATATTTCCGCTTCAAAGCCGAGGCGATACTCTTGCCCAAAGAGGTCTTGCCGACACCCGGAGGACCATACAGACAGATTATCGGAGATTTTCGGTCGCCTCTTAACTGCAATACGGCCAAGTGCTCCAAGATGCGTTCTTTTACTTTCTCCAGCCCGTAATGGTCTTTGTTCAAAACCCTTTCGGCATTCTTCAAGCTTAAATTATCTTCCGTATAAGTCTGCCAAGGCAAACTCAACATCGTCTGCAAATAATTGAGCTGGACATTATAATCCGGACTTTGAGGATTCAAGCGTTCAAGCTTGTCCACTTCCCGGTGGAAAGTCTTGGCAACGTCTTCCGGCCATTTCTTTTTTTGAGCCTGCGTACGTAAATCGTGCAAGTCCTGATCCTGCGGCGTACCGCCAAGTTCATCCTGTATGTTTTTGATTTGTTGTTGCAAAAAGTACTCACGTTGCTGCATGTCCAAATCTTCCCGGGTCTTACGCTGAATCTCAGCCCGAAGTTCCGAGTATTGGATTTCCTTATTCAACAGCTTGAGTAAGTTGACCGTACGCAAATCCAATGCGCCCTCCCTCAACAACTCCATCTTGCGGACAATAGGGAAAGGGAAATTGGCACAAACAAAGTTTACCAAAAACATATTGTTGCTCACGTTTTTCACCGCGAACATGGATTCCTTCGGCATCTGGTCACTCATCTGAATATACTGCATCGTACGTTCGCGACAAGCTTCTACCAAGATTTCGAACTCTTTGTTATTCTTCGAAGGGAGCGTGTCTTCCAACTTCTCTACCATACCGGTAAGATAAGGCTGGTCGGACACAATACCTTTCAAATCGAAACGACTCATACCTTGTAAGATAACAGTGGTAGACCGGTCTGGCAATTCAAGAATACGAATAATCTTTGCCATCGTCCCGATGTGATACAAATCATCAAACCCCGGATTCTCTGTCTCCGGACTCAACTGACAAACTACGCCGATGTTCAATTTATTTTTATCTGCGGCTTTCGCCAAACGAAGAGAAGACTTCCGTCCCACTGCCACAGGCATCACCACACCTGGGAATAACACCATGTTGCGCAACGGCAAAATCGGTAATGTGGCCTCCATTTCCACGTCGAAAACACTGGATTCATCTCCTTCAAAATCTGCAACCAATGAAAATGGATTCTGATTATCGTCAATATGCATATTAAAAATCTTAAATGATTTAGTGAACAAAACTTTTTTCACAAAACGTGGCAAAGATACAAAAAAAGAGTGTACTCTACGTATGATATACAGTGGAAATAACAAATATTTGCTACTTTTGCAAGCAAAACGAAGGATAGACTCTAAGATTACACCCGAATTTTATGGCAAAAACTCATTTCGACTTTAAGAAGTTCACAATTTATCACGACAAATGTGCCATGAAGGTTGGTACCGATGGCGTACTGCTGGGCGCATGGACGGAAGTTTGTCCCGATTCCAAATATATCCTCGACATCGGCACAGGTTCCGGATTGATAGCCATCATGTTAGCTCAAAAGTGCAACGCATACATCATAGGAATAGACATAGACGAGGAAGCAGTAAACCAAGCCACAGATAACGGGAAAAAGACACCTTGGTCACAACGTCTGCATTTCGAAGTAGAAAATGCTCTCACTTACATTCCTCAGAAAAAGTTTGACCTGATAACATGTAACCCGCCGTTTTTCACGAATTCACTGCAATGCCCCAGAGAAAAACGTAACTATGCACGCCATAGTGGCGCTCTTCCTTTCGACGCACTCATCGCTAACGCATATACATGGTTGAACGACGGAGCTTGTTTCAACGTCGTCCTCCCTGCATCGTCAGCCGATGCTTTCATACAAATGGCGTGGGAGAGGGGACTCAATCTCCACAAAAGATGTATGATACACAGTTTGCCTGAGAGTATGCCTAAAAGAGCCTTATTGAGCTTTAAAAAAGGAAGTACGCCTTACCCTCAAACCACACGGCTCATGATCAGAGACAGGAATGGTATTTACACGGAAGAGTACAAAAGGCTCACAGAAGAATATTACATACATTTTTGATTATAATTTCAGGCGTCTCATGACTTCTTTGTTAAAGCTGTCTATACGCCGGATATTTCGATTACGTACGCTTATACTCAAAGAAATCAGTTCGTCATATAATTCTGAAACAACCCGCCCAAACGCAGTGTCTGAGGCTTGTTGAGTATTCACAATCATATTCAAACCTTTTTGTATTAATTGTACGTCAATATCCGTCCCGGCCGACATGGGATCGCCATCAAAATGAATCACTCCGGGATGTTCACGATGAATATGGATGTTTTTGCATCGGAATGTCTTGATTTTATTATTCTGCAACAATGTCCTATTGAACAATTGGACGGCAATTTGAGGGGCTTCCAGAACCGTAAAAGGCTCCATTATCGTTACGTCCATAAGACCGTCCGACATGGAAGCGTGAGGAGCAATATATGCATTATTCCCATATTGGGAGGCATTGGCACAAGCAATCAGAAACGCCTTATACTTGGACGTTTCTCCTTCTATCTCAATCTCGTACGTATCCGGCTTATATTTCAAACCTTCCCGAAGCGTGTTCTCCAAATAAGTCAATACTCCGCGTTTCTCCGAATGAGCGAATTTGGAACTTACAAAAGCATCAAACCCCACACCGCATGTACAAAAAAAAGGAACATCATTTATCTTCCCATAATCCAGACACTCGATATCAAAACGATTAAGTACCTTAATGGAACCAAGCGGATCCATGGGAATGCGTAAATGACGTGCCAATCCGTTTCCCGAGCCACAAGGAATGACACCGAAGGCCACGGAAGTATGTACTAAGGAACGGGCTATTTCATTGACCGTACCGTCGCCCCCAATAGCCACAACCGCATCACAACCTTTTTCAACATGCTCCTGTGCCAATAAAGTAGCATGTCCGGCATATTCGGTCCGGGCTATCTGATAGTTGAATTTATCTTGATCCAAATGCTGAGAAATCAGTTCTATGATATTGTCCTTACTTTGGGTTCCAGATATAGGATTTATAATAAAAACGATGCTCCTCTTTGCCATATTGCTTCTTAAATCGGGAACAAAGATAAGGATAAAAAATGAGAAATACAGCGTCTGACTTCACGGCTTACAAGAACATTAAAAAGATTTTTTATGATTAAAGGCTATTTAAAAGGATGTTTTTATTAACTTTGCAAAGTTTTTTAATTACGAACTTATTAAAATGGGCTTATTACAAGACAAATTAGCTAAATATGACGAGCCACAAAAGTACATGGCTGAAGGCATATACCCTTATTTCCGCGAAATAGAAGGCAAACAAGGTACCGAAGTTCTTATGGGTGGCCATCGCGTACTCATGTTTGGTTCTAATGCTTATACAGGTCTGACGGGCGACGACCGCGTCATAGAGGCTGGCGTGGCTGCTATGCGTAAATACGGTTCCGGTTGTGCCGGTTCACGATTCCTCAACGGAACATTGGACATACACGTTCAACTTGAAAAAGAATTGGCAGCTTTTGTAGGTAAAGAAGAAGCTCTCTGTTTTGCGACTGGCTTTACAGTCAACTCCGGTGTCATTCCTTGTTTGACAGGACGGGGCGACTATATCATTTGCGACGACCGAGACCACGCTTCCATTGTAGATGGCAAACGTTTGTCTTTCTCTCAAAACCTGAAGTACAAGCACAATGATATGGCAGACCTGGAGAAGCAATTACAAAAATGCAATCCGGATGCTATCAAATTAATCATCGTAGACGGAGTCTTTTCAATGGAAGGAGATTTAGCCAACCTTCCCGAAATTGTGCGACTGAAACATAAATATAACGCTTCCATTATGGTAGACGAGGCTCACGGCCTTGGTGTTTTTGGCAAGCAGGGTAGAGGAGTATGCGACTATTTCGGCTTGACGGATGAGGTAGACTTGATAATGGGAACATTCAGTAAGTCTTTGGCTTCAATCGGAGGTTTTATTGCAGCAGACAAAAGCATTATCAATTGGCTGAAGCATAATGCGCGTACCTATATATTCAGTGCGTCAGCCACACCGGCCGCTACGGCTTCAGCGTTAGAAGCCCTGCATATTCTTCAGCAAGAACCGGAGCGCTTGGAAAATTTATGGAACGTAACGAATTATGCTTTAAAACGTTTTCGTGAATCAGGATTTGAAATCGGTGCCACAGAATCTCCAATCATTCCACTTTACGTCCGTGATACGGAAAAAACATTCATGGTTACGAAATTGGCTTTTGACGAAGGAGTTTTCATTAATCCTGTGATTCCGCCTGCATGTGCGCCTCAAGATACCTTAGTTCGTTTCGCCCTGATGGCTAACCATACGCACGAACAAGTGGATGAAGCGATCCAGAAACTTACAAAAGTATTCAAGCAGTTAGAGCTACTCTAAACAGCAAAATAAAACACGAAATAAAGAAAAGGAAAGAAAGCCGAAGAGGATTTTGGCTTTCTTTCCTTTTTTTGAAAGAAACTTTCGAGGTAGAATGAATAATTAAAAAGCTTCTTTCTTATTAAACATAATGCCGATTAGGTATTAAATCTCAAGATTCAAGCAACCACAAAGCCTGTATTTGAAAAAATAGTCTTACCTTTGCAAAAAACAGAAGAAAAGATGAGAAATAAGTCCGGTGCACAATATGCAGCATCAAAATACATAGAGTTTACAGTCAATAAACCCATGTCATTATTAGATTTCATTATGGAATCGATGAAAGGAATCAGTAGGAATAAAGCCAAAGATATTCTGACGGGACATGGCATCACGGTAGACAGAAAATCTGTCTCCCAATATAATTATGAATTACGACCCGGTATGGTTGTACGGGTAAGCAAACATAAGCGTAACAATGAGCTGAAAAACAAATACGTTAAGATTGTATATGAAGACAAAGACCTGATTGTGATTGAAAAAAGTGCCGGTATTCTCTCTATGCCCGCTGTTACACAACAATTTTCAATCAAAACCGTATTGGATGAATATTTTACCCGACGGCATTTCAAATGCACTGCCCACGTAGTCCACCGTTTGGACCGCGACACATCCGGTTTGATGATGTATGCAAAAAATATAGAGGTACAACGGATTTTGGAAGAACACTGGCAGGAAATCGTGACAGACCGTAGATACGTGGCCGTAGTCAGTGGGAAGATGGAAAAGGAAGGCGGAACCATATCTTCTTGGTTGAAAGACAATAAAGCGTATGTAACGTACTCCAGTCCGACAGACAACGGAGGAAAATATGCCGTCACACATTTTCATACGTTAGACGCGAGAGAGCGTTATTCGTTGGTTGAATTGAAATTGGAAACCGGCCGGAAAAACCAAATCCGTGTACACATGCAAGATATCGGCCATCCGGTAGTCGGCGATTCAAAATACGGCAATGGAAGCGATCCAATAGGACGGTTGGGGTTACATGCCTATCGACTGAATTTTTACCATCCCATCACGGGAGAGCCGATGGAGTTTGAGACCCCCTTCCCTACTTTATTCACTAAATTATTTCCGGTAAGCAAACCACTTCACTCTACAACAGAAGCACCTTCTGAATAATTCCATTTCCGCCATTATGAGATGGATATTATAAAAATATGCGAGGGAAATAATCCCTCGCACATTTTTATAACTATAATATTTCTCTATATTCTTCTTTTGCTCAATCTTTTAAATCGAGTGCCAAATTCAGTTCATCCAACTGCTTTTGGTCTATATAAGAAGGCGCATCCAGCATTACGTCACGCCCACTGTTATTCTTCGGGAAAGCGATACAATCGCGAATACTGTCAAGTCCGGCAAACAAACTTACCCAGCGGTCAAGCCCGTACGCCAAACCACCGTGAGGAGGCGCACCGTATTTGAAAGCATTCATCAGGAAACCGAACTGTTCCTGTGCACGTTCTTCCGTGAAGCCCAATATCTTGAACATCTTGTCCTGAAGCTCCGGATCGTGGATACGGATGGATCCCCCTCCTACTTCCACTCCATTGCAAACCATATCGTAAGCATCCGCACGCACTGCCGCCGGATTGGAGTCCAACAATGGGATGTCCTCATCCTTGGGATGCGTGAACGGATGGTGCATCGCCATCAAACGCCCTTCCTCTTCGCTCCATTCGAACATCGGGAAATCCACCACCCACAACAAAGAGAATTTGTTCTTGTCGCGCAATCCCAAACGAGAACCCATCTCCAAACGCAATTCACACAACTGTTTACGCGTCTTCATGGCATCCTCGCCACTCATTATCAGTATCAAATCGCCCGGCACGGCCTTCATCGTCTCCTTCAAGCGCAACAATACTTCTTGCGTATAGAACTTATCCACACTGGATTTTACGCTACCGTCTTCCTGCACACGGGCATATACCAATCCTTTCGCCCCGATTTGGCTGCGTTTCACGAAGTCCGTCAGTTGGTCCAACTGTTTACGGGTATATGAAGCACATCCCGGCGCACAAATACCTCCGATGTAGGACGCATCATTGAACACGGAAAACTCTCCCGTACCTTTCAACACGTCCATCAGTTCCACGAACTCCATACCGAAACGCGTGTCCGGCTTGTCGCTACCGTAAAGCCGCATGGCTTCGCTCCAAGGCATGCGGGGGAAAGGTTCGATGAGTTCAATGCCCCGTATCGTACGGAACAGGTGTTTGGCCATCCCTTCAAAAAGAGCTATCACGTCCTCCTGCTCCACAAAACTCATCTCACAGTCTATCTGTGTAAATTCGGGTTGGCGGTCGGCACGCAGGTCTTCATCACGGAAACACTTCACAATCTGGAAGTAACGGTCCATGCCGGCTACCATCAAAAGTTGTTTCAGAGTCTGCGGGCTTTGCGGCAACGCATAAAACTGTCCCGGATTCATGCGGGAAGGCACCACAAAGTCACGGGCACCTTCAGGAGTAGACCCGATCAGCATCGGTGTTTCTATTTCCAAAAAACCTTTGCTGTCCAAGTAACGGCGAACCTCCATCGTCATCTGATGGCGGAGTTCCAGATTTTTCCGCACGCAAGCACGGCGCAAATCCAAATAGCGGTACTTCATACGGATATCGTCTCCTCCGTCCGTATTGTCTTCGATCGTGAAAGGAGGAGTAACGGAAGCATTGAGCACAGTCAGTTCCGACACGATGATTTCAATCTCCCCTGTCGGCAAATTCTTATTCTTACTCTCACGCTCGTTCACTTCGCCCTTTATCTGAATCACATCTTCACGCCCCAACTTATTAGCCCGGGCACAAAGCGCGTCATTCACTTCTTCATTAAAAACTAATTGTGTAATGCCATACCGGTCACGCAAGTCGACGAAAGTCATGCCTCCCATCTTGCGCACACGCTGCACCCACCCGGCCAGCGTCACGGTCTTTCCGGCGTCCGCAAGTCTCAGCTCACCACAAGTATTTGTCCTGAACATATCTGTTTGCTTATATTAAGATTCAACGTGCAAAGTTATCCTTTTTTTATGAGGAATTCAACGTTAGATAAAAGTTTTCGTTCTTATTTTATCCTTTTTCTTCAAAAACTTGTATATAAGAAATAAGTGTCGTATTTTTGAACCCGCAAAATATGAGAAACCATATCATTAATAACTGATTTCTATGATGAATTTAAACAGAAGTATCAGCCACGCGCTTAAAGCATCCCTGCTCACGGCCGGATTGTTCCTTTTCACTCCGACAGAAGCCGCGGCCAAAACCGAAACTTTCGGAGTAGGAAACAAGACATTCCTCCTTAACGGCAAGCCTTTCATCGTCAAGGCCGCCGAAGTGCATTATCCCCGCATCCCGCGTCCCTATTGGGAGCAGCGCATCAAGATGTGCAAAGCTTTGGGAATGAACACGCTTTGCCTGTATGTCTTTTGGAACATACACGAACAGGAAGAAGGCAAGTTCGACTTCACGGGCAATAACGACGTAGCGGAGTTTATCCGATTGGCACAAGAAAACGGACTTTATGTCATCGTGCGCCCCGGCCCGTACGTATGCGCCGAATGGGAAATGGGCGGTCTGCCCTGGTGGTTGTTGAAGAAGAAAGACATCCGTCTGAGAGAACAAGACCCGTACTTCATGGAACGTTACCGTATCTTCGCCCAGAAACTGGGAGAGCAGATCGGAGACCTGACCATTGAAAAAGGCGGACCGATTATCATGGTGCAAGTGGAAAACGAATACGGATCGTACGGCGAGGACAAACCGTATGTTTCGGCCATTCGCGACATCATCCGCGATTCCGGTTTCGACAAAGTGACTTTGTTCCAGTGTGACTGGAGTTCCAATTTTACCAAAAACGGACTGGACGATTTGGTATGGACCATGAACTTCGGTACCGGCGCCAATATCGAAAACGAATTCAAGAAGTTGGGCGAGTTGCGTCCCGAATCTCCCCAAATGTGTTCCGAGTTCTGGAGCGGATGGTTCGACAAATGGGGCGGACGTCATGAAACGCGCGGCAGCAAGGAAATGGTCGGCGGACTGAAGGAAATGTTGGACAAAGGCATTTCTTTCTCGCTCTACATGACGCACGGAGGTACCAGTTGGGGACACTGGGCCGGTGCCAACAGTCCCGGATTCTCGCCCGACGTGACTTCGTACGATTACGATGCTCCTATCAACGAGGCCGGACAAGTCACTCCTAAATACATGGAATTGCGCGAGATGCTGGCCGGGTATAGCGACAAAAAGCTACCCTCCATCCCCAAAGAATTTCCTGTAATCAATGTTCCCAAAATACAGTTTACGGAAGTGGCTCCCTTGTTTGAGAACCTCCCCGCCCCTCATGCGTCGATGGACATTCAGACGATGGAAGCGCTCAACCAAGGATGGGGTTCCATTCTTTACCGTACCAAAACCCCGGCAGTGCCTACCCAAAGTGTGCTGACCATAACAGATGCGCACGACTTCGCTCAAGTCTTTATCAACGGGAAACTGATCGGTTCCATCGACCGTCGCAATCACGAAAAGACCATGTTGCTGCCGGCCATGAAGGAAGGAGACCAACTGGATATCCTTGTGGAAGCCATGGGACGAATCAACTTCGGCCGTGCCATCAAGGACTTCAAGGGCATCACGGAGAAAGTGGAATTGAGCTATACCATGAATACCGGCAGCCAGGTGACCGTCAACTTGAAGAACTGGCAGATTTACACCCTCAGCGACAGCTATCAGGTGCAGAAGGACATGAAATATGTTCCGCTGAAAGACCAGAAAGTACCGGGATGCTACCGTGCGACTTTCAACCTGAAAAAGACCGGCGACACGTTCCTGAATTTGGAAACATGGGGCAAAGGACAAGTGTACGTAAACGGACACGCCATCGGACGCTTTTGGAAAATCGGTCCGCAACAGACGCTTTACATGCCCGGATGCTGGTTGAAGAAAGGCGAGAACGAGATTATCGTACAAGACATTGTAGGTCCGCAGGAAACCGTGGTCGAAGGTCTGTCCAAACCTATTATCGACAAACTGAACGTCGATGCGCCGAATACGCACCGCAAGGAAGGACAAACTCTGAATTTGGCCGGCGAAACGCCTTGCAAGGCCGGTGAGTTTGCCGCAGGCAACGGTTGGCAGGAAGTCCTGTTCGACCAACCCGTAACGGGACGTTACGTGTGCATCGAAGCCTTGAATTCCCATAACAACCGCGAATATGCTTGTATCGCGGAATGGTATATGCTCGATGGCAAGGGCCAACGCATCAGCCGCGAGCCATGGACAGTGGCATACGCCGACGACGAGGACATCTCTTCGGGCAACAAAACAGCCGATAAGATTTTCGACCTTCAGGAGTCTACGTATTGGAGTACCAATAAAGACGTGAAGTTCCCCCATTACATCGTATTGGATTTGGGCGCAGAGCAGACATTAGGCGGTTTCCAATATCTTCCCCGCGTGGAACAGGGAGCACCCGAAAGTATCAAAGGTTACAAAATCTATGTAAAGAGCCAGCCTTTCAAATTCTAAACCGTTAGTCTGGCATTTATCAGAAAATGGCATGCTTCTTTTGAGAGGCATGCCACTTTTTTTGTATTTAGTTTGGATATGTCGTCTAAAAGACGTACCTTTGCATCGCTTTTGAGAAATCACATTCTCTCAAGTCTCGGGGTGTAGCGCAGTCCGGTTAGCGCACCTGCTTTGGGAGCAGGGGGTCGTGGGTTCGAATCCCGCTACCCCGACCATCAGAAAAGGCACTGTAAAACAAGCTTTCAGCGAGTTGACAGTGCCTTTATTTTTATTCAGCCAATAAATGACCGTCATGAATAAGTCATACCACAAAGAGATACTGCACATCGCTCTCCCGTCCATCCTTTCCAATATCACCGTTCCCCTGCTCGGGCTGATAGACCTGACCATTGCGGGACATCTCGGTGCCGCTTCATATATCGGTGCCATAGCCATCGGCGGTACGATATTCAATATGATCTATTGGATTTTTGCATTCCTGCGGATGGGAACCAGCGGGATGACTTCACAAGCCTACGGTGCCGACAATAAACAAGAAATCCAACTGTTGCTTTATCGTTCCTTGGCTACTTCCACGGGCATAGCCATCCTCATACTCCTCCTGCAAGGCCCGTTACTTCATCTGGCCCTGTCCGTCATGTCGCCCACGAAAGCTGTGGCGGATTTTGCTTCGATATATTTTAGAATCTGCGTATGGGGTGCCCCGGCTGTGCTCGGGCTTTACAGTCTGACCGGATGGTTCATCGGATTGCAGAATGCAAAATACCCGCTCTACGTGGCCATCATCCAAAACCTCGTCAACATAGCAGCCAGCCTGTTTTTCGTCTTCGTATGGCACATGGACGTGGCCGGAGTGGCTTTGGGAACAGTCATCGCCCAATATTGCGGACTGACGCTTTCCCTATATTATTGCCACCGTATGCACCGTAGGCTCGGCCTTCCTTATACATTCGTCCCCTCTTCCGTATTCCGGAAAAACGCCATTCGCCGTTTCTTCAGTGTCAACCGCGACATTTTCCTGCGCACCCTTTGCCTCGTGTGCGTCACTCTCTATTTCACCTCCGCCGGTTCCCGTCAAGGGGAATATATCTTAGCGGCCAATGCCTTGCTGATGCAATACTTCACCCTCTATTCTTATTTCATGGACGGTTTCGCCTTTGCCGGAGAAGCCCTCTCGGGCAAATGTGCCGGTGCGGAAGATTATCAGGCCCTGAAAAAAGTCATCCGTAACCTGTTTCTTTGGGGAAGCGGCGTGGCACTGATCTTCACCTTATTCTATATGGCCGGCGGAAAGGCTCTCATGAACCTGCTCACCAACGAGGCCTCTGTCGTCGCCACAGCTTCCGACTACCTGCCTTGGGCTGTCCTCATCCCCTTTGCAGGTCTCTCGGCATTCATTTGGGACGGTGTTTTCATCGGACTCACGGCCACACGCTATATGCTCTTGTCCATGTTGGGCGCCACCCTGACTTTTTTCAGCGTCTATCTCAGCCTCTTCCCTATATGGCAAAACCACGCACTCTGGCTGGCTTTTCTCCTCTATTTATTCGTGCGAGGCCTCATGCAACACTTGCTATATAGAAATAAAATCTTAACTTTGCATCCTACAAACTAAATACACGCAAACGCAATGAACTACGTAGGCATACTTATCGGCTTAGCCACCTTCCTGATTATCGGCCTGTTCCATCCTTTAGTCATCAAGGGCGAATACTATTTCGGAACCCGATGCTGGTGGGCTTTCCTCGTGACGGGAATCCTATGTGCCGGTTTGTCCCTCTATGTGGAAAACGTGTACTTGAGTATTATTTTCGGTGTCATATCGTTCTCTTCCTTTTGGGGGATACTCGAAGTGTTCGACCAACGCAAACGGGTACTGAAAGGCTGGTTCCCGAAAAATCCCAAACGGTTGAAAGACTACGAATAAGCCGCCTGTCGTTTTTTCATCATTCCCATTCTCTCCCCTCCCCTCGCGTCAAAGATTTTTCCTGCTGAGAAAAAAGCCTCTCCATTTTTCTATATTCCTCTTTTTCAAGCTCTTGAATACAGCGTAAAAATATGCGCCAAATGAAAAATCATTCGCCTGAGATTGATTTTTCATTCTCCTGCAAACGATTTTCCGTTTGCCGCAAGATGATAAATCGCTTTCATGCAAGCCTTTTTTGTCAAACTTACCGATATATCCGAAAGAACAGCCACACTCTATATCCTCCCATGTCATACTCAAACGACAGGCGGGGCATTCAATACAAATCCCGTGAAGCCAGATATTCAACTTCACGGGATTTTCCTGCCGGATATGCTACGACATCCGGACTAATACACCATACGAGATAATTACTTGTCGCCGAAGTAACGGTTGTACAGACCGGCGAAACCACGGCCATGACGAGCTTCATCCTTCGCCATTTCATGCACAGTGTCGTGAATGGCGTCCAAATCCTGCTGCTTGGCCATCTTGGCCAAATCCATCTTACCGGAGCAAGCACCGCTTTCAGCCTCCATACGCTTTTTCAGGTTCGTCTTCGTGTCCCAAACCATGTCGCCCAACAATTCGCAGAAACGAGAAGCATGGTCGGCCTCTTCAAAAGCATAACGCTTGAAAGCTTCCGCAATTTCAGGATAGCCTTCGCGGTCAGCCTGACGGCTCATGGCCAAGTACATACCCACTTCTGTGCATTCGCCTTCAAAGTTAGCCTGCAAACCTTTCTTGATTTCAGGGTCAACGTCCTTGGCAATGCCGATGACATGTTCGGTCACGAAAGTCAATTCCGTATCTACCAATTCCTTGAACTTTGAAGCCGGAGCCTTGCACTGCGGGCACTGTGCCGGAGCTTCTTCGCCTTCATGAATGTAACCACATACCGTACATACAAATTTCTTTTTCATTTTCTTTCCGTTTTTAATTTAAATTACACATTCGTTTATACTTTATTTCTCTACCCGTACCTTTCAGGCTCACGCCTCCATCGCACAGGCTTTGCATACACCTTTATAATAGACATGAGCTTCATCTACCTTAAAGTCCGAACCCGCTGGCAGAAAGTCTTTCAAACTTTCCGGAAGAGCCACATCGAATAATTTTCCGCATCGTTTACACATAAAATGTGCATGGGGAACGACCACCCCGTCAAAACAAACTTTCTTCTCATCAATGGTCAACATCAAGGCAGCTCCATGCTCGGAAAAAAGCCGTAAGGTGTTGTACACGGTTGTCTTAGACAACGTAGGTATCACTTTACACAAAGCCACATACACCTCATCCACTGTGGGGTGCGTATGATTTTTAAGCAAATAATCCATAATTGCTATGCGCTGTACGGAAGGGTGAATCCCGTAATTCTGCAATGTATCCAAAGCCTCTTTGTTGACCATGTCCAATATAAATTTGTAATGTTTACAATGCAAATTTAGTGTAAGTTCCGTTCTCGTGCAAGCCTTTCCGCGTTTTTTTTGATAAATAACAGCTTTTTTTGCTTTTATTGATACCTTTATATTATCTTTGCCCCACAAATATCAAACATAGCAACATGAATTACGGATTTGTCAGAATTGCCACGGCCATCCCCGGCGTAAAAGTAGGAGATTGCAAATACAACGCACAACAAATTGAAAGTTTGATTATTCAGGCGGAAGGTAAAGGCGTAGAAATCATTTGTTTTCCGGAACTTAGCATCACGGCTTACACTTGCGGCGACTTATTTGCCCAACAACTGCTGCTCGACGAGGCGGAAATGTGCCTTATCAGCATCCTCGACTTCACCCGCTCATTAGACATCATCTCTATCATAGGACTGCCTGTCGCTTACCACGGTACGCTGCTGAATTGTGCGGCAGTGATACAAAAAGGGAAGATTTTAGGGCTTATCCCCAAAACTTATCTGCCCAACTATAAGGAATTCTATGAACAACGTTGGTTCACATCCAGCGATGTGCACGGAAACAGCAATGTATTGATTTGCGGACAAATGGTGCCGCTGAGCCGCCACCTGGTCTTCAATACTCCCTCTTGCTGTTTCGGAGTGGAAATCTGCGAAGACGTATGGGCACCCATCCCCCCCAGTTCCGAATTGGTACTCCAGGGAGCTGAAATCATTTTCAACCTCAGTGCAGACAACGAAGGCATAGGCAAACAGGACTATCTCAAAGCCTTGTTGGCACAACAAAGTGCAAGATGTCTCGCCGGTTATGTATTCTCGGGGGCAGGATTCGGCGAAAGCACACAGGATGTTGTTTTTGCCGGTAAGGCACTTATCTACGAAAATGGAGTGCTGTTGGCGGAAAACGAACGTTTCTCTTTTAAAGAACAACTGGTTTACAGCGAAATAGACGTAGAATGCCTGCGTGCGGAAAGGCGTGTGAACACCACATTCAGCGCTTCTGTAGCCCGGTTGAAATCGCACGACGTCATACAGATAGACACCGAACTGTTTGCTTCCAAAAACATTGAATTAAGCCGTAAAGTCAATCCGATGCCTTTTGTTCCGGCAGGAAAGACACTGGACGGACGGTGCGAGGAAATCTTTGCCATACAGATAGCAGGGCTGGCCAAAAGATTGGTACATACACAAACCCAGACCGTAGTCATCGGGATTTCCGGCGGACTGGATTCCACCCTTGCCTTATTGGTCTGCACCAAAACGTTCGACAAATTGGGACTCTCGCGCAAAGGCATTGTCGGTGTGACCATGCCCGGCTTCGGAACCACCAACCGTACTTACACCAATGCCGTCAACCTTATGAAAAGCCTGGGGGTAACCCTGCGAGAAATCAGCATCAAAAAGGCCTGCATACAACATTTCGAGGACTTGAATTTCGACATGGCCAACCATAATGTGACGTATGAAAACGCACAGGCACGCGAACGTACGCAGATTCTGATGGATGTGGCTAACCAGATGAATGGCATGGTAGTGGGAACTGGTGACTTGTCGGAACTGGCTTTGGGATGGGCCACGTACAACGGCGACCACATGAGCATGTATGGCGTCAACGCCTCTATCCCCAAGACGTTGGTGAAACATTTGGTCAAGTGGGTGGCCGACAGCGTCATCGACGAATCGTCCCAAGCCACCTTGTTGGATATCGTGGACACACCGATTAGCCCCGAACTGATACCGGCAGACGAAGATGGCAACATCAGCCAGAAAACAGAAGACTTGGTCGGTCCTTACGAACTGCATGACTTTTTCCTATATTATACCTTGCGTTTCGGCTTCCGCCCGTCCAAGATATTCTATCTGGCCCAATATGCTTTCGCCGGAAAGTACACTGACGAAACGATAAAGAAATGGCTGACAACGTTTTTCCGTCGTTTCTTCTCGCAACAGTTTAAGCGTTCCTGCCTGCCCGATGGTCCTAAGGTGGGAAGCTGTAGCCTGAGTCCTCGTGGAGATTGGCGAATGCCCAGCGACGCATCGGCTACGGCATGGGTGGATGAATGCAATAATTTGCAAGCCTGACCCCATATCAAAAAAAGAAATGGTGTGTTCCCCTCTTCTGACGGAACACACCGTTTCTTTTTATTCCATCTGACACTTCCCTCTTCTACTCGCCGTCGTCTTCAAACCTCAATGTCTCCACTTTCTCCAGTCTCGATTTAAGGCGTGGCATACTCCCTTTCCGGATGCGCAGCGTCATGCTGCAATCGTGTTCATACCCTTGACGGACAATAGACGGCTCTTCCTCCTTGACAATGCGCATGACGGAGTTCATGAAAGGATACTCAAAGAAAAACGTGATTTCCTCGTCCACAGTTTTTTCTATAATCCGGGCCGCCTGTATAGCCTCGATAGCCGCCGCCTTGTAGGCTTGTATCAGACCGCTCGTCCCCAACTTGATTCCACCGAAATAACGGATGACGACAATCAAAACATCCGTCAGTCCGTAAGAATTAATCTGTCCCAGAATCGGCTTGCCCGCTGTGCCGGAGGGCTCTCCGTTGTCATTGGCACGGAAATCCTTCCGTTCGTGTCCCAGCATATAGGCATAGCAACAATGGCGCGCATCGTAATACTTCTTTTGATAGAACTCCACTTGCTCTTTCACTTCGTCTACCGTATGCACAGGATGAATGAAAGCCAGGAACTTACTCCGCTTCTCGCTATATTCTCCTTCCGCCGCTGCTGTTATCGTCTTATATACGTCATTTCCTTCCATATCCTTCCTATTCAAAAAACTCCGGCCGCCGGGTTCCACCGGCAACCGGAGTTGCAAAGATAATTATTTTTTCCTTATGAAAGTTTATGAATCACCAGTCCGCTGCGTAATTTCGGCTCGAACCAAGTAGCTTTTGGGGGCATGATTTTCCCGCAATCCGCTATATCCATGATTTGCTGCATAGACACTGGATAAAGTGCCAACGCCATTTTCATCTCACCACTGTCGCAACGCCTTTTCAGTTCATCCAAACCACGCAGTCCTCCTACGAAGTCAATCCGCTTATCCCGACGTAAATCCTTAATGCCCAAAAGCTCATCCAAGATAAGCCGGCTACTGATAGTCACGTCGAGCACGTCTATCGGATCGTTTTCATCAAAACGTCCCGGAAGTACACGCAACCTGTACCATTTTTCATCCAGATAAAGCGAAAACTCATGCGGCTGCGCAGGTTTGTACGCCGAAGCGCCCATGCAAGTCACTTCGAAATCCTTCTCCAAAGCCTGCAAGAACTCATCTGAGGTATAGCACCCCAGGTCTTTCACCACGCGGTTGTAATCCAAGATAGTCAGTTCGCTTGCCGGGAAGCACACGGCCATAAAATAATTGTATTCCGCCTCGGGGTGCGTCCCTCCATGGGCTAAAGCTTTCTCTTGTCCCACCAAAGCTGCCGCAGCCGTGCGATGATGGCCGTCTGCTATGTACAATGCGGGAATGGCTGCAAATTCTTTCGTAATCGCATCAATATCCGCTTCATTGTCCACAAGCCAGAACCGATGGCGAAAACCGTCGATCGGGGCCACGAAATCATATTCTGGCTCACGCCTTGCATATCGGTCTATCAAAGAAGCCAACGCAACATTATCGGGATAAGCCAGAAAGACCGGTTCTATGTTCGCATCCGTAATACGGATATGCTTCATACGGTCTTCTTCCTTTTCGTGCCGCGTCAGTTCGTGCTTTTTGATTATCCCGTCCATATAGTCCTTGACCGAAGCTCCCAACACGATGCCGTGCTGTGTCCGCCCGTTCATGGTCTGTGCGTAAATATAATACATGGGCTTAGCGTCTTCCACCAACCAGCCGTTACGCTGAAATTTGGCAAAATTCTCTGCCCCCTTTTCATACACACATGAAGCGTATTCATCCGTTCCCTCCGGAAAATCTATCTCCGGACGGATCACATGATAGAGCGACATCTCGTTGTCGCCTGCCTCTATACGGGCTTCTTCCGAACTGAGCACGTCGTACGGACGACACTCTACTCGTTCCACCAAATCCTTAGGCGGACGAAGCCCCTTAAACGGTTTAACCCAAGCCATAGCCCCTACGATTATTTATTTACCTGATATTTCGTACATCCGTCCTTGAAGAATGCGGCAATCTGATGTGCTGCAGCCACTCCGGCATTGATATTGGCCTCGGCTGTTTGTGCACCCATCTTCTTTGGTGTAGAGAAATAACGGCCTTCCAACATACGGAAATCTGCATCCGCTTCCGGCATGATGTCCGTGACATACTTCAGGTCTGTACGCTCCTGCATCAATTTCAGCAATTCCGGTTCATTAATGACCTCTTTCCGGGCCGTATTGACCAACACTCCTCCCTCGGGCATCTTGCCGACCAAGGCATAATTGATGCTTTGGCGCGTCTCCGCCGTAGCCGGGATATGCAAGGAAACCACTTCACACTTTTCAAACAATTCATCTTGCGAAGAGACTGCCTTCACCCCATCGGATTCTATGGCCGCCGCAGGACAATATGCATCGTATGCATAAACATCCATGTCGAATCCTTTCGCGATATGCGCTACGCGACGGCCGACATTACCGTATGCCAAGATTCCTAATTTCTTTCCTTTCAACTCCGTACCGGCCTTTCCATTATAAAAGTTACGTACGGCGAATACCAACATACCGAACACCAGTTCGGCTACGGCATTGGAATTCTGACCGGGAGTGTTCATCACCACCACCCCGTGTGCGGTGGCAGCCGCCAAATCCACGTTATCGTAACCGGCTCCGGCGCGGACAACGATCTTTAAGTTCTTTGCCGCATCAAAAACTTCATTATCTATCTTGTCACTGCGGATTATCATGGCTTCCACGTCGGCCACTGCCGCCAGAAGTTGTGCCTTCTCCGTATATTTCTCCAATAAAACGACTTCCAATCCGGCTGTCTCTGCAACCTCTTTGATACCGTCCACTGCAATTTTTGCAAACGGTTTTTCTGTAGCAATCAATATTTTAGCCATAGTTATTTTATTTAAATACATCCCATAAACAAACAGGCACACCTCTGTGTAAGGCGTGCCTGTCTTTATAGCCTTTTAATGTTGAGCTTCAAAGTCCTTCATGCTTTGTATCAATGCCTGCACGCCCTCTATCGTCTGTGCGTTGTAGCATGAAGCACGGAAACCGCCTACACTGCGGTGGCCTTTTATGCCCACCATGCCACGTTCTGTAGCAAACTGCAAGAAATCGGCTTCCAATTCTTTGTATTCGTCGTTCATCACAAAACAAATATTCATATATGAACGGTCTTCCGCCTTTACCGTTCCACGGAACAACTTGTTACGTTCAATTTCGGTATACAACATGTCTGCACGCTCTTTTGCACGCTGAGCCATAGCCTCTACTCCGCCATTTTTCTTCACCCATTCCAAATTCTTCATGGCACAGTAAATGGGTACAACCGGAGGCGTATTGAACATGGAACCGTTTTTCACATGGGTCATGTAATCCAACATTGTGGGAATCTGGCGGCTTACTTTATTCAAAGCTTCATCCTTTACGATAACGATATTCACTCCGGCCATAGATACGTTTTTCTGTGCTCCGGCGTAAATACAATTATATTTGCTCACATCTACCGGACGGGAGAATATATCTGACGACATATCGGCAATCAAAGGAACAGGACTGTCCAAATCATAACGCATTTCCGTTCCGAAAATCGTATTGTTTGTCGTAATATGCAGATAATCTGCATCAGCCGGTATCGTAAAGTTTTTCGGAATATAGGTATAGTTGTCTTCGGCTGAAGAAGCAACTTCAACCACTTCACCGAACAACTTTGCTTCTTTCATAGCCTTCTTGGCCCATGTACCTGTATTCAAATAAGCTGCCTTCTTCTCCAAAAAGTTATAGGGAACACGACAGAATTCCGTACTGGCACCTCCTGCCAGAAAAACAACCGAATAACCGGCCGGTAGGTCGAGTAATTCTTTTACCAATTCTACAGCCTTGTCTACTACAGGCTGGAAGTTCTTTGCCCTATGGCTAATTTCCATCAGGGAAAGACCGCTACCCTCAAAATCCAAGCATGCATCTGCTGTTGCCTCTATTACTTCACGCGGCAACATGGATGGACCTGCATTAAAATTATACTTCTTCATCTAAATTGTAAAACTTAAGATTAATTATCAGTTACTCTAAGCATAACATCTGCGAAAGTAGAAAATAAAATCCATAAAAGCAACGATTGAGGCCACATTTTTTAAGTCAAGTGCTTTTTTTGCTATCATATATTATAAAAAACAGCTTTCTGCCCTTACAACTCGTAATCTTATTTTGTCTTTTCTATAATCGTCTTGATGCCTTTTATCTTTTGCCCGGACACGGCGGCCAAGGTTTCTTTTAGCAAATTTCGCCTGATAGCGACAAAAGCATAGTGTTCTTTCACATCTATACGCCCGATATCGCTCTTGCCCAATCCTCCTATCTTTGACAGAAACCCCACAATATCCACCTTGTTGATTTTATCCTTTTTTCCTTTTCCGATATAAAGTGTTACCCACTGGGGCTTGGCAGGATCGGGCTTAGGCCCTTCCCACACATAGTCTTCAGGAATCTGCTGTATAAACTCGGGCAAGTATTCCTCCGGCCCTAATATGAGAAAGACATTTCCGGAAGCATCCCACCGCGCCGTTCTACCGTTACGATGAATATAAGCATCTTCATTGAGCGGCAAATGATAATGGATAACATGGTCTATATTGGGTATATCCAGTCCCCGCGCGGCTAAATCCGTTGAAACAAATACATTGCACGATCCGTTACTGAACTTGTAAAGCGCACGCTCACGGTCCTTCTGTTCCATTCCTCCATGAAACATCTCACACGAGATTCCTGCTTGAAGCAAATAACGGTAAACTCGTTCTACACTTTCACGGTAGTTCACAAAAACCAAAGAACTTTTATCTCCCAAATAGCACAAAAGCTTGAACAAGACCTCCAACTTATCTTTCTCTGGAGATTTCACCGTATAAACCTTTATACGTTCCGGAATCTGCTCTTCGTCTTCCAAGAAATTCAATTTCAAAAAATCTCCCTCTGATACAAACCGAGGAATGGCCGGCGCATCTGTGGCCGAAAGAAAGAAACGACGTTTCAAATACGGAATTTGTGCAATCACCTCCGACATTTCTTCCTGAAAGCCCATCTCAAGGCATTTGTCAAATTCATCAATCACCAACGTATGAACATGTGAGGCATCGATATTTCCTTTATTCAAATGGTCGTTCATACGCCCCGGAGTTCCTATTATAACTTGTGGATTCAAGCTTTTCATCGTACGGTGCTCATCCATGGCCGGACGGCCGCCATAGCAGCTCATAACAGGAATGCCCGTTCCCATAGACTTGAAAACCTGCTCTATTTGTAATGCCAACTCACGAGAAGGTACCAATACTACAGCTTGAAGAACATTCTCATTTTTTAAAGATAGCACTAAAGGCAACAAATAAGCGATCGTTTTTCCCGATCCGGTCGGAGATAAAAGTACCAAGTCTTTCCCTTTTCTGTATTCCTCAACCGTGGTTTGCTGCATCGCTGTCAAACTATCTATATGCAACTTCCATAAGATTTCTTTTATATTGATGTGAGTCATCACTTTACTTTTTATAATCAAACAAATTTAGACATAAATGCCTTTATATACTATTGTCATAGGAAACAACTTTAGGATCAGCCTTATATTTAGGCATGAGTAACTCTGATGTAGTTCATGACATTCACAAAGATAACGCTTTTGTTTGTATCTTAAACTATAGCAGAGATAAAATTGAAACAAAATCCTAAGTAACGAATTTAAACCAGACGAACTATGCTATTTATTCTTAACCACCAAGATATAAAATGACATAGAATCATCCTTTCCCCAACAAGTTTTCCAAATCATGCTTCATCCGTCATTTATCCCGAAAACTCCCTAATATACAATACATTACCACTGAAGAATGAAGAAAATTCATCTTTCAGCAAGCTTTCAGCCATCCTTCGACCAGACTGCAAGCATACTCCTGAACGATATTCTCCACTCCCCGTAATACGCACTCCATCCCGTCAAACAACGAACCGATAGCTT
>ULUE01007250.1_pt1 | contig 79675 bp, 77 predicted proteins | sample 1958211 | NCBI WGS metagenome assembly ULUE01 (sample SAMEA4835752, study PRJEB28245) | human gut metagenome | biome: gut microbiome; material: fecal sample | place: Denmark | collected 2008 | reverse complement strand
TCCGAGATGAAGAAGGCTGTCGAGTGCGGCTACTGGAACCTGTTCCGCTACAATCCCGCTGCCGAGGACGGCAGATTCACGCTGGACAGCAAGGCTCCCGCCGGCGGCTACAAGGACTTCCTCATGAACGAGGCACGTTACAGCAGACTCACCCGTGAGTTCCCCGACCGTGCGGAGACCCTGTTCGAGGCGTCCGAGGAGAACGCAAAGGCAAGGTTTGAACACCTGCAGCGTCTCATCGAGATGTACAAATAATTAAATAAACAAAGAAAAAGCAGAGCCTTGGGGGCACTCACTTAACGACAGTTCAAATTAACTGGTTTTAGTGGCGTCTTCAAGCGGTGCCAACAGAAAGGCCACATCTTTGGAGTAAAATCCTTGGATGTGGTCTTTCTTCATTGTTTCTCCGTTGTTTTGGCAATCCTGTATGTCCTGCCGTTCATCTTCTCCAAGAAGCTGAGGCCGGGCTGGCTGTTATTTACTCTGGTCATTTTCATCCTTGACACGCTGTTCATGCTCATCGATGTCGGTGTCCAGTCCGACATGCTCGTCGACTACCTGTTCCATATATGGGTCATTGTGAGCCTCTTTATCGGCGTAAGCGCAGGCTACAAGCTGAAGAAGTTGCCGTCCGAAGAGGAAGAGCAGCCGGAGTGGGAGCAGCCCGTCAGCTGCACGAACACATTCGAGGACTGAGCTTAAAATTAAAATCGACAAGTCGTTTTTCGACTTGTCGATTTTTTACTGCTTATTTGAATGAGAGGGGAACGCCCGTATCGTGCAGCACAGCCACAAGCGCTCGTAGGTCTCGCGGTCAGACAGGTCTGCCTGCATGATCTCCTCGCACTTTTTGATGCGGTACATGAGTGAGTTGCGGTGGACATAGAGCTTGGCCGCGGCCTTTGTCATGTCGCAGCGCTCAAAGATATAACAGCACAGCGACTGGTAGTAGTCCGAGGAGTTTTCCTTGTCAAAATCGATGAGCCGCTTAAGCTCCGGCACGACAAGACTCTCGGGGTAAATATTGTCGTAGCCGTGACGGAGAATTATCTCGGCAAAGTAATCAAAAAACGAATGAATGCAGTTGCGGCCACCCTGCTCGATGCCGTGTTCCAACGCCAGCTGCGCCTGCTCGATGTAAGCGTCACGTTTCTCGAGATCGGCAAAGGTGCCCGAAGCGCCGCAGATAAACGCAGCCTTGGCCGAGGCCTCGGCGTTGATATCCGACAGTATCTTTTCACGCATCGCATCGTCATTAATGTTTTGAAACAGCATGTACATGTCGTCAGACTTGTTGACATACAGCATGTTCGGGTGGAGTATCTTGATGCTGCTGACGATGTTTTGCAGCCTGCCGACACTTATCTCGTCGGTATGCATTGCAACGACCATGTAGCCCGGGTTAAGGCCGACATTTTTGTAAAACGCCGTACTCGTCAGAAGCTGGATGGGCGCGTCGGTGTTTTCAAGAAGCACACGGGCAGCGATCAGCCTGTCTGGCGCAGAGCCCATGGGCTGGCGACGCATCTTGCCGCCGAGGTATATCTCAACCGCGGTCTTGACTGCACCGTTGAGCTTGAGTGCAAAATCCAGCTTTTCCCGCTCATGATACATGACCGAGCAGCAGCCTTCAATGCTGTTGCCCAGATACACCGAGCATGTCGTCTGCGGATACTCAATATTTACGCCCCAGGTGACATCGATAGGCTCGCCTGCGGCAGACATTTTGTCGGTAAAGCCCTCGCCAAAGTAATAGTTGATAACGGTTTCGGGAGCGGCAGCACCTGTGGTGATGAGCGCTTGCCAGAGCGGGTCGGGGCAGGGGTAGGGGCCGCCGTATGCAATCAGATGAAAAGCAATGTCGGTCACAATGACCGGCATGTTGTAGCGCATATAGATCTTCTGAAGAAAAATATTCAAGTCATCTGTCTGCGGTACGAGCTCCATTATATATTTGTAGACATCGTCGCCGGCATTCTTGTCGATGTACCTGTTTGCCATATAAAAACGCCTCCGTTTAACGGTTTATCAAGGGAGCTTTGCTGCATCGGCTGATAAAAGATTAGCAAATTATTATCGATTTTTCAAGTAAGCTGCACACAATTTGTATGATTGCAAAAATACAGCGTTAAAAATTTTACAAAATTAACAGTGCATTTAGACAAACTATGTGATATAAACAAAATTTAATGAGTCCTTAATGCCAAAACCGCAACAAGATATTGTCACTAATTTAACAGATTATAACCAAATATAAGAATTTCCTGTCAAAGCAGCACCAAAGCTTGTAAAAAAGCGACGGTGCTGCTTTTATTTCCCTCAGATATTTCCTGATTTTTCTTTGTGCAAATGATAAATCACGATTGACACTTTTTTGGCGAAATGCAGTTGAACAGAGGCAAAAACGCATGCTAAAGTCTTAACAAAGGCAGCACAGTGGAGCTGTTTCGACGGGAACGGCAGAGAGACCTTAACGCTGTGGCACTTGCAAGCGTCAATTTCAACCGGACAAAAAATGTATAAAGGAGATTGAAACAATGCAAAAAAGCGGACTCGTAAAAAGCAGCAAATACGCATGGGTCGTATTGATACTGCTTGTACTCATGCAGTTTGTATATGCCGGCATCACGCTGAGCACCGTTACCCTGTACATGGAGCCCATCCTCAATGCACATCCCGAGGTGTCCCGCACAGCATATGCTCTGACCATCACACTTAACGGCGGCGCAAACGCCATAGTAAGTATCTTCTTCGGCAAGCTCGTTGATAAGTTCGGCCTCAAGAAGATGATCTCGTTCTGCTCGATCCTGATGATCGTCGGCGTTGTTCTGTACGCAAACGGCACCGCCATCTGGATGTTCTACCTCGCAGCTATCCTTCAGGGCATCTCCCTTTGCTTCTGCTCGGGCGCATCCTGCTCGATCATATTCAGCAAGTGGTTTGCCCACTCCACCGGCACCCTGCTTTCCGCGACCGCTATCGGCTCCGGCCTTGCAGGCGTTATCTTCAGCCCGATAGTCTCCAACTGGATCAGCACCATCGGCTGGACCACCTCCCTCTACATCAACTGCGCTATCGTTGTTTTCACCGCTATCGTCCTCATAGTGTTCCTCAAGGACAGCCCTGAGAAGTACGGCGTAAAGCCCATGTGGAACGACAAGGTCAAGATCGCCGACGAAAGCGGCGCGATCATCCCCTACGGCACAACCGCCAAGGAAGCATACAAGACCGTGCAGTTCTGGTGCGGAACTATAGGCATCGGCCTGTTCGGCCTCATCATCTACGGCGCAATATGCAACATCGCAATTTTCTCCTCCGACCTCGGCTATGACGGCGGCGTGATGCTGTCTGTCATGTACGCAGCAAACATTGTGCTGCAGCTGCCGTTCGGCATCCTCGCCGACAAGCTTGGCATCCGTACCTGCATGGTCGCATACTCGATCATGGCTATCGCATCGGTGTTCATCTATGCTACCGCACCTGCCATCGGCATGATGTATTTCGGCACCATCCTTCTCGGCGGCTCGTTCTGCATCCTCAAAGCAACCCTCCCCGTTTACACCCTGCAGATCTTCGGCAACCGCGCACAGGGTCAGATCATGGGCATCATGATCGCCGTTATGAACTGCGGTGTTGCCTTCGGTATGCCCGTACTGAACGCTGCATATGACATCACCGGCTCTTACAGCGGCATGTTCAAGCTCTTCGGCTTCCTCGGCATCGTCCTCGCTATCATGATCTTCGTCGGCTGCAAGCCCATCAAGAAGGTCGTTGACGAGAAGAAGGCCATCGAATCAGGCGAGAAAGCAAGCGCAAACGCATAAACACACACCACCGGCTGTCGGCTCATTCGAGCCGACGGTCGGGACGAGGATATTCAGCAAACAAGCAAAGGAGCAAATCAAAATGGAAAAGAAAGATTACAGCCCTCTTTTTACCCCGTTTAAGATAGGCAAAATGGAGATCAAGAACCGCCTCGTGCTTTCTCCTATGGGTCACAACGCATCCCTCCCTTACGGAGCAAAGTCCGACTGGGAGATCGATTACTTTGAAGAGCGCGCAAGAGGCGGCGTCGGCATGATAATCACCGGCTGCACTCCGCTCACCGAGAAGATCGCACAGGGCTCCCACGAGGGCACCCTTGATAGCGACATCCCCATCCCCGCATACACCGACCTTGTCGAGAGAGTCCACCGCTGGGGCGCAAAGATCTGCCTCCAGATGACCCCGGGCACCGGCCGCAACGGCTACCCCAACGAGTTTGGCGACAAGCTCATCTCCTCCTGCGAGCAGCCCACCTTCTTCAAGCCCGATGTCCTCACCCGTGGGATGACAAAGCAGGAGATCAAGGATCTTCAGGAGACGTTTAAGTACGCAGCAGGCGTTGCCCGCGACGCAGGCTTTGACGCTATCGAGATCCACGCCCACGCAGGCTACCTCATCGACCAGTTCATGTCCAAGGTGTTCAACCACCGCACCGATGAGTACGGCGGCTCTGCCGAGAACCGCACCCGCTTTGCCCGTGAGATGGTCGAGGCCGTCCGCTCCGTAGTCGGTCCGGACATGCCTATCCTGTTCCGCATCGCTCTTGACCACGGCTGGGAAGGCGGCCGTACCTTCGAAGAGTCCAAGGAGCTCGTCGAGTGGCTTCAGAAGTGCAGCATCGACGCATTTGACGTTGACGCAGGCTCCTACGAGCGCCTTGACTATATCTTCCCGCCCTCTTACCAGGGTCCTGCCTGCATGAGCTATGTCTGTGACTTTGCAAGAGAGAACATCTCCAAGCCCATCCTTAATGGCGGCACTCATGACCCCGACACCGCACTTGATCTTATAACCTCCGGCAAGGCAGACTTCGCCATCCTCGGCCGTGCGCTCATCGCCGACCCCGATATCCCCAACAAGCTGCTTGCAGGCCACCGCGAGGATGTACGTCCCTGCCTGCGCTGCAACGAGGACTGCATCGGCCGTATCTGGAACCGCCGTACCAAGATCTCCTGCTCTGTCAACACCCAGGTAGGCGAGGAGAGAGCGTTCAAGATCGAAAAGACCAACGACCCCAAGAACATCGTTATCATCGGTGCAGGCCCCTCCGGCCTTGAAGCTGCCCGTGTTGCCGCACTCAAGGGTCACAAGGTCACCATATACGAAAAGGACGGCCACCTTGGCGGCACCGCCCGTGTCATTGCGACAGCTTCGTTTAAAAACTACATCCGCGCCCTGTTCGAGTACTATGCAGTACAGATGGATAAGCTCGGCGTCGAGATCCACCTGAACACCGAGATCAAGGCCGACGACCCCGTCCTCGAGGCTGCCGACTGGATCTTTGTCAGCACCGGCACCGTTCCCGTGTGCCCGCCGATCCCCGGCCTTGACGGCAAGAACGTTTTCAATATGTACGAGGTACATAAGGATCACGGCCTTGTCAAGGGCGACAACATCGTCATCTGCGGCGGCGGCGAGTCCGGCTGCGACGGCGGCTATGAGCTGGCGCTCGACTACGGCAAGAACGTCACCATCGTTGAGATGGCAGACATCATGGCAAAGGACGCAATGTTCATCAACCGCGACTGCATCTGCGCAAAGATGACCAAGCTCGGCGTTCGCCTGATGACCAAGACCAAGGTGCTCAGCGTCGACGAAAACGGCGTCACCGTCGAGAAGGAAGACGGCAGCACCGAGTATCTCCCCGCAGACACCGTCATCAACGCTCTCGGCATGAAGCCCAGAACAGAGCTTGTTGACGCACTCAAGGCAAAGTACTACACCAAGACCATCGCCATGGGCGACAGCGTGAAGATGGGCAAGATAGGCACTGCGGTACGCAGCGGCTTCTTTGCGGCAATGAGCATCGATCGCTGAATATGAAACTGTTGTCCATGCCGGCTTCCGGCATGGACAAATCAAAAGAAAGGAGCAGAAATCGTTATGAGAGATCTCATCCCTTATGAATTAGAGTACCTTTTCTCCTACGCAGCAGACTGCGACCCCAATTTTGAAGTCTACGACCCCTCGATCTTCGGCGGCTTCCGCCTTACAGGCTACATCGTAGGCGGCTGGGTAAAGGGCGACAAGATAAACGGCAAGCTCAAGCCCTTCGGCGGCGACTGGTGCCACGGCACACCCAACGGCACGCAGAATGTCAATGTCCGCGCAACCATCGAGACCGATGACGGTGCAAAGATCTACATGCCCTATCAGGGCAGAAACGACATCGGCGGCTACGAGGATGTTCTTAAATATAAGAAGTTTATCTTCCCCGAGCAGGTGCGCAATGCGATACATTATCAGCTCGAGACCGACGATCCCCGCTACGAATGGCTCAATCACACCTTCTGCATCGGCTTCGGCGTTGCAAAATTCACCGACCCCGTTGTCGTGCGCTACGATGTTTACGCCGTTCGCACCAAGAAGTGAGAAAGGAGATAAAACATGGCTAACGATTTGAACAAGACCCGTATCGACCATCTTTTTTCCGCTGATATCGACCTTGAGTGCTGGGGCTTTTACCCCTCTGTCGGCGGCGGTGTTCGTGTAAACTCCGTTCCCAAGTCCGGCGAAGTGTTCACCCAGACCGAGATCATCGGCGAGGTTGTCCCCGGCGGCGAGGTCACGCAGCTTCTGCGCTACAACGGCGTTTTTGAGCTCGACGGCCGCATAACATTAAAGCTCAATGACGGAACTCTGGTCTATGTGCCCTACACCGGCAAGGCCGATTTCTGCACTGTCGACGAGATAAAGGAGTTTGCAGCAGGTAATATCGAAAAGGGCGTTGATGTCTATTTTGCAAGCCCCATCGAGTCAACAGACCCCAAGCTTGACAAGATGTTCGTTTTTGCAGTCGGCAAGCTCGATAACGCAAAGAAGCCCGGCAAGCTCATGCTCGACCTTTACGAGTATGAGTGTCTGCCCCTGTAAGGCAAAGGAGGTACGATATGTTTGATCTTCATGGCAGAGTAGCAGTCATCACCGGCGCATCTAGCGGCCTTGGCCGTCAGTTTGCGCTCGCACTGGCAGGTCAGGGCGCAGATATCGTCCTGCTTGCACGCCGCATGGAAAAGCTCGATGCGGTCGCACAGGAGGTAAGGACAAAGGGCGTTAAGTGCCTGCCCGTCAAGTGCGACATCTGCGAGCTTGACGATATAAAGGCAGCCGTCAAGGCCACTATCGACGAGTTCGGCAAGGTCGATATCCTCGTCAACAATGCAGGCGGCGGCCCGTTCTATCCCATCACCGAGACTCCCGATGATTTCTGGCAGCACGGTCTTGACCTTGAGCTCACCGGCGTGTTCCGCTGCATCCGCGAGTTCGGCAAGGAAATGATCAAAGCCGGCTACGGCCGCATCATCAATAACGCATCTCTGTTCGGCCGCATCGGCACGGGCGAGATCGCCATCTCCAACTACTGTGCAGTCAAGGGCGGCGTTGTAAACCTCACTCGCGAGGTCGCCTGCGAGCTTTGCAAGCACGGCATCACCTGCAACTGCGTGTGCCCGGGCTTCTTCCCCTCGGAATCCAACAGCCCCGAGGCAATGGAAATGCTCGGACCGTGGATAAATTCTCGCGTGCCCATGGGCAGAGCCGGCGTTGACGGCGAGCTAGACAGCACGATAATTTATCTGGCAGCGGACGAGTCGTCGTATGTAAACGGCGCGATCGTGTCCTGCGACGGCGGCTGGACCTGCTGCTGATAACAAATTAAATTCAGAAAGGATATAATCATGGATCTTAAGCTTAAAGATAAAGTCGTTCTCATTAACGGTGCAACCGGCGGCATCGGCAGAGCAGTGTGCTTTGCACTCAAGGCAGAGGGCGCAAAGATAGCCCTCTCCGGCCGTGACGCAGATAAGGTCGCAAAGCTCGCAGCTGAGCTCGAGCTCGGCCCCGACAGACTGTGGACAAATGTTGCCGATGTAACTTGCGAGGAGCAGGTCAAGGCATTCGTTGACGGCGCACTCGCTCACTTCGGCCACATTGACTCCGTCGTTCCCAACGCCGGCTACGAAGGCAAGTGGGAGTTTAATAATCAGATGAGCAAGGAAAACTTTGAAAAGGTCTTCAGCATCAATGTCCTTGGTGTGATGTACATGCTCAAGTACGGCGGCGATGTTCTTGCAAAGCAGGGTCACGGCTCCATCGTCATCACCTCGTCCATTGGCGCCGTTGTCGGCAGCCCCGGCATGGCCATCTACTGCGCATCCAAGCACGCAGTCCAGGGACTTATGAAGTCCGCTGCCCGTGAGCTCGGCCCCCAGGGCGTCAATGTCAACAGCGTTAACCCCGACGGTGTCGACACCGACATGCTCGCTCGCATCGGCAAAAACGCACTTGGCGATGCGATGAGCCCCAAGGAGCGCTACGCAGCTCTCGTTTCCGGCACCTACGATAAGCGCGCCGCGACTCCCGAAGAGGTCGCATACCTCATCCTGTACTACATCTCCCCGTGGGCATCCCACATCTTCGGCACCAAGACTGTTATCGACGGTGCAAACGGCGACGGCGAGACCGTAAGACCGTAATTATCTGTATACATTTCTCCTTTTAGATCAGATGTAATTTTCTCAGATCCACCCTCCCCAAACCGAAGGGCACTTCCGCCCCTCAAACGCCGTCGGGTGCATACGTCGGCAGTGATCCCCTAAAAGCGTACCGGCATCGATTTTCGATGTCGGTATGTTTTTGTTTCTTTTTGGCGATAGCTGTTGTATAATGGCGGCATAGGCAAAAAAGGAGAGAGCAAAATGACATACAAGGAAGTGCTGGAGCAGGCGCGAAAGAACATTGCCCCTAATTGCAAGGCATGCCCCGAATGCAACGGCCTCGGCTGCGGGAACACGATACCCGGCCCCGGCTCAAAGGCTCCGGGCAACGGTGCGAACGACAACTGGAAGGCATGGCGGCCGTATAAGCTTAACATGAATACTATGGTGCCCAATACGCCGGTCGACACCGGCATCGAGCTTTTCGGCAGGCGCATACAGCTGCCGCTGCTGACCGGCCCCATCGGCTCGCTTCGTGTGCAGTTCCACCCTGAGGACGATATCCGTGACTACAACCGAAAGTGTATCGAGGCATGCAGGGAAGAGGGCGTGTACCAGTGCTTCGGCGACGGCCTGTTTGACGGTGTGACCGAGGATGCAGCCGAGGCGAGCAAGAACTCCGGCGGTATCGGCATCCCTATATTAAACCCCTTCTCGCAGGAGGAAATACTCAAAAAGATAGAGCTGTGCAAGACCGGTGACCCCGTTGCGATGGGTATAGTCATTGACAGCGCAGGGCTTCCGCACCTTAAAAGCAGACCCGACGCGGGCACGAAAACGCCCGAGCAGATACGCAAGCTCAAAGCCGCCGTTGACTGCCCATTTATCGTGAAGGGCGTGCTGAACACCAAGTGCGCAGAGCTTGCGGTCGATGCCGGAGCTGATGCGATCATCGTATCAAACCACGGCGGCAGGGTGCTCCCGGGTGCGCCCGCAACGGCGGAGGTGCTGCCGGAGATAGTCGAGGCTGTCGGCGGCAAGGCCAAGATCATTGTCGACGGCGGAATACGCTCCGGCTACGATATCTTCAAAGCCATTGCCCTCGGCGCAGATGCGGTCATGATTTGCCGCCCCGTGCTCGTGAGCTACTACGGCGGCGGCACGGAAGGCATAAGAGTTTACATCCAAAAGCTCAAGGACGAGTTCTCCGACGCAATGTATATGTGCGGTGCCCGCAAGGTGTCTGACATAGACGGCAACATGATAAGACTCACAAAATAAAAAAAGAAGCAGTCAATTGGAGGCACTCACTTAACGACAGTTCAAATTAACTGGTTTTAGCGGCGTCTTCAAGCGGTGACAACCGAAAGGCCACACAACTGACAATCATGTCGGTTGTGTGGCCTTTTCGTTTATCTGTCAGAATACTTTTTGAAATTTTCAGCCTGCTCCATGACCTTCTCGAATACTTCTTTGTCCCATTCCGGCGGATAGCCGTTCTGGTACAAAAGGACGGTAAGTTCCATGTTATAGTCAACTACAAGGCCCTTGTCCTTACCATCAAACACACGATTTACACGGGAAATGGTCTGTATGAGTGTATGCTTCTGCAACGGTTTATCGATGTACATGCCATGCGACTTAAACCCGACAGTGAGATGGCTATGCGTGATGCGATGGACAGCGTTACCGGAACATACTTTGCTCCGACTGCCGGAGAAACCGACCTTCGTAAGGTGGTCGTCCGGGAAAGCATCATTCGTCCACTCGCAACGAACCTGAAGAAGTACCGGGGCGGGTCCGTGCTCTGGGCAGCCGATTCCCGTGATTACGCATCTTTCGTCCCGGAGGACGCACCCATCCCCGGCTTTGATGTCGAGGAGGATTTTACCCGTATCCGTGTCGGCAGTCACAAAATCGCCTGTCTGCTCAAATTGAGCGAGGAGTTTGCACTTGATGCGGCCTTCGCTCTGCTTTTTCTTTGTTTATACTCACTTTTCGTAGCCGTTGGGATTTAAGGTCTGCCAGTGCCAGCTGTCACGGCACATATCCTCAAGATTGTGCGTCGCCCGCCAGCCGAGAAGTTTTGCGCTCTTGTCGGGGGAGCAGTAGCACACCGGAAGGTCACCCGCACGGCGGCCGACGATGCGGTACGGCACACGGACGCCGTTTGCCTTTTCAAAGGTGCTGACCATCTGAAGCACGCTGTAGCCCACGCCGGTGCCGAGGTTAAACACGCTCTCGCCCCGGTGCTTCAGCATATAGTCGATGGCGGCGACGTGACCCCTCGCAAGATCGACGACGTGGATGTAGTCACGCACACCCGTGCCGTCGGGCGTGTCGTAATCGTCGCCGAAAACACGGAGGTATTCAAATTTGCCGATGGCGGTCTGCGAGATGTAGGGCATCAGATTGTTGGGAATGCCCTTGGGGTCCTCGCCGATAAGTCCGCTTTCGTGAGCGCCGATGGGGTTAAAGTAGCGCAGCAGCACCGCCGCCCATTCGGGGTCTGCGGCGCAGTAGTCTCTGAGGATCTGCTCGCACACATACTTCGTCCAGCCGTAGGGGTTGGTGCAGCTTCCCGTGCGTGAGGTCTCAAAAAGCGGCATCTCGTTGTCGCCGGAGTACACGGTGGCGGACGAGGAGAAGATGATATTCTTAACACCGTGGTCACGCATGGCACGGCACAGCGTTATTGTGGAGCCGAGGTTATTGTCGTAATACTCAAGCGGCATCTCAACGGATTCGCCAACCGCTTTAAGTCCCGCAAAATGAATAACGCAGTCGATGTCGTGCGTCTCGAAAATGCGGTCGAGCGTTTTGCGGTCACGCACGTCCGCCTCATAAAAGGTGACGCTTCTGCCGCTTATGCGCTCTATGCGCTTGCCCGCCTCAGCACTGGAGTTTACGAGGTTGTCGATGATGACGACGTCCATTCCCTGATTCAAAAGCTCGACGCAGGTGTGGCTGCCGATATAGCCCATGCCGCCCGTTACAAGTACGGTCATAATGTAGCCTCCGATACGTAAAATTCACGGCAATCATTTTATACCATTTTCTCTAAAGCTGCAACACATAATTGACATTGCCGGGATAAAACAATATAATTAACATTTGAAATATAAGCTAAAGCTGACGAGAGTTCGACTCCTGTCAGCTTAGGGAGTCGAAAATGAACAGGGAGCAGTTTATGCGAAAATTCGATAAAGAGGTCGCAGAGCTTGACGGCAGACGACCGAAGCTTCTCCTGCACAGCTGCTGCGGTCCCTGCTCCGGCTCGGTCATCGAGCTTTTGAGCCGATTTTTCGACGTGACCGTGCTTTGGTATAACCCGAATCTCTGGCCGGAGGAGGAGTTTGAGCTGAGGCTTGAAACGCAGAAAAAACTCATCTCCTGCCTTGATAAGGACGGATCCCACGCAGAGCTTTACTGCCTTGACTGGGACTGCGGCGAATATTTCGAGCGTGTCAAGGGTCTTGAAAACGAGCCGGAGGAGGGCAAGCGCTGCATCGAGTGCTTTAAGCTCAGACTCGAAAAGACAGCTAAGTTTGCCGCCGAACACGGCTTTGAATATTTCTGCACCACGCTCACGGTGTCCTCACGGAAGGACGCCGTGGTGATAAACGCCATCGGCAGGGAATGTGCCGAACGCTTCGGCGTTAAATGGCTGCCCTCGGAATTCCGCAAGCGTGAGGGGAACCACCGTTCAATGGTACTTGCGGAGAAGTACGGACTGTACAGGCAGACATACTGCGGCTGTATGTTCTCGCTAAACGGAGGTGGAGAATGAGAGGTTTAAGTTACAAGCTGGCGTTTGCCGCCGTCGTGGGTGCGCTCTATGCGATACTCACAATGGTGCTTGCACCGATAAGCTACGGCCCCCTGCAATTCCGCATTTCCGAGGCGCTGTGCGTTCTGAGCTACTTTACGCCCGCCGCAGCATGGGGACTGTTTATCGGCTGCGCCATCGCAAATACCCTCTCCGCCGCCGGACTGCCGGACGTTATCTTCGGCTCCCTTGCGACGCTTATTGCCTGCCTCGGAATGTCAGCCGTCGGAAAGCACATGAAGGACAGCTTAAAAAGCCGCCTGCTTGCCTGCTTTCTGCCCGTCATCGTGAATGCGGTCATCGTGGGCGCAATGCTCACCTATGCGTATATCGGGCTTTCCCCCTTGGAGCATCCCGGCGCCTTTGCCGTGTGTGCGGGTGAGGTGGCGCTCGGAGAGCTGCCCGTTATGTATCTGTTCGGACTGCCGCTTATGAGCTGGCTGCCGAAATACCTGCCCCTTGATAAACTCAGAAACAACAATGAACAATAGATTGGAGCTTTGAAAATGAGAGATTACGCCAAGGAATTTGCTGACCGTGTAAGCTATATCAGAGAGCTTGTGGAGAAAAGCGGCGTTTCCGGCATCGTGTACGGCAACTCCGGCGGCAAGGACTGCTCGCTCGTCGGTATCCTGTGCAAGTTCGCCTGCGAAAACACCGTCGGAATAATGATGCCCTGCGCATCGAAGCGCAACTTCGAGCAGGACATGAAGGACGCAAAGGAGGTCTCCGAGCATTTCGGCATACAGAGCCGCGTCATCGACCTCACCGACGTGCGCCAGTGCGAGATGGACAGGCTCTCCGCCATCACGACGCTGACCCCCGCAGCGGTCAACAACATCGCACCGAGACTCAGAATGACGACGCTGTACGCCGTCGCCGCAAGCGAGAACCGACTCGTCGCCGGAACGGGCAACCGCAGCGAGGCGTATATGGGCTACTTCACGAAGTGGGGCGACGGCGCCTGCGACTTTAACCCCATATCCGACCTCACCGCCACCGAGGTCATAGAGTTCCTCAAGTGGCTCACGGCTCCCGCCTGCGTCATAAACAAGGCGCCCTCCGCCGGACTGTTCGACGGGCAGACCGACGAGGACGAGATGGGCGTCACCTACAATGCGATAGACACCTATATCCTCACGGGCGAAGCTTCGGAGCGGGACAAGAAGGTCATCGACCGCTTCCACAGAGTAAGCGAGCATAAGCGCAGCGGTATCAGCGTGTTCAAAAAGGCTTGAGGGGGAAAGGCGATGGACAATCAGCGTATTCTTATACTTGACTTCGGCGGACAGTACAATCAGCTCATAGCGAGACGTGTCAGAGAGTGCAGCGTTTACTGCGAGGTAAAGCCGCACGGCATGAGCATCGAGGATATACGCCGCTTTGACCCGATAGGCATCATCTTTACCGGCGGGCCGCAGAGCGTTTACGCCGAAGGCTCGCCGCAGGTCGACCCCAAGGTGTTTGAGCTCGGCGTCCCCATCCTCGGCATCTGCTACGGCTGCCAGCTCATGGCACACTACCTCGGCGGAGCCGTGACTGCGGCTCAGGACGACACCGCCCGTGAGTACGGCAAGACCCCGACCTTCTTCGACACGGAGTGTAGGCTCTTTGCCGGACTGCCGGAGGAGAGTGTAACGTGGATGAGCCACGGCGACTACATGGCGAAGGTGCCGGAGAGCTTTAAGCTCGTTGCGCACAGCGCCGCCTGCCCCACCGTCGGCATATGCGACGAGGAGCGTTCGTTCTACGGCGTGCAGTTCCACCCGGAGGTCAATCACACCGAGTACGGCTCAAAGATGCTGCGCAATTTCCTGTACGGCATCTGCGGAGCGAAGGGCGACTGGACGATGGGCGATTATATGCGCTCCTCCGTCGAGAGCATACGCCGCAAGGTCGGCGACGGCAAGGTGCTGCTTGCGCTCTCCGGCGGCGTGGATTCCTCCGTTGCAGCGGCGCTTCTGAGCGAGGCGGTCGGCGATCAGCTCACCTGCATTTTCGTGGACCACGGTCTCATGCGCAAAGACGAGGGCGACGAGGTCGAGGCGGCGTTTAAGGACCGCAATATAAACTTCGTCCGTGTGAACGCAAAGGATCGCTTCCTCGGCAGACTCAAGGGCGTCACCGATCCCGAAACGAAGCGCAAGATCATCGGCGAGGAGTTTATCCGTGTGTTCGAGGACGAGGGCAGGAAGATCGGCTCCGTTGACTATCTCGTTCAGGGTACGATATACCCCGACGTCATCGAGTCCGGCACCAACGTCGCCGCCGTCATAAAGAGTCATCACAACGTCGGCGGACTGCCCGACTGCGTGGATTTCCGTGAGATAATCGAGCCGCTGCGTCTGCTGTTCAAGGACGAGGTGCGTGCGCTCGGACGTGAGCTGGGACTGCCGGAGTATCTGGTCATGCGCCAGCCCTTCCCCGGACCGGGGCTTGCGATAAGGATCATCGGCGAGGTCACCGAGGAGCGGCTCTCGATACTGCGTGAGGCGGACTTCATTTTCCGTGACGAGATCGCAAAGGCGAAGCTTGAGGGAACGATGAGCCAGTATTTTGCGGTGCTGACCGATATGCGTTCCGTCGGCGTCATGGGAGACGGCAGGACCTACGATTACACGCTTGCCCTGCGCAGCGTGACGACGAGCGACTTCATGACCGCCGACTGGACGAGGATACCCTACGACGTGCTGGACAAGGTGTCCGTGCGCATAGTGAACGAGGTCAAGGGCATAAACCGCATCGTCTACGACATAAGCTCCAAACCCCCCGCCACCATCGAGTGGGAATAATACACATTGGCTAACAAGTGCCCGAAAACCCTTGGGAATAAAGGGCTTTCGGGCACTTTGCGCTTTGGTAAAAACGCTTCTGCAACACTTTTGCAACACGCAGTATAAAAAGCGTAAAAAGGGATAGTTTCAAGTGGCTTAGAAATAGAGATAATTGGGGAGTTTATTATGGCTGAACAAAATGATTATAAGTATTCAGGAGTTAAACTAACTCCTGGTATATTCCGAGAACTACTAATAGAGCTTTTTGACGGAGCTCTATTTTCTAGACAAACTGCAATTACAACAATTTCAGAGCACCATGTTCAACTTGGTGGAATAATTGAACAAGGCCGAGATCTCGCAGCTGTATTTAAGGCGGCAACTCAAACTATGCAAAAGCAAGAACTTGGACTATTAAATAAGGGATATGGTATGTGGGAGTTGCATTATGTAAAAAATGAAACAACTATTATTGAAGACAATATATCTGAAGAAAAAATCAACTATGCAGTAGATGAAACTATAGGAACTGGCGATAATTCAGTATACGTGTATTATTATGATGTATATGTTGAATTGGCAAAATTAAAAGGATCAAGCACATGGGAATGCAAGGTTGGTAGAACAGACCGGAATCCAATCAACAGAGTCCTTGGTCAAGCAGGAACATGTTACCCTGAATTACCGCACATTGCCTTGATAATCAAGTGTGCTGATTCTTCGGTATTAGAAGCTGCCTTACATAATATACTCAAGATGCGTGGAAGATGGATTGCTGATGCTCCTGGAACCGAGTGGTTTATGACAACGCCTCAGGAAATTAAGGATATTTATCTAAAAATTTTGAATGAGGTTTAACATTATCTCGATAAGGATGGGCTTTAACCTGACGGAGGGGCTGGGCTTTGCGTCCATAAGCTACGGCGTTTTTGCCGAGGCGCTCAAGGAGGCGGCGTTCATGGCGGTCATCGTGTTTGCGGTCTCAAACCTTATAGGCAACAGAGCGGGGGCGAGGTTCATGGAGCGGCACTGCAATGCGCAAACGGACAACCCCTACTTCTGCCGTATTATGCGGCAGGCGGGGATCATCCTCGTCATGTGTCCGGCGATGAGCCTCATAGCGTCGCTCATTTTTCAGATCATATTGGGCGGAGAGCCGATCCTGAGGCTTCCGGCGATATGGGTCGGAACGGTGCTGAGGAACTTCCCCATGGCGTTTTTCTGGAATATGTTCGCAGCAGCGCCGCTCGTTCATCTGATATTTGAAAAGTGGAACGGGCTCAGCAAACTGGGTGTTGAATCCGAGGGGTAAATGTGCAATAATCGTACTATATTGCAATACGGAGGAAGCGGCGACAATGTACGAACTGATACAGCTCACCGAGCGCACATATTACATCAAAAGCCCCACGAATATCGGACTTGTGAGACTTTCCGGCAACGACGTTTGCCTCATCGACAGCGGCAACGACAAGGAGGCGGGGCGCAAGATACGTCAGATACTGGACGCAAACGGCTGGCACCTGACCGCCATATACAACACCCACTCCAACGCCGACCACATCGGCGGCAACCGCTACCTGCAAGGGCAGACCGGGTGTAAGATCTACGCTCCGGGGATCGACTGCGACTTTACCCGTCACACGGTTTTGGAGCCGTCGTTTCTGTACGGGGGCTATCCGCCGAAGGAGCTGCGGCACAAGTTCCTGCTTGCGCAGGAGAGCAATGCCGAGGAGCTTATGCAGGGCTGCCTGCCGGAGGGCTTTGAGCTTGTAAAGCTGCCGGGACACTTTTTCGACATGGTGGGCTTTCGCACGCCGGACGACGTGCTTTTCCTTGCCGACTGCCTGTCGAGCAGGGAGGTGCTGGCTAAGTACCGCATCGGCTTTATCTACGACGTTGCGGCGTATCTCAAGACCCTTGAAGCGGTCAAGGGCATGACGGCGAAGATGTTTGTCCCCTCACACACGGAGGTGACGGAAAGCGTTGCCGAGCTTGCGCAGTACAACATCGACACGGTAAACGAAATTGCGGAGAAGATAAAGGAGATCTGCGCTGAGCCTATCTGCTTTGAGGACATTCTGCAAAGGCTGTTTGCGGAATACGGGCTTGCGATGAGCTTTGAGCAGTATGCGCTCGTGGGCAGCACCGTCCGCTCGTACCTTGCATGGCTGAAGGACACCGGGGTGCTTACCGTCGAGTTTGAAAACAACAAAATGCTCTGGCGCAGGGCGTGAAAAATCCCGTCGGGTCACTTGACCCGACGGGATTTTTATATCGCTCAGTGTGCGGCGAGGAGGATGAAGCCCTCCACAATGAGAAATTCACCGAGTATGTAGGTCAGCATGACGAGGAAGTGGGTCTTTAAGAGACCGTCCTTCTTAAAGCGGACGAAGAACAGCGTGGAGTCCGACGCAAAGAACAGCACCGCACCGATGAAGGTGACCGCCGTTGCAAGGCAGGGCAGCGAAATGAGCTGATACAGCGCAAAGCAGTTCATCGTACCGTTTGCGAGCAGGTAGAAGAACATGGGCAGAAACAGCAGCTTCGGCAGATGCGGACGCAGCCTCGTAAACAGCATGACGCTTATGCCGACGTACACCGCCCCGGCGAGGACTATCGCCCACACGGGGATGGCGGTAAAGTTAACGTGGTAGGCATAGGCAACGATGAAGCAGACGTGGGACGCAAAGAAGCTCAGTCCGCCGACGGAAAACCACTTGACGCCCTTGGGGATGAGCAGCACATCGCCGAGCCAGCTCGTGATTATTGCGGCGACGACGATCGTGAGCGGGGACTCAACGCTGCAAACGTACCAGCCCAAGAGGGCAAGCAGCAGGAAAGGCTTTGTGATGCCTCGAAGCTTTTTGTCGCACTTTAGGCTTGCGTACAGGTGAATGACGGATGCGATGATGAAGGTTGCGAGAAACGCATATTTCATGTGACCTCTCCTACAAAAAGAATGGATTTAGAATACAATATCATATAATCTGTTTAATTTCAAGTGCAAGATGCTCCCCTATGCTTAAAGAAGCTCCTCGGCGGGGAAATGCACCGCCGTACCGTCAGACAGAAAGTACAGCACGCACTCACGGAGCGGTTTGCCGAATATATGCTCGGCGGCGTAGGCGTATGCACGAAGCTGTCCGGAATAGAGCTTTGCCCTCTCGGTCAGAGCCTCGCCACGCACACGGTCGGTCTTGTAGTCGATGACCGTAAGGCAGCCGTCCTCCTCGATGCAGCAGTCCATGACGCCCTGAAGCAGGATCTTCTCGCCGCCGCTTTCCGGGAAGAACAGTCCGCTCGGCGCCAAAAGAGAGAAGCGGAACTCACGCCGAAGCTCGTCGCAGGACAGTATCCTGCGCCCGGTTTCGGAGGCGAAAAGCCGCAGAATGGCGTCGGCGTCCACGACCTCGGCTTGTTCGGCGGTGATAAAGCCGGAGGCGCAGAGCCGTGCGATCTCGTCCTTTACGGATGCAAGGCCGCAAGCCTTTTTATAGTCCATGTACTGAAGCACGAGGTGCGTTGCGGTACCCCTCTCGGCGGGGGTGAGCTTTTCCGAACCCCGAAGTCCCGGCAGACGGAAGCTTGACTTCGGCGTAGGCGCAAGCGCCTGCGCCTCAAGGTCGGGTTCGTCTTTAAGCTCCGTTGCGGTGAGCTTGCTCGGCAATCTCTCCGCTGCGGCGTGGGGGTAAACATAGTCGAGGTTTTCCTCGATGCGGCGTTTAAGCTCCGCATCGACGTCGCTTTGCGTGGTCCTCACGCACTCGTCGTCCGTGCTTATGCGGTCGGGAGCGGAGACGTTTAGCCGTATATTCTCTCCGCCGTCGGCAAGACAGGCTGCGATGAGCCAGTCGGCAAGGCAGGACGCCCGCCGCAGCTCCTCCGGCGGAGCGGGGAAGTCGGCGCAGGACATGAGCTTTGCAAGCTTCTTTTCGGGGTCCTTCATTGCAGCGGTCACAAACAGGTACTCCTTTGCACGGGTAAGCGCAACGTACAAAAGCCGCATTTCCTCGGACAGCAGCTCACTCTCCGAGCGAAGCTTCACGGCGTTGAACGCAAGGGTCGGGTACTCAAGCCGACGCTCAAGGTCGGTGTACTTCGGCGCAAGACCAAGCTCCGGATGCACCAAAACGGGGGAGCGGAAGTCGTTCTTGTTAAAGCGCTTTGCGGTGTCGCACAGGAACACGACGGGGAACTCAAGCCCCTTCGACTTGTGGACGGTCATTATCTGCACGGCGTTGCCCGTCTCGCCCTTGCCGGGTTCGTCGCTGCGTTCGGAGAGCTTTAAAAGCCAGCGCACGAAGCGGCGCAGCCCGTAAAAGCCGCTTTGCGTAAAGCGCTTTGCGTACTCATGCATGAGCAGCAGATTGCGCCGACGCTCCTCACCGTCGCCGAGTGCGGTGCAGACCGGCATGATGTCGGTCTCACGGTAGATGTGCCACAGCAGCGCAGAGGCGTCGGACTCGGACGCTTTCTCACGCAAAGAGGCAAGAAGCGCAAGGAAGTCTGCGCACTTTTCGTTTTCCTCAGCGCAGGCGCACAGCGCCGTGTAGAAGTCGTCGTTCGGTCGGCAGGCACGGATCTGCGACAGCTCGTCGGCGTTAAAGCCGAACACGGGCGAGCGCAGAGTTGCGATGAGCGGAATGTCCTGATGCGGGTTGTCGATGACGCCGAGCAGGCTTATGAGCGTCGAGATCTCGACGGAGGCGAAAAAGCCGCTTTGCAGACCTCCGGCGACGGGGACGCCCGCCTTTGTAAGCTCACGGCGGTAGACCTGTCCGACGCTGTTTGCAGAGCGCATCAGGATGGCGATATCACCGTAGCGCAGCGGTCGAACGATGCCGTTTGCGGTCACGGGGAGAGCGCCGTCCACGAGCCTGCGTATCCTTGCGGCGACGGCTGCCGCCTCAAGCTCTGCTTTACCGGGGGCGTCCTCGTCGTCGGAGTCGGGGAGTGGGTAGATCGTCATTTCCGGCAAAGGAACGGCGCCGGGGTAGTCCGCCGCAGCACGCAGCATGGCGTTTTCGTCGTAGTCAATCTCACCCAGCTTCCCCGACATACAGCAGGAGAAAACGCTGTTTACGGCGGAGATGACCTCACGCCGTGAGCGGAAGTTTTCACGCAGCATGATGCGCACGGGGTCATTAGGGAGGGCGGTATCGAGGTCTGCGTAGTGCAGATACTTTTCGGTGAAGATGCCGGGATCGGCAAGGCGGAAGCGGTAGATGGACTGCTTTACGTCGCCGACCATAAAGAGATTCTTACCCTCGGAGGAGAGCGCACGGAATATCGTGTCCTGAACGCCGTTTACGTCCTGATACTCGTCGACCATGATCTCACGGAAGCGCCTCCCCACGGCGAGCGCCGTCGGACTGGGACTTCCGTCGGGGTCGGTGAGCAGGCGCACCGCCATATGCTCAAGGTCGGCAAAATCGACCTCGCTGCGGCGGCGCTTTTCGGCGGCGTAGGCACGGTCGAAATCAAAGGTGAGAGCGATCAGCGCTCGCATGGCGGGCGCAGTCTCACGCAGCTCACGCATGAGCTTTTCGGAGGGAGCGGGCATAAGCTCCGCATAGCCCTTCGCCTCGTCCTTGCAGGCGTTCCAGACCTCCTTTATCCGCTCCGAAAGCTCAGGATCGGGGGAGTTGCGGAGCGTGCCGAGTCGGGGAAACTCTATCGGCAGAACGCCAATGGCCTTATCCCACGACACGGAAAGCGCACGACCAAGATCCCGCAAAGCCGTTGCGACAGCGTCGAGTGAAGCGCCGTAAGCCTTGCTTATGGCAGACTCCCTCTCAGCCTTTGCCGCAAGCTCCGAGAGCAGGGCGGCATAGTACGCCGCAGAATCCGAGACCCTGCGCATTACCTCCCTGCCGTAGGGCGTGTTGGAAGCGTCACCCTCGGCGCTCTCGTACAGTCGAAGCTGCTCCTGCGACCAAAGCTCCGGACGGGCGTGGCTCTGCATTTTGCGGTGCAATTCGAGTGCAAGAGAGGCAAGACGTGAGTCATCCCTGCCCCTGCCCACGGTGTCGGCAAGCAGAAGAAAATCGTCGTCGGGGTCCTCGTAGCGCTCCTCAAGCACACGGTCCATTATGCGCTGGCGCAGGGGCAGCGCCCGGTCCTCCTCGATAACACGAAACTCCGGCGAAAGCCCTGCTGCGTGGCAGTTTTCACGCAGCAGAGCGGTGCAGAAGCCGTCGATGGTGCTTATCTGCGCACGGCGGCAAAGTGCATTCTGCCGACGCAGACGTCGATTTTCGGGGTCGTCGGATATGCGGCGTGACAGCTCGTCGGATATGCGGCTTTTAAGCTCCGCCGCCGCCGCTTTCGTAAAGGTTATCACAAGGTATTCGTCTATGTTGCCGCCCTCGCAGACGCTGCGGAGCAGGCGTTCGGTCAAAACTCTCGTCTTGCCGCTTCCGGCGGCAGCGGATACAAGGACGCTGCGCCCGGAGGTCTCTATCGCACTTTTCTGCGACGGGGTGGGGGAAAACTCAGCCATCCTGCTCACCGCCTTCCATGTAGTTCCACACCCGGCTTGCCGGAAGCTTCGGCAGTCTGCGGTGACATTCTCCGTTTTCGCCGTCGCTGAAACGACAGGCTTCGAGGTATTTGCAATAGGTGCAGGCGGTCTCCTGCTGGGTGCGGTAGAAGGGGTCGGCAGCAATGCTGCCCCGCCGGAGCTCGGACGCCATGCCCGTCAGCGTGTCCTCAAGGTGACGTGCGAGCAGTCCGAGCTGCTCTGCACTTGCCAAGCTGTCGCCCGTCGGCTTGCCGCCTCGGATGCTTATCGGCAGGTACCTCGGCGTATCGCCGTGCTCCATGGCACTCAGTACATCGGGGTCGCCGAGCAGCAGACCGCTGCGTTTAAGCTCCGAGCTGCGCTTTTTTGCCGCTGCGTCCTCGCTCGGCTCGGCGGGGGAGGACAGCATAACGTCCCGTGCCGGAACGTACAAAACGCCCGCAGGAACGGTCTCCTTGCCGTAGAGCCGCTCACCGTTGCGGCACAGACTGAACAGGTACAGCAGCATTTGCAGGTTCATGCCGTACCACACGTCGGAGAGCGAAAAGCTCTTGCGTCCGGTCTTGTAATCGACCACACGGAGGTAAAGTCTGCCGTCGTGTACCCAACCGTCGACACGGTCGACGATGCCCGTAAGCGTCAGTGTGTCCTCGCCCCTGCCGAGACGGATGGGGGGAAGATTTTTCTCCCTGCCCATGTCAAACTCAAAGGAGAGCGGCACAAAGTCGGAGCAGCGCAGCTCCGACGCCGTGTCACGGACGATACGGCGAACGTCACGGATGAGCCGACGGAAAAGATATTCAAAGCGCTTGGAGCGCTCACGGAAATCGTTGAGGTTGTCTCTGATATACTCGCCGACGAAGCGGTCGGTCAGGGCGTCAAGCTCCGAGTCGCCGACCTTCTTAAAGCCGCCCGCCTCCATGACCGCCGAGGCTGTACGCTCAAGCACGAAGTGCATAAAGGTGCCAAGCTCCGGCGGCGTAAAGCCCGCAGGCTCACGGGGCTTTGCCTTTAAGCCGTAGCGCATGAAGTAACCGAAGCGGCAGGAAGCAAAGAGGTCTATCCTCGAAGCGGAAAGGCGGAGCTTCTCGCCGTACAGCGCACGCACGGCGTCGGGCGAAAGGCTGCCCCGTTTAAGCTCCGCAGCGGCGACGAGCTTCTCCGTTTCGCTCGGATAGCGCTCACGGCAGACGGCGTATGCCGCCGCTGTATCGCCGCTGCCGCTTAATGCCGCAGCCGCCGCATCGAGCAGGGGCGCAGGGGAGAGGAGCCTCAGCTCCGAGACGTTGACCGTCTGCGGCGTAAGCCCGAAAAGCGCCGCCGCTCTGTTTACGATGATCGAGGGACGCTGCGCCTCACCGCTGCGGTCGAAGGCGGAGTACACGAGCGTGAGCGTGGCCGAGGGCAGGCTCACGGTGTTGTATATGAGTGAAAATTCACGCCAAAGCTCGCTGTCGCCCATGCCGCCAAGCTCAAGGCTCAGCTCCTTTAGGCGCTGCTTTTCGTCGTCGCTGAAAAGTCCCGGCTCTGCGTTCTGCGAGGGCAGACGCTCGTCGTCTGCACCGAGGATGAAAAGGTGCTTTATCCTTCTGCGGCGCATACGGTCAAAGTCGCCGACCGAGCATACGTCAAGCCCTGCGGGGATGCTGCCGACATCGTACTTTGACAGGACGCTTATAAACAGCCTGCCGAAGTAGGCAGCGTCCGAGGCGCTGTCGCCGAGTATCGAGGCGCACTGCTCCAGGGCGCCTGCGCAAATGTCCCAAAGCTGAGCGTATTCCTGCGCAGCGGCTCTCTCGCCGGATGCCTTCAAAAGCTCCGTTTTCTCGTCAAGCAGCCTGTCAAGCTCAAGCTCCGTGAGAAGCTGCGCCAGCGCCTCCGCCTGTTCCACGGCGGTGGCGGCGGAGAGACTGCGTTCCTCAAAGTGAAGGAGCGGAGCCGTCACACGGCGGCGCAGAGCGTTTATCCTGTCAAGGCGGAGGAGCGCCGATTCGTCGTATTCGCCGCCGAAGCCGTCCGGGTGCAGCCGCCAGTCGGCGTCCTTGCGCCATGCGTTTCCGCGGAGCTGCCACATGATGACGTAGTTTTCAAGTTCGTCCGTCTCGTCGGGGGAAAGCCCAGCAAGCCCGGTGCGGAGGTAGTCAAATATGTCGTCTGCCTCCCAGCCGCCGCCGATTATCTCGTATGCCGCCGAAATGAGAGCGGGCAAGGGTCGGGTGAATATGTCCGTTTTGCGGCTCGAATAGAAGGGGACGCCGTAGTGCGAGAGCATACACTCAAGCTCCGGGCGGTAGTCCTCAAAGCCTCTGACGGCAATGGCGATGTCACGCCAACGGCAGCCGTCCATGACGAGACGCTTTGCCGTCGCCGCCGCAAATTCGCACTCTGCCGCAATGCCGTTTGCGACACGCAGCGATATGCAGTCGGAGCTTGTCTCGCTGCGCTTCGAGGAGTATTCAAACAGACTCTCGCCAAGCTCGCAAAGTGCGGGAGCCTTTGCGCCCGTTGAGTCAAAAACGCTGACAAGGTGCGGGATGCCGTTATCCTCGGCAAAGGCGATAAAGTGCCGTGCCGTCAGTCTGCCCGGCTCGAACACCTCGCTTCCGCCGGAAAGCTCGTCGCAGCCGAGGCAGATGCAGACCTCGGCGTTGTTTAGCAGCAGCGCCTCGATAATGCGGCGCTCCTGTGCGGTGAAGTCGGTAAAGCCGTCGATATAGACCTTTATGCCGACGCCGAAGCCGGTGTCCGCAATTTTGTCTGCGAGGATGCCGAGGCGGTCGGAGGGATCGACGCCGCAGCTTGCGGTCACGGCGTCGTAAGCCTCAAGCACGAGGGCAAGGTCGTAAAGCTTGTCGGACAAAAGCCCCTCGCACTCGGCGGACGCCTCAAAAAGCCGCTCCGAGCTTATGCACGACGCCTTGAGAGCGTCAAGCTCACGCAGCAGCGCACTCTGAAGCTCCGCACGCTTCCGTGCGGCAGAGTAGACCCTGAGTCTCGATGACAGCCCCTCGACCGCAAGCGCCATGCACAGAAGCCGACCGCCCTTGTCGATGACGGGCGCAGCGCCGCCGCCGAACTCGGCGTTCAGCTTTCGGGCAAGACCCGTGAAGCTCAGCACCTCACCGTACAGCGACAGAGAGTTCCCGCAGACGGAGCAAAGCTCACGCTCCGCCTCGTGACTGTACTGCTCAGGAACGATGAGGATGCTCCTGCCGGAGCGAGCCTGCACCGATTGTTTTATTTCGTTCATTATTGCGGCGGTTTTGCCTGTTCCGGCTCTGCCGCTGAAAATTCGTAGCATTTAAAGCACCGTCCTATTGCCTACATTGTACCAAATTCGCAGCCGCACCGCAATACGCAGGGCGGCATTGCCGGGGAGTGTGACGGAAAATAGACAATCTTTTTTCGATTAAGCTGTTGCCAAGACTTAGTCATAATGATAAAATATACAGGCTAAAGAAAGCGGAAATATATTTGTTTTCCACAAAAACCGCAATTGCCGACCTGCAAATCGCACCGATTTCGATGCAAAAGCCACTCAAATCGGACTTTGTGATTTTGCAAAGGCGCAAAACATTATTAAGAGAAAGGAATCTTATCCAATGAAATTTTCCGGAAAGATCGAAAAATGCGGGCTTTCTCCCATGAGAAAGTTTGCTCCCTACGCAAACGAGGCAGCAAAGCAGGGCAAAAAGCTCTATCATCTTAATATCGGTCAGCCCGATATTGCCACTCCCAAGGCTTATTTCGAGGCGGTAAAGAACTTTTCTCAGCCCGTTCTGGCGTACGCTCCGTCCGACGGCGTCCCCGTGATGATCGACGCCATCGTCGATTACTACGGCAAGATCGGCGCTCCCATAACCAACAAGCAGGTCCTCATCTCCACCGGCGGCTCCGAGGCGCTGCAGATGGCGCTCAGCTCCATACTTGACGAGGGCGACGAGATCATCATTCCCGAACCCTTCTACCCCAACTACAGCACCTTCGTGACCCTCACCGGAGCAACGGTGCGTCCCATCACCACCAAGCCCGAAGAAGGCTACAAGTTCGCCATCCGTGAGAGAGTCGAGGCGTGCATCAACGAGCATACCCGTGCGATAATGTTCACGAACCCCGGCAACCCCACCGGCACCGTCCTCACCGCCGAGGAGCTGAAGCTCATGGCGGACATCGCAAAGGAGCATGACCTCTTCATCATCGGCGACGAGGTCTACCGTGAGTTCGTGTACGGCGGCGAGCCGCTCATGAGCCTTCTGCAGCTTGAGGGATACGAGGACAATGTGGTCGTCATCGACTCCGTTTCCAAGCGCTTCTCCGCCTGCGGCGCCCGCATCGGCTGCATGATAACCCGCAACAAGGAGCTGTACAATCACGCAATGAAGTGGTGCCAGGGCAGACTGTGTGCTTCCACGATAGACCAGATCGCCTCCGCTGCGCTGTACAGCGTAGGTCCCGAATACTTCGACGCAGTCCGCAAGGAGTACAAGGAGCGCAAGGACACCCTCGTCGAGGGCTTAAAGCAGATCCCCGGCGTCGTGTATTCCGAGCCGAAGGGCGCATTCTACGTCATGGCGGCACTGCCCGTTGACGACGCCGAAAAGCTCCAGCTCTTCATGCTTCAGGAGTGGGACGACAACGGCGACACCCTGATGTTCACCCCCGCCGAGAGCTTCTACAAGACCCCGCACACCGGCGTTAACGAGATCCGCATGGCGTATGTCATCAACAAGGACGACATAAAGCGCTCCATGGAGCTTCTCAAGAAGGGCATCGAGGCATATAACGCAAAGAATAAGTAAAGCAATAAAGCAAAAGACCGAAGGCTTAAGCCTTCGGTCTTTTGCTTTATTATCAGCCGAACATGAAGCCACAGTCCTGCGCCCTGTACAGCGCATCGCAGCGGAACAGGCACCAGTTGCCGTTGACCTTCAGAATGTAGAAGTTCATGGGCTTTTCAATGCGCTGATCGCCGTCGGCGGAGATGAAGCTCACCCACAGGCGCAGCTTCACGCCCTCGGTAAGCTCACCGTGGAAGCCGATGAGATCAAAGCGATCCTGCCAGTCGGAAAGCTCGGACTTGCGAAGCTGACGCACGCTGATGCTGTCGTCGTCGATCTCGTAGTCAAGCTCCGAGTATTTGCTGTCGAGGCTTTCGGCGATGTTAATTTTGTCGGGCTTCGTGTCAAGCTCAAAGTTGTCACGGCGCTTTTTCTGAAGCTCATTGTAAAACTCGTCGAAGCTGTCCCAGTCGCTGTCCGCCTTCTGCTTTTCGCAGTCCTGGAGATAGGCGTTGTAGTTGTATTCGTAGTAACGGCGGAGGTAGTCCTCGTCGTAGAGGTCAAAGTAATCGTCGGCGTCGTTATCCATGTAGGCGTCGAGCGCATCTTCCGCAATGTCCTCCGGGGTCACGGTCGAGCAGGCGGAGATGACGATTATAAGCACCGCAACGAGCAGGAGCAGCAGCGCCGCAATGATGACGTATTTTTTGTGTTCGGGCTTGAGCCTCGGAAAGGACTTTTTCGGTTTTTCCGCACTGACGAGCTCTCCACCCCTTGCACGCTCACCGCAGAAGGGACAGATCTCCTCGCCGTCGGGAACGCTTGCACCGCATTTTCCGCAGAACATCACGCAATACCTCCCGTTTCGGTATAGTTTCCCTTATTATACCTTCCGTCGGCGTTTATTGCAATAAAAAAGCAGCAGGTTTTCCTGCTGCTTTTTTATTAAGTTTAAAATCAGAACATGCTGCTCGGATCCATGATCCACTCGCCGTCGACCTTGTAGAATTCAAAGATGTACTTCTGGGAGTCGTCGTCCCCGTCGCCGGTGACGGTGACCTTAACGGTGACGGAAACGCCTTCGGTTACCTCAAAGTCGGAGTCTTCATCGTTGATGTTGTTTTCAAAGCTGCGAAGGTCGGAGTTCTTGAGATCCTTGACCTTGGTGACTTCGATCTCATAGTCCCAGTCCTTGCCGTACTGCTCCTCGCAGGCATCCTGGACCCACTCGCACATGCTGTCACAGTAACCAATCACCTCGTCCTTCTCGTCGTCCACATCGTCCTCGTCGAGATCACCGGACTCGATGGAAAGGTCAAGGTATGCGTCCATGTTGACTGCATCCCAAAGGTCTTCACCGTTGCCGCCATAGAGTGCGTCAACGAAGTCCTCAGCCATGGATTCGGGGCTGCCGCCGCCGCAGGAGCTGATGAGGACGATCACAAGAGCGATGACCACAACAACGCCGACGATACCGGCAATGAGATTCTTGTTCGGCTTCTTTGCGCCGGGGGCGGGGGCGGCTCCTGTGGGAGCGCCGCAGGCGGGGCAGACTACTGCGCCGTCGGGTACGTTATTTCCGCATTTTCCGCAAAACATTTTTCTTCTCCTTTTTACATTTATTATTGAATATTTTGCTTACAGTTTATTCGCCGAGCTTTGCGCCGCAGTTAAAGCAAAACGCAGCGTCGGGCTCAAGCTCGGTGCCGCAATTGGGGCAGGAGCGCTTTAACTCCTCGACCGCCGGCTCTGCCGGAGCGGGTGCGGGTGCGAGCTTCGTTCCGCAGTTGTTGCAGAACAGGTTGCCTTCGGCGACCGCAGCGCCGCAGGTGGGGCAGGTGTGACCCGCCTTGGGAGCGGTCTTCATGGAAGCGGGGGGCATTCTCGTTCCGCAATTGTTGCAGAACTGGGAGCCGTTCTGCACGTCGGCTCCGCAGTTGGGGCATTTCTCGACGCCCTTGAGGGTCTTTATCTGCTCACGGCAGACGGCGATCTTCTCGTTCGTGTCGGTGATCGCAGCGATGCGCTCAAGCTCCTCGGCTTCGGGATCGCCCTTATGGCGCTCGTAGTAGCTCTGGCCGAGCTCAAAATACAGTCTTGAAATGCGCTTTTCGTGGTCGCTTATAACGCCGTTAAGTCTGTTTACCTCTGCAAAGTTTCTTGCCTTTTCCGCCGCTGCCTGACCTGCGGCGCTTGCCTTGCTGCCGATATTATCTAAAAACGACATATCTTTACCTCCGATTTATTTGCTGAAGTTTCAGATTTTATATAATTATATTACCATAAGACACGTTCACTTTTCAATACCAATAAGAGCGCAGGGAAAAATTTATTTGCCCTTTACGCAATTGAAATGCAAAAAAAGCTGTGATATACTAAATTTAAATGTACTAAATTATACGGGAGGCGGATCATGGACTTTTTGAGAATGCTTGAGGGCATCAGAACGCCCGTGCTCGACGGCTTTATGTCCGTCGTTACCTACCTTGGCAGCGAGATCCTGTTCATGGCGCTGGCGGTGCTCGTCTTCTGGTGCGTCAGCAAGAAGCAAGGCTACTACCTTTTCGCCGTGGGACTTGCGGGCGTCGTCATAAATCAGTTTTTGAAGCTTTGGTTCCGCATCCCCCGTCCGTGGGTGCTTGACCCGAATTTCAGCATCGTCGAGTCGGCGAGAGCCGGAGCGACGGGGTACTCCTTCCCGTCGGGACATACGCAGAACATCGTCGGCACGCTCGGCGTTATCGCCGTGTCGAACAGGCAAAAGTGGGTGCGGGTGCTGTGCATCGTGTTTATCCTGCTGGTGCCGTTTTCGAGGATGTACCTCGGCGTGCATACGCCGCTTGACGTGGGCGTGTCCTTCGGCGTGGCGCTGCTGCTGATCGCACTGTTTTACCCCACCTTCAAAAACGACGAGACCTTTGCAAAGCGTATGCCGCTCATTCTTGCGCTGCTTGTAGGCATGGCTGCGGCGTACACCCTGTTCGTTCTGAGCTACAGCTTCCCGGCGGACGTTGACGAGGCGAACCTGCAAAGCGGTATCCACAACGCATTCACCATGACGGGCGCAATGCTCGGTCTGGTCGTGTCCTACATTTTCGACCGTAAGGTGCTGAACTTTAAGACCGAAGCGCCCTTTGTCGGTCAGGCGCTGAAGCTCGTTTTGGGGCTGGTACTTGTCGTTGCGCTGAGGGCGGTTCTGAAAGCGCCGCTCCTTGCGCTGTTTAACGGAAGCGAGGTCGCAAGCCTCGTGCGCTACTTCATAATGGTCGTGTTCGCAGGCTGTGTGTGGCCGGCGACCTTCCCCTTCTTTGCCCGCATCGGAAGAAAAAAGGAGGCGTGCTGATATGGCGGACAAAAAGCGCAGAGACCTGTTTAACTTCTTCAAAGACGGCGGCGAAAAGACCGTCGGGACCACTCTGCGTGGCGATATGTACAGGCAAAATGTCTGGACCTTCGGCAGAAACCCCGACTGCGACTTTGTGTACAGCGCACCGAAAATTTCGAGGGAGCATTGCAGGGTGGAGCTTATTGACGGGCATTTCTACATATCCGACATGGGTTCGACAAACGGCACCTACTTAAACGGAAAGCTCGTGCGCCGCAAGGAGCGCATCTTCTCCGGCGACGTCATCGGCATCGGCGACGTGGACATCGTGTTCACGAAAAGTATGCTGACGTGAAAATAAGAATAAGAAAAGCACCGCAAGAGCGGTGCTTTTCTTATTCTTCGGGTTTTCCGTTTATTATGTGCTTTTTGGCATAGTATAATCCGGTGAGGACGGTGAGGGCGTCAAGCCCCAAGAAGAACCACAGCAGCGGGTCATGCACGTCGAAGGCGCCGCCGAGGACGATAAACCACATCATACTCGGAAACAGTGCGATCATGGAACCCAAAAGGTAGGCGGGGTACGAGGTGCGCAGCAGTCCGAACAGTACGCCCTGCGCCTCCATTGACAGGTGCAGCGTATGCACGGCAAAGCAGAACACAAAGTCGTTGCCGTTTGCGTTTTTGAAATATTTTAAAAGCTTCGGGTGATTTTCAAGGTGCTTTTCGACGGTAAGCTCCTTTGAAAACCTGCCGATGGCATACGAAACGCTGATGCACAGCGCCGTTCCGACAAGGCTTATCGCCGTCGCCGCCGGAAGCTCAAACACGAGCGAGCAGCCGATAAGCACCGCACCGTAGGGAATGGTGAAAGCGCAGCCCTTTAGCGCAAACAGCCCCAAAATTATGAGCAGGGCAAGGGGCTTGTTGCTTTTTACCGCAGTTATCGCCTCCTGCGGGTCGAGCTTTCCGAGATATATAAGCAGTGCGACCACGGCGGCGATGAGGAGCATTATAATGACCGGTATGTAGTTTAAAAGTTTTTTCATCAGAACGAGATTACTCCCAAATGCTCAAGTAAAATTTTCAGACCCATAAGTATAAGTATGATGCCGCCGACAAGCTCCGCCTTGTCCTTGTACTTTGCGCCGAACACATTGCCGACCTTGATGCCGACGATCGAGAGCATGAAGGTCGTCGTGCCGATGGTCGCAATGGCGGCGATTATGTTGACGCCGAGGAACGCAAAGCTCACGCCGACGGCGAGAGCGTCTATACTCGTTGCGACGGAAAGCAGGAGCATGGTCTTAAAGCCGAAGCTTGCGTCGGTCTTTTCCTCGTCGTCGTCACCGAGCGCCTCACGCACCATGTTGCCGCCGATAAGCGCCAGCAGAGCAAAGGCGATCCAGTGGTCGATGCTCGCAATGGCGCTTTCAAAGCTGTGACCGAGAAGGTAGCCGATAAGCGGCATGAGCGCCTGAAATCCGCCGAAGTACAGTCCGACGGTCAGAGCGTGACGGGGCAGGAGCTTCGGCACGGAAAGCCCCTTGCAGACGGACACGGCAAATGCGTCCATCGACAGGGCTATTGCAATTAAAAGTATCTCGACAAAGCTCATAAGGCGCCTCCAAACACAGGGTGAGTTAAAAGATATACCCAAACGGATGCCGTGTCAAGCAAAGGATTCTTGACATCTCCGCCCGATGTGGTAAGATATGACTTGATATCGGTATTTTAAAATTTTTAAATATAATGCGAGGTAAAGACCATGAGCAATAAAAGAGACGGCTTCTTCGGCCGCAGAGATGGGCATCTTATAAGAAATGCGGACAGTATGCACGTCATTATGCCGCTTATGTATCCCAACCGCTGCGACAACGAGGCGTATGTCTCCGAGATCATCGACCTTACGAGAGTGGACGAGTATTTAAAGCAGCGCAACGCCGGAGATCCCAAGTTTAAGTACACGCTGTTTCATGTGATCGTCACCGCCATGCTGAAGGTCATCATCCTTCGCCCCAAGCTCAACCGCTTCATATGCAACAAAAACCTTTACATGAGAGAGCATTACAGCGCTTCGTTTACGGTTAAGCGTGAGTTCAGCGACGATGCGGGCGAGGGCCTTGCCTTCCTGTACGCCGACCCGGACGACACCTTCGAGACGCTGCACCGTGAGCTTTATAAGCAGATCTCCAACAGCAAGGAGGGCGGAAGCGACACCTCGTCGGACGCTCTCGATATGTTCAACAAAATGCCCCGTCCCATACTCAAGACCGTTATGGCGTTCATGCGCTTCCTTGACAGGCACGGCTGGATACCGGAGTCCATCGTCGGCACCGACCCCTACTACGCCTCCGTCATTCTCTCTAACCTCGGATCCATCAAGCTCAAGAGCGGCTACCACCACCTCAACAACTGGGGTACCACCTCGCTGTTCGTCATCGTCGGCGAGATGAAAAAGCGTCCGTTCTATAACGACGACGGCAGCTACACCATGAGAAACAGTGTAGAGCTGGGTCTCACCATCGACGAGCGCCTTGCCGACGGCTACTACTATTCCAAGAGCATCCGCCTGCTCAAGTACATTCTCACGCACCCCGAATGCCTCGACGAGCCTCTCGGCACCCCGGTAGACTACAAATAATATAAAAAATGCTTGCAATGCGGCGCACGGTGTGTTACAATTCACTTTGCGTCTTGTAACTGTGCCGCTTGCGGTATAATCAAGACAGCCTATGATGAGGAGATAAGAACAATGAAGGCAGGAATCCATCCCAACTATCAGCCCACAGTTATAAAGTGTGCCTGCGGCGCAACCATCGAGACCGGCTCCACCCGTCCCGGCATCAGCGTTGAGATCTGCTCCAAGTGCCACCCCTTCTACACCGGCAAGCAGAAGCTCGTTGACACCAGCGGTCGTGTTGATAAGTTCAACAAGAAGTACGGCATCAAATAATCAATATTTATTTGCTCTCGAACGCCATGTCGCAAGACGTGGCGTTTTGCCGTATTTTGCAGTGAGGATGAATTATGGATAAAAACGATATTACAATAGAACGTGCGGTGCTTGCGGGACTTAACGCCGCCAGTCTGCCGCAGTCCGAGCGCAGCACCGACATCACGATGGACGAGCTTGCCGCCCTTGTCGAGACGGCGGGGGGCGAGGTCATCGGGATGTTCATTCAGAACCGCCCCACGCCCGACCCCGGCACATTTATAGGCGACGGCAAGGTGCTTGAGCTTAAAGACTTCATTGCCGCAAACGAGTGCGACCTTGCCGTGTTCGATAACGAGCTTTCGCCCTCGCAGATGCGTGTGCTTTCCGAGGCGCTGGGTATAAAGGTGCTTGACCGCAGCGGTCTTATTCTCGACATTTTTGCCCAGCGTGCGCAGAGCCGTGAGGGTCAGCTCCAGGTCGAGCTTGCGCAGTACAAGTACCTGCTGCCGAGGCTCACTGGTATGTGGACGCACCTTGTCAGGCAGACCGCCTCCGGCGGCTCGTCGCCTATCGGCACGAGAGGTCCCGGCGAAACGCAGCTTGAGACCGACCGCCGCCATATCCGCCGCAAGATACAGAAGCTTGAGGAGGAGCTTGGCGCCGTGCGCAAGGTCAGATGCACCCAGCGCCGCCGCCGTGAGAAAAACGCCGTCCCGGTCGTCGCCCTCGTCGGCTACACCAACGCCGGAAAATCGACGCTTTTAAACTGCCTTACAGGCTCCGACATTCCCGCAAACGACCGCCTTTTCGACACGCTCGACACCACCACGAGAAAGCTCAGGCTCAGCGACCTTACGGAGGTCTTGGTGTCCGACACCGTCGGCTTTATCCGCAAGCTGCCGCACCACCTCGTCGAGGCGTTCAAGGCGACGCTTGAGGAGCTGAGCTATGCCGACGTGCTGCTGCACGTCATCGACATCTCAAACCCCGACTGGGAGGAGCAGGCGAAGGTCGTCGACGGGCTTATACAGCAGCTCGGCGCATCGGAAACGCCGTGTATCAGAGTATTCAATAAGTGCGACGCCTATGTCGGCATCCTGCCGCACGGCGAGGATATAGTGTGCCTGTCCGCAAGAAGCGGCGAGGGCGTGAGCGAGCTTGTGCAGAAGCTTCTTGCACTGCTCGAGCAGGGCAATCACAGGGTGCATCTTGAGATCCCGTACTCGGACGCAGGCGTTGCGGACGCATTAAACCGTGAGGCGTCGATACTGAGCCTTGAGTACACCGACACCGGCATCACGGCGGAGGTCGTTGTGCCGCCGGAGCTTTTCGGGAAGGTGAAGAAGTACATCCCCGGCTATGTCGAGCCGAAAGAGGATTGGGAGGACTGAAGCCGAGTGGACGAATACTTTGTCCCCGCAGGAGCGGGTGAAGCGGAATTTACGGAGAAGCGCTCCGAGTTTCTCGGTCACGTCAGAGTGATAGAGAGCGAGGAGGAAGCCCGAAGCTTCATTGCCGAAACCAAGAAGAAATACCACGACGCACGGCACAACTGCTGGTGCTACGCCGTGAAAGACGGCGCCGTGCGCTATTCCGACGACGGCGAACCGCAGGGCAGCGCAGGACTGCCGATGCTGGAGGTGTTCCGGCGTGAGAAGGTCACGAACTTCGTGTGCGTGGTGACACGCTACTTCGGCGGCATACTGCTCGGCACGGGCGGACTTCTGCGTGCATACACACGCTCCGCCGCCGATGCGCTTTCGGCTGCGGGCATCGCCGCCGTGCGGCGCAGAGCCTGCGTCGAGGTCGAGTGCAGCTATTCGCTGCTTGAGCGCATGAAGGACAGCGTCGCCCGCTTTGACGGCGAGGTGGACTCCGTTGAATACACGGCTCAGGTGACCCTGCGGGCGCACATCCCCGAAGAGAACACGGAGGGCTTTTGCCGCAGCGTGACCGACATAAGCTCCGGCACGGCGGCGGTGAAAACCGTCGGAACGCAGCTCGTCCCCGTGAAAATACGATAATGAAAGCGTCAAAGGGGGAGACTTCATGGTGAAGTCTCCCCCTTTGACGCTTTTGGATTCATCTTGTATCACAGATGCTGGTCACGGTCAACTCTGTCGTAGAAATAGTTGAGTACGGGCTCCATGGCAGCGGTAAGCTTCATGTCAAGGTTGAAGTAATAAGCCGCAAAGGTGACGACGAAAAATGCAGTGCCGGCAAGCGACAGCTTCTTAACGACGGTGCAAAGCTTTGACATTTTACATTTTCTCCTTTCAATTACCATGATTCCTCATCGGGGAGGATCTCAAGCGTCGGGTCAACCGGCTCCTCGCCCATGACCGTGCGCATGTAGGCGTTTATCTGGTCGCGAACGCCCTGACGGGAGACCACGCGCGGGTCAAACAGATCGTGGGAAACCCACACGAGATTGATGCCGAGCTCACGGGCTCTCTGCTCAAACAGACCGTGCATACCATCGAGGGCCTTGCAGCTCATGTGCTCCCAAAGTATGACCATATCGGCATTGAACTCCATGACGAACTTCCAAAGATCGTCAAGCAATACCTTGTAGCCGCCATGTGTGCGATTACGCATGATCATTCTTTCGGTGAGCTTGGCTATATCATATATTGCCTGCTCACGGTTTTCGGGAGTATCCACCTCGGCGATCATATCGGTGTTGTCCATTGACAGCATATCGGTAAGAGGAACAATACCCCAGCAGTTGAGCAGCCACACGAGGAAGTCCATGTAGTAATGCGACTGAACGCCCCATACGATGGCTCTGTGACGGTATTCGTTTGCTGCCATCTTCTTTTTCTTGAACGCCTTTTCGGCAAGCTTCATGATCTTGCGGTCGGTCTCCTCAAATACGGGGAGTCTGCCGCTTATAGCCATATAGTTGGTTTCGGTATAGAGTGCAAGATTTGAGCCGAAGACCTGCGGGTACGGGGTCTTGCTCATTTCGAGCCACTCAAGACGGCACTTGGTTGCGTAGTTTACACGCTTTGCACACTCAAAATAATGCGTCCAATCCCATTTCTCGCCGGTGTGCTCCTCAATGAAAGCTATGGCGTTGCGGATTTCCTGTGCAGCGTAATCCTGAACATCCTCGTTTGTGTGGCGCAAAGGAGTTGCAAGCTGGAAGACGGGGATGCCGTCCTCGAACTCCATGCGCTTGGAGATAACGCCGTTACTCAGAAGCGAACCGTCACAGGTAGTGTTGCACTGTACTGCACAGCATCCGAGGATGGGCGCATCGTCATCGATGGATACTCCGGCTTCGGCCTCGGGCATCGGGCAGACATCGCCCGCAAGACCGTATTCCTGCGCAACATCAATGTAGTGTATCGCAGCACGCTGGTTGAGGAGGACCGGAATATAGGTGGAAGCGATCTCACGGCTGAGAGGAACAACAGTCGGGAAGCCCATCATGACAGACTGCATCTCGTTTTCGTCAAGAAGCACGACCTTCTTTGAAAACTCGGTGTCATTGCCGATACGGCGGTCGCCCCGGAAGAGCTTGTCGAGCAGCTTTGCAACATCTTCGATAATGATATCCTGCTCGGCGTGGCAGATACGCAGATGCTCGCCTCGCAAGCCCTGAGTGTGACGGTCGACCATCATGGGGACAGCCAGATAATTGGACATCCAGCGATAACGGAACATAGCCTTAATGTTGCGAGGCTTTGAAAGTACTATCCTGAACATATTAAACCAGTTGTAAAGCCATCTGGAGTAATCATAAAGCGTATCGACGACGCCTCGCCACTCACGGCGGCTTCTGTAACGCTTGCCCTCAAGATACACTTTACCAAAATTTTTGGTGCCGATTCGTTTGTCAGACATTACTTAACACCTCCGTTGATCTTTTTGATTTCAAGGCTTTCGACGAACGCCTGAACACGGGTACGCAGCTGACCGATGCTTGCGCCGACATTGTACGGGCGATCTATGGACAACACGGGATAGTTATATTCGTCATGAAGAATGTGCGAGCCCATCATTCTCTCATACGCCCAAGGGTCGCAGAATTTGATCTGCTCGTAGATAATACCCTCGGCATTGTATTCCTTGGCAAGGTCGTTGACATATGCACGACGTGCATTCATCTTTGCGGTGTTCATATATCTCGGACACTGTATCGAGTTCATGTAGTGACGGCAAACCTGCGTAAGCGCATCCTCCTCGTCATTGAGGACTATCGGGTTTCTGCCGGGCAGCGAGCCGTAGCAGAAGCGGTCGATGCATACATACGCACCGCATTCCTCAACAAGTCTTATGAAGTCCACATCGTCGATCTCGGAGCCTACGATGGCAACACGGGCACGGAAGCCGTTGTTTTCGTCAGGCTCACGGCTCTTGAGCTCTTCAAGAGTTTCCTCGAGCTTGTCGATGATAAGATGCTTCGGAGCGGCATAGGTCGCCAGCGTGATAATATGGTATTCGTAGCCGGTGATTCTCGGATTTTCCTCCTTGCGGAAGTCGCCGATGGCACGGATGAGCTCACACACACGGTTGTGCTCGTCAACCGACTTGCGAATGGCGGCATCGGAGGTGTCGATGCCGAAAGTCTCACTGAGCGGCTTCAGAATGTGATTTTTGCACTGGAGAGTGTAGAGATTAAGTCCGTTATCGTCGGCCTTCATGGGTATCTCCATGTACTCATAGAAAAACTTTTCTTTGTCCATGGTTTTGAGGAGCTCCATGTTTTCAACGCAGCGATTCATCATGGTGCATCCGTCGGGAGTGATGATGCAGTCGGCAAAGCTGAAGCCGCCCTCGATGGCTCTTTCAAGCAACGCTCTCGAATACTCGCAAAGGAAGCTGGTCAGATAGTATGTCCCCATTTCCATGGATCCGGTGCGGGGAGCACGAAGACGCACGGAAAAAGCGCCGGGAAGATTCAGCAGCGGCTCGGGAACATTCTCGCAGGTGTATGCCACGCATACCTTTCCCTCGCCCTGTGCCTGCAGGATTAGCTCATTTTGGGCCTCTTGAAGGAGGTTTTCAAAATACAGCAGATGCTTTAAGTCTTTCATGTTTTTTCTCCGTTCATTATCAGAAACAATCTTTCTGTAAATTTTAGATTGTCTGGACTGTTACAATATTAACACTTTCGCTGCGGATTGCAATAGGTGTTGTTGGTTTTTGAGTCAGAGCTTAAGATTTCCATAGCGCCGTCTGCTCACGCAGCCAGTCGCACCACGCATCAACACCCTCTCCGGTCTTGGCGCTGATGGGGAAAATTTTAATGTTGGGATTGCGCATTTCGGCGAATTCAACGACCTTGTCCATGTCAAAATCAAAATACGGCAGAACATCTGTCTTGTTTATGATAAGCGCATCGCAGACCTGGAATATGAGCGGATACTTGAGGGGCTTATCATGTCCTTCCGGAACGGAAAGGATCATTGCGTTTTTGGCTGCACCCGTATCAAACTCTGCCGGACACACGAGATTACCGACATTTTCGAGGACAACGAGATCGAGGCCTTCCATGCCCATCTCCTCAAGTCCCTGGCGGCTCATATCCGCATCAAGGTGACACATTCCGCCGGTATGCAGTTGGATGACCTTTTTGACGCCGGTATTAGAAATGCGTTCTGCGTCGACATCGGAATCAATATCGGCTTCCATGATACCGATATTAATCTCGCCGCACAGCCGTTCGACAGTCCGGGTGAGTGTGGTCGTTTTGCCGCTGCCGGGTGACGACATGAGGTTGAGCATGAAGCACTTGTTCTGCTTCATTTCGGCACGAAGCACATCGGCCGCATCGTCGTTCGCCTTAAAAATATTTTGCTTTATTTCATAAACCTTATACTGTCCCATAGTCGTCTCACGCCGCCTGCTCAGCAGGCGACTATCTCCTTGATATTCATTTCCTGACCTTGCTGAAGCCAGGTATTGCCGCTTCCGCAATGGGGACATGTCTTGCCGTATTCGAGCGTGGGATAGGTGCTCTTACAGTCGTCACACCATGTTATGGCGGGGATGATCTCGTATTTGAATTCGGTATGCTCAATAAGCGGAGTCTTTTTTGCATACCAATTCCAACAGTCGGCCAGATACTCCGGAACGATGCCCGAAACCTCGCCAAACTCCAGCGTTACGGTCTGAATATCGGTAAGTGAATTTTCTTTTGCAATTTTATCGACCTGTTCTATAACATAGGTCACAATGCTTAGCTCGTGCATGACAGCCCTCCCTATCGTCAAAAATGTCATAATTAGCGTCAAAGGTGCGGATTTGCTCCGACACCTTTGACCTTGCTCCGGGAAAAATTATTTGCCGGAAAGCTGCTTTTTGATTATCTTGACCTGACGCTTTGCGGCGTACGGTGCTATTGCCTTGAATTTGTCCTCGGCAGGGATCATCTTGCTGTTCTGCGGACGGTTGCGCTTGAGGTGGATTGCGTCAAATTCGCACTTCGTTGTGCAGATGCCGCAGCCGATACACTTGTTAGGATCAACGACGCTGCGGCCGCAGCTCAGGCAGCGGGAAGCCTCGGACTTGATCTGCTCCTCGGTAAAGGTCACACGGTCGTCCTGCATGGTGAGGACCTTCTTCTTGTCGATGGCGACCTCACATCTTGCGGGCTTTTTGCACTTCTCGGCGGGCAGAGTGATATTCTGCTTGTCCAGCTCCTTGAACTCACGCAGGTTGCGGTGAATGGTCAGCGTCTGACCGACATTTACGAAGCGATGGATCGATACGGCGCCCTCACGACCGGATGCGATAGCGTCGATGGTGTACTTCGGACCGGTAGCGCAGTCGCCGCCGACGAAGATGTCGTCTTCCTCGGTCTGGAAGGTGACGGCGTCATGATCAACGAGGCTGCCGTCGGCTGTCTCGGCCTTGGTGCCGGCAAGTACGGAACCGTACTCGGAGCGCTGGCCGATAGCGACCAGAACATTGGAGCAGGGAACAGTGACGGTCTCGCTCTCGTCATAGACGGGTGCGAATCTGCCGTTCTCGTCTCGCACGGAGGTGCAGCGCATCAGCTCAATGGCAGTGACCTTGCCGTTTTCGCCGATAACCGCCTTGGGCGCCCATGAATTGTTGATGACGACTCCGTCGGCAATGCCGGCATTCTTCTCGTCGGGAACGGTGGGCATTTCCTCGTCCTTTTCAAGGCAGTACATATTGACACTGCCGCTTGTCAGACGACGGGCCGCACGTGCAACATCTATCGCTGCGTTGCCGCCGCCGATGACGACGACATCGCCCGTAAGCTTCTTGGTCTTGCCGCTGTTGACGGAGCGCAGGAAGTCAAGACCGCCGACAACGCCCTTGAGCTCTTCGCCGGGGATGTTCAGCTTTGCGGCCTTCTGCAGACCGACGGCGACATAGAATGCCTTGAAGCCTTCGTCACGCAGCTGCTGGATGGTAACATCCTTGCCGACCTCAACGCCGCAGCGGAACTCAACGCCCATCTCACGCAAAACGTCGATCTCGGATTTGACTACATCCTTGCCGATGCGGAAAGAGGGGATGCCGTTTACGAGCATGCCGCCGGGGACGGCTTCCTTCTCGAACACGACGGGGCTGTAACCCTCGATCGCGAGGAAGTATGCACAGGACATACCGGCAGGGCCTGCGCCGATAATTGCTATTTTCTGATCGAATTTCTCGTGGGTGCAGGACACCATGGGCGGCACATAGCGATGCTCGGCCTTCATATCCTGCTCGGCGATGAACTTCTTGATCTCGTCAATTGCAAGAGGCTCATCGACGGCGCCGCGGGTGCAAGCATCCTCACAATACTTGCGGCATATGCTTCCGCAGACTGCGGGGAAGGGGTTGTCCTTCTTTATGAGCTTGAGTGCGTCGGCATAGCGTCCGTCTGCTGCCATCTTTATGTAGCCCTGAATGGCGATGTGAGCCGGGCATGCGACCTTGCAGGGGGCGGTGCCGGTGGGCCAAGTCTGGATCGAGCCGTTTTCGTTTTTGTAATTCTTATTCCAGTGATCCTCGCCCCACTTGGTGTCGTCGGGCAGCTCGTGACGGGGATACTTGATAGGACCGTCCTTGGTGCAGAGCTTCTGACCGAGGCGGACGGCGCCTGCCGGGCAGGTCTCAACACACTTGCCGCAAGCGACACACTTTTCGGGATCGGTCTCTGCGGTGTAGGCGGATGCGGAAAGATTCGGGGTGTTGAACAGCTGAGAGGTGCGCAGCGCATTGCAGACGCCTACGGCGCAGTTGCAGATGCCGAATATCTTGTTCTCGCCGTCAATGTTGGTTATCTGATGCACATAGCCCTTGTCCTCGGCCTTGCGGAGTATCTCCATAGCCTCTTCATAGGTTATGTCACGGCCGTGGTTTGTCTCACGGCAGTAGTCGGCAAAATCGCCGACGCCGATGCACCATTCGCCTTCGATATCGCCCGAGCCCTCGCCGCGGATACGCTGCTGCTTGCGGCAGGAGCATACGGAAACGCCGATGTGACCCTCGTACTTCTTCAGCCAGTGGCTGAGATGCTCGATGGGAAGAGACTTGCTTTCTGCGGGAATTGCCTTCTCAACGGGAATAACATGCATACCGATGCCTGCACCTCCGGGAGGTACCAGCTCGGTGATTCCCGCCAAAGGCAGATATGCCATACGTTCAAAGAAGTCGGCGGTCTCGGGGTACATATCCGACTGCTCCGGGTTTATCATCATGATCTCTGCGCTGCCGGGAACGAACATATCCAGCACCCAGCGCTTCTCGTGATTCGGGTTTTTGCCGTCAAGGTTTTCCCAGTGGAACTCGACAAGGCCGCTCTCGCTTACTGCCTGCATGGCCTTCTCAAGGTACTCTCTGTCAAACTGCGGGTTTTTTGCGGCCAGCTGCTCAATGGTCATCGGCACACGCTTTTTCATGGTCAGGCAGATGTCGAGTATATCGTCGGCCATCTTCTGATCATATTTGTATGCGGTGTACTTCAATGCCGAGTTGATGCCAAGGTATTCCGGGGACTCGGGCGTGATCTTGTCCTTGCCGAGAAGGACGGTGGCACGGTCGGTGATCACTTTGCCGAGCTTGGCGATCTTTTGATCTTTTGTCATAACTAACAACCTCCTGATTTGCTTGATGTTGATACACTTTTGCTTCGCTTGTGAATTTTATGTCAACTCATGATTTAACAGTAACTTTTTTGTCTAAAACAGTCAATATACATACAGCAAATTTGGTAAATCTCACAAAATAGTTGCAAAAAAATTGAGAACAACATCGTCGATAAGTTGACAATCGCAAACAAATAGCCTAAAATGTTTTTAAGTCACGAACAGTTTGGCAGGTGGGTGTTATGCAGGATCTATCGTACAAAGTCAAGGAAAACATCGAAAAATGCGCAATAGAGCTGTTCAAGTCGGAAGGCTACGACAGCGTTAGCGTCAACGAAATATGCGAGAAGGCAAACGTTTCGAGGACGGTTTTTTACACGATGTTCAAGGGGAAGCGAGGCATACTCGATTATGTCGTTTCAAAGCCCCAGCAAAATGATGACGAAGGCTTTCGCCGCTTTGCGGACGCCGAGAATGATTTTGAACGCATCTGGCAGTTGTTTGAACGGTTTATATCCATTGCTCTCGATTTTGGGCCGAAGCTGACAAGCAGGCTGTTTATTATGCAGTTTGAGTCGCCTCAGGGGATAAGAGATGCGGTGCACGCACTTGACAATCTGTTTGCCACGCTTGCAAAAAACTGCGCTAAAAGCGGAATAATCGAGACGGAGGAGCCACCGGAGCTCCTGTCGCGTATTGCGACCGATCTTATTATTCACGAGCTTTATGTCTGGTGCAGCCAAAACGGAAATTTCTCGCTGCGTGAGAGGGCACGTCAGTATGCCGAAGTTGCTTACCACGTCAAGCCACAGTACCGGATGACTCCGGAGCAGCGTGCGGCGTTGTGAGCAAAACGGCTTTGCAATGTAAGTTTTAAAAGAAGGAGCTTTCGCTCATGCGAAAGCTCCTTCTTTGCACACTTTACTTTTTCAATTTCAGACCGTCTCTGAACGCCTCGCCCACACGCTCGGTGACTTTATAATAGCCGTGGGTGTAGGGGTCAAAGGCGATTGCGTTGACCTTAGACATATCAATTTTTCCGTCCACCATGACGCTCTCATCGGCAGTGCTGACGGTAAATGCGCCCCGGGCCTTGATGTTCTGCACGGTCTTATGGGTCTCGGTAAGGTTCAGCGCAACGGTACCCCGTTCCTGCATGGTGCCCCATGCGGCAGTCATCACATTCACGCTGCCGCTGATCTCCGGCAAGCACAAGATGGTCATACTCTACTGCCTGATGGAGTTTGAGACCGTGCGGTTCAATGAGCTGAAGTGGCTTGCTCTTGCTGTGGGTGTGCCGGCTGATAACGCAAAGGCCGAGGTCAAGAAGCCGCTTTTTCATCAGTATTGCAGAATGGGAGCGGAGCCGTCGTCCTCGCTCTTTTCGACGGAGCGGATCTCGACCTCGTATGAGCAGTGATCGTTCACCTGAACAAGCACCCGATCGCCGGTCCCTTTGCCGAGTACGGCCTTCCCGAAGGGCGACTCACGGCTGATAAGCCCATTTAGGGGGTCGGTGCGCACGGTGGTCACGACCTGTATCACCTGAGTTTCGTCGTCGTCCGGCATATAGACCGTCACCTTGTCGTACAGTCCGACGACGTTCTCCTCACGGGAGCCGGAGTCGATTATATGTGCGGAGCGGATCATGTTTTCAAGGTAGCGGATCCTGCTGCCGTTGCGATTTTTCTGACGCTTGGCTTCCTTGTACTCGAAGTTCTCGCTCAGGTCGCCGAAGGCACGGGTGCGCTTTACCTCCTCGATAAGCTCGGGCATAAGCTTGTCACGGCGGTAAGTCAGCTCCTCCTTCATCTTGTCAATGTCCTTGCGTGTCAGCTCGTCGTTCATTTCAAAACCTTCTTTCCGACGGACATTGTACAACCTCTAAGCGCCATATTCAAGCACCCAAATAAAATGTTGAGTTTTTTGCGCCGAGAGAGTAAAATGTATGCGGAAATCTTATTATGGGAGAATCGCCATGAATTATGAAGTAATTGATTTTAAAACCGTGAGCGTAAACTATAAGCTCGACACCGGCATCGGCTCGGAGCTGGGGCTGCGTGCGGAGAGCCGTGTCTCCGTCAAAACGCCCGACGAGTGGTGCGGCTACGTTTACCTGTACCTCAACACCAAGATACACGACGAGAACGACACCTATTTTGTTTTCGACATCACCACCGAGACGGTCATCAAGATACCCGACGAGATAAGCGAGATGAGCGAGGAACTTATGCAGGAGCTTATTCCCCTTGCACAGCAGCGCTCGTATGCCGCCATTCGTGATATGTCCCTTGCGATGGGCATAAACGAACTGGACCTCAGCAAGTGATATGAGAGAGCCGGTACTTGTTATAATGGCTGCCGGCATGGGCAGCCGCTTCGGAGGACCGAAGCAGATAAAGGCGGTAGACGATATGGGGCACGCCATCATCGACTACTCGCTGTACGATGCAAAGCGTGCAGGCTTTAAGAAGGTCGCATTCATCATAAAGCGTGAGCTGGAGGAGGACTTTAAGCTCCGTGTCGGCAAGCGTGCCGAGGCGCATTTTGACGTGGAGTACGTCTATCAGGAGCTTGACCGCCTGCCGGAGGGCTTCTCCGTCCCGGAGGGCAGGGTAAAGCCCTGGGGCACGGGTCACGCCGTGCTGTGCTGCGAAGGTCAGGTGGACGCACCCTTTGCCGTCATTAACGCCGACGACTTCTACGGTCCCGGCGCTTACTCCGCAATATACGATTTTCTGAGCGCCGAGCGCCCGGAGAGCGAGTATGCGATGGTCGGCTACCGTCTGAGAAACACCGTGACCGACAACGGCTACGTCGCACGGGGCATCTGCGAGTCGGAAAACGGCTACCTGCGCAGCATCACCGAGCGCACGCACATCGAAAAGGACGGTGACGACGCCGTTTACGTCGAGGACGGAAAGCGCTGCCCCGTTTCGGGCGACACGCTCGTGTCAATGAATTTCTGGGGCTTTTCGCCGATGATGCTCAGAGAGCTTCGCAAGCGCTTCCCGGCGTTTCTCGAAAAGGCGATGGTCGAGAACCCCCTCAAGGGCGAGTATTTCCTTCCTGCCGTCGCCGATGCGCAGCTTAAAGAGGGCATCGCCACCGTGCGCACCCTGCCGTGCAGCGAGACCTGGTACGGCATGACCTACCTCAGCGACCTCGACTGTGTAAAGTCGGCGCTCTCCGATATGCGCAGCCGTGGCATCTACCCCGACCGTCTGCTCGACTGAATAAAAAAGACTTGAAAAAGCTTTGCTTTTTCAAGTCTTTTTTCATCTGCACACGAAGCAGTGCCATTCTTCCTCGTGGAGGTGGTGCAGGGCCGTGAAGCCTGAGCTTTGAAGTGCAGCCAAAACCTCGTCCTCTCTGCCGTCGATTATGCCGGAGGCTATGAACACGGCGTTATCCGACATGAAGCTGCGCACGTGGGGAGAGAGCGGAATGATGACGTCGGAAACGATGTTTGCAAGCACAATGTCATAGCCGTCTCCGAGACTGCGGCGCAGCCCCGCATCCGAGCAAACGTCGCCGCAATACACCCGCAGACGGTCGGGACCGATGCCGTTGAGCGCGGCGTTCGACATCACGACGTCGGGCGCTTTGGGGTCAATGTCGCAGCCGACGCAGGACTCTGCGCCCAAAACGAGGGCGCCTATGCCGAGTATGCCGCTGCCGCAGCCGAGATCAAGCACCGTCCTCGCGCCGGGGACATAGTCCTGAAGCGCCGCAAGGCACATCTTCGTCGTGGGGTGACTTCCGCTGCCGAACATGAGACCGGGGTCGAGACGCAAAACGCAGCGCCCGTCTTCCTCGGCGCTTTCCCACTCCGGCACGACGAGCAGACGCTCGCCGACGGGGATGGGCTTGTAGTATGCACGCCAGTTATTCTCCCAGTCGCTGTCGGCGACGGGACGGGTCGTGACCGCATAGCGCTGCCGGATGAGGGCGAGAAGCGCCGCCCCCTCGTCGTCGTCGGTTATGTAGCACTTTATGCGGGACACGCCCGTGTAGCTGCGGCGCAGCTCGTCGTCAACGTAGTCCCAGTACTGGCGGTTGTTTTCGAGGAAGTCCTTAAAGTCGTTCTCGTTTTCAATTATGACGCCGCTGCAGCCGAGTGCACACAGCTCGTCACAGCGGGCGTCAAGCTCCGACTCCGGGGTCTCGATGCTTATCTCGATATAGTTCATATTCCACCTCTAAAAATCCCCCGCCTGAGGCGGGGGATGCGGTTATTTTTCCTGTTTTGCCTGCGTTTTCTCAGTTCGCGGGCTCGTCACATATAAGTCCGTAGCCGCCGTTCTTGCGGCGGTAAACAACTGAAATTGCGCCGTCCTCCTCGTCGTTCCTGAACACGAAGAACTCGTGCTCCAAAAGGTTCATCTGGAGAATGGCCTCCTCCGGCGACATGGGCTTGATGGAGAAACGCTTGCTGCGGACGATGTTGAATTCCTCTGCTTCATCCTCCTCAGCAGGCACATAGGAGGGTTTGACCTCACGCTCCAGAGCTCCCTCCCTCAGCCGCTTTTCAAGGCGGGTCTTATTCTTGCGTATCTGCCGCTCGATGGCAGCGACGCTCGAATCGACGGAGGCGTACATGTCGTTGGTAAGTTCGCTTGCCCTGTAGAACAGTCCGTTGTTGCTGATGGTGATCTCCGCAAGGAATCTGCCTCGCTCCATGCTGAAGGTGACGTAAGCCGTGCTTTCGGTCTTAAAGAACCTGTCCAGCTTGCCGACCTTCTTCTCGGTATAGGCCCTCAGCTCATCGGAACTGCCCATCCTTTTTTCGGTAAAAGTGAACTTCATTTGTGTCAGCTCCTTTCTGCGTTCGCAGGATGTCTCCCGCTATGGGTTTATTATAGCACACTATGTGCAAAAAGAAAAGAACATTTTATGAAATATGCAGCAAGGATTTAGGAGAACGGGGTCACATTTTGTTAATAATCACATGACATACACGGTGCAGTCGGGCAGCTTCGCCTCAAGCTCCGCAATTTGGTCGGGGGTGAGCGAGGTGCCGGAGATGTAAAGCTCACGCAGGGAACTAAGACCGTAAAGCGGGCTTGCGTCGGTAATGGGGTTGTCGCTCAGGTCGAGCTTTTTAAGCGAGGTGCAGCGAGACAGCACGCTGATGTCGCTTATCCCGCAGCCGACGAGACTAAGCTCGGTCACGTCGCTTTTAAAGCTCTTGCCGCCAAGCTCAAGCGTTGCCGTGACGGGGGTGAAGCTCACGGCGCAGCCGGGCAGCTTCTTTTTGAGCTCGTCGACGGCGGACTGCGTAAGCTCCTCGTTGCCGTCCAGAAGCAGCGTTCTGAGGGCGTCGAGCTTATACAGCTTCTGAAGCGACGCATCCTTGATGCCGGTGGAGTCCAAGCACAGCGTCTTGAGCGAGCTGAGGTCGGACAGCGCCGAAATGCCCTTGAGCGGATTGCGGGAAAGATGCAGCTCGGTGAGCTTCTTGAGGTCGGACAGCGCCGTCACGGAATCTATCTTGTTTCCGGCAAGATTCAGATACTCAAGCTTTTTAAGACCCATGAGCGGGCGCACGTCGTCTATCTTGTTGTTCTCAAGGTCAAGGGATTTAAGCCCGGTGATGTCCATGAGCGGGGTGAGGTCCTTTATGCTGTTGTCGCCGAGGTCGAGCTTTTCAAGCGAGGTACACAGCGAAAGCAGGGAAATGTCCGATATGCCGCAGCCGGAGAGGTCGAGGCTTGTAACGTCGCTCTTAAAGGTCCTGCCGCCGAGGGTGATCTCCACAACGTCGGGCGATGCGTCGTCGCTGTAGATTATGCAGGAGGGGAGTGCGGTTTTAAGCTCCGCAAGCTGGGTCTCGCTTATATCCATCCCGGTGATGTAGAGGATGCCGAGATTGTGCAGCGAATACAGGGGAGAGAAGTCCTCTATCCTGTTGTCGTCAAGGTACAGGGTGCGCAGCTCGGTAAGCCCGGAGAGCACCGAAATGTCCTTTATCTTATTGCTGTGAAGGTCGAGCGTCGTAAGCTCGTTGAGACCCTTAAGGAAGCTCAGCCCGATGATCTCGTTGTCGCTCAGATTGAGCGTTTTGAGCTTTTCGAGCCGTGAAAGCTCCGACAGGCGGCTGCTCTTTATGCCCTTGCCGGAGAGGTCGAGTATCTCGGTGTCGGCGTCAAAAGGCTCGCCGCAGATGATGACGGTCTTGCCCTCGTCGTAGGCTTCCTTCGCCTTGCGGAGCTGCTCCAAGCGCTTAGCGATGACGCTGCTGCCGGAGTTCGAGCTTTCGAGTATGGCGATGGCGTTTACATAGTCGCTCTTTGCCTCGTAGCACTCCGACATGAGGAGCAGGCACTCGTCGGTCTTCTTGACGGAAAGTGCCTGACGCAGCTCGGAAAGAGCCTCGTCGTACTTGCCGTCGTAGTAATAGCTCTGCGCAAGCTCAAAGGAGTCGTTATACGCCTTGTTCTGCGCCGTGCTTCTTATTATAAGAGTACCGACGGCAAGCAGCGCAACGATCGCCGCCGCAATGCAGGCGATGGTGACGGTGCGCTTTTTGCGGCGCTTCTCCTCGGCACGGCGGGCAATGATGCGCTTTGCGGCGGGCGACGCCTCGGACGCTTCGGGCGCTTCCGCTTCCTCCTCGTCATAATCGTCGTCCCCGTCCTCCTGCGGCTCGCTTTCAAAGCCCTCCTCGTCACGAAGCAGAGCGTCAAAATCAAGCTCGCCGTCAGGCGAAAGAACGTAGTCCCGCTTTATGCCGGCCTCGTTTAACGCCTCCTGCCTTGCACGTCTGAGCTTTTCCTCAAGCTCCGCCGTGTTCATTATAACGGTGGCGTCCTTTCCGACGGCAGTCACCGTAGGCTCGTCGTCATTATTAATGGCACTCACCGTAGGCTCGTTATCGTCCCGGTTAAAGGCGCTCACGGTAAGGTCGTTGTCATCATGTATTTTGCTCATTGTCGTTCTCCTGAGTTTGAGTATTGTCGCCGCTTGGAAACTCCTTCATTGCAAAGCATATGAAAAACAGCGAAAGCATTATACACAGCACCGAAAGCTCCGGCAGCCACTCCTCAAGCGTCATTGCGCCGCTTGAGCCGAGTATGGTGCTGAGATCGTCCACAAAGACGTGGTACAGAAACGGCAGACCGAACAGCGGCAGAAGCAGCCACTTCGTGCCGATGATGCCGAACACGGTCGAAAAGTATATTCCCGCAACGAGCATATACAGGATGATGCACAGCACCGTGTGCAAAACGCTGTCAAAGCCCGTCGCCTTGATGATGAAAAACACCACGCCGAGCAGCACGGGGATGAAGGTGAGCGAAAAGTGCTTTTCCCCCATGCGCAGGATCATATACGCAAACAGCAGATTGCAGGCGATGGGGAGCGAGATCTGAGCGATTATAAAGCCCTGACTTTTCGTCTCCCAAAAGCCCCAGTAGCCGAGAAAGCGAAGGAGTGCGGACAGCAGCATGAGCGCCGCCGAGATGCGGACAAAAACGTTGCTGCCGCTTACATAGTAGCGAGTTCCGTTTCCCTTCATGGCATTTTAGAACGCCCAGCCGCCGTTGCGGAAGATGGGGACCTCCCTGCCGTCGGCGGTGATGCCGGTGATGTCGGTGTCGTGACTGCCTATCATGAAGTCCTCGTGGATCATTGAGTCGTTTATGCCCATGCTGCGGCACTCCTCGATGCTGTACTTGTCGTAGTCCCTGATGCAGCTCGTGAAGCCTGCGCCGAGAGCAAGGTGACAGGCGGCGTTCTCGTCAAACAGCGTGTTGTAGAACATGATGCCGCTGTTGCGGATGGGGCTGTCGTAGGGTACGAGCGCACACTCGCCGAGCATCGCTGCGCCCTCGTCCATGGCGACCATGGTGCGCAGAGCGTCCTCATTCTTCTCGGCGTGTACCTCGACCACCTTGCCGCCTTCAAAGCGGATGGAGAAGTTTTCGATCATAACGCCACGGTAGGAGAGCGGACGGGTGGAGTAGACGATACCCTCTGCGTCGCCTCTCATGGGGCTTGTGAAGACCTCCTCGCTGGGGATGTTCGGGTTGTAGGTTATGCCGCTGCCCAAGGTATCCTCCGCACCGGCAAGGAAGAGCGCCTCCGGGATGAGACCGACGGAGAAGTCCGTGCCGTTTGAGGAGCGGTACTTGAGTCTGCGCAGACCGAGAGAGTTGAGGTAATCGCAGCGGCGCTTTAAGTCGGCGTTATGCTCACGCCATGCGCTCATACCGTCGCCGTCGGCACGGGAGGTGTAGAGTATTGCCTCCCAAAGCTTTTCGACCGCCTCGTCGACGGGCAGCTCGGGGAACACCTTGCTTGCCCACTTCTTTCCGGGAACTGCTGCGATGCACCACTGGTACTTGTTCTCCATCTCGTCACGGATGGGCTTTATGACGGACCAGCGCTTCTGTATCGCCTGACCCCACTTTTCCTGATCCATGCCGTCAAGCCCGTTGGGGTCGGACGATTCGAGATATATCATCGCAGGCAGGGTCTTTGCCCTGTAAAGAAGCCTCTCGCGCTCCCAATCCTTGACCTCACCGAGACCGTCGGCAGTGCGGTACTTGACGTTTAAAAGCTGGAGGGGCTGATGCGACCACTCCACACGGACGTCGCTTGCACCCGCCTTGTAGCATTCCTCGACCACGAGCTCGACAAAATCGGGCTGGTCAAGCTCGGCGTTTATGACGACCTCCTGCCCCTCACGGACGTTTACGCCGATCCTGACAATAAGCTCGGCAAAGGACCTTTTCTTATTTATATCCATGGTTTGCACCTCTCTGATATTTTTCGTGCGAATATTATAACACAGCCCGTCCCGAATTACCACTACAATAAAAATAAGTATGTAAACTTTTTGTATCGTCGCTTGAGAAGCCGGACAGATTGTATTATACTACAGCACATGAAAATTGCTTATTCGGGGTGATACCATGGCAGGAACGAGCTATGCGAAAATTATATCCGTGTTTCTGGCGATCGCCTGCATATTTGCGGCGATCTCCGGCGCAGCGGAGCTTGTGAGCGGACTGAGTACGCTCGGTGTCGAGAAGGAGGAGTACGATACGTTTGCCTCCGAGCTTAGCGAGCTTTTTGACGCCGAGGAAAAGATCAAGTCGCAGCGCAGCGAGTACGAAAGCCTGAAAGCGGACTACGACAAGCAGGCGGCGGAGTACGAGCTGAGTTTAAGCAAACACGCAGACGACGTGAAGGCTTACGAGAAAAGCGCCGCCGACTACAATCAGAAGCTGCTCCAATACAGCATCGGGCAGAACGCCCTTGCGACCGGACTGAGCGGGATAGACAGCGGAAAGCTGCAGCTTGAGTACGGCTTCGGCGCATACGAGCAGGGAAAGAGCGAGTTTGACAAAAGCCTGAGCGATTTTGAAAAGCAGAAGGCGGAGTTTGAGCAGAGCAAGACGCTTTACGACACCGGACTTTCGATCTACAACGACACCGAAAAGAGCTACAACGAGCTGGTCGGCAGGATAGACGAGCTTCAAAAGGGCGGCATGAGCCGTGAGGAAGCCCTCACTGCCGTGTCGGCGGAGCTTGGAACCGAGGTCACGGAGGAGAGCCTTGCGCAGACGGCTTCCGCACTTGAGACGGCAAAGACCTCGCTTTCGATGCTGGGGTCGGTCATTGAGATGGCGGAGGGCGTGATGCCCGCAGCCGAGGCTCAGTTGGCGGAGGGACAGGCGCAGCTCAATGCACTTTACGCTCAGCTCGTGCAGGCGAGGACCTCGCTTTCGGAGGCGGAGGCGACGCTTGCGGCGGGAAAGAGCCGGTTAAATGCCATAAACAGTGAGCTTTACGGCAGCCGTGAGGGGCTTATAGAAGCTGCGTCGCTCATAGCCGAGAACGAGGCAAAGCTCGAAGAGCGCAAGGCGGAGCTCTCAAGCAGCCACGAGGCGCTTGACGATTATGAGGATATGCAGGAGAAGCTGCGCCGCAGTCACGCCCGCTTCGTCGGCATGGGACTCGGCAGCGAGGAGGACGACGACGAGACGCTGCTTGCGGCGGCGCAGAAGAAGGCGGACACGATGTACGCCGAATACTCCGGCAAGCTTTGGGGACTTATAGCGGGCGTTGCGCTGCTGCTCATTGCGGCGGCGTGCTACATCGTCTTTGCGGCGATGCTCAAAAAGCGCATAGACCGCAGGTGCTTTATAGGAGCGGCGGCGATCTGTGTCTTGGCACTTAGCTCGGCGATAGCGGGTCTTGCGACGGGGGCCGTCGGCAACTCGGCCGTCATATCCGCATTTGCTGTCGCAGTCTTTGCGGCGCTGGAGCTTCCCGCAATGAAAAAAGACCTCGAAGCAAGGGCTTAAAGGCAAAAAATGCTTGACATTCGGGCAAAAAACGGTATAATTATAAAGCCTGTCCTCAGACGGGCAATCCTTGCTCCCGTATTGAGCGGGGGCCAACAGACCAGAAGGAGGTGCAAACCATGGCAAAAGCAATTGATAAGTACGAGGTAATGTACATCATCAACCCGAACTTCAGCGAGGAGCAGATCGCTGCTATCGTCGAGAAGTTCAAAGCTCTCATCGAGGCCAATGGTACCCTGGACGAACTGGAGGAGATCGGCAAGCGCAAGCTCGCATACGAGATCAACTACATTTCCGAAGGCTACTATGTTCTGATGAAGTTCACCGGCGAACCCGGTCTGCCGGCAGAGCTTGACCGTATCCTCGGTATTACCGACGGCATCCTGCGTCGCCTGATCACCCTGCGTGCAGAGTAAGGAGACGTAAAATGCTTAATCACATCACCATTATGGGACGTCTGACCCGTGATCCGGAGCTCAGATACACCCAGTCCCAGACGCCCGTGGCATCTTTCACCCTCGCCGTTGACCGTGATTTCGGCGGCAGAGACGGCGGAGAGAAGCAGACCGATTTTATCGACTGCGTCGCATGGCGTCAGACGGCCGAATTCGTCAGCAAGTATTTCCAGAAGGGCAGCATGGCGGTAGTTTCCGGCAGACTGCAGATCCGTGACTGGACCGACCGTGAGGGCGGCAAGCGCCGCAGCGCAGAGGTCGTTGTTGACAATATCTATTTCGGCGAAAGCAAGCGCCGTGAAGGCGGCGAGAGAAGCAATGATTTCCGTCCCGCACAGAACAGCTTTGAGAGCGTCAGCCCCTCGATGGGTGCATCCGCATTCTCCGAGCTCAGTGACGACGACGGCGAGCTTCCGTTCTAAATTCTAACAGGAGGATACAGCTATGGCTTTTGATAAGAACAATCCCAAGAATCGCAAGCGCAGAAAAGTTTGCCAGTTTTGCGTTGACAAGGCCACCGGCATCGACTATAAGGATACCGCAAAGCTGCGCCGTTATATGTCCGAGCGCAGCAAGATCCTGCCCCGCCGTACCACCGGCACCTGCGCAATGCATCAGCGTCAGCTCACCGAGGCAATAAAGAGAGCCCGTGTTATCGCTCTTCTGCCCTACGTTACCGACTGAGCAGCAAATTTAAAACCAAAAGCACCGTGCAATGCACGGTGCTTTTTGCATGGGTGTTCACATTCGGGACGGCGGGGAGGAAGCTTCACTTGAAAAGGCAATCCGTCCTGTCACGGCTGATGGGATACGCAGGGGAATACCGTGCCTTTGCATATGTCAGAACCGGGCTTTTGCTGCGAAATACTGAAATATCAAGCTTGCGGAGGCTCAAAGAGAGCAAAAATTTTCTTGACTCTTTCGCACAAAGCGGTATAATTGGCTCGGAAAGTGTTAAAATTCTAACTATCATTAAAAGGAGGAATCATTATGGATCGCAAGGTTAGAGTCGTACAGTACGGAGCAGGTAAAATGAGCCGCTATCTCATGCGCTACGTCATAGAGCACGACGGCGAGCTGGTCGGCGCATTCTGCCGCAACAAGAGTCACATCGGCAAGGACGTCTCCGAAATCATCGGCAACGGCTTTCCGCACGTTGGAGTGACCGTCGAAAACTCGGCGGACGCCGACAGACGCATAGGCGAGCTGAAGCCCGACGTCTGCATCATCGCAACTCGAAGCACCGTCGCTGAGCTGGAGGACATTTTCACCATATGCGCAAAGCACGGCGTTAATGCCATAACCACCTGTGAGGAAGCGCTGTATCCGTGGAATTCCTCTCCGGCGCTCACCGAAAAGCTTGACAGACTCGCAAAGGAGGGCGGCTGCACGCTTACCGGTGTCGGCTACTGCGATCTGTACTGGGGCACGCTGGTCACGAATCTTGCCGGCTCCTCGCACAAGATCACAAAGATCGAGGGCAGCAGCTGGTACAACATCGAGGACTACGGCGTGGCCCTTGCCGAAGGTCACGGCGCAGGTCTTTCGATAGACGAGTTTAACAGGACCATCGGCTGCTACAACGAAACTCCCTCGGACGAGATGAAGGAGCTTGTCGAAAGCGGCAGATACGTTCCGTCGTATATGTGGAATCAGAACGGCTGGCTGTGCAGCAAAATGGGACTGCACATCACGTCGCAGACGCAAAAGTGCATCCCTTGCGTCGATAAGGAGGACCTCAGGTCCGAGACCCTCGGCATGGTCGTAAAGGCGGGGGACGCAACGGGCATGAGAGCCGTCGTCACGACCGAGACGGAGGAGGGCATAACGCTCGTCACCGAGTGCGTCGGTAAGATATACAATCCGCAGGAGACCGACAAGAACGTGTGGACGCTGCACGGCGAACCCGAAACGACCTGCATCGTCAACGAGCCGGCGACGGTCGAGCTGACCTGCGCAACGCTTGTAAACCGCATTCCGCAGCTTATCGACGCCCCCGCAGGATATGTGACCACAGACCGTTTCCCGTACAACGAGTATATGGTCCATCCCATGAATTGCTACGTTAAGAGCAAGTAAGAGCTTACGGGACATAGCAAAATAACGCAAACCGTCCGCAGAGTTTTCTCTGCGGACGGTTTGCGTTAATGATGTTAAGAACTTTATCAGTCCATTACTTCGGAGGTGATTGTGATGGTGTACACGACATCGGTGCGGCCTTCATAGGTGTCCTTGAAGGTCATGACATAGCCCTTCGAGGGAGTCATGCTGCCGATGGTGGACGCAGTGTTTGCAAAAAGATCCTTTGCGGAATTTTCACCGCCGACGTTTTCGTAATAGGTGTTCACATAGTCCTGCCATGCCTTGAGATGCTCGGCATCCCAGCCGTTCGTGAAGCCTGCCTTTGCAATGGCAACGCCCTCATCGAGGATCCTGCGCATATCGGGGGAGGGGAACTTGTCCTTAAAATCGCTGCGGTGCGCAACGATCATGGGAACGAGAGTCTCAAGAACATTTTCGCTTGCAGTGAGGTAAAGTGCGGTGTCGGCGACGGTGTTGCCCTTATTGTCGGAGATGCTCACGTTGAGCTTATAGACGTTGGGGTCGTCATTGATGGATGCATAGAGCAGCTTGACGAACTCTGCACGGGTGATGTTGCGGACGGGCTTCACGGTGCCGTCAAGGTAGCCCTGAAGGTTGCCGTACTTTGCGAGGAAGCAGAACTCGGCGTAGTAGACCTCGGCGATCTGCTCATAATCGGACCAAAGGGACGCAAGATAGGTCTTGCAGGCTGCCTTATCCGAGAACTCGGCATAGTTTGCATCGGTCATTGCGCAGCGTGCGATCATGGCGATGGCTGCCTGACGGGAGATGTTGTTGCCGGGGCGGAAAGTGTTTGCGGCATCACCGTAGCCAAGGATAACGCCGTTATCCGCACATTCCATTATGGCGTCGTAGAAAATGTGGGACTTGGGTACGTCGCTGAAGTCCTTGACGCTGCCGGTTCTTTCAAAACCGTGAACTCTGTCGAGGATCGCCGCGACTGCGCCTCTGGTGATCTGATCGTTGGGACGGAAGGTGCCGTCCTGATAGCCGCCGATAACGTATCCGTTACCGCCTGCTGCGGGCTGGTTGGACCAGTAGAGGATCCATTTTGTTGCCCAGTGAGGGTAGCCGCCGTGGTCGGCAGCCCAGTTTTCGATGTCGGTAAACTTAACGGGCTGGTTGTCGGCAAGAACGCTGAGCGGTGCGATAGAAACTATCATGCACAGTACCAGCGCCATGCACAAAAATGCTTTCAGTTTCTTCATTTTGAGACCTCCTCAAATATTAAATACATTTTATTATACTTTTTATTTGAAAAATTCCGTGTACGTCTGAGTGATTTCGTCCTTCATTGCCGCTTTTTCGGAAGCGTAGCTGTATCTTACCTTGTTGACGAGTGAGAAGTCGCCGTTTGTCTCCAGAAGCAGCTCTCCGAGTTCACTGCAAATCGATTCGATCTTTGCGTCACATTCTTTTTCGAGACTGTATGCGGAGTTGATGTACCGGGTTGCGATCGCCTCCTTATTCTCCTGTGTGCGCTCCTCCTCCGGCAAAGCAAAGTACTCGGATTTCGCATCGGCTTCCATGGAGTGAAGCTTGGTCACATAGAAGTCCCGCAGAGCGTACACGTTGAGTATAAGCTCTCTTATACGTCCCTGCTTTTCGAGAATGTCGGGATCGTCCGTCTCTTCGGGGTCATAGCTGATGACTTCGCTCTGCGACGGTTCAGGGTCGGGCGATACGGGAGCATCGGAGGGAATAGGCTCCTTTGAAACTATCACCGGTCTGCCGCCTTCAAGCTCGATTTTCTGACCGTTGTCCTGAAGCCGAGCAAAGCACAGCAGCGCAGCCAAAAACAAAAGAAGAACGGTGACGGTTATAATTGTTTGTTTCTTGCTCATAGTTAAACCTTATCAGTACAGTAATATTTAAACATTTTATGACTTTATTGTCAAGTAAGCGGTAATGTCGATTTCTGCGATTTTCGGAGCTTTTTTTGCGGCAGCAGCCATGTTCGGCGCACGGGAGCTCATATTATGGCAGTCGGAGCCGACAAAGTCGATCTCCCCCGCCGCCAGACTTTTGACCGCTCTGCGTGAGCTGAGGCGTCCGGTAAAGTGCTCGGCATTGCTCTGCACGAGGACTCCCGCAGAGCGCAGCACCGACATATGTCCGGCAAAGCCGGAGAATTTTCGGTAGCGTTCATAGTGAGCCAGCACGGGGGTGAAGCCCGTGAACTTTTCAATCGAGCAAACGTCGTCTACGACGGTATTTGTCCACGGCTCAAAGGGCATCTCCAAAAGCAGAAGCTTCGTTCCCTCTGTGTTGAGTCTGTCAAGGCAGTCGCAGCGGCTGATGCCGTGAAAGTACGCCACCTCGGCACCCAAAAGTATCTTCGGAAATTCATCGTCGGCTTCTATGCGTTCAAACGCCTCACTGCGACGCCGCAAAAAGGCTTCGGGCGCCTCCCTCGCAGGGTAAAAGTGAGGTGTTGCGACCATTACGGTCACGCCTTGCCGTGCGCTTTCCCTGAGCATGGCATAGGATTCCTCAAGGCTTCTGCTGCCGTCGTCCATATTCGGCAGGAAGTGGGAGTGAAAGTCAATCATTTTTTGCCGCCTGCGGAGTAGTAATCCTTGTAGTATTTGCCGTACTTCTTGCCGTAGCCCTTTTTGCTCTCGGCTGCGTCCCTGAATGCAAAGCCGAGAAGCCGCACGGAGCAGAGCCTGAGCTGACGGAGAGCGTCGGCAAGCTCGCTCTTATCCACGACGCCGTTGCGGACGACCATAACTATTCCGTCAAGGAACTTGGAAATGGCGAGCGCATCGGTGACATCGGAGATCGGGGGCAGGTCAACGACTATGTACTCGTAGCTGCTCTTAAAAGCGTCAAGAAGCTGCCCCATTCTTTCGGAGCTGAGAAGCTCGGATGGGTTGGGAGGACAATCGCCGGAGGGCAGAATGTCGAGATCCGGAGCGGATTTGCAGCTTATAATACCGCCGGCAGCGCTTTTGGAGACAAGCAGATTTGACAGACCGGGAGACTGCTTTACAGACAGCTTGGTAAACACAGAGGGCAGACGCAGGTCGCCGTCGATGAGCAGGGTTTTTTTGCCGGCCTGACTGAGAACATAGGCAAGATTACAGGCAGTGGTGCTTTTTCCCTCGCCTCGAACGGAGCTGGAAATGCCGACCACACGGCAGCTCTCGTCGCCGGGGAAGGAAAACATTATGTTGGTGCGCAGAAGCTTGTAGGCTTCAAGTGCGGCAAAGCTGAGCTCGTCCGTGAAGATCAGTCCCTTGTCGCTTGAAACGGCGGAAGCCGATGATTTGGATCTGTTTTTCATCTTGCCTCACCTCCGTCCTGCTTCGTGTAAGCAGCGTAATAGCGGCTCTTTTTGTAGTACCCGTGCTTTTTGTAATATCCGTACTCCTTGCCCGGAGCGGTGTCGGGAATAACGGTGAGCAGCGGGATGTCGGGATAGGTCTCGGTGAGGTAATCCTCGCTTCTGACGGAGTTGTTGAAGAAATCGAGGCACACGATGACGACGGAGCTTAAAAGAAGCCCCACGACAAAGCCAAACACGGTGTTTTTGGTGTAGCTGGGAGAAGACATCTTTGTGGGAGTCTGAGCGTAGTCAACGATACGAACGGAGCTGCCCTCCACGGTGTCTGCGATCTTTGCAGGGAGGATGAGGGCGATCGCATTGGCGATTTTCGCCGAATCCTCCGGCTTGGACGAAGTGACCGTGATCTTGAAAATCTCGGTTTCGTTGACGGCCTCGGCGCTTATCATTTTTTCGAGCTGCTCGGCGGTGTAGCCGAGATCCGTGCGTGAAACGAGCTCATCGAGCGTGGAACGGCTGTTAAGGATGACAACATAGGTATCCACGAGGCTCTGAGCGGCGGATATCTCCGAGCTTGAAATACTGAAGCTGGCGGAACCTAAGGACAGAGAACTGTTGTTGACATACACCTTAACGTCCGCCTCATACTGCGGCGTGACGAAAAAGAATGTCACGAGAAAAACGACCGCAGCACAAACGATCGCCGCAACGGCAATAAGCCAGGACTTGCGGAATAAAAGCCTGAGAAGCTGTGACAAATCAATATAGCCTTCGTTGTTTTTGTTATCCATCGAATTTGTGTATCCCGTCTTTCAATATAATAATAATCTAAATTGCCGAGAAAGTATATCATACAATTACTTTCCCGTCAATATTTGGATGACAAGTGGCGGAAAAAAGAGGCATTTTCTGCTCAGCGGTGCTTTTTGACGGAGGGGGCAGGCTCAACGCCGTTTATCTCGTCAAGCTGCTTCTGAAGCTCAAGGTTCTGCTTTTGCAGCTCATCAAGCTTCTTGTTTACGGGCGCAAGCTGCTTTTTAAGCTCACCCGATACCGCGGATTTGTAGAAGCGATACTTCCCCGTGAGGTTTACGACGGACACCGCAGCTGCTGCGGCACCGGAGACGATGAGCGCCTTTTTAAAGTCCACCTTGCGGATAAGCTGCAATGCCTTGCGGAGGCTGAGCTTGCCGCTGCGCATAAGCTCGGCGGTCAGAAGCTCCTCAAGAGCGCCGGAGGGCATCGGCTGTATCGAAAGCTGAAGCTCGCTCGTTTTTGTTTCTGCTTTTTTTCTCATTTTAAACTCTCCCCATATACATTATTATAATTAGCATTATAATTAGCGCCATTATAAGCCAAAAGCGTCCGTTTGACAAGTTTGGACAGTGTATTTTCTGCGCATAATTGTGTACAATTTTGTACATTTGATATAATTTGTACATATGCCGACCTCTAAACGGCAAAAACTTGCTGCAAAAAAACGCATTTTGTACATTGCTAAACCGAAAAATCCATGCTATAATGATTTATCTTTATTCTATGGACATTTGTGTTTGTCGATACATTACTGATTTAAAGCGATGCCGAGAAAGGGTGAAAAAGATGGAATTCGGAAAGATGCCGTACAGCCGCCCCGATATGGAGGCGTGCAAAAAGAGCATATGCGAGCTTACCGCAAGACTTGAAGCCGCCGAAAGCTATGACGAGGCGAAGAAGATCTTTCTTGAGTATGACGAGCTGCAGCGCCATCTTGACACGCTTGTGAATCTTGCGTACATCCGCCACTCCATCGACACGAGGGACGCTTTTTACGACGAGGAGAAGAAGTTCTTCAACAATGCGCTGCCGGAGGTCGAGGAGTACAATCAGAAGTGGACCGAGGCTCTGCTCAAAAGCCCCTTCCGCAAGGAGTTTTCCGAGGACTTCGGAGAGGTCCTGTTTATAAACGCCGAGATCGCACTCAAGAGCTTTTCGCCGGAGATCATTCCGGAGCTTCAGGCGGAGAGCGATCTTACGCAGGAGTACGAAAAGCTGCTCGCCTCCGCTCAGATACCCTTCAACGGCGGAGTGTATACCATAAGTCAGATACAGCCCTTTAAAAACGACGCTGACGATGCGCTGCGTCTTGCCGCATGGAAGGCGGAGGGTCAGTGGTATAAGGACAATCAGGAGCGGCTTGACGGGATATACGACGAGCTTGTCCGCCTGCGTGATACGATGGGCAAGAAGCTCGGCTATGAAAATTACGTTGAGCTCGGCTACTACCGCATGAACCGCAACTGCTACACGAAGGAAGACGTGGAGAAGTTCCGCTCTGCCGTCGTGAAATACATAGTCCCCGTGGCGGACAAAATTTACAGAGATCAGGCAAAGCGCCTCGACAAGAGCTATCCCATGAGCTTTGCCGACAATGCGCTGACCTTCAGATCCGGCAACGCAAAGCCGCAGGGCGACGCCGATGCGATACTGGCGCAGGGCAAAAGGTTCTACGACGAGCTTTCGCCGGAGACCTCCGAGTTCTTCAACATGATGCTCAATGACAAGCTCATGGACGTGCTTTCCACCGAAGGCAAGGAGGGTGGCGGTTACTGCACCAGCATCCCGGACTACGAAGCGCCGTTTATCTTTGCAAACTTCAACGGCACCCGTGACGACGTCGAGACCGTGACGCATGAGGCGGGACACGCCTTTGCCGCATGGCTCAACCGCAAGAGAGTACCGCTTTCCAATGTGTGGCCGTCGCTTGAGGCGTGCGAGGTGCATTCCATGTCCATGGAATTTTTCGCATGGCCGTGGTCGGAGGGCTTCTTCGGCGACGACACCCGCAAGTTTAAATACAGCCACCTTTCGGGTGCGATAACCTTTATACCCTACGGAACGATGGTCGATCACTTCCAGCACATCGTGTACGAAAAGCCGGAGCTTACTCCCGCCGAGCGTCATGCGGTGTGGAAGGAGCTTTTGGGCGTGTATATGCCGTGGATGAAGCTTGACGGCGAGATCCCGTTCTACAGTGAGGGCGAGGGCTGGCAGAGACAGCACCACATATATTCCAGCCCCTTCTACTATATTGATTACTGCCTTGCGCAGACCGTTGCGCTTGAGTTTTGGGCTATGATAATGAAGGATCTGCCCGATGCGTGGAAGCACTATATGAAGTACTCCTCCTTCGGCGGCAGCAAGCTCTTTACCGAGCTGCTTTCCGAGGCGGGACTTCAGAGCCCGTTTGACGAGAAATGCCTTGAGGGCGTGTGCCTTGCGGCAGACAAATGGCTCCGCAATGCCGACCTTGACGGTATAGAGTAATGGCGGGAAAAAAGAATAAGCGCCCCGGAAGGCGAGAGCATTTAAACGACTTTCGTGCCGAGCTGAACGGGGAGTACATATACGAGGGCGCATATTACGTTCCCGTGTCCGGCAGCCTTGCGGATTTTTGCAAAAAGACCCGCATACTCACGGCGATCGCCGTGCTTTTGGGCTTTTGCCCCGGCTTCATTATCGGTGTGCCGGACGCAAACGGACTGCACCTTATGCTGCCGTGGATAGCGCAGCTCATCACGGCGGTGACGCTTATCTCGTCGGCGATGAAGCTCAAAGCCGAGGATAAGGGACTGCGTGGCTACCGCTACCGCAAAAGCGTTGAGGTCTATCCCGTCCGCCTGCTCACGCTGGCGATATTTGCGGCGGTTGAGCTTGTGTGTGCGGTCGTGCATATCTTCACCTCCGGGGGAGGACTCCTTGCACCGCTGCTGCTTGCACTCGTTTCCGCACTCTGCGCCGCCTGCGCACTGTATCTCAGAAAGCGCATCATGTCGCTCGGCTGGAAAAAGTCTGAGTGACGCACTAATTCGTTTGCCCGGAGAGGTCTCCGTTTTATAAAAGCATTTCAATAAGGAGGATATCTTATGAAGAAAGCAACACGCATTCTTGCTCTGGTCCTCGCCATGCTTATGTGCCTCTGCCTGTTTGCAGGCTGCAAGGACAAGGGCAGCGAAGGAAACAGCAAGAACAACACCACCCCCCTCGTTGTAGGCTACAACCAGTTCAACGAGAAGTTCTCCCCGTTCTTCTCCGAGACCGCTTATGACCAGGACGTCTATACTATGACTCAGATCGGCCTTCTGGCTTCTGATCGTACCGGCGCCATCATCATGAACGGTATCGAGGGCGAGACCCATTCTTACAACGGCAAGGATTACACCTACAAGGGCCTTGGCGATTGTGAGATCACCAGGAACGATGACGGCACCGTTTACTACGACATCAAGATCCGTGACGATGTCAAGTTCTCCGACGGTGAGAAGCTCACCATCGACGACGTCATCTTCAGCATGTACGTTCTCTGCGACCCCACCTATGACGGTGCAAGCACTCTGTACGCACAGCCCATCCAGGGCATCGACGAGTACCGTGCGGGCATGACCACCCTCTCCAAGGCACTTGCAGAGGCAGGCCGTGACAACACCAACTTCGACAACTGGACCGAAGATCAGCAGACCAAGTTCTGGGATGCATTCGACAACGCACTCGTTCCCTTTGCACAGGGCATAGTTGACTACTGTGTAGAAGCAGGCGCCTGCGCAGAAGGCGACGTAGCAAGCGCATCCGCAGCATGGGGCTTCAGCGGCGATTCCAAGACCGTTGAGGAGTTCGCAATGGAGATCGGCAACCAGTACGCATGGAACTTCACCGCAATGGAAGCAGAAGTCGGCAACTCCGACGCTCTCGCTGACATGATGGACGAGGAAGTTTACGCATACCCCACCGTCGGCGTTAAGACCGGCGACTCCGCTGCAAACATCTCCGGCATCCAGAAGACCGGCGACTACAGCATGCGCGTTGTTATGGATAAGTTCGACGCAGTCGCAATTTACCAGCTCGCAGTTGCCGTCGCTCCCATGCACTACTACGGCGACGCTTCCAAGTACGACTACGACAACAACCAGTTCGGCTTCGATAAGGGCGACCTCTCCAGCGTTCGTGCAAAGACCACTACCCCCATGGGCGCAGGCCCCTACAAGTTCATTGAGTTCAAGGACGGCGTTGTAAAGTTCGAGCGCAACGACAGCTACTTCCTCGGCGCCCCCAAGATCAAGAATGTCAACTTCCAGCAGTGCACCACCGAGGGCGATAAGCTCAACGGCGTTGTTACCGGCACCATCGACCTGACCGATCCTACCATTAACGACGATACCGTCAAGGCGATCAAGAAGGAAAACAGCAACAAGAAGCTCACCGGCGACAAGATCACCACTGACCTTGTTGACAACCTCGGCTACGGCTACATCGGCATCTGCGCCAACAACGTGAAGGTCGGCAATGATCCTTCCTCCGAAGCTTCCAAGGACCTGCGTAAGGCAATCGCAACCATCTACTCCGTATACCGTGACGTTTCCATCGACTCCTACTACGGCGAGATGGCATCCGTCATCAACTACCCCATTTCCAACACCTCCTGGGCAGCTCCTCAGGCAACTGACGCAGGCTACCAGATCGCATTCTCCGTTGACGTAAACGGCGATCCCATCTACACCAGCAAGATGAGCGCCGACGAGCGTTACGAGGCTGCAAAGCAGGCTGCTCTCGGATACCTCGAAGCAGCTGGCTACACCGTCGAGAACGGCAAGGTCACCGCAGCTCCCGCAGGTGCTTCTCTTGAGTACGAGGTAATGATCCCCGCAAACGGCGAAGGCGATCACCCCGCATTCATGATCCTCACCGAGGCAAGCAAGGCTCTCGCCGACATCGGCATGAAACTCATCGTAACCGACATGACCGACTCCTCCGCACTTTGGGATTCCCTCGATGCGGGCGAGGTCGATATGTGGGCAGCAGCTTGGGGCGCAACCGTTGACCCCGATATGTACCAGATATATCATTCCTCCAACCAGACCGGCTCCAACCACTACAGGATCGCTGACACAGAGCTTGACAGCCTCATCCTTGAGGCTCGCACGAGCGACGATCAGAGCTTCCGTAAGGGTATGTACAAGGAATGCCTCGACATCATCCTTGACTGGGCCGTTGAGGTTCCTGTATATCAGCGCAAGAACTGCATCATCTGGAGCACCGAGCGTGTCAACAGCGACACCGTAACTCCCGACATCACCCCGTTCTACGGCTGGATGAGCGAGATCCAGAACATGGAACTCAAGTGATCGGAACTTAAACTGATTATACTTAGTAACTAAGCAAAAAGTTGCCCTGAGACCTCAAATGGGGCCTCAGGGCAACAGTGCTGCAAATCGGAGAGGCGTCCGGGAGACACCCGGTCAATACAGACGCCTGTCTGATATGCAGCACAGTATGTCGTAAAACAGATCGGAGGAAAGACCCGTGTGGAAATACATCCTTAAGAGGGTGCTTATCTCAGTACTCATCCTCTTACTTGTGGCGCTTATTATCTACGCGCTCATGCGAAGCCTTCCCACGTCCTATGTGGAATCGGTGGCTCGTCAGAAATCACAGCAGCCCGGCGCAAAGAGCTATGAAGAATGGCTCAACCAACTAAATGAAATGTACAATATGAACGGTAACATCTTTGCAGGCTTCTGGACATGGCTCACAAACGTGTTCCAGGGCAACTTCGGCGACAGCTGGCACTACACCGTTCCCGTACTTGAGAAGTTCAACGATACCATTTGGGTCAGCTTCATTATGGGTGCGATAGCCTTCTTCTTTGAAGTTATCATTGCAATTCCCCTCGGCGTTATTGCCGCAACGAAGCAGTACAGCAAGACGGACTATGTCGTTTCAATCATTGCGCTTGCCGGTATTTCGCTGCCCACCTTCTTCTTTGCATCCCTCTTAAAGCTCGTGTTCTCCGTAAAGCTCGGCTGGTTTGACCTGTTCGGACTTACGGGACGTCAGCACGATATGCTCAGCACGGGCGGACAGATACTTGACTATGCAAACCACCTCGTGATGCCTGTCGTCACGCTGGTCGTCGTCAGCATGGGCTCTCTTATGAGATACACGAGAACCAATATGCTCGAAGTTCTCAACGCCGACTACATAAGGACCGCAAGAGCAAAGGGTCTTTCCGAGAGAAAGGTCATATATCATCACGCCTTCAGAAACACCCTCATCCCCATCGTCACCATCCTCGGCGGCTCCCTGCCCGGACTCTTCTCCGGCGCACTCATTACCGAGACGCTGTTCTCCATCCCCGGCATAGGCTTTGCATCCTACTATGCGATGGTTGCAGGTGACATTCCCTTCAGTATGTTCTACCTCGTATTCCTTGCATTGCTGACACTTGTGGGTAACCTGATCGCCGACGTTCTGTACGCCGTGGTCGATCCCCGTGTCCGTATCGCATAAGAAAGGAGGAGCTTAGATGAAAAAGAATAAGAATCAGAACGAAGAGCCTCAGGTGAACAATGCGTCCGCCGAGAGCGAAAGCTTCTCCCTTAACGACGACCGCCGTGTAAAGGTGCTGTCGCCGTCCATGCTCGTATTCAAGCGCTTTATCAGAAACAGCCTCGCCGTTACCGGCCTGAGCTTCCTGCTTTTGATGTTCCTGTTCTCCTTCGTCGGCGGACTTATCTCCCCCTACAGCGAGGATCAGCAGTTCTATCACACCGTCGGACAGGTCAAGGACGTTGCCGGTATCGCCGAAAACAACGACTACACATATGCAGCCAACGGCGACGAGTTTGTCGGCGCCGTGCAGTCCTATGCCCGCCTTGCCATAAGCGAGGGCAGCGACACATTCCAGTACAGGGATACCACCTATACCCTGACTAAGGAGGGCAAGGACTTCTACAGCATTTCGCTTAACGGAAAAAATATCGGCATTGCATATATCGACCTCGTAAACCCCGTGGATGAAGGACAGACCTTCTCCTACGACTTTATCTATAACGCACTCAAGGCATACGCCGCCGAGACCGAAGTCGCCGAGGGTGAGGAACCCACAGCGGAGGAGACCGCAGCACCCGCACCCCTGAACTTCACGGCGGACGGCGCCGAGTACACCGTCGATGCCGACGGCTACGTCTACTCCGGCGAAGAGATGGTCGCATACATCGACCGCTATGTAACTCAGTCGATACTCCCCGACTTCGTTATCACCAAGGACTTCAGAGAAGCTCTTATCGGCGCTATCGACGGTAAGGTCGGCTCCGACGACTTCGGCGGTACGGTCACGCTCAATTACACCGACGAAAACGGCAAGGAGTTTAAGTACGAGCTTGAGTACGACGCTCTCCACGAAAAGTGGGACGTTCAGCAGGACACCAAGACCACAAAGTACTACCGCTACGGTGAACCCGACTCCGAGCATTGGCTCGGCACCGACCGTAACGGTATGGATATGCTCACCCGCCTCATGTACGGCGGCAGAGTATCCCTCGTTATCGGCTTCGTCGTAATGATAATATCCACCCTCATAGGTGTTATCCTCGGCGGTATCTCCGGCTACTTCGGCGGCTGGATCGACAACGTGATAATGCGTCTTGTCGACGTGTTCTACTGCATCCCCTCAATGCCCATCATCATAATTTTGGGTGCGATGATGGATGAGATGCGAGTCGATCCGGATATCCGAATGCTCTACCTGATGCTGCTGCTCGGCGTTTTGGGCTGGGCAGGTATCGCCCGTCTCGTCAGAGGCCAGATTCTCTCCCTCAGAGAGCAGGAGTTCATGACCGCTACCGAGGCTTGCGGCGTCAGAGTATCCCGCAGGATCTTTAAGCACCTCATCCCGAACGTCATCCCGCAGCTCATCGTCACCTGCACCATGGGTCTGGGCAGTACCATCATCACGGAGGCGACCCTGTCCTTCCTGGGACTCGGCGTCAAGTACCCGTATGCATCGTGGGGCAATATCATTAACGACGTTAACGATACCTACGTCCTCACGACCTACTGGTTCATATGGATCCCGGCGGGCATCTGTCTGCTGCTGACGGTCCTTGCGTTTAACCTCGTCGGCGACGGTCTGCGTGATGCCTTCGACCCGAAGATGAAGAGATAAGGAGGAGAGAATATGGCAAAGAAAAAAGGTCAGGGTTATCTCTCCGCCAAAGAGTCCCGCAAAATTTCGAGAGAAAACCGCAAAATAACCAAGGCGCTCGAAAAGAAATATAAGCGCAAAAACGTTCCCGAAGAGGAATTCCTCACCCATATGCACGATCCCGCAAACGTACTGGAGATCGAAAATCTGCACACCTACTTCTTCTCCGACGTCGGCACCGTCAAGGCGGTCGACGGCATAGACTTTGAAGTCCCCATCGGCAAGACCGTGGGTGTCGTGGGCGAATCCGGCTGCGGCAAGAGCGTTACCAGCCTTTCCATCATGCAGCTTCTCCAGCGTCCGCAGGGTCAGATAGTCGAGGGCGAGATCAGATTCAACCTCGGCGACAAGGCATACGATATCGCAAAGACTCCCTTAAAGCAGATGCAGAAGCTCAGAGGCAACTACATCTCCATGATATTCCAGGAGCCCATGACGAGCCTTAACCCCGTTTTCCGCATCGGCGACCAGATCAAAGAGGTCATCGAGCTGCACGACGGCGAGGGTAAGAGCGAGGCGGAGGTAAAGGCACGCACCATAGAGCTGCTTGAGATGGTCGGCATCGCAAACAGCGAGGGCGTTTACAGAATGTTCCCGCACGAGCTGTCCGGCGGTATGCGCCAGCGTGTTATGATAGCAATTGCACTTGCCTGCAACCCCAAGCTCATAATCGCAGACGAACCCACCACGGCGCTCGACGTTACCATTCAGGCGCAGATACTCGACCTGCTCCGTCACCTCAAGGATCAGATCAACTCCTCGATAATGATAATCACGCACGACCTCGGCGTTATCGCAGAGATGGCGGATTACGTCGTCGTCATGTATGCCGGCAGAGTTATCGAAAAGGGTACCGTCCAGGAGATATTCGCAAACCCGGCGCACCCCTACACGATAGGTCTTATGGCGTCGAAGCCCAGCGTCGGCAAGAAGGTCGATAAGCTGTACTCCATCCCCGGCAAGGTCCCCAACCCCATCAATATGCCCAACTACTGCTACTTTAAGGACCGCTGCGAGAAGTGCGTCGCCGCCTGTGACGGCGATTACCCGCATCAGGTCAAGATAAGCGACACGCACTATGTCTCGTGCTACCGCTACTACGACGGAAAGGTGGGTGACTGATCGTGGCAAAGGAGATAATCACCAACGATTTTACCCCCGTTGAATACGACGAGCAGTATATCCTCATGGTAAACAAGCTGAAAAAGTACTTCCCGATAAAGGGCGGCTTCTTCGGCAGCGTCACCGGCTATGTCAAGGCGGTCGACGGCGTCACCTTCAACCTCAAGAGAGGCACCACGATGGGGCTCGTCGGCGAGTCCGGCTGCGGCAAGACCACCACGGGCCGTACCATACTCAGACTTTCCGGCGAAAAGTCCGGCGGTCAGGTGCTGTTCAACGGTCAGGAGGTCTATGACCTCAGTGCATCCGAGATGCGCAGCCTGCGCACCAAGATGCAGATCATCTTCCAGGACCCGTTTTCCTCGCTTTCGCCCCGTCTGCCGGTCGGCGAAATAATCGGCGAGGCGGTCAGAGAGCATAAGCTCGTCCCCAAAAACGAGTTTGACGACTACATCGACCAGGTCATGGACAACTGCGGACTTCAGCCCTTCCACAAGGACAGATACCCGCACGAGTTCTCCGGTGGTCAGCGTCAGCGTATCTGCATCGCAAGAGCGCTTGCACTCAACCCCGAATTCGTCGTCTGCGACGAACCCGTTTCCGCACTCGACGTTTCCATCCAGGCGCAGATAATCAATCTGCTCAAGGACCTTCAGGATAAGTATAAGCTCACCTATCTGTTCATTTCGCACGACCTCTCCGTCGTTGAGCATATCTCCGACACAGTCGGCGTAATGTACCTCGGCAACCTTGTCGAGTACGGTGCAACCGAGGACATTTTCAGAAATCCGCTGCATCCGTATACGAAGGCGCTCTTCTCTGCGATCCCCATTCCCGACCCGACGGTCAAGATGAACAGGATCGTGCTTGAAGGCTCCATTCCTTCGCCCGCAAATCCGCCCGCAGGCTGCAAGTTCCATACCCGCTGCGCAAACTGCATGGAGCGCTGCAAGGTCGAAGCACCCGAACAGCGTGAGATCGAGCCGGGTCACTATGTGGTCTGCCACCTGTATGACAAATAATGGCTAAGAAAAAATACGACGATGACGACGGCAGAACCATATTCGACATGAGCGCCGTCGAAAAACCGAATCTTTTCAGCTTCAACCCGCCCTACATGGACGAGGAGCGTCCCCGCAAAAAGGGCGACGATGAGCCAAGTGCCGCAAGCGACAGACCGTGGGAAAGCTCGAACGACGAGATGCCCCATGAGATGCGCCGTGCCTATGTGTGGGGTGCGCTCAAGGCGTCGCTGCTCATAGCGTCCGCATTTGTTGCCGGCATAGGGGTCGTTGTCTACCTCATAACGCTCATTCCGTACTGAAAATGATCTCGTCAAAACGCAAAGAAGCACCGCTAACAGCGGTGCTTCTTTGCGTTTATGTATCAGCGGATATAGTCTTTAATAAATGCGTCGAGCTTTTTGGCGTAGGCGCCCATACATCGCCAGCTTGTCTCGATGTGACGAACGCCGGGTGAAAAGAGCTTGTCCTTCGGCTGCGGCAGCAGCTCGAATATGCGGGGCGCCATCGAAAACGGCACCGTGGGGTCGTCCTCGCCGTGGGCGATAAGCACCGGACAGCGGGCGCTTACTATATGCTTCCGCACCTCGGCGGTCTGCGGATCATAGCCCGCAATGCGGCGGTTTAGTCGGCGCATAAGCCCGTAAAGCGGACCGAGCTGCTTTTTGAGTATCTCGGATGCGTCGATAAAGCCGCTGTCGGCGACGATGAACGCCACGTTATCCGGCACACGGTCGCTCGCCATGAGAACGCTTGCCGCACCGAGAGAAAAGCCGTGCAGAACGACGCTCACGTCGCCGAGACGATTTTTCAGCTCAGAAAACCACTTTAAGCAGTCGGCGCTTTCAAAAAGCCCGTAGCCGAAGAATTTGCCGCCGCTTTCGCCGGAGGCGGTGTTGTCGGGACAAAAAACGTCAAAGCCCCGTGAGAAGTAGTAGTCGGCAAGCATTCCGGCGGTCTCGGCATGCTCGGAGTGGTAGCCGTGGACGATGAATGCAAGGCGTTTTGAAGGCTCCTCACCGCAGCGGTAGTAAAATCCGCAAAGCTCATCACCGCAATTAGAGCGCATAGTCCAGCGCTCGTGCGGTCGGGAACGCAGGCGCTCGGCGTTTGCGTCACGCCAAACGTAGTAGTCCGGCTCGTGATTTTTCGTGTCGAGCAGCAATGTTGAGAGCTTTGACCTTGTGCGGTAGAACACAAATCGGTATATGTCTGCGACGATGTAAACGGGCAGCAGAGCAGCGGCGGCGATGATGAGGGCTTTCATCTCAGCCCACCTTCATAACTGCGCCGACGCTTGCAAGCAGCGTAAATGCTACGATGAGGATCTGGAACGGCAGCGAGCCGAACACACCGCAAATGGGCGACTTGCCGACTCTGCGGCGGGAGCAGTTGTATGCGACGATTATGCCGATGCCCGTGACGACCTGAATAATGCTTGCAAAGCGGGTAAAGCCGACGAAGCTGTCAAGTCCGAGCATGGCAAGCACGAGGCAGGGCAGGGAGGCGATAAGCCAGCTCAGGCGGCGCCCCCAACCCGTCTGCTCGCTAACGATGTCACGCAGATTGAGGGTGTTTGCCCAGAAGGAGGTCGCAAGCGCCAGAAGAGTGAACACATAGCCCACGACTGCTACCCAGCCGCCGAAGCGCCGTGCGAGATCGACGAAGGCGCCCTCCTCGCTCACGTCGCCGCCGGTGCCGAGAAGCGTCGTCAGGGTGATGAGGAATATGAGCGAGGCGTTCACGGCAAGACCGAGAGCAATGGACGATCTGATGCGCTTTTTGTCGCCGCCGAGACCCTTTACGACCTGCGGCGTACTCATAACGGCGGAGAGAGAAAAGCTTATCATGCCGAACAGCGCCAGTGCGTTGTTAAAGCCTCTCCAGCCCGTGGGCAGGGCTTCCGTCCCACGCATGAGCGTTGCGACAAAAATGACGCCCATGACGATGACCATTGCGATGACGGCGTATTTTTCACAGATGCCGACAAGCTTCATGCCGACGAACACCACGCCTGCGCCCAAAACGTAGAATATCAGAATGCCGACGAAGTCGGGCAGACCGAACCACTGTGCGAAAACGGCGGCGGCTCCCGTGAGAAAGGCACTGACATTGACGATGACGGACACGCCGAGGAGAATAAACGCCGTCCACGTCAGAACGGTTTTGATCTTTCCGGCGAAAAGCTCCGAATCGAAGCACTTGACAAACTGCGCACCGTTGTTGTTGTAGCTGAGCTCCGCAATGATAAGGTGCAGCACGAGAGCGACGAGATATGCAAATATCAGTATGAACACGGTCTCCCTGAAGCTGTTGTGCGAGGCGAGATACGGAACGGAGAGTATGCCTGCGCCGACGCCGTGACCGACGATTATGCCCGTGGCTTCAAGAAAGCTGAGCTTGGATTCACCCTGCATCTGTGACAAAAAAATCACCCTTTCATTTTTTCTCATTCTACCATGACACGGCGCTTTTGACAACGATAATATAAAACAGGGCGCAGCGAAGGGCGGACTCAGATAAGGATAAGCCGCCCAAAAGCTGCACCCTGTTTTGGGGAGAGAGTATGGGAAAATTGAAATATCGGAAGCGGTTTCAGGCAAAATGCACGCACTTATTCAGGCTAACGATGAAAGCCACGGTGGATGCCACCATTGCACCGGCAAATACATTGGAAACGGTACCGGTCATGGTTGCCCAAAGGTAGGTAAAGGCAACTATGAGAACGATGGAAATCTTAGCGGTGCCGGAAAGCTTTTTCATGTTTTTTACCTCCTGATGTAAAGTTTTTGCGGATTCTGTTTGTATCTCCGGATTGACTTCAGTATAAAGGAGTGCTACTATAAAGTAAAGCTTGAGAATTCCAAAACACATTTAAGTAAAACTTAAAGGAGAGGGCAACATGGAAAGTGCGAGATGCAAGGCGTTTTTGGCTGCGGTGGCGAGCGGAAGTCTCTCGAAGGCGGCGGAAGAGCTTAACTACACCCCGTCGGGCGTGAGCCAGCTTGTCACGGCGCTTGAGGAGGAGTTCGGCTTTCCTCTTTTAAAAAGAAGCAAGAAGGGCGTTACGCTCACGCCGGAGGGAGAGTCGCTGCTGCCCGCCGTGAGCGCCTATATAAGGCAGGAGCGCCGCATATATCAGCTTGCCGCCGAGGTCAAGGGACTCGACATCGGCTCCATCACCATTGCGACGTATTCCTCCATTGCGACGCACTGGCTGCCGAAGGTCATAGCCAACTTTCGCCGTGACTACCCCAATATAAGAATAAAGCTGCTTGAGGGCGTGCGTCAGGAGGTCAAAACATGGCTTGCGGAGGGTCGTGCCGACATCGGCTTTTTGAGCGACGGTGACGACGTTGAGAGCGAGTACCGCTGGATACCGCTTGCGGAGGACCCGATGGTGGCGGTGCTGCCCTTGGATCACGAGTATGCGGATAAGGACAGCTACCCTCTTGAGCGGTGCAGGTACGAGCATTTCATCATGCCCGCCATGGGCTGGGACGACGACGTTATGGTCATGCTCGGCAAGTACGGCATTGAGCCGCACATCGAGTTTTCGACCATCGAAAGCTTCTCGGCGTATGCGATGATCGCCGAGGGCATGGGCATGAGCATAACGAATTCGCTTATTCTGGAGGGGATGAATTTTGACATTGTGAAGGTGCCGGTGGCGCCTGCACAGTCCATAACGCTCGGCATAGCGCTGCACTCCATTGAACACGCATCACCTGCGGTACGCAAGTTCGTGCAGTATGCGGTGCGTCAGCTCAAGGCATAAAAACAACAAAAATTATTCGATGAAAAATGACTTTTTATGCAGTTATACAAACTTGTCTCCACGGCGTTGACAGGCGTATAATCCTGTGTTAAAGTCACAAAGTAAGAAAAGCTCTTAGGCATTTTAAAAAGGCACGGAGAGCTTTTTTTAGTTTTTTGAAAAACAGAATAAAAGAGAAAAAGGAGCAAGAAAATGGAGAAAATGTTTAAGCTTTCTCAGCGCGGAACCACCGTCCGCACTGAGGTGGTCGCAGGCATTACCACCTTTATGGCAATGGCCTACATCCTCATGGTAAACCCCGGAATGTTCTCGGATCTCCCCGGCGTGTCCTACAATGCGATCTACGTCGCCACGGCTATCAGCGCAGTCATCGGTACTCTCCTCATCGGCCTCATGGCAAACCTGCCTCTGGCTCAGGCGTCCGGCATGGGTCTGAACGCATTCTTCGTGTACACCGTGTGCTTCGGCCTCGGCTTCACCTACTCGAATGCGCTCCTGTTTGTCCTGGCTGACGGTCTTATCTTCGTTCTCCTGACCGCCTCCGGTCTCCGTAAGCTCATTTTCGACGCCATCCCCGCAGCGGTCAAGGTTGCGATCCCCGCAGGCATCGGCCTGTTCATCGCATTCCTCGGCTTCCAGGATGCAGGTATCGTCGCAAAGGATGCCTCCACCGGTGTCACTCTTGCTTCCTTCAACCTTCTCGGCTCGGCTACCTGGGCAAGCATCATGCCCATGCTCGTGACCGTTGCCACCGTTATCTGCATTGCCGTCCTCAGCAAGAAAAACGTTAAGGGCGCAATACTTATCAGCATCCTCGGCGGCGCGATCGTTTACTTCGCACTCGGCTTCACCATCCCCGACTTCTACAAGGGCTTCCTCGAAGGCTCCAGCATGAACCCCCTCAAGGCGTTCAAGGACTTCGCAAACGGCGCTTTCGGCAAGGTCTTTACCGAGGGCTTTGACTTCAGTGCATACCTTTCCGTCGAAGGTCACACCAAGAGCGGTCTTATCATCACCTTCATCACCACCGCACTTGCATTCTGCATGGTTGATATGTTCGACACCATGGGCACCCTCTACGGCGCTTGCCGCGGCGGCGGTCTCCTCATAAAGAACGCCAAGGGCGAGGACGAGGTCCCCAACATGAACGAGGCAATGCTCGCAGACGCAATCGCTACCTGCGTCGGCGCCGCCTGCGGTACCTCCACCGTCACCACCTTCGTCGAGTCCTCCTCCGGCGTTGCAGCCGGCGGCCGCACCGGACTTGCTTCCGTCGTCACCGCAGGACTCTTCCTCGTGGCAATGTTCCTTTCTCCCATCGTTTCCCTCATTCCCTCCTGCGCATACGCAGCGGCGCTCATCTACGTCGGCATTCTCATGATCGGCTGCGTCAAGGACATCGAGTGGGCGGATCCCGCAATCGCACTTCCCGCATTCCTCACCATGACCATGATGCCCTTCACCTACAACATTTCCTACGGCATCGCCTTCGGTCTTATCTCCTACATTGCCATCAAGCTCTTCACCGGCAAGGTCAAGGAAATAAACGTCGGCACCTGGGTCATCGCACTTCTCTTCACCGCAATGTTCTTCCTCACCCACTAATAAATATTCACAAATTTATCCGCTTTTCGGATAAGGAATTGTTGAAAAAGCCGAAGGCTCTGCCTTCGGCTTTTTTAGCGTGTCAAAAAAGTCAAGGGGTTCTTCGAAAGACTGAAAAATTGACAGGGTATAATAGCCTTTGATATAATAGACCTAAGAAAAAACGCACGGAGGGAACACACATGAGCATGGACAAAAAGCTTTTGCGCCGCTTGTCGGAGGAGCATGACAGCTTTTACGCATACGACCTTGAGGGGATGCGGGATAACGCCGCCGCTCTCAGTGCCGCATTCGGACCGGAACTCGGACTTCTGTATTCCGTGAAGGCAAATCCGCACCCGCTGATACTCGGAATGCTGCATCAGTGCGGCTTCGGACTTGACGCTGCGAGCATGGGCGAGGTTGTGCGGGGACACAAAGCGGGCTTTGAGCCTGAGCGGATATTCTACTCCGCACCCGGCAAAAGCATGAGCGACATTGAAAAAGCGCTCGGCGGCAGCGTTATAATTGCCGACAGCTTGAGCGAGCTACACAGGATCTCGGAGATCGCCGCACGCAAGGGACGCCGTGCGGAGGTCGGAGTGCGCATAAATCCGAACTTCGGCTTTGCCCGCACGGGCTGTGCCGCCGCAAAATTCGGCATCGACGAGGATGCACTGTTTGAGAGCCTTGACGAGATCAGGGCGCTTGAGGGGCTGAAGATACGGGGCATACACGTTCACTCCAAAAGTCAGGAGCTTCGGACCGAGGTTATCGCCGAGTATCACCGCAATGTGGCGGAGCTTGCCCTGCGCTTTTCCGACGCTCTCGGCAAGGAGCTTGGTTTTATAAACTTCGGCTCCGGCATCGGCATCCCCTATGCGCCGACGGACACCCGCCCCGACATTGTGCGTCTCGGCGAGAATATGCGCAGTATCATAGCGCAAAGCCGCACAGAGCTGCCCGGCACGAGGTTTTACATGGAAACGGGGCGCTTTATATGCGGCAAGCACGGCGTTTACGTCACGAAGGTCATGGACAAAAAGGGAAGCTGCGGCAAGGTGTTCGTCATTTTGGCAAACACGCTGAACGGCTTTGTAAGACCGAGTCTTGCCCGCATGGTCGAGGGTGCGGCAAGAGACGAGGTACCCGCAGCCGTCGAGCCGCTGTACACCGGGCTTAACACCTTTACCGTGACGCCGCTCACCGACGAAACGGAGACGGAGAAGGTGACGCTCGTCGGAAATCTCTGCACCGCAGCGGACGTGATACTGTCAGACGCCGAGCTGCCGAGACTGAAGGTCGGCGATGCGGTGATGATAAACAACGCCGGAGCCTACGCTGCGGTACTCAGCCCCATGCAGTTTGCCACGCTCACACCGCCGGAGGAGCTTGTCGTCCTTGCCGACGGCAGCGTGAAGTAGGCAAATCGAATATTAAAAACAAGACCTTTGCAGCATTTGTCAAAATGCTGCAAATTTTTTCCGCTATCGGACAAAATTAAAATTATATATAGTACAAATATCTATTGATAAATAATCAGAATATGATAAAATAATTTGATATAATAGGAAAAACCGTGAACGGAGCGGCAATTGATGGGATTTTCAGGAAAGCTGAAAACTAAAATAAAAGAGGGCTACTTTAAGGAGATGCTGCACGAAATAAGGTGGATGCTGAAGTACTTTCGGCGCTACCGCTTTGCCGTGCTTATACATATCCTTTTGGGCGTGGCAGGCACCGCGATGTCGCTTTTGTCGAGCGTTGCTATGAAAAAGCTCATCGACGTCGTGACGGGCTTCGACACGGGCGGCATAGTCGCCGCCGCTGCGCTCATGCTCGGACTTATGCTCGGCAGCGTGCTTATGAACGCCGCTGCGTCACGCATTGCGGCGGTCATCAACATCCGTGTGCAAAACGGCATACAGGCGGAGGTCTATGACCGTATGCTCCGCTCCGACTGGGAGTCGCTGGAGAAGTTCCGCAGCGGCGACCTCATCAACCGCTTAAACGGCGACGTGAACACCGTCGCCTCCGGTGTGACGAGCCTCCTTCCCGGACTGGTTTCGGGCGGAGTGCAGTTTATAGGCTCGCTCATCATAATTTTGCTTTACGACAAGGTCATGGCGCTCATTGCGCTTATCGGCGTTCCCGTGACGGTGCTGTGTTCGAGGATGCTCGTCGTGCGCATGAGGGAGTACAGCCGAAAGATGAAGGACATCGGCAGTCAGGTCATGTCATTTCACGAGGACTCCTTCCGCAATCTTTCGACGATTAAGTCTTTCGGCGTGATGGACGGCTTCCGTGACAGGATGCTTGCTATGCAGGAGACCTATCGCAAGGCGCTTTTGGAATACAACGGCTTCTCCGTGCTGACGGGGATGCTGATGTCGATACTCGGACTGTGCATATCCGTCGGCTGCTTCGGCTGGGGCGTGTACAGACTGTGGACGGGCTTCATATCCTTCGGCACGATGACCATGTTTTTGCAGCTTACCAATATGCTGCGCTCGTCGTTTACGACGCTTATCGGGCTTGTGCCGTCGGCGATCTCGGTGACGACCTCCGCAGGAAGGATCATGGCGGTGACGGAGCTTTCCGAGGAGGAGGGCGCTCGGGAGCTTATGCCGACGCCCGACAGCTGCCGTGTTGAGCTGAGGAATGTTTCCTTTGCCTACTCCGGCGGCGCCACGGTGCTTAAAGACGTGTGCTTTGCGGCGTCTCAGGGCGACACCGTTGCGCTGGTCGGACCCTCCGGCGAGGGCAAAACGACGATGATACGTCTCATTTTGGGACTTATAAAGCCCGCAGAGGGCGAAGCCGTCATTATAACGGGCGGGGAGGAAGCAAGGCTTTCCGCCGCAACGAGGAGCGCCTTTGCCTATGTGCCGCAGGGTAACACGATACTTGCGGGCACGGTCGCCGACAATATGCGCATGGTGTGTCCCGATGCCGACGACGAAATGATAAAGGAAGCTCTGCGTCTTGCCTGCGCCTACGACTTCGTGTCGAAGCTGCCGGACGGCATATACGGCAGTACGGGCGAACACGGCGGCGGCTTCTCCGAGGGTCAGGCGCAGCGCATTGCGATAGCAAGAGCCTTGCTTTCGGATGCTCCCGTGCTGCTCTTGGACGAGGCGACCAGTGCTCTCGACGAGGAAACGGAGCGCAGGCTGCTTGCGAACATCAAAAACGACAAGAGGAACCGGACGCTTATCATCGTGACGCACAGAGCAGCAGCGGCGGAGGTGTGCGACAGGCGGTACAGCTTAAACGGTACACGGCTCACGGAGGTCAAGTGATGGAAAAACGCATACTTTCCGCCGAGGAGCTGATGCCGGAATACACGGAGCTGTTAAAGGCGGGGGCGGAGCTTCCGCTTTCGGTGAGCGGGGCGAGCATGCTGCCCTTCCTCTATCCCGGACGGGATGCCGTGTTTCTCAAAGCGCCGTCGGGGAAATTTGAACGGGGCGACATTCTGCTTTACCGCCGCACAAACGGCAGATACATACTCCACCGCTTGCAAAAAATCAGGGATGACGGACTGTACTTTGCCGGCGATGCGCAGGACGTGATCGAGGGTCCCGTTTTGTCCGAACAGGTCGTCGGGACCGTGACGGGGGTTCGGCGCTGCGGAAGATACGTAGACAGAAAAAGCCCCTCATGGCTGTTTTACAAATACGTCTGGCGCTTGAGCTTAGGGCGCCGAGGGCGGATGTTCACACTGTTTCGCCGCATTAAAAACACTTTCGGGAGAAAGAAATGATAGACATACACACGCACATCATTCCCGGCATAGACGACGGCTCGTCGGATATGATGACCTCGCTTTCGATGGCGGAGCTTGCCGCCGAGAACGGAACGGATGCGATCATCGCAACGCCGCACTGCAACCAGCGGGGACTGTACGAAAACTACGCATCCGAGGAGCTGTCGGAAAGATTTGAGGAGCTGAAAAGAGAGATAAGGCTTGCGGAGATCCCGATAGAGCTGTACCTCGGCTCCGAGGTGTACGGTACGCCGGAGGTCCCGGAGCTGTACTCGCAGGGCAGGCTCCCGACCCTGAACGGCAGCCGATACCTGCTCGTAGAATTTGACTTTTACGCCGGAGCCGTGTTCATGCAGAACGTTCTGTACAAGCTGATGGATGCGGGCGCCGTGCCGATACTTGCCCACCCGGAGCGCTACTATGCGCTTCAGCTCCAGCCGGACACGGCGATGGCGTGGCACGACGACGGCGTCGGCATACAGATAAACAAGGGCAGCCTTTTCGGGCGCTTCGGCGGAGGGGCGGCGTCGCTGTCCCGCACCCTGCTGAGATACGGCAGCGTGAGCCTCGTCGCAAGCGACGCTCACGGGGCAAACGTCCGCACACCGGACATGACGGACGCCTTCGGCTTTATAAGCGCCAACTACTCCGAGGAGCTTGCGGAGCTGCTGCTGTCGGAGAACCCGACGAGGATCCTCGAAAACAGACGGCTCCTGCGGGCGGACGTATCCCAGATGTACTGAAAAGAGGTACCGATATGAAGAAAAACAAACTTCCCATACTTATGTGCGTGCTTGTGGTCCTGTCGATCGCAGCGGTCGTGGGCTACCTTTACTACGCAAAGGCGGTGTCAAGCCCGCTTTCTCCGACCATCAGCTTTGACAGTGACACCGTCACGGTCAGTACCTCTTACACCGAGGAGGAACTCCTTGCCGGCGTCACGGCTCTCGACCCGGAGGACGGCGACGTGACCGACTCGCTCATAGTCGAGAGCATTTCCCGCTTCATCGGAGACGATACCGCAAGGGTCACATACGTTGCGTTCGACTCGAACAATCATATGGCAAGGGCGGAGCGCAGCGTCCGCTTTACGGACTACACCTCGCCGAAGCTGGAGCTTTCCGCTCCGCTCATGTTCAAGAAAAGCGGCGATATCGACATACTCAAGTACCTTTCCGCCGAGGACTGCTTTGACGGCGACATATCCGGCAGCATCAAATATGCGCTGCTCGGCAAGAGCCTGACGCTGTCCGAGGTCGGCGAACACAGGGTGCAGATCAGAGTGACGAACAGCATGGGCGACACGGTGCATCTCACACTCAAAGTCGAGGTCACGGAGCGGGATCCCAACACAGCCGGCATTGCGCTGACAAACTATCTCATTTACCTGCCGCAGGGTGCGGACTTTGACCCCGCAGCATACGTCGAGGGCTACACGGCGGGCGGCGAAAAGCGCACGGGCGCCGACGGGCTTACGATAAAGAACGGAGCGGACACCTCGACAGAGGG
>ULUE01042464.1_pt1 | contig 101885 bp, 93 predicted proteins | sample 1958211 | NCBI WGS metagenome assembly ULUE01 (sample SAMEA4835752, study PRJEB28245) | human gut metagenome | biome: gut microbiome; material: fecal sample | place: Denmark | collected 2008 | reverse complement strand
TTGTTTTCGGTTGCTTGCTTCCTTACCGTACATGAGCATTTCTTTTGTTCTTGTAACCGCATCACCGGTCGACCCCGTACAGCAGTATATCATGGGGCTCGGAACGGCGGTATCTCCGGAGCAGCGCGCGGAAATTGAGGAGTATTGGGGCGTTAATGAGCCTCCCGTGGAGAGATTTTTCTCGTGGCTCAACGAGCTTCTGCATGGTAACCTCGGTGAATCCGCAATGTTTCGCCGTCCGGTAGCGGATGTTATAGGAGAGCGATTTGTAAATTCACTTGCATTGATGTTGTTCGCATGGCTATTGGCGGGGCTGATAGGCTTTGCGCTTGGCTGCGTTATGGGAATGTACAGAAACAGGTGGCCGGACAAGATACTGAAAAAAGTGTGCTATATCCTCAGCTCCGTTCCGACCTTCTGGCTCGGACTGCTGTTTTTGCTGATCTTCGGCGTCTGGCTCAAGTGGTTTCCCATCGGCTTCTCGTCGCCCATCGGCGTGCTGAGCGCGGATGTGACCTTCTGGCAGAAGCTCTACCACATGGTGCTGCCGGCGTTCACACTGAGCCTGATGTCGTTTGCAAACATCGCGCTTCATACGCGGCAGAAGCTCGTGGATGTGCTCAACAGCGAATATGTGCTCTTTGCCAAGGCGAGAGGAGAGAGCCCGCGCACGATCCTGCACCGGCACGGCCTGCGCAACATTCTCTTCCCGGCGCTGACGCTGCAATTCGCCTCTTTCGCAGAGTTGTTCGGCGGCTCGGTCATGGCGGAGAACGTATTCAGCTACCCCGGACTTGGAAGTGCGGTATCCGCAGCGGGACTTCGCGGCGATGTGCCCCTGCTTCTCGGAATAACCCTCTTCTCCGCACTATTTGTCTGCGTGGGCAATATGATAGCAAACCTGCTTTACGGTGTAATTGACCCGCAGGTAAAGGAGGTTGGAGAATGAAAAAACGAAACCACAGAACCAAAGTTGTCATTCTGACCGTTGTCATCTTCCTCCTGCTTATAGCAGTCTACGCCTGCGGCATACTTATTCCCGACGACGCAATAACCGGCAGCTTCCTCAACGCAAAGCAGACGCCCAGCTTTAAGCACCCCTTCGGTACTGACGCTCTGGGACGCGACCTGTTCCTGCGCACGCTCAAGGGGCTGTCCGTGAGCATCACGGTCGGCCTTGCGGCGTCCGTCATCAGCGCTGTCGTTGCGGTGCTGGTCGGCATCGTGGCGGCGACCGGCTCCAAGCGCATCGACGCCGTCATCAACTGGGTCATCGACCTAGTCATGGGTGTGCCTCATACGATCCTCATCATCCTGATCTCGTTCTCCCTCGGCAGAGGGCTCAAGGGCCTGCTCATAGGCATCGCATCAACTCACTGGTGCTTTCTCGCGCGACTTATAAGAGGCGAGGTCTTGCAGCTTCGCTCCCAGCAGTATGTTGCCGTTTCCCGCAAACTCGGCAAATCAAGCGGCTGGATCCTCACGCACCATCTGCTTCCGCATCTCGTCCCGCAGTTTATTGTAGGACTTATATTGCTCTTCCCTCATGCAATTTTGCATGAAGCGTCCGTTTCGTTTTTGGGCTTCGGACTTCCTCCGGAGCAGGCGGCTATCGGCATCATTCTGTCCGAGAGTATGCGCTATCTTTCCACCGGTATGTGGTGGACAGCTGTGCTGCCCGGTCTGACGCTTGTGCTTATAGTGCTGCTCGTCGATAAGCTCGGAGATTATCTGCGCATGATCCTCGACCCGTACAGCGCACAGGAATAAGGAGTTTGCAATGATACAAAAAAACGAAACAATACTTGAAATACATAACCTGTCCGTGAGCTTTCGAATGTATGAAAGCGGCTTGGAGCAGAAGGAGCTTAAGGTCATATCGGATCTGCATCTGACGGTGCGCCCGGGCGAGATCGTCGCCATCGCAGGCTCGTCCGGCTCTGGCAAAAGCCTGCTCGCTTCGGCCATTCTGGGCATCCTGCCGGAGAATGCGACCGTGAACGGTCACCTACACTATAAGGGTGAGCAGCTCACCCCAGAGCGGCAAAGGGTGCTGCGCGGCACGGAGATCGCACTGGTGCCGCAGTCGGTCGCCTATCTCGATCCGCTCATGAAGATCGGGGCGCAGGCAGATGGGCACAAAAAACCAAAGCCCACACAGCAGAGAAAACGGCTCTTTGAGCGCCTTAACCTGCCCGAGCGCACGGAGCAGCTTTATCCGTTCCAGCTCTCCGGCGGTATGGCAAGACGAGTTCTGGTGTCAACGGCTCTTATTACGGACGCACAGCTCATAATCGCGGACGAGCCCACGCCGGGCATGAGTCTTGACCAGGCGCTTGAGGCTCTGAAGATGTTCCGCGAGATGGCGGACGAGGGGAAGGCGGTCATACTTATAACGCATGACATTGACCTTGCGTTCGAGTTTGCCGACCGTGTAGCCGTTTTTTACGCAGGCACTACCGTTGAAACCGCGCCCGCCGCGGATTTCAAAGCCGGTCCCGACGCGCTCAGACACCCGTATTCCAAGGCGCTTTGGAGAGCCCTCCCTCAAAACGGATTTCAGCCGATCGAGGGCTTCCAGCCATATGCCGGGCATTTGCCACAGGGCTGCCTGTTTGCGCCGCGCTGCCCGTATAAAACGGAGGAGTGCGAAAAAGAGGTCCCGCCGGTGCGCGAGATTAGAGGCGGAGAGGTGAGGTGTTATCATGGCTCTTGAAGCAAAAAACGTCTATTTTAAATATGAGCGTAAGCAGCCGTGGATACTTGAGGACAGAAGCGTCGAGATCGAAAAAGGCGAACGCCTTGCGATATTCGCCCCCAGCGGCTACGGCAAAACTACCCTTGCCATGATGCTTGCCGGTTACCTTGAGCCATCAAAGGGCGAAATTCTTCTTGACGGCAAGCCGCTGCCTAAAAACGGGGTATGCCCCGTGCAGCTTATCTATCAGCACCCGGAAAAGGCCATTAATCCCCGCTGGCGCCTGAAGAGGGTGCTTGAGGAAAGCGGTGAGCTGCGTGAGGATGTGCTTGCGGCATTCGGAATTGAGAATGCGTGGCTCACCCGTTTCCCGCGTGAGCTCTCCGGCGGCGAGCTGCAGCGCTTTTGCGTTGCGCGAGCCCTTATGAGCGGCGCGGACTATCTCATATGCGACGAGATCAGCACCATGCTCGATGTGATCACGCAGGCGCAGATCTGGCGTGTTGTTCTGGCGGAGGCCGAAAAGCGCAACATGGGCATCATTGCCGTAACTCACAATAAACATTTAGCTGAGCGAATTGCGACAAGAACCATCGACCTGTCCGCAGTATAATTCAATATAAGACCACAGCGCCGGAGACCCCCTCGTATAAGCGCCTGTATGATGAATATATGAAGTTCTATATACAAAATCAATGCACCTCTTCAATGGAGGATTGCCCCCCATAAATCGAGAACAGCAGCCTCTCTGAACCCCAATTGCCCCCTTTAATGGGGTTCTGTCAAAATTGCGGTTCTCCACCATAAGCCCACCGTAATTTTGATAGAATTACGGTGGACTTTTTTTGAAAATCTGCGGCAAGTCGGGGATGACTGCTGCCGATCGCTTCGACGCCGCAGTTACACCGAGGCGTATCGTGCCGTCGTACAAACAGCGATTGCGAAAAATGTCAGCCGATTTAAACGGAACGGCGGTGCAAAAACTGTTGACATAAAGTTAACTTCAGGTTGTACTATGTAGTCAAAATCACAAGGAGGCGTTTTTATGGATATTGAGCAGATGAAGAAGGACTTGGGCGGAGGCAACGTGTTTCCGATAGGTCAGGAAAACGTAGCATTTGCAAAATATTTTACGGGCGAGTGTTATCTTAATATGCTGACGACGGAGCCGGTGCCTGTCGGCTTGGTCACGTTTGCACCCCGCACGATCAACGCATTTCACCTTCACCACAAGGGTGGACAGATCCTTTTGGTCACCGGCGGCAGAGGCTGGTATCAGGAGGAGGGCAAGCCTGCACGCGAGCTGAAGGCGGGAGACGTTGTGAATATTCCGCCCGAAGTAAAGCACTGGCACGGTGCCGCAAAGGACAGTTGGTTTCAGCACCTTGCCATTGAAGTCCCGGCGGAGGGCGCCTCCAACGAATGGATGGAGTTTTTGCCGGAGGCAGAGTATGACAAACTGCCGTAACAACACAAAACAGCGGAAACGGAGGATCAACACAATGGCGAAGATAACACAGACTGCGGGCAGAAATGCCTTGGGAGAGTTTGCGCCGGACTTTGCGCACTTCAACGACGACGTTCTGTTCGGAGAGAACTGGAATAACGAGGACATTGATCTCAAAACGAGGAGCATTATCACAGTCGTGTCGCTCATGTCGCAGGGCATAACCGACAACTCTTTGAGGTACCACCTTCAGAATGCAAAGGATCACGGAGTAAGCAGCAAGGAGATTGCAGCGATCGTCACGCACACGGCGTTTTACGCCGGATGGCCCAAGGCGTGGGCGGTGTTTAACCTTGCAAAAGAGGTCTGAAATGAGGGCGAATGATAAAATTAAAAGCAGTCGGTGTTCACCGACTGCTTTTTGCGTCATACGGACTCTTTTATCCAGTTTTCAAGCTCGGAATCGGATGTTCTGCGGTTTATCATTTTACCGTTCAAGATCCGTGCATCGCAGCATTTTTTCAGATCGTCAACGGTGCCGCCCAAGCCGCTGCCGCCGGATGAGGCAAAGGGGACGACGGTCTTGCCCGAAAGGTCTACGCCGTCGAGGAAGCTGGCGATTATCCTCGGAGCGGTGTACCACCAAATGGGGAAGCCGACGAAAATGCGGTCGTAAGCGCCGAGGTTTTCGGGCAGAGCCTCGATTTCGGGACGGGATGCGGGGTCCTTCATCTCAAGGGTCGTGCGGCTTTTGGAGTCGGTCCAGTCGAGGTCTGCCCTCGTATAGGGAACTGCAGGGCGTATTTCAAACATATCCGCACCCGCAAGACGGGCGATCCTCTTAGCTGCCTCGGCGGTCGTGCCTCCGACCGAGAAATATGCGACAAGTGTTTTTGACATGATAGTTACCTCCGTTTCAGTTTAAATTACAATACCTCCTGATACAGCGCTTGACATATTATTATTGTGCTGCTATACTCAGATTAACACTTAAAGCTGACTTTAGGTCAAGCGTTTTTGGAAAAATTTCGGAGGTGTTTTGTGTACACGATAGGGCAGGTGTCCGAAATGTTCGATATTCCCGTGTCAACGCTGCGCTACTATGACCGTGAGGGACTGTTCCCCGGACTTGAACGCAGCTCCGGGATAAGGCGTTTCGGCGAGCGGGAGGTCGAGGCGCTGAGAGTTATAGAGTGCCTCAAAAAGACGGGACTTGATATTAAAAGCATACGGCGCTTCATGGAGTGGTGCAGCGAAGGCAGCGCAACATACCCTCAGCGGCTTGAACTGTTCAGGTCACAGCTTGCGCTGCTTGACGAGGAGATCAAGCGTCTGAACAAGACCCGATGTATGGTGCGCTTTAAGTGCTGGTACTACGAAAAGGCTATGAAGGACGGCAGCGAGGACGGTATAAAGGAGCTGCTGCCCGACAAGCTTCCTGAGGACATTCAGGAGCTGTACAACATAAGTCACGAGTGATCTTGGGAGGAGAAAATGAAAAGATTTTTAGCATTTTTACTTTGCCTACTCATGCTGTTTTCGCTGTGCGCCTGCACGGGTGCGGGAGATAAGAAGCCGGAAAAGACCGAAGCGCCTACACCGTCACCGAGCGAGGAGCCGGAGGAAGCGGAATGTACGCCGCTGATGTACAAGGTCACCGACGGAAAGGGCGGCGTTCTGTACATCCTCGGCTCGATACACGTTGCAGACGACAGGGCAAAGGATATGCCCGACTATGTGACCGACGCATATGACGAGTCGGACTACCTGTGCGTGGAGTGCGATACCTTCGCATTTAATAGCGACATGGCGGCACAGAGGGAGCTTGCGGAGCTTATGGTGTACAGCGACGGGAGCAAGATAAGCGACCACATTTCCGCCGAGACCTATGAGGCGGCAAAGGCGATCCTCGAAGAAAACGGTTTGTACAGCTATGTGTATGACTACATGAAGCCTGCAATGTGGGTGTCGGCGCTTGAGATGCTGAGCGCAGAGAAGGCGGGACTGGACTCCGATTCCGGCATCGACCTCATGTTCCTCAAAAAGGCGCACAAGAGCGGGCTTGAGATAAGGGAGATCGAGTCAGTTGAGTTCCAGTTCAATATGCTCATCGGCTTTTCCGACGAGCTGATGGATGCGATGCTGGCATCCGATTGCAGTGAGGATGCGGCCGAAAGCAGCTTGGAGCTTTATGAGCTTTGGCTCAAGGGAAACGAAAAGGCGCTCATAAAGGCGCTGACCGCCGAGAACGACAGCGACACTGATCTCCCCGCCGAGCTTCTTGAGGAGTACAACAAGGCGATGATAAGTGACCGCAATATCGGCATGGCGGATAAGGCGGAGGAATATCTCGCAGGCGGCGGCACGGGATTTTACATCGTGGGTCTTGCGCACGTCGTCGGTGACGGCGGCATAATCGACCTGCTCACTCAGAGAGGCTACACCGTCGAAAAAATAAGCTGATACCTTATATAAAATAAAGCATCCGAAGTTTTACTTCGGATGCTTTATTTTGCTCTCTTGAGCCTTGCGTGCGAGAGCGTCGGTCGGCTTAGAAGGGGAGGAGCGGGTCTTGCCAGCACGAGCGTGCGCCCGTTGTATGTAAAAATGTCAGCGTCGATGCCGTTCCACGAGGGCAGCCCCTCACTCAAAAGAGCCTCTCGTATCCTGCCCTTGAGGGCGTCGGCATCGGGTGCCGAGCTTGCAAGGATAAGCGCAACGGCGTTATCCGAAACCGTGTCAGTCAAAATCGGTTGCCTCCCTTTATTTGTATACATTACAATTTAAAATCATATTGGCGTCAAAGCGGTTAAGAAACCGCAAGATTTAAATTACAAATCGAATTTTATCAAAAATTTTTTAAATTTTCTATACAAAAATTATGGAAAAATCGTCAATGAGGTGATATACTAAGCAAGCGTTATGTAAAGTTTTTATGTAAAGCAATTTCGTTATCTTGAGGCTTGAAATGGATCTTACAGAGAAACGGCTCGACGGAGAGCTTAAATATAAAGGCGTTATAGTGGACGTCGTTATGGACAGGGCGCAGCTTTGCGACGGCAGCGTCGTACGCAGGGAAGTGGTTCGTCACCCAGGGGGCGTTACGGTCCTGCCCGTGGACGACGAGGGCTACTGCTACTGCGTTCGTCAGTTCCGCTACCCGCTTCAGAAGCTGATGCTTGAAGCACCCGCCGGAAAGCTCGAACCCGGAGAGGACCCGACCGAGTGTGCGATCAGAGAGCTGAGCGAGGAGACCGGCTTTACCGCCGACAAGCTTCAATACCTCGGCAGGTGCTGCACTTCACCCGGCATAACCACCGAGGTCCTGCACATCTACCTTGCGACGGGACTTCATGCCGGAAGCAGCCATCCCGACGAGGGAGAGTTTTTAAGCGTCGAGAAGCACCACATCGACGAGCTTACAGAGCTTGCCATGAATGGGGAGATCGACGACGGAAAAACTATAATTGCCGTCCTCAAAGCAAGACAGATACTAAATCTTGTATAAAAGTTACGAATTATTTACAATTTTACCTTGCTATTACCGAACCCCTATGCTATAATACAAAGCCGGTGTCCGAAAGGATGCCTACGAAAGGTGTAACATATGGAAAAGTACGTTATTAACGGCGGAAAGCCGCTTCAGGGCGAAGTCGAAATAAGCGGAGCCAAAAATGCCGCAGTTGCAATAATCCCCGCCGCTCTGATGGTGGACGGCATTTGCCGCATCGAAAATATACCGGAGATCAGCGATACCGATATGCTCCTCAAGATCCTCTCTCAGCTCGGAGCGAAGGTTCGTCTCATAAACCGCTCCACGATAGAGATCGACAGCCGCAATGTCAAATTCTGCGACGCACCCTTTGACCTGATGCGCAAGATCAGGGCTTCGTATTATCTCATCGGCGCAATGCTCAGCCGCTTCGGTCACGCAAAGACCACGATGCCCGGCGGCTGCAACTTCGGCGTTCGTCCGATAGACCAGCACATAAAGGGCATGATGGCTCTCGGTGCGGATATTGAGGTAAAGAGCGGCTTTGTGTTTGCCGACGCTCCCGAAGGCGGACTGCACGGTGCGAAGATATATCTCGACAAGGTGTCCGTCGGCGCAACGATGAATATCATCCTTGCAGCAACGACCGCATCCGGACGCACCATAATCGAAAATGCAGCAAGAGAGCCGCACATAGTCGATCTTGCAAACTTCCTCAACTCCATGGGCGCAGACATCAGAGGCGCCGGCACGGATACGGTGAAGATAATCGGCGTCGATAAGCTCAGAGGCGGAAGCTACTCCATCATCCCCGACCAGATCGAGGCGGGAACCTACATGGTCGCCGCAGCCGCTACCGCAGGCGAGGTGCTTATAAAGAATATTATCCCCAAGCATATGGAATGTATCAGCGCAAAGCTCAGGGAAACGGGAACCATCGTTCAGGAGTATGAGGATTCCATTCTTGTAAAGGGCAACGGCCAGCTTCGCAAGGCGAATGTCAAGACCCTGCCGTACCCCGGTTTCCCGACGGATATGCAGCCGCAGATGGGTACGCTTCTGTGCATGGCGCAGGGTACCTCCGTCATAACCGAAGGCATATACGACAACCGTTTTAAATATGTAAACGAGCTCAAGAAAATGGGCGCCGACATTCAGGTGGACGGCAGGATAGCCATAATCGAGGGCGGAGCAAAGCTCACCGGCGCACCCGTCATGGCGTGCGACCTCCGTGCGGGAGCGGCAATGGTCATTGCCGGACTCTGCGCATCGGGGACCACGGAGATAGAGGATATACATTACATCGAGCGAGGCTATGAGAACTTTGTCGGCAAGCTTCGCAAGCTCGGAGCGGACATTTCGATAGTCGATTTTCCCGACGAGCCTCAAATAAACGAAAAGGTAATTTCAATAGGATAAGGATATGCGTATTGTAACTTTCGCCAGCGGATCAACGGGTAACTGCTGCTTAGTCAGCGACGGCGGAGTGAATGTGCTTATAGATGCGGGGATATCCGCACGCAGGATCGTTCAAGGTCTCGGCGTGCTGGGGCTTGCTCCGCAGGATGTATGCGGAGTGCTCATTACACATGAGCACTCCGATCATATTTCCGGGCTTCCCGTGCTTGTAAAGCGCACGGGGATGAGGATATTCGCACCGTCTGAGCTTGGTGAGGTACTCAAAAGAGTAAAGCCGGAGCTTTCCGAATCGATCGACTACATACCGCCCGACGGCGGGCTTTGCGTGGGAGACGTGAGGATAACTGCGTTTCCCACCCCGCACGATGCCTCCGCAAGCTTCGGCTACAGGATAGAAGGCAGCGAGGTCTTTGCTTTTGCGACCGACACGGGACACATAAGCGACGAGCTTTTGGAGGGGCTTCAAGGCGCCGACACCGTAGTCATCGAGGCAAATCACGATAAGGTCATGCTCAAAAACGGACCGTATCCTCCGTTTTTAAAGCAGCGTGTGCTGTCAAAGCACGGGCATCTTTCAAACGACGACTGCGCAAAGCTTGCCTGTCTGCTTGCCGACAGCGGTACAAGGCAGATAATCCTCGGACATCTAAGTCAGCAAAACAACACCCCCGAAGCGGCGGAAACCGCCGTTTCGGAAGCTCTTTCGGGCAGGAATGTTAAAATTTATACAGCTCCCGCCAATAAACTACTTGAAGTTTTGATAGGAGATGGGGTACAATGTTAAAAGTACGGCTGATATGCGTCGGCAAGCTCAAGGAAAAATTTTACGCAGATGCCTTTGCGGAGTACGCCAGAAGACTCGGCGCATACTGCAAATTCGACTGCGTTGAGATACCCGAACAGAGACTCGGCGACGATCCGTCGCAAAAGGAGATAAGCTCGGCACTTTCCAAGGAAGCGGTCGAGATCGAGCGAAACATACCGAAGGATTCATACGTCATAGCTATGTGCGTCGGCGCAAAGCAGCTCACGAGTGAGGCGCTTGCGGAGAAGATCGCAGCGCTTGCGGTGTCGGGAAGAGCGGCACTGTGCTTTATCGTGGGCGGCTCCTTCGGATTAAGCGACGGCATTAAGGCACGGGCGGACATGCGTCTCGGCATGAGTGAGATGACCTTTCCGCACCACCTTGCACGGGTCATGCTTGCAGAGCAGATATATCGCAGCTTTAAGATCAACGAAGGATCGAGATACCACAAATGAACGGAGGATTCTATGGAGGATAGCGGCGTAAAGCTTGAATGGGGCAGGAAACTAACGGGCGAGCTGTATGAGCGCTGGCCTAAGGACGCCGACGGCAAGCCGGAGGAGCCTGTTTTTCTTACGCATTGTATGAGCCTTGACATGAGTGACGAAATGCTTGTGAACCTGCTTGGCGCATACGGGATCCCTGCACTGAAACAATACCCCAACGACGGAGATTTCGGACGGCTGATACTCGGTATCAGCGGACCAGGAACGGATATATATGTACCCAAATCTATGTATGAGGACGCTGTCAATTTAAGCATGAGGGGAGCAGAATATGAGGAACTATAAGGAAGAATATCAGAGATGGCTCGACAGTCCCGCACTCAGCGAGAGCGAGTGGGAGGAGCTTAATTCCATTGCAGATGACGAAAAGGAGATCGAAAGCCGCTTTTTCGCACCGCTTGAGTTCGGCACCGCCGGACTGCGCGGCACGATGAAGGTCGGTCTGCATCACATGAACGTCCACGTTATCCGTCATGCGACGCAGGCGTTTGCAAACGTTATCGTCTCCGCAGGAGCCGAAGCGATGGCAAAGGGCATTGCGATATGCTTCGACTGCCGCCATAACAGCGACGTGTTTGCAAAAGAAGCCGCCTGTGTCATGGCTGCAAACGGTATACACGTCAGACTGTTTGACGCTCTGCGCCCCACGCCGGAGCTTAGCTTTGCCGTGAGATATTACGGCACCACCGCCGGACTTAACATCACCGCAAGCCATAACCCCAAGGAATACAACGGCTACAAGGTCTATTGGTCCGACGGCGCACAGCTTCCGCCGCAGCACGCCGCAGCGATCGCAGCGCAGATGGAAGCAATCGACATATTCGACGGCTTTAAGAGCTGCGATTTCGACGAGGCGCTTGCAAGCGGAATGATCGAAATGATAGGTGAGGACACCGATGCGGCGTACCTTGAGCGGGTACTCAATCAGGCGATAGACAGAGAAGTCGTGAAGAAGGTCGCCGACCGCTTCAAGATCGTCTACACTCCGTTCCACGGAGCGGGCTACAAGCTCGTCCCCGAAACGCTGCACCGCCTTGGGATCACTCAGCTTTTCCCCGTTCCGGAGCAGATGGTCATTGACGGAGCTTTCCCCACGGTCGAAAGCCCCAATCCCGAAAATCCCGAAGGCTTCTATCTTGCGATAGACCTTGCAAAGAAGGTCGGCAGCGACCTCATCATCGGCACGGACCCCGACTCCGATCGTATCGGCGTCATGGTGCGTGACGGCGAGGGCTATACCGGCATAACCGGAAACCAGCTCGGTGTGCTGCTGCTCGACTACATCATAAACGCAAAGCGCAGAACGGGTACCATGCCCGAGAATCCCGGCGCCGTAAAGAGCATAGTGACGACCGAGATGGCAAAGGTCGTTGCGGAGCAAAACGGCGTGCATCTTGAGGACACCTTCACGGGCTTCAAGTTCATGGCGGAGCGTGTTGCGGAATGGGAAAAGGCGGGAAGCTACAAGTACATTTTCGCTTACGAGGAGAGCTACGGCTACATGATGGGCGACTATGTGCGTGATAAGGACGCCGTGACCGCTTCTATGATGGTTGCGGAAATGGCAGCCTACTATTTCGACAAGGGCATGAACCTCAAGCAGGCGATGGAGAGCCTGTACGAGAAGTACGGTCAGTTTGCCGAAAAGACGCTCAATCTTGTTATGCCCGGACTTGACGGTCTTGACAAGATGAAGTCGATAATGGCAAAGCTCAGAAAAGAGCCGCCCACGGAGATCTCCGGCACCGAGGTGCTGAAGATCCGTGACTACTCCGACGGCAGCATAACCGTCCCGGCGCTCGGCGTCGTCGGCGAGACGCATATAAAAGGCTCAAACGTCCTTTACTTTGAGCTGGACGACGGCTGCAACTTCATAGTCCGTCCCTCCGGTACCGAGCCGAAAATCAAGGTATACATTCTTTCAAGCGGCGAAACCGCAGCGGAATGTTCAGAAAAAATCGAAAAATACACCGAATTTGCAGAGAATCTTAAGAAATGAAAGAGCTGCTTGAAATCTTTGCGGTTGCGTTCCGGGTCGGGATCATGACCTTCGGGGGCGGCTATGCCATGCTCCCGATACTCCAGCGTGAGGTCGTCGAAAACCGCAAATGGGTCACCGAGGCGGAGGTGCTGGACTACTATGCGATAGGTCAGTGTCTCCCCGGTGTGATAATGGTAAATACGCTTATATTCATAGGTCAGAAGCGCAAAGGCACGATCGGCGGCATAGTTGCGGCACTGGGCACCGTGTGTCCGGCACTGATAATCATCGGTGTGATCGCAGCGCTGCTCACGAACTTTGCCGAGGTCGAGGCCGTCAAAAAGGCGTTTGCGGGGATAAGAGTTTGCGTCTGCGTGCTTATCCTCAACGCCGTCATCAAGCTTTGGAAAAGCTCCGTGTGCGACTGGAAGTGCTTCCTCATTTTCGCACTCGTGGCGGGGCTGTCCCTGTTTACCGACGTGACGCCGGTGCTGTTCGTCATAGCGGCGGCGCTTGCGGGAATTCTTATCAAGTGTCTGGGGGCGAAGAAATGATCCTTTTGAAGCTTTGGTGGGAATTTTTCAAGATCGGTCTGTTTTCGGTCGGCGGCGGAATGGCGACATTGCCGTTTCTGTACGATATGGCGGACAGAACGGGCTGGTTCACATACGATCAGATAGCCGATATGCTTGCCGTTTCCGAGTCGACGCCGGGACCGATCGGCATAAATATGGCGACGTACACGGGCTTTACGACCGCCGGGATACCCGGCTCGATCGTTGCGACGCTCGGAGTCATCACGCCGGGCATAATTATCGTGCTGCTTATCATTGCGGTGCTTGAACGCTTCCGCAAGAATAAGTACGTCGAGGCTGCGTTTTACGGCATACGTCCCGCTTCCGCAGGACTTATCGCCGCAGCGGGCGTGCTTGTGGCGGAGATCGCCCTGTTTAACGTCGATGCCGACAGCATAGCGGGCTTCTTCAACGTTAAGGCACTCATTTTGGCGGCGGTACTCGTCGCGCTGACCCGCTGGGTGAAGCCGACAAAGAAGCTGCATCCCGTGGTGTTCATTGCCGCATCTGCCGTTGTCGGAATACTGCTGTTTTGAATTTCAGTACAAAATAATACCCGCAGCGAATGCCGTTATTGCGGCGATGGCTGCAATGAGAAACCGTCCGATCACATATCGGGCGGTTTTTATATCGGTGCCGTCAAGCATTGCAAAGGTTTGAAAATGCACAGAAACGCCGCCCCAACCGAGTATGAAGGCGGCAAGAGCGAGATTTTCGGGGGAAAGCGCAAGTCCCTGCATCGCACCGACCGCCGTTCCGATCTCGAAAACGCCCGTAAAAAAGGCTCTGCCCCATTGCATATCGACGCCGAGGAGCGACGAAACTCCGGCGGAGAGCGCATCGAAGGGACCGAAGGTACAGAGCAGGTCAATGAAAACGGAGAACGAGACGACAAAGCCGCAGACGTACAAGACCGAGAGTACCGACTTTTTGACGGACGAGGTGAGCGCAATGCCGAAATCGGCGCTGCTAAGCGATATGTGCGGCTCCGACGACGCATATGCTCTGTCGGAGAGCAGGATCCCGCCGATGACTGCGGAGAAGATATGTACTGCGTAGAGCAAAAGCCCTGCAGCGGAGGACGAAAACACCCCGACACCGACGCCGCCGATTATGAATGCGGGACCTGAATTGTTGCAGAACGGCAGAAGCGCCGATGCCTCACGGCAGTCAAGACGTCCCGCACGCCTCATGTCGGCGATGTACGCAGCACCCAAGGGGTAGCCGCCGCAAAGCCCCACGATAAAAGCACTCGCACCGACGCCCGAAACCCCGAAAAGCCTTGACGCCACGGGCGAAAGCAGCCTTCCGAGGTACGCCGCAAAGCCCAGCTCGGACAGCAGCACGGTCGCAACGAAGAAGGGAAACAGCGTCGGTATAATGAGCCTTCCGCAAAGCGAAATGCCGTTTGCGGCAGCGGTGAGCGCCTGCGAGGGATATATCACGAGCGCCGCAAAGATAAGTACCGCAGCAAGCAGCGAGGGAAGTTTTTTCATCAGATCACATCCTTGTCCATGTATCAAACTATGCCGTGCATCATAGATTTATACGACGGGAGGTGGGCGGATGCAGGGGAAAGGCAAAAAAGCCGAGCTGCTTGCAGACAGACTTGAGATACCTGCCGATGCACTCGGAACGCCTAAGCTGAGCATTTGCGGACGCAGACGGGTGCTTGTGGAAAACCATTGCGGCATTCTGAGCTACGGCGACACCATGATAGAGCTGTGCTGCCGTGACATGAAAATTCGCATCCGAGGCGATGGACTGAGACTGGGCGCAATGGACAAAAAGGATATGCTGATAAGCGGAAGAATACTGTCGGTAGAGCTTGAGTAGGAGGAAAAATGAAACTTTTCGATATTGCAAGGGGTACCGTGACCGTTGAGATACGGGGAGCCGAGCCGGAGCGCGTGCTTAACGTCATGGCGCAGAAGGGCATAGCGTTTTGGGACACAAGCCCGAACACCGATTTCTGCATCGTGACAACGGTTTATGCGTCGGATTATCCGAAAGTCCAGGAGCAAAACGGAAGAGCGGGGTGCGAGGTGAGGATGCTCACAAGCAGCGGAGGACGCCGCCTTTTGCGCAGCGCAAAGCAGCGTATCGCCCTGCTTGCGGGGCTGTGCGTCTGCACCGTCGCCTTGGCGGTCTCGTCGCTGTTCGTGTGGAGCATCAGCGTCACGGGAAACGAAAAGCTCTCGGATGCAGAGCTTCTTCGTGCGCTCGAAGAAGCGGGGCTTTCCTACGGCACCTTTTGGGTGGGACTTGACACCGATACGATAAAAAGTAAGCTCCTGCTCGAAAACGAGGAGCTGTCGTGGGTCGGGATAAACATTTCAAACTCCCACGCAGAGCTTTGCGTGCATGAGCGTGTCGAGAAGCCGGAGCTTGTATCGGAGGGCGCACCGCAGAGCATATATGCCGCAAAGTCCGGTGTCATCACAAAGCTTTGCGTGCTTGAGGGCAGCCCTGCGGTCGCACCGGGGGAGACGGTCACGCAGGGGGAGCTTTTGGTCAGCGGCGAGATGCTCAGCGAGACGGCGGAGCCGAGATATGTGAAAGCAATGGCACAGGCGGAGGCGAGGACGTGGTACGAGCTGACGGCGGTAACGCCGCTTTACGAGTACAAAAAGACCGGAGAGGACGGTTCACATCGGGAAATATCGCTCATGCTCGGCAAAAACAGGATAAATTTTTACTCAGACAGTAGAAATCTTGACGCAAGCTGTGATAAAATAAATAAGATTAAGAATCTGTCGATAGGTTCGGCGTTCGTGCTGCCTTTGGGTATAATAGAAGGAAGCACGGTGTGCAGGGAGACCGAGTGCCGACGGATCGACAGTGACGAGGCGGCCGAGCGCATGAAGCAGCGCCTTATAGAGGAGCTGCAGGCGCAGATCGGCGACGGGGAGATAGTGAGCTATACCTGCTCCGTCTCGGAAAGCGACGAGCTGCTGTACCTCACCCTGCGCGCGGAATGTCTTGAAAATATTGCTATAAGCGGAGAGATCTAACATGATAGAACGGACGATAGAGGTCGAAAGAATGGAACACGTCATAAGCGTGTTCGGCTCCTTTGATCAGAATCTGCGGATAATCGAGAGCGAGCTTGGAGTCAAGGTGCTTGACCGTGACAACAAGATCCACGTCTGCGGTGAGGAAGAAAGCGCCATGCTTGCGGAAAAGGCGATAAACGGACTTTTGACGCTGGCCGCAAGAGGCGAGAACATCGACGCACAGAACGTGCGCTATATACTGAAGCTCGTTGCCGAGGGCAAGGAGTCGAAGATCGACGAGCTTGCCGGCGACGTCGTGTGCATAACCTCAAAGGGCAAGCCCGTCAAGGCAAAGACCTTGGGTCAGAAAAGCTATTGCGAGGCCATAGCGAACAACACCGTCACCCTCGGCGTCGGACCCGCCGGCACCGGCAAGACCTATCTTGCGGTTGCGGCGGCGGTCGCCGCCTTCCGTGCGGAGGAGGTAAACAGGATCATTCTGACACGTCCGGCGGTCGAGGCGGGCGAGCGCTTAGGCTTTCTGCCGGGCGACCTTCAGAGCAAGGTCGATCCCTACCTGCGCCCGCTCTACGATGCGCTTTTCGAAATGCTCGGAGCGGAGACCTATCAGAAGTACCTTGAGCGGGGCAACATCGAGGTCGCACCGCTTGCCTATATGCGAGGACGGACGCTTGACGACAGCTTCATCATCTTAGACGAGGCGCAGAACACGTCGGGCGAGCAGATGAAAATGTTCCTGACACGAATAGGCTTCGGCTCCAAGGCGGTCATAACGGGCGACATTACGCAGATAGACCTCCCGGCGGACAAGGTGAGCGGACTTAAAACCGCAATGAAGGTGCTTGACGGCATCGAGGATATTGCGATATGCAAGCTCACGGGAGCGGACGTCGTGCGTCACAGGCTCGTGCAGAAGATAATCGAGGCGTATGAGGAGTACGACAACAAGCACCCGGTACAGAATACGAAAAAGAGATACAAAGGAAAGCCTGCAAAATGAAGCATGAGATATACTTTACAAGAGAAAAGACGGGACTCGGACACCGCACTGCGGCGTCGGTCATAAGGAAGGCAGCGCAAAAGGCGCTCGATGCCGAAAAGGTGGACAAGCCCTGTATAATAAGCGTCATGCTCACGGACGACGAGGGCATACGCAGCATAAATGCCGAATTTCGGGGCATCGACAGAGCTACCGACGTTCTTTCGTTCCCCGGAGGGGAGATGCAGCCGGGACATTTCGATGCCGACGCTTTGACCTGCGACCCCGAGAGCGGCGCTTATATACTCGGCGACATGGCGATATCCCTTGAGCGCTGTCAGGCGCAGGGGGAGGAGTTCGGTCACGGCTTTGACCGTGAGATAAGCTACCTCACCGTCCACTCGGTGCTGCACCTTTTGGGATATGACCACATGGACGAGGGAGAAATGAAGGCGCAAATGAGAAGCCGTGAGAAAGAGATAATGGAGGATGAGGTATGACAAACAAGGCAGCTATGATAACCGTCTGCGGCAGACCCAACGTAGGTAAATCCACGCTTACGAACACGCTTGTCGGCGAGAAAATAGCGATAGTGTCAAACAAGCCCCAAACAACGAGAAACCGCATTTGCGCAGTCGTCACGAAGGGTGACACGCAGTTTGTTTTCATGGACACTCCGGGCTTCCACAAGCCGAGGACGAGACTGGGCGACTACATGGTGAACGTGGTGCGTGAGTCCGTGGCGGACGTCGATGCGGTCATGCTCCTCGTTGAGCCGCTTCCCAACATCGGCAAGCAGGAGCAGGAGCTTATAGCAAGATTTAAAGAGACCGGCGTTCCGGCGCTGCTCGTCATAAATAAGATAGACACCGTTCAGAGGGCGGAGCTGCTTGAGGTCATGGCGGTCTACTCCGCAGCGTATGAGTTCGATGCGATAATCCCCATCTCCGCAAAGACGGGCGAGGGAGTGGACGAGCTGTTGGCGGAGCTTTCAAAGTATGCCGTTGACGGACCTCCGCTTTTCCCGGACGACATGATCTCCGATCAGCCGGAGAAGCAGATCTGTGCGGAGCTTGTCAGAGAAAAGCTGCTGCTTTGCCTTGACAAGGAGATACCGCACGGGACCGCCGTCGAGGTCACGAGGTTTTCCGAGCGTGACGACGGCATAATCGACATGGATGTTACGATATATTGCGAAAAAGCCAGTCATAAGGGCATAATTATCGGTAAAAAGGGCGCAATGCTCAAAAAGATTGGCGAGCTTGCGAGAGCCGACATCGAGGTCTTTATGGGTACCAAGGTCTTCCTCCAGACATGGGTGAAGGTCAAGGAAAACTGGAGGGATTCGCAGGCTCAGCTCCGAAACTTCGGCTTTACGGAATAAGATTCCAACATATTGCGCACCTGCACTGTGTAATACTAAGCACAGTGAGGTGCTATTATGGTGCAGATCAATTATTGGGAAATGTTCCGTGACACGGGCGACCCGATGTGTTGGCTCATGCTCAAGGCATCGGAGCGCAAACCCGCAAACGGCAGCAAGGGATCTGAGGAAAAACCTCAGGTCTCCGACTGAGCGGGGTACATAGATTCGGAGCCGACGCCATGACGACGGAGAACGTATGTTTAAAACGACAAGAGGACTCATCCTCAGAGAAGTAAAATACAAGGAAGCCGACAGGATAATCACCGTACTGACAGACGATATGGGAAAGCTCAGCGCAAAGGCACGGGGGGCGCTGCGAAAGGGCAGTAAGCTTTCGGCTGCAACGCAGTCGCTCGTGTTTTCGGAGCTTACCATGTTTGAAAACAGGGGAAAGTGGTCAGTTAACGAGGGCAGCACCCTTGAGGAGTTCAAGGGACTCCGAGGCTCGCTTTCGGCGCTGGCGCTTGCAAGCTACATCGCCGAATGCACGGAGGCGCTCACGGGAGAGGAAACGCCGGAGCCGCAGATATTGCAGCTTGCGCTCAACTGCCTTTTTGCGCTCTCGAACGAAATGTACCCGGAGGAGCATATAAAGGCGGCGTTTGAGCTGCGTCTTATGTGTCTTGCGGGCTATGAGCCGGACCTTTCCGCCTGCTCGGTGTGCGGCGGGCATGAAACGTCGGAGATGTATTTTCTGCCGTCGGAGGGACGTATATGCTGCTCCGAATGCAGAAAAAAGCTGAGCGGGAGCTTTTTTGCCGTCGGTGACGCCGCCTTGGACGCAATGCGGTACATTCTCACCGCCGAGCCTAAGCGCCTGCTTGCTTTTGCGTTGCCGGAGGCTGCACGGAAGGAGCTGTACCGTGCAACGGAGGCGTATCTGACGGCTCAGACTGAGCGGAGGTTTTCAACGCTCGACTACTGGAAGAAAGTGAAATGATATGGAGTTTTACGAAAAATCATTAAATACGCTGGAATTGCCCGCCGTGCTGCGGATGCTTGCGGATGAAGCGGTGTCCGACGGCGCAAAGGAAGCGGCAATGCAGCTCAAGCCTTCGACGGAGAAGGCGGAGGTCAGACGGAGACTCGACGAAACGACCGCAGCAAAGAGCATGATGGTCGTAAACGGCAGCCCGTCCTTTTCGGGAATAAAGGACGTGCGCCCGTCGCTGAGCAGAGCCGACCTCGGCGGAACGCTGAACACGAGGGAGCTGCTCGATATTGCAAGGGTCCTGCAGTGTTCGAGACTCGTTCGGGCTTACGTTTCAGGCGACAGACACGAAAAGACGTGCATAGACTTCCTCTTTACCGCACTTCGTACAAACAAGTTCCTTGAGGAGAAAATTTCGTCGTCGATAATCGGCGAGGACGAGATAGCCGACGGCGCTTCCTCGGAACTTTCCAACATACGCAGAAAGATCCGTGCAACGGGAGCAAGGGTCAGAGATACGCTGCAAAAGATCATCTCCTCGCCCTCGTATGCGAAGGTGCTTCAGGAGCCGATAATCACAATGCGTTCCGACCGCTTCGTCGTACCCGTCAAGGCGGAGTGCAAGGGTGCGGTGCAGGGGCTTGTGCATGACATATCGGCGTCGGGCGCAACGCTGTTTATCGAGCCTATGGCGGTCGTGAAGGCGAATAACGAGCTTCGGGAGCTTGCCGCAAAGGAGAAAACCGAGATAGAGCGCATCCTTGCGGAGCTGTCCGCCGACTGTGCAGAGTATGCCGACGATATTTCAAGCAACTGCAATCTGCTTACTCAGCTCGACCTCATATTTGCTAAGGCAAAGCTTTCGTATAAGCTTGACTGCCAGGCGCCGGAGCTGAGAGAAAAGGGCTTGGTTTTAAGGCGTGCAAGGCACCCGCTGCTTGACAGGGCAAAGGCGGTCCCGATAAGTCTTGAGCTTGGTGTGGACTTCGATACGCTCGTCATAACGGGACCGAACACCGGCGGAAAGACGGTCAGTCTCAAGACCATCGGACTTTTAAGCCTCATGGCGCAGTGCGGACTGCACATTCCCGCAGACGACGGAAGCGGTGTGCCGGTCTACAGCAGCGTGCTTGCGGATATAGGTGACGAGCAGAGCATTGAGCAGAATCTCTCAACCTTTTCCGCACATATGACGAACATAGTGAATATTATAAAGGAGTGCGACGAAAATTCACTCCTGCTCTTTGACGAGCTTGGTGCCGGCACCGACCCCGCAGAGGGCGCTGCGCTTGCGATCGCAATCATCGAATACGCTCGCAAGATCGGAGCAAACGTCGCCGCAACGACCCATTATGCGGAGCTGAAGGTGTACGCAAGCACCGAGAGCGGGATCCAGAACGCATCCTGTGAGTTTGACGTTGAAACTCTGCGCCCGACATACAGACTTTTGGTCGGCATACCCGGAAAATCAAACGCCTTTGCAATATCAAAAAGGCTCGGACTGGACTCCGAGATCATTGAGGACGCACGGCGCAGGGTAGGCAGCGAGAACGTGAACTTTGAGGCAATGCTCGAAAAGCTTGAGCAGACGAGGCTCATGCTTGAGCGTGACAGAGACGAGGCGGCGAAGAAGCTCCGTGAGGCGGAGGAGAATGCGAAAAAGGCGTCCTTCCTGCGTGCGGAGCTTGCGGTGCGCCTTGAGAAGGCGGACGAAAAGTCACGGCGTGAGGCGGAGCTTATCATTGCCGATGCACGACGCACGGCGGAGGAGACCTTTGCGGAGCTTGATGCCATGCGCCGCCGCATAAACGACGAGCAGGAGGCACAGGCGGTAAACGAAGCGAGAAGTGAGCTTCGCCGCAGACTCAACGAGTCGGAATCCAAGCTGCGTACCGCACCCGCACGCAAGGAGGAAAGCGACAAGACCCCGACAAGGGAAGCACGGGCGGGCGACACTGTCGAGATACTTTCGATGGGCGTTAAGGCGGAGGTGCTTTCCGTCAATCCCGACGGCAGCCTTGACCTCAAGGCAGGCATAATGAACGTGAAGGCAAAGCAGAGCGAGGTCCGCGTGCTGGAGGGTCAGACCGCAAAGAAGCGTGTGAGCGTGAGCAGCGGCGGCAGTGCGCTGCGCAGCCATGCGGTGGCGTCCGAGATCGACCTGCGGGGCATGGAGTCGCTTGAAGCGGTCAATGCGGCCAAGATGTATATTGACAATGCGGTTATGGGAAAGCTTAAAACCGTAAGGATCATCCACGGCAAGGGAACGGGTGCGCTCAGAGCGGCGATACAGCAGATGCTCAAGCGCAATAAGCTTGTCAAAAGCTACCGCCTCGGTCGATACGGCGAAGGCGAAAGCGGCGTTACAATAGTCGAATTGAAGTAAAAGCCGTTGAATATTATTCTGAATAATGTGTAAATCTACAAAATAGACAAAATCTGTTGACGGTTTTTAAATAATTTGCTAAAGTAGAAATAATCTTTAAAGGGGTTAAGGAGTGTCGAGCATGGTTACTAAAGAGGTAGTCATAAACAATCAGGTCGGTCTTCACGCCAGACCTGCAACTTTCTTTATACAGAAGGCTAACGAATTCAAGAGCAGCATTTGGATCGAGAAAGAAGACAGGCGTGTAAACGCTAAGAGCCTGCTTGGTGTTCTTTCCCTCGGCATCGTCAAAGGAACAGCCGTCAACCTTATCGCAGACGGCAACGATGAGAACGAAGCCATAAGCACTCTCTCCAATCTTATCGCATCCGACTTTTCCGAGTAATTTTCTTAAATGAGCTAAGGGCGTGTCATATCTGCGACACGCCCTTATTCTAATATGAGGTACGGCAATGCACGAGCGACTGCTTCAAAAAGCGAATAAGCTGCCAATGCTCCCCGGCGTCTATATTATGAAGGATGCCGAGGACAATGTCATATACGTCGGCAAGGCAAAGAAGCTCAAAAACAGGGTGACGAGCTATTTCAGAGGCAGCCATCTTCCGAAGGTTGAGGCGATGGTCGAGAAGGTAAACGACTTCAGCGTAATCGTCGTTGAGTCGGAGTTTGAGTCGCTTGTGCTTGAAAATTCGCTTATCAAGCAGTACAAGCCGCACTACAACATCCTGCTCAAGGACGATAAGGGCTATCCGTTCATACGCCTGTGTACGGACGAGCCGTACCCCAAATTTGAGCTTATAAACGTCAGAAAAGACGACGGCGCAAGGTATTTCGGACCATTCGGCGGCAGGTCCGTTTCCAGGGAAATAATCGACGTGGTGTGCAAAACGCTAAAGCTGCCGAGCTGCTCAAGGAGCTTTCCGAGGGACATCGGGAAGAACCGTCCGTGCCTCAACTACCACATGGGGAGCTGTTCCGGCTGGTGCAGACCGCCGGAAAGACGGGAGGAGTATGCTGCGCTTATAAGTGAAGCCTGTCTCATCCTCGAAGGAAAGCGAAAGGAGCTTGCGCAAAAGCTCAAAGCCGAAATGGAGCAGGCGTCCGAGGAGCTTCGCTTTGAGCTTGCAGCCGAGCTTCGTGACCGCATGAGAGCCGTCGAGAGCTTGTCAAATAAGCAAAACGTCATTGCTCCGGCGTTCTCGGAAACGGATGCCGTGGGCTTTTTCAGAGGTGCAAAGACCTGCTTTACGGTGCTGCATTTTTATAACGGCGCTCTGCGTGAAAAGGACACGATGCTGATAGACGAGCCGCTTGAAAGCGACGAGGAGGCGATCTCTCAGCTTTTGCGGCAATACTATATGCAAAGAAGCGCCTTTCCCAAGCACATTCTGCTTCCGATGGAACCGGAGGACAGGGAGGAGCTGGAGCATCTTTTCAGCGATGCCGCAGGCGAAAGAGTGTATCTCGAGGTGCCTAAGCGGGGCGAAAGGCTGGGGCTTGTTACAAAGGCGCTCGTAAACGCAAAGGAAGAGACGCTCAGAGCGACAAGCGCACAGCAGAGACGCACGAGTGCTCTGAAGTGGCTGCAAAAAGCGCTGGACCTAAACGACTACCCGACGAGGATAGAGGCGTTCGACGTTTCCAACCTCGGCGACACCGGCATAGTTGCGGCAATGACCGTTCACCGTGACGGCAAGCCGCTCAAGCGAGACTATCGCAAATTCAAGATAAGCGATCTTGAGCAGAGAGACGACTATGCAAGTATGCATCAGGCGGTGTACAGAAGATTCAAACGCTACTGCGACGGCTCAAGCGGCTTTACCGAGCTTCCGCAGCTTTTACTCATCGACGGCGGCGACCGTCACGCTGCCGTGGCGGAGGACGCTTTGAGTGAGCTTGGACTCACGCTCCGGGTGTTCGGCATGGTGAAGGACGACAGGCACAGGACCCGTGCGCTCATATCCTCCGACGGCAGGGAGATCGGGATAAACGCAAACCAAGCGGTGTTTTCTCTTGTGGGAAGGATACAGGAGGAGACGCACAGATATGCGATAGAGTATCAGAGGTCGCTGCGCAGCGGCGCTTTCGGCTCGGAGCTCAATTCCATTCCCGGCGTCGGGGACAAGCGCCGCAACGAGCTGCTGCGGCATTTCAAAACGCTGAAAGCCATAAAGAACGCAAGCCTTGAGGAGCTGTGCGAGGCGGTGCCGAAAAACTGTGCACACGCCGTGTATGAGCATTATCACGGAAGTGAGGATTTGAAATGAGAGTAATTAGCGGAAAATCAAAGGGTCGCAAGCTTAAAGAGCCTTCGGATTATGCGATCAGACCGACGACGGATATGGTAAAGGAGTCGGTGTTCAACATCATACAGTTTGACATTGAGGGACGCCGTGTGCTTGACCTTTTTGCGGGTACGGGTCAGCTCGGTATCGAGTGCCTCAGCCGAGGTGCATCGGAGTGTACCTTCGTCGATATGAGTGCAGAGGCGATAGCGCTCGTTAAGTCGAACCTAAAAACCTGCGGACTTACCGGCAGAGTGGTTCGGGACGACTCACTGAGCTTTTTAAAGCGCGGTGAGCGCTTTGATCTCATTTTCCTTGACCCGCCTTATGCCGAGGAGCTGCTGAGTCAGGCACTTCGGATCATTTATTCCGTTGACATCTTGAACGAAGGTGGTATAATTGTCTGCGAAAGCCCTCGTGAAAAGCTGCTGCCGGAGCCGGAAGCTCCGTATTATAAGATCAAGGAATACCGCTACGGCAGAGTGAAGCTCACGACTATCGGTAAGGAGAACAAAAAATGAGTCTTGCCATATGCCCCGGAAGCTTTGACCCGATAACGCTGGGACACCTGAACATCATACGCAGAGCCTCGAAAATCTTCGACAAGGTCGTCGTATGCATAATGGTCAACTCCACTAAGATGACGCCGATGTTTTCCGTAGACGAGCGTGTCGACATGGCAAAGCGAGTCGTGGAGCGGCTGCCGAACGTTGAGGTCGACACCTTTGACGGACTTCTTGCGGAGTATGCCAAGAAGTACGATGATGCTGTCATCGTCAAGGGAATGAGGGCGGCATCCGATTTTGAATACGAATTTCAGATGAATCTGATAAACAAAAAAATAAACCCCGATCTTGAGACCATGTTCCTGACCGCAAGCGAGAAGTACACCTTTCTCAGCTCGTCGGTGGTCCGTGAGATGGCGAGCTACGGCGCCGAGCTTACGGGTTTTGTCCCCTGCGAAATTATAGACGAGGTAAAGAATAAAGCCAAAATATGGAGGGATCGCAATGGAAAATGAACATAAGGAAGTAATGGAGCTTGTTGAGACCCTGTACACCATGGTGTCCGAGGCGTGGGGCGTTCCTCTCGGAAACGATAAGTGCATCGTCGAGCGAGAAAAGGCTCTTGAAGTGATAAATGACCTCAAGGCGGCGCTCCCCGTCGAAATCGCCGAGGCAAAGCGTCTTGTGTCCGCAAGAGACGAGTTTATCGGCAACGCAAAGCGTGAGGCCGAATCCATCCGCAAGAATGCGGAGGACCGTGCGAGAGCCAAGCTTGAGGAGCAGGCGATCGTAAACGAGGCAAAGAGACATTCCGTGGAGCTTGTCACCAATGCGGAGATCAAATCCAAGGAGCTGCGCCGTGTCGCCAACGAGTATGTCGATGAGATCCTTCGCCGCACCGAGGAAAGCGTCGCCGAGGCTCTCAAGGCGATAAACCGCTCCCGTGCCAGCTTCATTAACCTTGCCGGCAGCGCCGATGAGACGGTGGAGGAGCCGGAGACCGAGAATGTCGCCGAACCCGAAGAAAACTGAAATACCGAATATGAAAAATGCTTGCTCCGACTGCACGGAGCAAGCATTTTTTACGTCTGTTTTGATGGGTGCGGCGATCAGGTCGGCTCGTATGCCTTGCCGATCTCGTTGCCGTCTGCATCGTAGTCGATGCATTCCATGAGCTGCGGATCGACCCGGCTCTGTTTTTTTATGGTCATGCCGACGCCCTGGTTGTTAAAGACCCAGATGTAGTTGTTCCACGTTCCGGGGTCCTTTTTTCTGAACACGGTGGTCTCGTTTATGCGGCAGAACTTAGCTCTGCCCTCCGCCGTATCCAAAAGATCGCCGGGCCCGGTATAAAAAAGCTCGTCGCTGTAGTTGTACTGATCCTCAGCGCTGATCTCACGTTTGATGTCTTCCTGTGACATGGCAAACCTCCGAAGTTTTTTTACATTGTACCACGGATAAGCGGCACTTGCAAGCGCATAAATTAGCATGTTTTAAAACTTTTTGTCCCCAGCTTATTGACATTCTTAACTAATAGTTGGTAAAATAACAAAAACGGCTCATTTATGATTGAGGTGACTGCACAATGTATAAAGCAATAATCGTCGAGGACGACCTTATGGTCTGTGCGATACTTGAAAAGCAATTCGGAAGGTTTCCGCAGCTGAAGCTTGTCGGCAGCTTCAGAAGGGGTGCGGAAGCTATGGATTTCCTTGCGGACGATCCCGACGGCGCCGACCTGATAATTCTGGACTACTATATGCCGAACATGACAGGCGTGGAGTTTCTGAAGGAACTGCGAAAGACGAATACAAAGGTGCAGGTCATAATGATAACCTCCGCCAACGACTATTCCGTCATAAGGGAAGCGATGTGCTGCGGCGTGTGCGATTACATTCTCAAGCCCTTTACGTCGCTTAGACTGGAAAAGGCATACAGTAAGTTTGATACCGTTATGAAGCTTACCCGTGATACACATGTGTGGACGCAGGAGAAGGTGGACACCCTGTTATGTCCGTACCGCCATTACAGCACCGACTCTGCCGACGACGAGAGCAGCTACAAGGCGAGCAAAATAAATGCGACAACGCTTGAAAACATCCGTGAGTATATGCAGGCGAATGCGGGCAAAAAGATGCCGCTCACCGAGGTCAGCCAAGGCATGGGACTTTCGACCGTCACCGTGCGCAGGTACTTAAAGCACCTCAACCAGCTCAACGAGGTGAAGATAACGCTCGACTGCAAAACGGGCGGCAGACCGTCCGAGATTTTTGAGTACAGAGGAGTTGACGGCAATGAACGGGTTTGAGATGCGTTTCAGGGCTGCCGGAAATGACTACGACGCTGCGCTTGAGCGTACCGCAGGCGATACCGAGCTTTTGAAGCAGCTTATGCTGATGTTTAAGTCCGACGGCGGCTTTGCCGCACTTTCGAAAGCGCTCGAAGAGGACGACTGCAAGGCGGCGTTTGCGGCTGCGCACTCGCTTAAAGGCAGCAGCGGAATGCTCGGAATGGACCCGTTGTTTGCCGTGATGTCCGAGATCACCGAGGCGCTCAGAGCGGGGGAGCTTGAGCCTGCAAAAACAGCGTTTCCCAAGGCAAAGGACGAGTACGAAAAGGTGCTTGCGATAATCGGGGAGCTGTGCTGACATGAAGGCGGAGAAACTTCTTCTCGCCGTTGGCTTTGCCGGCTTTGCGGCAAAGGAGCTGGGCGACATTTTCCCGAAGCTTCGTGCAAAGCTGCCGGAGAGCATCGGCGCAATAGAATATGCGGTGGGCATCGGTGCCGTTGCGGCGGGGACTTTAATGCAGATCAAAAAACTGCGAAGCGTTCCGGCGTGTGCGGTAGCTGCGGCATTTCTCGGAATGCAGATGTACGTTCTGTTCGGCTGCTTTTCGGGCAAGGATGCATATTGCGAAAACGGAAAGCAGAGCGTTTACGACAAAGGACCGTATGCGCTGTGCCGCCATCCGGGACTCATAGCCTTTGCGGGAGCCTATGCTTCGCTCTGCCTCGGAACGGACCTTCCGAAGCGGACAGCGGCAGTGCTTACGCTGCTTGACCTCTTGCTCGTGGCTTTTGAGGATGTGCTTGTGTTCCCCAAGACCCTTTCGGGCTATGACGAGTATAAAAAAACAACGCCGTTTCTTATACCGACGGCGGAGAGCATAAAGAGATTTTTTGAAAAATAACTGTGGATATTGAGTATGACGTTTCAACAGGAACTGGGCCGTATGTCCAAGGATGAGCTGTGGCAGGAATATTGCGGCTATCTTGATCTGAATATAACTGAATATATGTATATCCAAAAGCGCCTTATGGAGGAGCAGATCGAGCTTTGGAGCAAAAGTCCCCTCGGAAAGAGCCTTCTCAAAGGCGAGACGCCGCACACCCTTGAGGAGTTCAGGCGGACACTTCCGCTGACGAAGTACGAGGACTATGCGGACATACTGTTCAAAAGGGACCCGGAGCTTCTGCCCGACGTTCCGATGATATGGATAGAGACGACGTGGGAGGGCGGACTTCGCCCGATAAAAATTGCGCCCTACACAAGGAGTATGCTGGACTCCTACAAGCACAATCTCATCGCCATGGCGATGCTCGTTTCCGGCAAGAAGAATGGCGACTTTGACCTCCGACCGGGACACCGTTTCCTGTACGGGGGAGCGCCGCTGCCTTACGAAACGGGGCTTGTGCCGTCGCTGCTGAACGAGGAGATGCGCTTTGAGTGGCTGCCGGACAGCGACGAATATGCGGATCTGAGCTTCAGTGAACGCATGAAAAAGGGCTTTAAAATGGCGTTTAAGGGCGGAATTGATTACTTTTTCGCCATGGGCAGCGTCGCAAATTACATAACCGAAAACTTCGCGAAACAGATCTCCGGCGGTGGGGGAGGGAAAACGAAGGTCTCGCCCGCAATGGCGGTGAAGTACCTGAAGGCGAAACGCCGCTGCCGTCGTGAGGGACGAAGCATTCGCCCGGCGGACCTGTTTACCATCACGGGCTTCGGCTGCACAGGGACGGACGGAAAGTGCTATAAGGACAGACTTTCAAAGGCTTGGGGCGTTACGCCCGTGGAGCTTATCGCAGGAACGGAATCAACCTGCGTCGGCTGCGACACATGGGAGCAGCGGGGCATGGTTCTGTTCCCCGACTCCTGCTTTTACGAGTTCATACCCGAAGCGGAGATGCTTAAAAGCCTTGACGACGAAAGCTACGTTCCCGAAACCTGCCTTATAAACGAGGTCAAGGTCGGTGCAAAATACGAGATCGTCATAAGCGTCCTGCACGGCGGCGCATTCATGCGCTATCGGATAGGCGACGTTTACCGCTGCCTTGAGGAGAGCGTAGGAGGCAGTCTGCCGAGGTTTACATACGTTGACAGGATCCCGACCGTCATCGACATTGCGGGCTTTACAAGGATCACGCAAAAGTCGATCTCCGAGGTCATACGCCTTTCAAAGCTCGGCATCGGCGACTTTATCGCACGCAAGGAGTTTGACGAAAACAATACGCCGTTTTTGCATATGTACCTCGAAATTACGCCGGAGGCTCAGCGGAGCGACGTGGTTACAAAGAAGGTTTTAAGCGAGCATTTGGCGGTATATTTCAGATACTTCGACAGCGACTATGAGGATCTCAAGAAGCTTCTGAATATCGAACCGCTTCAGCTTACCGTGCTGCCGTACGGGAGCATTGCCGGCTTTGAAAGCGAACGCAGCATGAAGCTGCGGCGCATAAACACCGACGACTATTTTATGAACAGCCTGCTCATGTACGCAGAAAAACTCGGATCGGAGGAGCGTTAATGGGAATATCGTATATATATGTAAATATTTTTGCCGTTATCTGCTTTTCTCTTATGTTTGCGGCATTTTGTGCGGCCGAAAGAAGCAAGGAGATGAACGCATGGATCGCTCTGTTGGGAGACATGGCGATATGGGCGGGAAGCTCTCTGTTTATGCGTCTTGAGGCGCTGCCGGGCTACGAGTTCTGGTACTACGCTTCGCTGCTTGCACTGTTTGCAACGCCGTTTTTGGTGTACAACTATATCTATCAGTTTGCAAACGCAAAGTATTCCACGATGCGAATAGTGTGGTTTCTCGCCACCGCTGCATTGCTCGTCGTATCGGCTACAGGCTTCATACTCCCGCCGCCGGATATAAGCTATTCCGCCAACGGCGGCAAGGTCTTTACATACAACATGGATTGGGCTGTTGCGATACCGGTCGTGTTCTGCCTTGCCATTATCGCCTCCATAGTCCCGCTCCTGCGTCAGATACTCACCGAAAGGGGGACGCAGGCACCGGGTATCAAAGAACTTATTCTCGGACTAATGCTGCTTGCGCTCGGCAACGTAGTGCAGGTGCTTCCCGGAAACACCTTCCCGTTCGACACCCTTGCAGGCATCATTTTTTCACTGCTGATGTGCACCTCCCTGTATAAGCGCAGGATGTTCAACACCTCGCTCATGGTGTCAAGCACGGTGCTGATGATCTTCTCTGCAATCGTGTTTATTACAGGCGGCGCATTTCTGTTTCCTACCGTGTGCAATCAGCTCGAAAAGTACGGCGGCAACATAGCCGACCCGAAGACAGAAAGCTTTGTGCTTATGACGGCAGTGCTGTTTGTCTGCATCCTGCTGTTTAAAAAGCTGCTCACCACTGTCTTTTCGGAGAAGGAGCAGCAGGAATACCGCATAAAGCGATACAGCGATATTGTGTCAAAAACGCTTGATATTGACAGTATTCTCAGGGAGACCGTTAAGGTCATCCGTTCTGAGGTTGCAGTTAACCAAATGTATATATGCATCAGGGAAAAGGATCGCTTCGTTCCGGCGTGCAGCGCAATGCCGCTCAAGCCTGCAAGCTTTTCCATAGCTGCAGATCACCCCTGCGTCAAGTATTTTCAGCAGGGACCGAATCAGCTCGTTTTGAACGAATTTGCCTCGAACCCGCTCTACAAGTCAATGTGGAGCAAGGAAAAGGAACTGTTCCAAAAGTACGACGTATCAAGCATTTGCGCCATTAAGGACGGCGACGAGGTCGTCGGACTTCTGCTGCTTGCGGATAAGGAGCGCAATGCGGCATACACCTGTGCCGACTTCTCGTTTATAAACACCGTCAGCTCCATTGCGTCTATCGCAATAAAGAATGCGGCGCTGTATAAACAGGTCGCAGAGCGTGAACATCTGTTCAGCAGCATGACGGAATTTATACCGTATGTAATATTTATCAAGAAAAAGGGCGAGCCTAACTTCTGCTTTATAAGCGCAAACACGAGCAGGGTGCTGGGTCTGCCGACCGAATACTTTGCAAAGCGCACAGCGGTGCAGTCGCTCTCCGAATGCCTCGGCAAGGAGCGTGCGGAGGAGATATATAACTCCATGCGCTCGGCACCCGAAAACGGGTATTACTACGACACGCCCTTCATCGTCAGCAAGGACTGCCGTGAAATAACCATACGCTGTGCATTCTCACCCATAATATCCGACGGACGTGTCTCGCACTATGTCTGCGTTGTGAACGACATTACGGCCGACATTGAGTCCCGTGAGCTGCTCAGTAATTCAGTCGAGCTTGCCAAGAAGTCGAGCAATGCAAAGAGTGAATTTCTCTCGCATATGTCGCACGAGATTAGAACACCGATGAACTCTATTGCGGGTCTGACGTACCTTGCGAGAGAGCAGGTAGGGAAGAATAACAGCAAGGAGCTTTTGGAGTACCTAAATCAGATCGACCAGTCGTCTCAGTATTTGCTCAGCCTGCTGAATAATATCATGGACATGAGCAAAATCGAGAGCAACAAATTCGAGATTCAGGCAAAGCCCTTTAATATCAGACATATTCTCGATGAGGTGTATGCAATATACGGCGCGCAGATGAGTGCAAAGCAAATCGAGTTTGAGTTTGACGCTTCGAGGGTGCGTTACGAGAACCTGCTTGGCGACGAGCTTTCTCTGCAAAAAATACTTAACAATCTCCTGTCTAACGCATTTAAATTTACGCCGTCCGGCGGCAAGGTGTCGCTCACGGCAGCGCAAAAGACCGTGTCCGTCAAGTCTGTCGTGATGCACTTTGAGGTGAAGGACACCGGCGTCGGAATGAGTCCCGAATTTAAGAAGCACATATTTGAACCGTACACGCAGGAGACTGCCGAAAACGGAACGAAAGCGTCCGGCAGCGGCCTCGGCATGGCTATATGCAAGAGCATGGTTGATCTCCAGGGCGGCAGTATAAGCGTCGAAAGCGTTCAGGGTGAGGGAACGAGCTTCTATATCGACATTCCATATGCGCTCTCTGCTCCGCTCAAGAAGGATGCTGACGGTGAAAACGGTACCCCCGACTGCTCCGTGCTTCGCGGCAAGCGCATACTCGTCGTGGACGACGTTATGATAAACACCGTTATAACTGGTCGGCTCCTTGAAAAGCAGGGCGTTTTGGTGGACTGCGCCGAAAACGGCAAAGCGGCGCTCGATATGTTCACCTCGCACAAGGACTTTTACTACGACTGCATACTGATGGATATTCAGATGCCGGTCATGGACGGCTTTGAAGCGGCGGCGTCCATAAGGGCGATAAAGCGCAGATATGCACTCTCCGTGCCGATCATTGCAATGACTGCCGATGCATTTATAAGAGAGCTCAAAAACGGCAGCATAAATGATTTTGACAATTACATCATCAAGCCGGTAAAGCCGAAGGATCTATATTCAAATCTTGTCGAGCTGTTTGAAAACTCGTGACACAAGGCAGGTGCAAATCTTGAAAAAAACATGGGACGCTGCGTGCAAAGCGACACGCAGCTACTGGAATTCCAAATGGTATATGCCGTCTGTTTTGGCGGTTTCATGTATAAGTGCGGTTTTTGACATTGACCTGATAGGAATGTTTGTGCTTGCGGCGCTTGTCATAGTCATGCTTGTGCTTTGCGACGATATGATGTCGCTCGTCTGCCCGATATTCTGCATATTCCTCAGCTCCATTGAGTTTTACAGGGACTATTCTGTGCTGACCGATTATATGTGGTATGCGATAGTGCCGTTTGCGGCGGCATTCATATTCAATCTCGTGTATTACAGAACGCCGTTCGTGAAGGGCAGATTCTTCTACCCGCAGCTTGCGGTGTCTGTCGCACTGTCGCTCGGTGGTCTGTTCTGTATCCCCGCAAAGCAGTATTTCAGCCCGTCGGCGCTGTACTTTACCGTCGGGTCGGGCTTTTTCATGCTGTTTGTGTACTGCCTCACCATATCGAGGCTCAAGGCGTATAAGCGAAGCTACGACAGGGTAGAGCGGCTTGCGAGAACGATGTTTGCCGCCGGACTGCTTGCCGCATTTCTGGTCTTTGAGTTTTACATCGACAATGCGGAGGAGTTCCTGCGCAAGGGAACCTTCCTGTTCTTTAAGCCGAGGAACTACGTTTCGAGTGTTCTTATGATGGCGATACCCATGAGCTGCATATATATAAAACGCAATAACCTTAACATAATTTCAATGCTGTTCATGTACGTCGGAATGCTGCTCACGGGGTCGAGAAGCGGACTACTTTTCGGAACGATGGCACTTGCCTTATCCGTCGCTTTTGTGTATATTACAAATAAGAAGAGCAGACGGCTGTACAATGTTCTGCTTATCATTGCGGCGATCCCCGTCGTTTATGCCGCAGTAAAGGTCCTCCCAGAGCTTTATGCGGCGAGAATGGCAAACGGATTCTTTAACGAGGGCGACGCAACGAGGATCAAATTCATCAAATTCGGCATTTCGGATTTCCTTGCCTACCCGATATTCGGCATAGGCGTGGGTAATCTTGCGCACTTTGAGATATTCAAAGCCTACGTCCCCGGCAGTATCGTATATTTCCACAACATAGTCATACAGGTCATGGCATCCCTGGGCGTCGTCGGCATTGCGGCGTATCTTTGGAATTTCTGCGCAAGGGTGAAGATGTTTTGGGAGAACAGAAAAAACGAGACCCTGATATTTGCGATCTCCTATCTTGCGATACTGCTCATGTCCTTTACCAATCCGGGCATATTCTGCCCATTCCCGGAGGGAGCGCTGATCGTTCTGATGCTCTCGGTTGCGGAAGTAAAATTTGCGAAGCAATAATTTTACATAAATTTGGAGGATGGAAAAATGAAGAAGCTTCTCAGCATTGTTCTCGTGCTGACCATGGTTCTTGCACTCGTACCCTTTGCGGCGCTTGCGGAGGATACCGGGTATGAGACCGTGACCGGTACGATAATGTTCAATGCGGGACATGACGATTCGGAGACGGATCATCCCTGTCCCTTCACCTACAGCGACGCATATTTCACCGACACGGCGTACAACTACAGGCAGGACCTCGCCACCGTGACAATGGCGATGTGCCTTGCTGCGGGCAACGTAGCGGACCCCGAACGCTACACGGAAGGTCCGGCAAACCTCAAGAATTTCTTTGATCAGATAGGCTTTGAGGATTTCGAAGCAAACAAGGACTTCGTCACGAGACCCGGAAGGGACACCTTCGGCGTAGGCATCGCCAACAAGGAGATCGTGGTTGACGGAGAAAAGTACACGATCATCGCCATCGGACTTCGCGGCTGCGGTTACTATGCGGAGTGGGCAGGCGACCTCAACGTCGGCGCAAGCGGCGACCATACGGGCTTTGCCATTTGCCGTGACACCGCACTTGCGTTTCTGAAGGAATACCTTGCAAAGCACACCGAGATAAACGGTAAGATCAAGATCTGGTGTACCGGCTACAGCAGAGGTGCAGCGGGCGCCAATATGCTCGGCGGCGCTATCGACGATATGATCGTCGGCGGCGAGAAGCTCGGCAGCAACGTAAGCCTCAGCCTCAATGACGTGTACATCTACACCTTTGAGGCTCCCATGGGCGCAGACACCGCAAAGATCGGCAGCAACGCCTATAACAACATCCACAACATCGTAAACTACAACGACCTCGTCGTAAGAGTCGCTCCCGCAAGCATGAACTTCGGCAGATACGGCGTCGATCATGTGATGCCCACCGCCGATTTCGACGCAAACTATGATGAACTCAAGGCAAATATGCTTGAGGTTTTCGGCACCTTTGAAAACGCAGGAGAGTACCGCATCGACAATTTCAAGTACGTTACCGTTACCCCCGGTGCGACCATCGACAAGATCATTTCCTCTATAAGGGGCGACAAGATGACGCAGGGTCAGTTCCTCGACAAGCTCGTTGACGTGCTGTTTGCCGAGCTTGGCACCCGTGAGGACGTGTACGCAATGCAGGGCGGACTCCAGGAGCTTATTCTGCCCCTTATCGGCACCTACCCCGATCAGTGGGAGGCCGTTAAAAAGAACCTTGCAGACAACGCAAAGGACAATTTCAAAGAGCTTATATTTAACCTTGTTACCGGTAACAAGGGTTCCTCTGTGGAGCTTGTTGCCAACATAATCCTTGACTCGCTCAGAGATGCGGGCATCAACGACGTCACCGCTGCGGAAGCAAAGGAAATTGCGGTGCAGGTCGTAAAGTTTGCTCTGCCGCTTGCAGTGAAGCACCCGAACGAGATAGCAACTCTGCTCTACAATGTCGTTGGCATTATGTCCGCACATTACGGTGAGCTGGGTATGTCGTGGATGCTCAGCATCCCTTCGGATTATATGCTGAACAAGCAGACCAAGAGCGCAATGCCCTTTGATGATCTGCAGCGTGACACATGGTGCTACAACGAAGTGAAGTACACCTACGACAACGGCATAATGAACGGTACGAAGCTCACGAGCTTCAGCCCGAACGGTGTTGTCAACAGAGGTCAGGTCGTCACCGTGCTTTACAGACTTGAGGGCTGCCCCTCGGTCGAAGGCATGAGCTGCGATCTTAAGGACGTCAGCGGTGCATGGTGCGAGGATGCAATAATTTGGGCATACAACAACGGCATCGCCAAGGGCTTTAACGACGGATGCTTCCGTGCCGACCAGCAGGTGACGAGAGAGCAGCTTGCGGCGTTCCTCTACAGATACGCCGACGAGATAATCTACAACGGCACAATAAGCGTGGGCGACGGATACGCCAAGAGCTTCAGCGACGAGGCGAGCGTCAGCGCATTTGCACGGGAAGCCATGCTGTGGGCGGTCGAAAACGGCATAATCAACGGCACGACCGACGGCAAACTTAACCCTCAGGGCAACGCAAGCCGTGCGCAGTTTGCCTGCATGATCGCAAGATTTGAGCAGGGCATTGCCTGAATTGCATAAATCGGCAAAACTAAAAAGCCGGAGAGCCATTTTTGACTCTCCGGCTTTTTGCATAGGCCGCAGAAAAGCAATAAAACCTTGTATTTTACGGCTTTGAATGATAAAATATAATGATTAAATGTTTACCCATGGAGGACCCGATGGACTCATTTAAACTGGTTTCACCGTATAAAGCGATGGGTGATCAGCCGGAGGCTATAGATAAGCTTGTAAACGGCATCGAAAACGGCATCGACGAGCAGGTGCTGCTCGGCGTTACCGGCTCCGGTAAGACCTTTACCATGGCAAGTGTTATAGAGAAAATAAACCGCCCGACCCTCGTTTTGGCTCACAACAAGACCCTTGCAGCACAGCTTTGCGCCGAGTTCCGTGAGTATTTCCCGGAAAATGCCGTCGAGTATTTTGTCTCCTATTACGACTATTATCAGCCGGAGGCGTATATCCCGCATACGGACACCTTTATCGAGAAGGACAGCTCCATAAACGACGAGATTGAGCGTCTGCGGCACAGCGCAACGTCCAGTCTTTTTGAAAGACGGGACGTCATTGTCGTGTCCTCGGTCTCCTGCATATACGGCTTGGGTGACCCTATTGACTACGCCGCAATGGTCATCTCGCTCAGACCGGGACAGGAGCGCAACTTCGACGAGCTTCTGCGCAAGCTCATCGAGATCAGATACGAAAGAAACGACATTGCCTTTGAGCGCAACACCTTTAGGGTACGAGGCGATACGGTCGATATTTTCCCGGCTTACTCCCACGACACGGCGATAAGAGTCGAGTTTTTCGGAGACGAGATCGACAGAATAAGCGAGATCAACGTCGTCAGCGGTGCCGTTATAAGGCATCTCAGCCATGTCGCCATTTACCCTGCGAGCCACTACGTCGTCAGCAAGGATAAAATGAGCAGAGCAATTGACGAAATCAGGCGTGAGTGTGACGAGCAAAGGGCTGCGTTTGAAGCCAAGGGCAAGCTCATCGAGGCACAGAGGATCACCCAAAGAACGAACTACGACATTGAAATGATGCAGGAGCTGGGCTATTGCAGCGGCATAGAAAACTACTCCCGCATAATATCCGGCAGAGCGCCGGGCAGCGCTCCGATGACGCTGCTTGACTATTTCCCCAAGGACTTTCTCATGTTCATCGACGAAAGCCATGTGACGATACCGCAGGTCAGGGCGATGTACCGAGGCGACAGAGCGAGAAAGGAATCGCTTGTGGAGTACGGCTTCCGTCTGCCGTCGGCATTTGACAACAGACCGCTCAAATTCGACGAATTTAATGAGCGCATAAATCAGATAGTCTACGTTTCCGCAACCCCAGGCGACTATGAAAGGGAGCGTGCCGGACAGATTGCAGAGCAGATAATCCGCCCCACCGGACTTGTGGACCCGGAGATCTCGGTGCGTCCGAGCGAGGGGCAGATAGACGACCTTATCGGGGAGATAAACGCAAGGATCGAGAAAAATCAGCGCTGCCTTGTGACAACGCTTACGAAGAAGATGGCGGAGGACCTGTCCGAATACCTCGGCAATGCGGGAATAAAGTGCCGCTATATGCACCACGACGTCGGCGCAATAGAGCGCATGGAGATAATCCGCAGCCTTCGTCTCGGCGATTTTGACGTGCTTGTCGGCATTAACCTTCTACGTGAGGGACTTGACCTCCCGGAGGTCAGCCTTGTAGCGATACTTGACGCCGACAAGGAGGGTTTTCTGCGCAGCGAAACGAGCCTTATCCAGACGATAGGCAGAGCAGCAAGAAACGCCGAGGGTCTTGTCATAATGTACGCAGATACGGTCACCGACTCAATGAGGCGAGCCATTGACGAGACGGAAAGACGCCGCAAAAAGCAGACGGATTACAACACCGCCCACGGCATAACGCCGAAAACCGTCACCAAGAGCGTCAGAGATCTGCTTGAGATCTCGACCGACGGCAAGAACGTGTCCAAACGCCGTGACGGTGTTAAGATGACCGAGGCGGAGCGCCGTGCGGAAGCCGATGCGCTTGAAAAGAAGATGAAGGCTGCGGCAAAGATGCTTGAGTTTGAGCTTGCGGCGCAGCTTCGAGACGAAATAATCAGACTCCGGGGAGGAAAATAAAATGAAGCTGATGATACTTGACGGCAACAGCATAATAAACCGTGCGTATTACGGCGTCCGTATGCTCAACGCCCCGGACGGAACTCCGACAAACGGAGTTTACGGCTTTCTTTCGATCTTCCGCAAGCTGTTTGAAACGGAAAAGCCCGATGCGGTCTGCGTTGCATTCGACCTCAAGGCCCCGACCTTCAGGCATTTGCAGTACCCTCAGTACAAGGCGCAGAGAAAGGGAATGCCGGATGAGCTTGCGGTGCAGATGCCGGTGATGAAGGAGGTCCTTGACGCAATGGGCGTGATGCGCCTTGAGCTTGAGGGATTCGAGGCGGACGATATAATCGGCACCGTGAGCAGGATCTGCGAAAGAGCGGGTTGGGACTGCCGCATCGTAACGGGAGACAAGGACAGCTTCCAGCTCATCACAGACAAAAGTCATGTCATTCATTACAAATCCCGTATGGGAAAAACCGAAACGAAGGAGTATAACCCCGAAGTCTTTTTTGAGGAGTATGGCTTCTCGGCCCCCAAAATTGTTGACCTTAAAGCGCTCATGGGCGACAGCTCCGACAACATACCCGGAGTGCCGGGTGTCGGTGAAAAGACGGCTATGGAGCTTATGCACAAGTACGGAAGCCTCAATGCGATATACGCCGATCTTTCGGCGCTTGATGTTAAAGAGGGTGTGCGAAAGAAGCTTGAAAACGGCAAAGAGAGCGCATTCCTCTCCTATGATCTTGCAACGATAAGGACTGCTGTGCCCATTGAGTTTTTTCCAGAAAGCTGCAAATGGAACGAGGACTATAAGCCGGAGATCTATTCACTCTTTAAAAGGCTCGGCTTCAACAAGTTTTTGGAAAAGTGGGGCATAGAGGAGGCACCGCAGACTCCGGCGGTCGCTAATGCAGTTGAGCTTGAGAGAGCGGAAAACGCCACGCTTGAGGAGCTCAGCACAATGCTTGAGACTTCAGAGATCGTTGCGGTCGCAGCCTTTGACGAGCTGGACAGACTTGAAATCTGCGACGGCAAAAAGCTGTACGATGTCCGCTGGACATCGCTCGGAGACGATTACTCAAGGCTGTTGAAGCTTCTGTTCTCGGAGCGTGTGAAAAAAGTCGGACACGGAGTCAAAGCGCTCATGTCGCTGCTCATCTCGGAAAAGCTCCCGGTTTCCGGCTTCTGCTTTGACACGGAGCTTGCCGCATACCTGCTTGACGCAAGAGAAGGCTCTTATCCGATAGAGCGGGTCACCATGCGTTACCTCGGATGTGAGATGTTCGGCGCCGAGGGCGTGTATGCACTTATGCCCGTCTTGAAGTCTAAGCTCTCGGAGCTTAACATGGACGAGCTGTTTTACAATATCGAGCTGCCGCTGTGCGAGGTGCTTGCCGATATGGAGGACGAGGGCTTTCTCGTTGATAAGGCAGCGCTCGGCGAATTCGGTACGTCGCTCAGTGCCGAGATAGATAAGCTCAAAACCGAGATCTGGGACGCAGCCGGTGGCGAATTCAATATAAATTCACCGAAGCAGCTCGGCGAGGTGCTGTTTGTACGCCTCGGACTGCCTGCGGGGAAAAAGACCAAAACCGGCTGGAGTACGAATGCCGACGTTTTGGAAAAGCTCAGGGACAAGTACCCCATCGTCAACATGATAATGGACTACCGTATGCTGACAAAGCTCAAGTCCACATACGCAGACGGGCTGTTGAAGCTGATCGGAGCGGACGGGCGTCTGCACACGAGCTTTCAGATGACGGCGACGGCGACGGGACGTCTTTCGAGTACAGAGCCGAACCTGCAAAACATCCCCATACGCAAGGAGCTTGGCGCAAGGATCAGAAAAATGTTTATCGCACCGCAGGGCAAGCTGCTTGTCGATGCCGACTACAGCCAGATAGAGCTGCGTCTGCTTGCGCACATATCCGGCGACAGGCATATGCAGGAGGCGTTCCTTGAGGGCGACGACATACACCGAGTAACGGCGTCGCAGGTGTTTTCCGTTCCGCTTTCGGAGGTCACGACGCTTCAGCGCAGCAGGGCAAAGGCGGTCAACTTCGGCATAGTCTACGGCATTTCGGCATGGTCGCTTGCGCAGGACATCGGAGTTTTTCCGTCCGAGGCAAAGCAATATATGGACGCATACCTTGAAAAATACTCCGGTGTGCGGGACTACATGAAGAGCATCGTCGAAAAGGCAAAGCGGGACGGATATGTTTCCACCGTGTATAATCGCAGACGTGCGCTGCCGGAGCTTTCTTCGTCGAACTTCAATATGCGCTCCTTCGGTGAGCGTGTGGCGCTGAATATGCCGATACAGGGGACTGCGGCGGATATTATAAAGCTTGCGATGGTGAACGTGTACAGGCGGCTGAAAAGCGAGGGCTTAAAGTCGAAGCTCATACTCCAGGTACACGACGAGCTTATATGCGAATGCCCGGAGAATGAAGCGGAGAGAGTAAAGCTTATCCTCTCCGAGGAGATGGAAAACGTTGCAAAGCTCTCTGTGCCTCTGATAGTCGAGGCAAAGAGCGGGCATAGCTGGGCGGAGGCACACTGATGATGAATTTTGAAGAAGCGGGATATGTACTTGATTCGCTTATGGAGCAGCTCCCGGAGGGCATCTTCCGCAGCTTAAACGGCGGAGTGAGCCTTATTGAGGACGAGCGCATGAGCGATGACGGAAGGTACACTCTCGGAACCTATTTCGTGAACGGAATGGGTCGCTACATCGAGATATACTACGGCTCCTTTGTAAAGCTTTACGGCGATATGGACGACGAGATCTTTGAAAAGCGCCTGAAAAAGACCCTGCACCATGAGCTGACGCACCACGTTGAGAATATGGCGGGGGACAGGAGTCTTGAGCGCTGGGATGAACGGCAGGAGCAGCTCTGCGGCTTTAACGGCATTAACGTTCACAGCATACTGTTCGTCGCCGACGACGATACGTCGCTTGCGCCTTCTGCTTCGGCGTTCTTTGAACTGAACAAAGGTGAGACGCTTTATGACATTACCTCCTCCTCGGCGGGGCTTTTCGCAGGAGGAGAGATAAATCCCAAGGCGCTGAAAGCCGGTGCGCCGGAAAGCGTCGCCGGCCACTTGCCCGCAGAGGCTACGAGAGAACTCGTTGCAGCGCACGATGTCGTGTTGTGCATGACCGCAGCGCAGGCGGACGAGCTGTCGAAGCGTTTTCAGGATCTTGACGAACGGATAATGTGCCTTGCGGAGTATGACCTTGAGCCGCCGAGTCTGCCGTTCGGCTGGAAAAAGTGCATGAACACTCTGCTTGACGAGGTGCTTGCCGTTATCGACGAGCTTAACGAGGAACGCAGCGATGGACTTTGAAATCGTTAATGCGGCTCCGGAACACGTTGCCGACATTGAAAGGCTCGAAAAACTGTGTTTTTCCGTGCCGTGGACAAACGAGCAGATACGCTCGCAGCTTGGCGGCGACAGCCATGTCTTTATAGCGGCACACTCGACCGACGGTGCGATACTCGGTTATGTGGGGCTTATGTATGTACTTGACGAGGGCTACGTTTCAAACGTTGCCGTTGATCCCGACTGCCGCCGCATGGGAATAGCCGATGCGCTGATCTGTGAGATCGTGAGCAGGGCAAAGGCTTTGAAGCTTTCGTTTGTAACGCTTGAGGTCAGGGAGAGCAACGCTCCCGCACGCAGGCTTTACGAAAAGCACGGCTTTGAAAATGTCGGACTTCGTAAAAATTACTATGACTTTCCCAAAGAAAATGCTATACTGATGACATTGTTTTTGAAATGAGGAATTGAATTGAAAATACTGTCTTTTGAATCTTCCTGCGACGAGACCGCCGTTGCGGTCGTCGAAAACGGAAGGACCGTACTGACCGATCAGATATTCTCTCAGGCGGACCTCCATGCGGTGTACGGCGGCGTAGTGCCGGAAATCGCATCGAGAAGCCATGTCGAGGTCATATCCCGCCTTGCACAGAGAGCGATCAAGGTCGCCGGCATATCGAAAAGCGATATTGACGCCGTCGGTGTTACATATGCGCCCGGTCTTATAGGTACGGTGCTTGTAGGACTGAATTTTGCGAAGGCGACCGCGCTTGCACTCGGTGTTCCGCTTATCCCGGTGCATCACATAAAGGGTCATGTTGCGGCAAACTATATTGCCTATCCGGAGCTTGAGCCTCCGTTTCTGTGCCTTGCCATCTCCGGCGGCAACACGCTTATCATAGATGTTCGCACTTACACGGATATGCACATAATCGGCGCTACGAGAGACGACGCTGCGGGCGAGTGCTTTGACAAGACGGCAAGAGTGCTGGGACTGCCGTACCCCGGCGGCAAGCATATTGACAAGCTGTCTCAGGGCGGAGACGATAAAAAGTACAAGCTGCCGAGAACGCATATCGAAGGCAGCGCCTACGACATGAGCTTTTCTGGGCTTAAAACCGCAGTTATCAACACCGTTCACAACGCCGAGCAAAAGGGCGAGACCCTTGACAGAGCGTCGCTTGCGGCGTCGTTCGTCGCCGCAGTCAGCGACACTCTTGTGCCGAGGACCATGGCGGCCGCAAGAGAGCTTGGGTATAAGAAGATCGCAATTGCGGGCGGTGTTGCAGCCAATACGAGGATCCGTGCCGACTTCAAGAAGGCGGCTGAAAAGGACGGCTGCACGCTTTATGTGCCGCCGCTGAGCCTTTGCGGAGACAACGGTGCAATGATAGGCAGTCAGGCGTACTACGAATATCTTGCGGGCAACGTAGCCGGAAGCGACCTTAACGCCTACGCCAACATGGAATTGTAAGGGGTCATACACATGGGAACACACGATGGACACAGACAGAGAATGAAGGAGCGTTATGCCCAAACGGGGCTTGAAGGCTTCAGTGACCTGAACGCTCTTGAGTTTCTGCTGTTTTACGCCGTGCCGAGGAGAGATACAAATGAGCTTGCGCATGAGCTTGTGGAGCGCTTCGGCTCACTTACGGGAGTTCTTGAAGCCGATATGGATGAACTTCGGAGCGTCAAGGGAATAGGGGACAACGCTGCGACGCTTTTGAGCCTTGTTCCGCAGATCAGCAGAAGGTATATGGAACGCAAGACGCTTCCGCAGAAGAAAATACGCAACAGCACGGATGCGGCGCAGTACTTTGTTTCAAAGTTTGCCTACGAATACAAGGAGGTCGCATATGCGATGTTTCTTGACACAAAGCACTGCATCATATGCACGAAGGAAATGTCAAGAGGCGTCATTAACGGGCTTGAGCTCAGTGTGAGAAGCCTTGTCGAGGCATGCCTAAAGCTCCATGCACAGGCTGTGATAATTGCCCACAACCACCCGAATGCAAGACTGGAGCCTTCGTCCGAGGACGAATATTTTACGACTTCGCTCAAAAAATCCCTGTTTCTTGTGGATGTTGAGCTGCTGGATCATATCATTGTGTCGGGAAATGAGTACATATCGCTGAAGAAAATTGGTCTTATGTAAACGATTTTTTGTTACCGTTTTGTATTAAAATATCATTAGAGAGTTTGACTTGATTTTACAATTCTGCGTAGACATACTGAAAACGCTACGATTTTACGATGTTGAAAACTCTGTTGAAAGTGTTGATAACTATTTGAAAAATAATTTTTACAGATAATTATGAAAACCTATTCGGACACTGCACAGATAGATAAAACCTTGAAGTTTCAATACATATTCAAAATTTAAAGCATTGAATTTTTCTCTTGACAGAATGTTTTTTGACAAAAATATACGAATTGTAATTTAACTGCCGATTGACTTTAGAGAGCAACTGTGCTAAAATACCAACGCTGACGCTGCTGGTGTGGCTCAATGGCAGAGCATCTCACTCGTAATGAGAAGGTTGTGAGTTCGATTCTCACCACCAGCTCCAGTAAAAAAGCTTACGGATTTATCCGTAAGCTTTTTTGTTTATTCCGCATCTTTTGTGACTTTGAATTTTAACTCGGTGCCGTTAACCGTCAAGACGCCTTCGCCGACTTGCCCGGTGCTTTTAACGTAAGTGCCGCCGCAGCCGCCCTTGAGACTTATAACTGAGGGACCGATAAGCTCTATCGCACCCTTGGCTTCGAGTGTGACCGGCTCGTTGTAATAGATGCAGACGTTGCCGTTTTCGTCGACTGCCCGGATCCTGACGGCGGAAACGTCGTAGGTTGCAGCCTCATTGAGCGTATACCTGCTTGCCTCCGCCGCAATGTGAGGCACGACGCCGGGCTTTCTCGTGACGGATGCGACGACCTCGGCGTTCTTTATTGCGTCAAATCTCCACACCGTCGCTTCACCGCCCCAGTTGCCGACGTACTTACCGTAAAGCTCGTAGCCGTCGGAGAAGGACAGACCCTTAAAAAGCATGAGCTTTGCAAGCTTCATCATTATCTTGGGCGACAGATTTGACATACCGCCCGCAGCGACCGCAAGCAGGCACTCCTTGAGCGCAGATGAGGTCTCGCTGTCATAGCCTTCGACGGTTTCGAGCATATTGCCGATAAAGTCGTCGATTACCACTGGCGGATGCGGCAGGGCAGGGTACTTATCCTTTGCAGGGTAATAATCCGCAACATGAATGCCGTTCTTGTACAGGCGCACAAAGTCCGCATTTGTGAAAACGTACACGCTGCCGATGTATCCGGCGGGATGCTCTCCGATGTCCATTGTCGAGGAAACGGTGCAGCAGGGAGCGTCGTCGCTCTGACTTGCGTATACCGCAGCTGCGAGCTTGGGATTTCTGAACATATCCATGACCCCGTGATAGCAAACGGCGTCTCCGCTGCCGAAATCACGGTGCGTGTTGTAATCGAACATACACCACGGGAAAATGCCGCAGATGTCGCCTGAGGCATACATTGCGTCAAGCACCTTGGCGTGCCGCAGAGCGTGACTTAAGCGGTGCGCTTCGTCGTCAAAGGGCTTTGTCGGGAACATATGCCCGTTACACTCCGAAACGAGATAGGGCTTTGACTTATCGGAGGTCACCTTGCGCATGGGCTTAAGTCCGGCATTCGTGCCGCAGTGCGAAAAGTCATTGAATGCATAAACGTCCTCGAGAAGGCTGCTCTTTTCTAGATACCTTACGCCGCTTGTCTGTCGGGAGGAATCAAGCCTGTGCGCAAGCTTATTTGTCCTGCGGTACAGCTCGTCGCAGTCCTGAGACTCGTTTATGCGCACGCCCCATAAAATTATGCTCGGATGATGCATATTCTGCCGTATCATCTCCTCGGTGTTATCCACCGCTTGCTCCTTCCATGCGGCGTCGCCGATATGCTGCCAACCGGGGATCTCAGTGAATACAAGAAGTCCCAGCTCATCGCAGCGGTCAAGGAAATGCTGGGATTGGGGGTAGTGCGAGATCCTGACGGCGTTTACGCCAAGCTCGTATCTCAGTATTTCGGCATCGAGAACCTGCATGGACTTCGGCATTGCGTAGCCGACATATGCGTAGCTTTGGTGCCGGTTAAGTCCACGAAGCTTTAGCCTGCTGCCGTTGATGTAAAAGCCGTCCTTTTTAAACTCCGCCGTTCTGAATCCGAAGCGCAGGCTCTTTTCGTCAATAAGGCGCTGCTGCGCATCCAAACGGCAGACCTTGAGCGTGTAGAGATACGGCGACTCCGGCGACCAAAGTCTTGCATCCGGCAGCGAAAGTTTAAACTCGTGCCCCCTTGCCGTGGCGACGGTGTTGCCGTCAGCGTCTATGACGCTGCTTAAAAGGCTGCTGTGACGGAGCTTGCGCTCGGTGCTTATCCGCACTTTTATCTCACGCAGCGCCGTGTTTTCAATAAGCACGTCACCGATAAAGCCGACGGAGCGCACAAGGAGACTGACCTCACGGTACAGTCCGCCGTAGCAGAGGTAGTCTATGACAAAGCCGAAGGGCGGGACATTGAGGCTCTCACGGCAGTCGAGCTTTACGGTCACGGTGTTCTCGGCGCCGAAGCTTATGTGCGAGGTCAGATCGACTTCAAAAGCGGTGTAGCCGCAGTCGTGGTGTGCGACCTCCTCACCGTTGCAGTACACGACTGCGGAATGAGCCGCACCGTCAAAGCGAAGCGACAGGAGCTTATCCGACCAGTCGTCGGGTACGAAAAAGCTCTTTTGATAGCCGCAGACCGTCTGATAGTCCTTGCAGTCAACGTAGTTGTACGGCAGCTCCTTGACGGTATGCGGAAGCCGAACCTTTTCCGCTGCGTCAAAGCCGCACTCGTAATCGAAGGTGAACAGCCAATCGTCGTTAAAAGGGATATTCATAGCGCACACTCCAAATGATTTTTTGCCATTTTATCATATCTGACAGGATTTGAAAACGATTTTAAAGAATTTGCCGACACTTTTGTGTACAAGGTAGAAAAGGAATAATTAGTTGCTTTTATTGCTTTGCGGATATATAATTATAATGTATCAAAAATGTAAGGACAGGTGAATACTATGATTATTGACTGCACAAAGCTTGGCGGTCGCTGCTCCTGCGGCAGGGAGCATCCGCTGCACACAAAGTATATTGTCTGTGAGGCAGGCTGCATGGACAAGGCAGACGAGTATTTTGAGCTTGCCGGACTTTCGGGAAGGAGAGCCGTTATCTACGACTCAAACACCTACAATAATCAGTGGATACCTCATATAAAGGCAGACCAGGAGATAGTCCTCGACGCAACCGGACTTCATACGGACAAGGACAAGGTCGAGGAGATGATGACGCAGCTCCGTGACCCTGAGATCATCGTCGCCGTCGGCGGCGGTACGATTACCGACTTCGGCAGATACAGTGCCGACAAGCTGGGAGTGCCGTTCGTGTCCGTGCCTACGCTCGTCAGCGCAGACGGATTCTCCGCCAACATCTGCTCCATAATCATCGACGGGCAGAAGAAGTCGATCCCGATGATTGCCGCAACGCTCGTTCTGTGCGACATAAACATCGTCTCTCATGTCCCCATGTTCCTGACGATGAGCGGCGTGTGCGATATTATGTCGAAGTACATTTCTCTTGCCGACTGGAAAATTTCCCACATTGTCACCGGCGAATACATATGCCCTGAGATCGTCAGAATGGCGGAGGAAGCATTAAAGAGAACGAGAGACTGCTGCATGGATCTCCTTGAGAATAAGACGGAGGCGTATGAGGCAATGGCGGCGTCGCTCATGGAGAGCGGACTTACGATGCAGATGCTCTCAAATTCCAGAGCCGCAAGCGGTGCGGAGCATCTTATTGCCCACCTTGCGGAAATGCGTCCGCCGAGATTTGAGGCTGCCGGCGGAATACACGGTGAATGTGTCGGCGTCGGGACCGTGCTTATGGCTGAGCGCTACCATGAAATGATAGCCAAAAAGCCCGTTGCAAAGCCCTTTGTGCCGTATGACGAGGCGTGGATCAGAGAAAAGTTCGGACCCTTGGCGGACGGTATCATTAAGGAAAACAGCAACGATATACTCGCAAGCTTCGACCCGCAGAGCATAATCGACCACTGGGACGAGATAGTCGAGATCGTTAATGCCATCCCCGAAGCGGATGAGCTTCGCAAGCTGTACTCGGCACTGGGTGCAAAGTACAGGCTTGAGGATATCCACATTGACCCGGCACTCAAGGAAGACTGCATTGAAATGTCCGTCGCAATACGCAACCGCCTCACCTTTATGCGTATGAGCAGAGTGCTTGACTACAACTGAGCGGAGATAAATATGGATAAGCTTCTAAATTCAAAACTATTTCTGCTTGACATGGACGGCACTTTGTACCTCGGAGACGAGGTTTTCGACGGTGCTATTGACTTTATAGAAACCATTGAGAATACCGGGAGAGAGTACATTTATCTGACCAATAACTCCTCCCGTGCAGGCATTGATTACATCACAAGGCTGCGCAAGCTCGGGTTTCCCTGTGAGGAGAAAAACGTCTTTACTTCGGGCATGGCGACCGCAATGTACTTAAACGAGAAGTTCCCCGGCGAAACGGTGTATCCCGTCGGAACGCCCGCATTCCTGTCGGAGCTTTCGGCATACGGCGTACCCCTCGGCGACGGGGAGGACGTTAAGGTCGTCTGCGTCGGATTTGACACCACGCTGACCTATGAAAAGCTTGACAAAGCGGTGCATTATCTCAGACACGGTGCGGCTTTCGTCGCCGCAAACCCCGACTGGGTGTGTCCCATGCCTGCGGGCGAGGTCCTGCCGGACTGCGGCAGCATATGTGCGCTGCTCACCGCCGCATCGGGTGCGGTACCCAAGTATATCGGCAAGCCCAACCGCAGTATGGTTGACATAATATCCTCAAAAACCGGGATACCGAACGAAAACATATGCTGCGTCGGCGATAGACTTTATACCGACATCGCCGTTGCGCAGAACGCCGGAGCGGTTTCCGTGTGCGTTCTGTCGGGTGAAAGCACGACGGACGACATTGCCGCCGCCGAACGCAAGCCGGACTATGTGCTGAACAGCGTTGCGGATATTGCAAGGCTTCTAAAAGGAAATTACGGAAAATGACCCTCAAAGGGTCATTTTCCGTAATGGAACACTATATCCTCCGTCGGTATCTTGTCCCACGAAAAGCTCTGCAAAGGCTCGTTTGGACTTATCGGCGCATCGCTTTCCCGAAGCCCAAGAAGCTTTGCGAGTATGCCGATGATCTCTTCAGGGCAATGCTCTTTGAGCAAAACCGCCGTACTGAGATCGCCGAAGCGCTTTGACATTTTGCGGTCGCCGAGAAGTATCAGCGGTGCATGACAGTAGTCGGGAGCGCTGCCTCCGAGCTGCCGTATGAGCCAGATCTGCTTTGCGGTCGATGACAGAAGGTCACGTCCTCTGACGACTCGGCTTATGCCCATATCCATGTCGTCGAACGATACCGCAAGCTGATAGGCATAGATCCCGTCGGAACGCCGGATAATAAAGTCACCGTCGTTTGCGAGGTTTACACGCTGCAAGCCGTAGTGACCGTCGGTAAAGACGATCTCACTGTCTGGGACGGACACCTTCCACGCAGGGCGCTTTCCCGCTGCTTCAAGCGACCGACGTTCGGAAGCGCTCAGGGTCTTGCAGCGGCAGACGCTGCGGTCGTGCGCATAGCTCTCATGCGGTGCGGAGGCGGCAAGCCGCTGATTTCTGCTGCAATAGCAGGGGTATAAAAGCCCCTTTTGCCGGAGCAGCTCAAACGCACCGTCATACAGCGCCGTGCGCCCGCTCTGATTGTTTATGCCGGGATACTCATCCCAGTTAAGTCCGAGCCGACGCATATCGCTCATTATTCCTTCGGCGTATTCCTTTTTGCTGCGGGCGGGGTCGAGATCCTCAAGGCGAAAGATGATTTTTCCACCGAGAGCCCTTGCATCGAGCCATGCAAGCAGGAGAGAGGACAGGTTGCCGAGATGCAGCATACCGCTGGGACTTGGGGCGAAACGCCCGCATATTGATCCGAAATTGTTCATAGCACCATTCTTTTCGATAATTTCTGCTTACATTTAAGCATATTCGGACGAAAAATTAAATATTTATCTACCATTTTTAATAAAAATATGCTATAAATATTTCAATAACAAATCATAATGGAAATGAGGTCGTAAAATGGCAAGCTCAACAAAGGAAGCCTTGGGCAATGCGCTCAAAAAAATGCTGGCAATCAAGCCCATTGACAAGATAACCGTAAAGGATCTTGTCGAGGAATGCGGGGTCAATAGACAGACGTTCTATTATCACTTCGACGATGTATATGACCTCATGGAGTGGGTCTTTGAGGAGGACGCAAACAGGGTCCTGCCGGATGAGATCTATTACGAGGAGTGGCGTGAGGACGTTATAATGTTCTTCCGCTATCTCTACGAAAACAAAAGCTTTGTGCTTAACATCTTCAATTCTCAGAACCGCTCTTATCTTCTGCGCTACTTCAAGCGCCGCCTGCACTACTGCGTACACGGCTTTGCGATAATTGTCGCAGAGGGCAAGAACGTTGAGTGGTCGGATATGGAGTTCGTCTGCGAGCTTTATGTGCAGATCGTCGTAGGTCTTATTTCTCAGTGGCTGGACAACAACATGGAGCTGCCGCAGGAGATAGTGGTCGATAAGCTGCTGACGGTAATGGACGGCAGCGTCGAGGACATCCTCTCCCGTTTCGTGAAAGAATGATGACAAAGCCTCCCGATTTCGGGAGGCTTTGAATGCTGAAAAGGAACAGGCATGAAAAGCGAAAAAACAAATGTTATGCGCCTTCTTGACAAGGCAAAGATAAAATATGAGCCGCACGAGTACCCGCACGGGAGCGAGGCGGTGGACGGGCTTACGGTCGCAAAGCTCTGCGGCTTTGATCCCGAATGTGTGTTTAAAACGCTTGTGGCACGGGGTACAAGCAAAAACGTGTACGTTTTTGTGATACCCGTCAGCTCGGAGCTTGACCTCAAAAAAGCAGCTAAGGCTGCGGGCGAGAAGTCCGTTGAGATGGTAAAGGTCAGTGAAATCAACGCTCTGACGGGCTATATAAGGGGCGGCTGCTCGCCTGTGGGTATGAAAAAACGCTATCCCACGTTTATAAACGAGAGCGCAAAAGCAAAGAATACCGTATATGTCAGCGCAGGAAAGATCGGAAGTCAGGTGGAGCTTGAGCCGCTTGCGCTTGCCGAGATATGTGGCGCACAATTTTCTGAACTGGTGAAGGATAAATGAACGACAAAATAGTAATCAAAGGCGCAAGAGCCAATAACCTTAAAAATATTGATATTTCGATCCCCAGAGACAAGCTCGTCGTTATGACGGGGCTTTCGGGAAGCGGAAAATCAAGTCTTGCCTTTGACACTATTTATGCGGAGGGACAGAGAAGATACGTCGAAAGCCTCTCGGCATATGCAAGGCAGTTTTTGGGACAGATGGACAAGCCGGACCTCGACTACATTCAGGGACTTTCTCCGGCAATTTCGATAGATCAAAAGACAAGCTCAAGGAATCCGAGATCGACCGTCGGAACGGTCACGGAAATATATGACTATATGCGTCTGCTCTGGGCGAGAGTCGGTGTGCCGCACTGTCCGAAGTGCGGAAAAGAGATTCACCAGCAGACGATAGACCAGATAATCGACAGACTTATGCAGCTTCCCGAAGGCACAAAGCTGCAAATACTTGCACCCGTTGTGCGTTCGAGAAAGGGCGAGCATGTAAAGGTGCTTGAGGATGCAAAGCGTTCGGGATATGTCAGGGCGAGGATAGACGGGAGTATGTATGAGCTGTCCGAAACCGTGCAGCTTGACAAGAATCTCAAACACAGCATCGACATTATCGTTGACCGAGTTGTGATAAAGCCGGATGCGGTCCGCAGAATAACCGACTCGGTCGAAACGGCGTCGGAGCTTGCGGGTGGGCTTGTCGTTGCCGACGTTGTCGGAAGCGATGAGGAGCTGCTGTTTTCTCAGAACTACGCCTGCTCTGATTGCGGCATTTCCATCGAAGAACTGACGCCGAGAATGTTCTCCTTCAACACGCCGTACGGCGCCTGTCCTAAGTGCGACGGACTCGGAATGCAGATGCTCATTGACCCGGAGCTTATCATACCCGACGACGAGCTTAGCATCGCACAGGGCGGCATAAAGGCTTCCGGCTGGACAAACGCCGGAAGGGAGACCATATCCGGGATGTACTATGCAGCCCTTGCGGAGAAGTACGGCTTCTCGCTGACGCAGCCGATAAAAGAGCTGCCGTCGGAGGCTGTAAATGCGATACTGTACGGAACGAAAGGTGAGCCGCTGAAGCTTCATTACGACAGGGCAAACCGCAGCGGTTCGTTTAGCGGGAGCTATCAAAAGCCCTTTGAGGGCATATGTAACAACCTTGAGCGGCGTTACCACGAAACGCAGAGCCAGTATATGCGTGCCGAGATCGAGGAATGTATGTCCGAAACGCCGTGCAAAGCCTGCGGCGGACGTAGACTGCGCAAGGAGGCCCTGGCGGTCACCGTGGGTGGTAAGACGATCGCCGAGATGGCGGATATGCCGGTCGGCGACGCCAGTGACTTCGTTGACTCGCTCGTTCTCACGCCCAAGGAGCGCATTATCGCCGAGCGCATTTTGAAGGAGATAAAGCAGCGCCTCGGTTTTCTTAAAAACGTGGGACTTGACTACCTCACACTGTCAAGGGGTGCATCGACGCTCTCCGGCGGTGAAAGTCAGAGAATACGCCTTGCAACGCAGATCGGTGCGTCGCTGGTAGGAGTGCTGTACATTCTCGACGAGCCGAGCATCGGACTGCATCAGAGGGACAACGACAAGCTCCTTGCGACCTTGAAGAATCTGCGTGACCTCGGCAATTCGCTTATAGTCGTCGAGCATGACGAGGATACCATAAGAGCTGCCGACTATATCGTGGACATCGGACCGAAAGCGGGCGTTCACGGCGGTGAGGTCGTTTGCGCCGGAAGCGTTGAGGATATTTGCGCCTGCGAGCGTTCGCTCACGGGGCAGTATCTCAGCGGAAAGCTCAGGATACCCGTACCAGAAAAGCGCAGAAAAGCGGAAAAGGGCAGCATAAACATTATCGGAGCCAAAGAGAACAACCTAAAAAACATTGACGTTTCGTTCCCGTTAGGCGTTGTGACCTGCGTCACGGGCGTGTCCGGCAGCGGTAAATCCTCGCTTGTCAACGAGATCCTCTACAAAACGATAGCGCAGGAGAAAAACCGTGCAAAGACAAAGCCTGGAAAGTATGAGGCAATAACGGGACTTGAGGGCATTGACAAAATAATCGACATCGACCAAAGCCCCATCGGACGCACTCCGAGGTCAAACCCTGCGACATATACCGGACTGTTTAACGATATCCGTGAGCTGTTTGCATCGACGGAGGATGCCCGCATAAGAGGCTACAATGCCGGAAGATTTTCGTTTAATGTCAGAGGAGGACGCTGTGAAGCCTGCAAGGGCGACGGTTTGCAGCGCATAGAAATGCACTTCCTGCCGGACGTGTACGTCCCGTGCGACGTATGCAACGGCAAGCGCTACAACAGAGAGACGCTCGAAGTCCGCTACAAGGGCAAAAACATCTACGAGGTCCTTGACATGACGGTGGAGGAGGCTTCCGAATTCTTCGCAAACCTCCCGAAGCTGCGTGCAAAGCTTGACACCCTGCTCGACGTCGGTCTCGGCTATATAAAGCTCGGACAGTCGAGTACAACGCTGTCCGGCGGCGAAGCGCAGAGAGTTAAGCTTGCAACGGAGCTGTCAAAGCGCAGCACGGGAAGCACGGTGTACGTCCTCGACGAACCTACAACGGGACTTCATATGGCGGACGTTCACAGGCTTATCCACATTATCGACAGGCTTGCGGATGCGGGCAACACCGTCGTCATAATCGAACACAACCTCGACGTTATCAAGATCGCCGACCATATCATAGACCTCGGACCCGAAGGCGGCGACAAGGGCGGTACCGTGGTGTTTGCAGGAACTCCCGAAGAATGCGCCGAGTGCGAGCAAAGCTACACGGGGCAGTTTCTTAAAAAGCTGCTATAACCGAAATATGCCCTCACCCATATAATGATATGGGGAGGGAATACTATGCTGATTGACTGCATCGTCGGACTCGTATGTGCGGGGCTGCTGCTTTTCATGTGCTGGTCGCTTAAAGGGCTTATGCTCAGACCTGTCCGCAAGGGCGAAAACTCTGCTTTGAAGATAAGGCTCACGACCTTCGGAGCCGAGCCGCAGCTTGAATCCATACTTGACGGGCTTGTGTGGCTCAGAGAAAACGGTACGCTTACCGCCGAAATTGAGATCATTGCAAATTCCCCGAACGAGGAAGTCAGAACAATAGGAAAAACCTACGCCGAAAGGCGGCGCTACATTACATTTTGTGAACCCGGAGACTGTTGATGGAAGAATATACGGAGCTAAACGGAACAATTGACTCGGTCGTGTACAGAAACGACGAGAACGGATACGCAGTCATACGCATGACGCTTGACGACGGAGACAGCGCCACGGTCGTGGGCTGCTTTCCGTGCGTTGCGCCGGGCGAGGCGGTGAGTGCCGAAGGCTCGTGGATGCTGCACAGCCAGCACGGAAGGCAGTTTAAAGCGGAACACGCCATAAGGCTGCTGCCGACGAATGCGGACGATATATATAAGTACCTTGCAGGCGGTACGGTACGGGGCATAGGTCCCGCAACCGCCGCTCTCATCGTCAACCGCTTCGGCGAAAAGGCTCTTGACGTTCTTGAGCTGCACCCCGATAAGCTTGCCGAGATCAAGGGCATCAGCACATCCAAGGCGAGCGAAATGAGCAAGTCCTTTAAGCGTCAGGCGGGACTGCGGCGGCTTATGGAGTTTCTTTGCGGATACAGGATCCGTCCGGAATATGCGCTGCGGCTGTATAAGTTTTACGGCAATTCGGCGATGGAGACGCTTCAGGAGAACCCGTACATACTTGCGTCGAGCCATATCGGTGCGGCGTTTTCCGATGCGGATGCGCTCGCCCTTGAGATGGGCGTCGAAAACGACAGCATTAACCGTATCGCCGCCGCCGTGCTTTTTGAGCTGCGCCATAATCTCGGCAACGGGCATTGCTTTATTCCCAAGGAAAAGCTTACTGCTGCAACGTCACAGCTTATCGGCGTAGATACAGAGCGCATTGAGGAGGGCGTTGAGCTTTTAAAGAAAAACGGAGAGATCGTCTGCGACATGGTGGCAAATCTTGAAGCCTGCTATCTCAAAGATATCTACGAAGCGGAAAGCTATACCGCACGGCGGATAAAGGCGATGTGCAAGCCCGTGCCGACTTCAAAGATGAATTTGGATCACTTTATTGCAGACCTTGAAAAGAAGAACGGCATCAGCTATGCACCTCTGCAAAAAAGCACGCTTTCGCTTGCAATGTCAAGCAACATAATGGTCATCACGGGCGGACCGGGAACAGGAAAGACAACGGTAGTCAAAGCGATAATCGAGCTATTTAAGCACGATGAGCTTAAAGTCTGCCTTGCGGCGCCCACCGGAAGAGCCGCAAAGCGGATGACCGAGCTTACCGGAGAAGAAGCGTCAACGGTACACAGACTGCTCGGCGCTAAAATATCCGACGACGGGGAAGCGCTTATATTCACAAAGAACGAGGATGATCCATTAAACGCCGATGCCGTGATATTGGACGAGTGTTCGATGATGGACATAACGCTCATGAAGGCTCTGCTTTCGGCAATGCGCCCGGAGTGCAAGCTCGTTTTGGTGGGTGACGCCGATCAGTTGCCTCCGGTTGGACCGGGCAACGTCTTTGCGGACATTATCAGAAGCGATATAGTGCCGACCGTTCGGCTTACCGAGATCTTCCGTCAGAAGGCGGAGAGCCGTATCGTCAGCAACGCACACATGATAAACAAGGGTGAACACCCGAATTTTGAAGCAAACACGGGAGACTTTTTCAGGCTGAGGAGACTCCGTGCCGAGAGCAGTATAGACACGGTTTTGGAGCTGTGCGAAAGACGTCTGCCGAACAATATGGGCATCCCGACGGATGAGATACAGGTACTCAGCCCGACGAGAAAAGGTGAGACGGGTACCGTGAGCCTCAACCGACTGCTGCAGGCTGCGCTTAACCCCAAGTCGGATGAGAAGAAGGAAAAGTCATTCGGCGACATTGTTTTCCGTGAGGGCGACCGCATAATGCAGATCAAAAACAACTACGACATTCCGTGGCAAAGCTCGGACGGCGTTTTCGGCAGCGGCATCTTTAACGGAGATTTAGGGCGCATAAAGTCTATTGACCATCAGAACGAAACGATGAAGATCGAGTTTGACGACAAGACGGTCACATACGGCTTTGATATGCTCAGTGAGCTTGAGCATTCGTGGGCAATGACGGTACATAAGTCGCAGGGCAGTGAATACAGAGCGGTCATACTTGTGCTTAATTCGGGAACGAAAATGCTTATGACCCGAAGCGTTCTGTACACCGCCGTTACGAGAGCGAAATCTCTGCTCATCATGGTGGGGGATGACTCCATTGCGCATTACATGATAGACAACAACAGGCAGTCGAGGCGTTACAGCGCATTGAGGATCAGACTTGCGGATGAAAATACTTGACTTTTTCCTTGACCTCCTGTTTCCACCGAAATGCATATTCTGCGGCGAGGTGCTTGAATCGACAAACATCTGCAACAAGTGTCTCGAAAAGCTGCCGTACACGAAGGGCGATTCCACAGTCCAAAAGCTGCCTTTTATCAGCAAGTGCGTATCGCCGCTTTATTACGACGGCGTTGTGAGGGACGCAATACTCAGATTCAAATTTAACGGAAAGTCCAATTATGCCGGAGCTTTTGCACAGATTATGTCGGAATGTATCGAGAATAATCTTGATTGTGGTGATATTAGTGTGGTATCATGGGTACCGTTAAGCCGTATGCGAATGCGCAAAAGGGGCTACAATCAGGCGCAGCTCCTTGCCGAAGCGGTAGCAAAACGGCTTGAGCTTCCGTCGGCGCCCTGCCTTGTCAAGATCAAAAACAACACGGCTCAGTCGAAAACGACAAGTGCCGAGCAGCGGCGCAGAAACGTTGCGGGTGCTTACAAGGTGTGCGACCCCGAATTTGTAAAGGACAAGAACATTTTGCTGATCGACGACGTCGTCACCACGGGTTCCACATTGTCCGAATGCTCAAGAATGCTTCAGCTTTCCGGTGCAAACAAGGTTTATTCCGCAAGCATAGCACGTCATAAAGATTGACGGAGTCGATTTCGGGTTAGAATTTAAATAAACAGCTTAGCCGAAGCTCTCTTGGGCTTTGGCGGAACGGAGCAGATAATGGTTATATTTGAAAGAGACATAGCCGTAGATATGGGTACATCCAACACCTTGGTTTACGTTGCAGGCAAGGGTGTCGTGCTGCGTGAGCCTACCGTCGTTGCGGTGGACAAGACTACGGGTGAGATGCTTAAAATAGGTGAGGATGCAAAGAAAACACTCGGAAGGACTCCGGCGAACATTGTCGTCATCCATCCCATCAGCCTCGGCGTCATATCCGACTATGATATGGCGGCGATGATGCTCAGAGAGCTGATCTCAAAGGTCACATCCTTCAGCCTGTTTAAGCCGAGGGTTTTGCTCTGCGTACCGAGCAGCATAACGGGCGTTGAGGAGAGAGCGATAATCGATGCCGCCATAGAAGCCGGCGCAAGAAAGGTCTACTTACTCGAAACCGCAGTCGCTACGGCGATCGGCGCCGGGGTGGACATTTCAAAGCCCGACGGACACATGGTCATCGACATCGGCGGCGGCACCTCCGAGGTGGCGGTCGTTTCGATGGGCGGAGTCGTTGAGTGCGAATCCTTCCCGACCGCAGGCGACAGCTTTGACGAAGCCATTATCCGCTATATCAGAAAGAAGCACAACGTTCTGATTGGCTCCAAAACCGCCGAGGAGCTGAAGATCAGCATAGGCGGCGCTCTGCCGAGACCCGACGCATACGAGGAAGAAGCAAAGGGACGCTGCCTGCTTACGGGACTTCCCAAGACCGTCAAGGTGAGCAGCGAGGAGCTTGTGGAGGTCCTTGCGGAGCCGACGCAGCTTATACTTGACAACATTCACTCAGTGCTTGAGCGTACTCCGCCTGAGCTTGTCGGAGACCTCGGCAGTAACGGAATTATTCTCTCCGGCTCCGGCTCCATGCTTTACGGACTTGACAGTGTTATCGAGAGAAGCACCGGGATCCCGACAATACCCGTTGACGATCCCAGCTCCTGTGCGGCGCACGGTGCGGGAAAGATGCTCACGAGACTCGACGACATGAAGGACGGCATGATGAACTTCCTCCGCCGCAGACAAATGAAGAACTGACCAACTGAAGAAATGACGCCCTGTTCAGCCGAACAGGGCGTTTTTGCACACTAAATTATCAGATTTTGCTTTGTATCCATGCAAGGATATCGGAATATACCTCGTCCTTGTTGATCTCGTTGAGCATCTCATGTCTGCCGCCCTCGTAGAGCTTTATGCTGACATCCTGCATACCCGCCTTACGGAAGTTTTCGTAAGCGATTTTTACGCCCTTACCGCACTCGCCGACGGGGTCCATGGAGCCGGACATGAAGTAAACGGGTGTGTCCTTCTTCATGGCGTTGAGATTCTTGGGGTTCGTGATCAGGTTGATGCCGGTCATCATGTCGCGGAAGAGACTGCACGACGGGACAAAGCCGCAAAGGGGATCGGCAAGATAGCGTGCGACGACATCTTCGTCACGGGTGAGCCAGTCGTGAGTGGTTTTCGGAATGCCGTAAATTTTGTTGTAGCTTCCAAACGCCATGTTGTTGAGCATGTTGCTGTAATGATGGGGTCCCTTGAGCTTTACGACAAGATTGCCCATTGCAAGACCGCCGAGAACGAGGGGTTTACCCTGATTTCCAGTGCCGCTGATTATCGCTGCATCAAAGCCGCCGGGGAATTTTATGAGGTGAGTGCGGGTCAGAAAGCTCCCCATGCTGTGACCGAAAACGATGATGGGAATGTCTGGGTAGTTGATCTTCATTGCGCTGCGCAGGATCTCCTCGTCCTGAACTGCATAGGTCCAACCGTTGCGCTCCGCAAAGAAGCCGATGTCTTCGGGCTTGTCGATGCTCTTTCCGTGACCGAGGTGATCGTCACCGACAACAAGAAAGCCGTTAGATGCAAGGAAAAGCATAAAATCATCGTAGCGGTCCATGTGCTCGGCAATGCCATGGACAATTTGGACGACGGCCTTCGGCTGCATGTCGGGAGTACACATATGGGCTCTGAGCTTATTATGACCTGTGCTTGAATCAAAATAAAAATCTCTGAAACTTGGCATGGAAATTATCCTCCGTATGTGTTAAAATGTATATAATCTCTATCTGAATTTTAGCGCCTTACCATCCATTAGTCAACAAAAAACTGGAGGATCAGATATGAACGGATATGTAATCGCACTTGACCAGGGAACTACAAGCTCCAGAGCCATAGTGTTTGACAGCGTTGGAACGCCTGTCACGATAGCACAGTACCCCTTTGCGCAGATCTACCCCAAACCGGGTTGGGTCGAGCATGACCCCATGCTCATTCTCGAAACTCAGATTCGAGCGCTGGCGGAAGCCTTTGAAAAAAGCGAGATGTCTCCCACGGATATTGCCGGTATCGGTATAACGAATCAGAGGGAAACGACGGTCGTTTGGGACAAAAATACCGGCAAACCGATATATAACGCCATTGTGTGGCAGTGCAGACGCACGGCGCCCATATGCGATGAGCTGACCGCCAAAGGACTCGGCTCTTACATTAAGGACAAAACCGGGCTTCTTATCGACGCATATTTTTCCGGCACCAAGATCAAGTGGATACTCGACAACGTTGAAGGTGCAAGGGAAAGAGCCGAAAGAGGAGAGCTTCTGTTCGGAAACATCGACTCGTGGCTCATTTGGAATCTGACGGGCGGCAAAGCGCACGTCTCCGATTACTCCAACTGCTCACGCACCATGATATTCGACATTGATAAGCTTCAGTGGGACGAAACGCTTTGCAGCGAACTCGGCATTCCCATGTGTATGCTGCCGGAGCCTGTGCCTTCCGCAATGACTTACGGCAAGGTGGCAGCCGGAATATCGGGACTCGAAATGCTTGCCGGTGTGCCTGTTTGCGGCAGCGCAGGAGATCAGGCTGCGGCGCTGCTCGGACAGGGCTGCATAATCCCCGGACAGGCAAAGAACACCTACGGGACCGGATGCTTTACGCTTATGAACACCGGTGCACAGTCGGTCAGGAGCCAGTGCGGACTCGTGACGAGCGTTGCATGGTCTGTCGGCGGCAAGACTACATATGCCCTCGAAGGCAGCGTTTTCAATGCGGGGAGCTCTATCCAGTGGCTGCGTGATGAGCTTGGACTCATCGGCACCTCCTCGGAATGTGAGGGACTTGCAACGAGCGTACCCGACAACGGCGGCGTTTACCTCGTGTCTGCTTTCACGGGTCTTGGCGCACCCAGATGGGATATGTACGCAAGAGGTGCGATCGTGGGACTGACGAGAGGCTCAACAAAGGCACATATCGCAAGAGCTGCGCTTGAAGGCATAAGCTATCAGGTCAAGGACCTGCTCAACGCAATGGAAAAGGACTGCGGCGAGGAGCTTTCCGCACTTCGTGTGGACGGCGGAGCTTCGGTAAATAACTTCCTCCTGCAATTCCAGTCGGATATCCTCGGAAAGCCCATAGACAGACCGAAAATGGTTGAAACGACTGCCTTCGGCGCTGCCTTCCTTGCGGGCCTTGCCACCGGCGTGTGGTCGGATATATCCGAGATCTCGTCGCTCCGCAGGTCCGACAGAGTGTTTGTTCCCGAAATGGACAGTGACGAGGCTCAGCGGCTTTACGCAAAGTGGCTCAAGGCGGTCGAGAGGGCAGCAAAGTGGGAAGACTGACAAAAGCCTGCTTTACCGCCGCAGATATTCTCATACCCAAGGTTTCGGATATGCAGGCGTGGAGCGTCATTGCCTGCGACCAGTTCACCTCCGAGCCTGAGTATTGGAGCGAGGTTTACAAAAGAGTGGGCGATAAGCCCTCAAGCCTCAGGCTTATACTGCCGGAAGCGCTGCTTTCACAGAAGGATACCGATTCCGAACGCAGCAAAATATATGATACCATGCGCACATATCTTGATGAGGGCATTTTTGAAAAGCTCGAAAACAGCTATGTTTACGTCGAACGCACTCTGGGCTCTGGTGCGGTGCGGAAGGGCATAGTCGGCACTTTGAACCTTGAAGCCTACGACTGGGCGCCGGGGTCCAAGCTCCCCGTGAGAGCGACGGAGGACACCGTTGAGGACCGACTTCCGCCGAGGATCAAGATCCGCAGAAAAGCACTTCTCGAAATGCCGCACATTCTGATATTTGTCAACGACCCTAAAAACAGTCTGATCTCGTCTATTAAAAAGGGCAAAGCGCTTTACGACTTTGAGCTTATGCAAAACGGCGGTAGAGTCTCCGGCTGGCAGGCAGCGGATAATTGTGCCGTTGACGCCGCTCTTGAGCATTTGTTTGAGAGTGCCTCCGCAAAGGGAGAAGACCCTCTGTTTATGGCTATCGGTGACGGAAATCACAGCGTTGCGGCGGCAAAAAAGTACTGGGACGAGATAAAGAAAGCTCTCAGCCCGGAGGAGAGAGCGACTCACCCGGCAAGGTATGCGCTAGCGGAGCTTGTGAACATTCACGATCAGGCGATCGACTTTAAGCCGATACACAGGCTCATCTACGGAACTGACACTAAAACGTTTTTTGACGAGCTTAAAGCACGCTTCGCCGCAGCGGACGATGCCAAAACTGCAGTGAAGTGCTTTTCCGGCGGCAAGTCTATTGAGATTGGCTTTGACAAAATGACCTACGGCGAGATAATTGCCGCTTGTGAGGCGTTCTGCAAAGAGTATGCCGCAAAGCACGGTGGTCATCTCGACTACATCCACGGTGATGCCGAGTGCATAAAAATGTCGCAAAAGGACGGCTGCTGCTGTCTGCTTATGCCGCAGATACCGAAAGAGGGACTTTTTGAAACGGTCGTAAAAAGCGGTGCATTTCCGAGGAAAAGCTTTTCCATCGGTAACGCCGAGGACAAAAGATATTATCTCGAATGCAGAAGAATCAAATAATTATCTTGTAATGGTAATTGTTCTGTGATAAAATAATTGCCGTTAAATTTGTATTTTACTTTAAGGAGCTGTTAAATATGTCGGGACATTCCAAATGGCATAACATACAGAAAACTAAGGGCGCAGCGGACGCAAAGCGTGCGCAGGCGTTTACCAAGATTGCCAGAGAAATGATAGTTGCCGTTAAAGAGGGCGGAAGCGGAGACCCCAATAACAATTCACGCCTTGCCGCCGTCATCACCAAGGCAAAGGCCGCAAATATGCCGAACGATAACATCAAGCGCACTATCGACAAGGCACTGGGCGCAGGCAATACCGACAACTATGAAAAAATAGTTTATGAAGGCTACGGACCTCAGGGCGTTGCGATCATCGTCGAGACGATGACCGACAACCGCAACCGTACTGCCGGTGAGATTCGTCACTACTTCGACAAGTACGGCGGAAACATGGGCGCCGCTAACTGCGTTTCATGGTCGTTCGACAAGAAGGGCGTCATCGTTATTGACAACGAGGACGAGGAGCTTGACGAGGACACCGTTATGATGGAGGCTCTTGAAGCGGGCGCCGACGACTTTGAGCCGGACGACGAAAGCTTTGTGGTTTATACGAAGCCCGACGATGTTTCTCCCGTTGCAGAAGCACTTTCCGCTGCCGGATATAAACTTCTCTCCGCACAGGTCGAGATGCTTCCGCAGAACGGCTACATAAAGCTCACCAACGAGGACGACATTAAGAATCTTCAGAAGATGCTCGATATGTTCGAGGACAACGACGACGTTCAGAACGTCTGGCACAACTGGGAAGAGTAATAACGGTATCGGGCATCCGTTTTAGGATGCCCGATTTTTTGTGCAAAAAATCCTCCGCAGCAGTCGTTGCGGAGGATTTTGCTTAGATCAAATTATGCGTTCCAGTTAACGCCGCCGATGCCGTCGAGGTCGCTGACGCAGACAAAGGTCTTGCCAATGCCGAGTGCGAGCTTGGAGCCGTCTTCAAGCGTGTAGTGGAAGGAGTCGTCAAGGGAGCTGCGGGTCCACTTGATGGGAACGTAGTTGCCGCCGCAGCAGAAGTAGCCGGTGCCGCTGCCGACAAATTCCATAGCAACGTGACCCTTGTAGTCGCCGGTCTGAGAAAGGGGAACGTTGAGTACAATAACGTTTGTGAAGGTAAGTGCGGTCCCGTTCTCATCAACGTAGGGGTGCTGGGTGTTGCCGCTCTCGTTCATACTGAGAGCGTAAAGCTTGGTGGTGGAGTCGTACTTGAAGTTGGAAGCAAATGCGCCGGTGCCGTACTTAACGGTGAAGTTGGCTGCGGGAGTGGTGCACTGGCTTGCGGCTTCGGGGCTGAAGATGAGACCGTAGGTGGTGTCATAGCCGGAAGCATGCTTGGTGTAGCCCAAACGCTCGGCGTTGGAAACGACGTTGGAGCCTTCAAGGTATGCGGTATGCTCGATGTTCTTACCGGCATTTATTCTTTCCTGGCTCCTGTGTCCGGTGTAATCGCCGTCAAGTGCGTCCATGTCGGGGATGTTGTTTTCACGGGTGTATGCAACTGTGTTCTCTCTGGTGTCCTCGCTGCGTCCCCAGTGGACATAGATGGCGTCGTAGGACTTGCAAAGGCTTGCAAAATAGGTTCTTGCGCTTCTGACATAGCCGATATCGAGACCACTGATGTCGTCGTATATCGCCATAAGTCTCGTTGCACCTTCAACCGAAACTTCGTAGATTATGGAAGCCTCGGAGAGGTTCTTCGCATAACGTGCAGCCGGGACATTGTTTATCATAACACAGTAGGGGCGCAGAGTCGTGTCGTAGCTGTCAAGAGATTCGCCGGTCAGGGGGTTTATCGGTCCGGTCACGATCTTGTCAACCTTTACGTCTTCGCCTGCGGGAGTGGTCTTGGGTTCATCGGTGCCGCCGTTGTTTGCCTCGTCCTTTGCACATGACGTGAACATTGCGCAAACAAACAGAACGGCAAGTAAGATGGAAATAAATCTTTTCATGTCAAATCACCTCGGATTTAGAATTGCATGGATATAATACTACTATTAGCGCATATTGTCAAATTATAAAGATTGTGCTACTATATATTTAATTTCAATTGATCGTTGGAGATGATTACAATGTATGATGAATACAGGCTCAAAACAGAAAATGCAGTTAGAGAGCTGCTGCAAAGATCGGGAGTAAAAAGCGGCGATCTCGTGGTTGTCGGCTGTTCGTCGAGCGAGGTTCTGGGCGAGCATATCGGAAAAGGCTCTTCGCCGGAAACGGGAAAGGTGATCGCCGAAACGATTTTGAACGTGCTGTCGGAAAACGGGGTCTTCCTTGCCGCACAGTGCTGTGAGCATCTGAACAGAGCGCTTGTTATCGAACGTGCCGCCGCCGAAAAGTTTATGTACGACGAGGTGTGCGTCCGCCCGATGCCGAAGGCAGGCGGTTCCTTTGCTACTGCGGTTTATGACGCAATGACGGACCCCGTTGTCGTGGAACACGTCAAGGCAAAGGCGGGGCTTGACATCGGTAATACGCTTATCGGTATGCACCTGCGTGACGTTGCGGTGCCGCTGAGACTCAGTGTCAAGAAAATCGGTCAGGCGCACCTCAATGCGGCGTATACGAGACCGAAGCTGATAGGCGGCGAAAGAGCGCACTATCCCGAAAAGTAATAAAAATGTATTGACGGCAGCTCATGTGAGCTGCCGTCAACGCTTTATAAGATATCACACTTATGAAGCTCCTCTTTGAGCTTTATCAGATTTCCTTCCGACATTGAGGTCAGCGGCAGCCTTAGCTCACCGACGTCCTTACCGCACAGGTTCATTGCGGTTTTGATCGGCATCGGGTTTGTCTCGATGAAAAAGGCATGGAACAGACCTGCGTATCTTAGGTAAAGCTCCGATGCATTCGTGAAATCACCGTCAAGGCAGAGGGAACATACCTTTGCAAGCACGCCTGGCAGCAGGTTTGAGGCAACCGAAATTACCCCCAAAGCGCCCATTGCCATCATCGGCACCGTGTTGTCGTCATTTCCGCTCCATATATTCAGTGCATCGCCGCATCTTGCCCTTGTATTCGTAAACAACGTGATATCACCGGAGGCTTCCTTGACACCGTTTATGTTGGGATGCTTGGAGAGCCGTTCGTATGTGTCGGCGGTAATACCTATCCCGGTGCGGCTGGGAACGTTATACAGGATCATCGGAATGTCGACCCGGTCCGCAACGTATGTAAAATGCTCATACAGACCGCTTTGTGAGGTCTTGTTATAGTACGGAGTGACCATCAGTATACCGTCGGCGCCGAAATGCTTGGCGCTCTTTGCTTTTTTCAGAGCCGTCTCCGTATTGTTGCTGCCGACTCCGGCAATGATCTTCATGCGTCCGTTGTTGTACTTGCAGGCAAAATCAGTAAGCTCCTCGTGCTCGTAAGCGCTCATCGTTGCGTTTTCACCCGTGGTGCCGCACACTACGAGCGCATTCGTTCCGTTATCGTACTGAAAGTCCATCAGTTCGCTGAAACGCTCAAAGTCGATACCGCTCTTGCAAAACGGTGTGACGATGGCGGTGCATGAACCCTTGAAAATAGGTGTTTTAGTCATATGCTACCTCCATAATAACAGCCTGTTTAGAAGATATTCGGCAAGGCGGCAGCTTATGCCTGTACATAAAACTTGAATTTGAGAGGGGCTTATATTATAATAATGTAGTATTTTACGTCGAAAGGCAGATTTGATGATTTCAGAGATAAAGAAAAAGCTGTCACTGCTGCTTGTGTTTGTGCTTCTTGCCGCATTGCTTCCGACTGCGGCAAATGCCGATACGCAGGCGGAGCCCGAGATACCGTATTTTGATCTTCCGTGTGCGATAACTGCAATCAAGGTTGGACTGTATTCCGGTTCTGCTGCGCTGTACGGCGTCGAGCTGGAGAATCCGAACGGTGAGGGCTATGACATAGGGTACTACGATTTTTCCAGGCAGTTCCGCAAGATAGCGGAGACCGATCACTGTGCTGTAAGTATTGCACCCGTCTCGTCCGAGCGCTGCTATGTATTGCTTGAGAAAAACTATGAGTCATATGCCGCAGCAGCCGCTGCTGCCTCGGACGCAGACGGCTTGCCGGTTTACAGCAACAGGCGCTTCAAGGTCGCAACCGCCGCATATGAGAGCGAAGCCGAAGCAAAGGCGGCGCTCGTGAGCGGCACAGAGCTGCTGAAAGCGGGAAACAACACCTCACTCATCACGAGCGGCGACAAAGCAATATTCCTGTTTGACAGCGCAAATATCAGCCTTGCACTCAAACCGATTGGTGTAAACGGCGAAGGCGAGGCAAGGCTCAGAGATGACATTTACCGTGGAGGCATCGAACTGCTGCGCACCTCAAGCGGCGCTTATACGGTAATAAACTATGTCGGAATTGAGGACTATGTGAAGGGCGTTTTGCCGTATGAGGTCGGGGGAAACTGGCCCCTTGACTCCCTGAAAGCGCAGGCTGCCTGTGCAAGGACCTATGCCATCAACAATGTGAACGCCTATATCGACGACGGTTTTGACGTCAGAGCCGACACATACAGCCAGGTGTACCACGGTGTGAGCGGTACGACCGAAAGCACGAACATTGCAGCGGACGAGACCGCCGGGAAGTTTGTGCGTTACGAAGGCGTTATTTGCAGAGTGTACTACATGTCATCGGACGGCGGAGCTACCGAAAGCGGAGCAAACGTGTTCGGTGAAAGACGGGAATACCTCACGGGCGTTGAGGATAGCTATGAGCTTGCCGAGGATTACTATAACAAGAGCTGGTCCGAGACAAAAAGCGAAGCTGCACTTTTGTCGAGGCTCAACAGGTTCGGCTATGAGCTTAGTGACATTGAGAGAATAACCCCCGTGCTGTCGGAAAGCGGAAATGTAATTGCTATCGAATTTGCATCAAGCGGCGGAGAAACCGTGACGGTTGACAAAACTGACTGCTACATGGTTCCGGGGCTGAACAGTATAAGATTTAATGTTGAAAAGCTTGACGCTGCTTTTAAGTTTTCCGGCAGCGGATGGGGACACAACTGCGGAATGAGCCAGTGGGGAGCGTATTCTATGGCTGCAAACTTCGGCTTTGACTGCAATGCGATCATTGATTTTTATTTTAGCGGAGCGTATATCGGATGAATAAAACTGACTTTTACTTTGACCTGCCGCCGGAGCTTATCGCACAGACGCCGCTTGAAAAGCGTGACACTTCAAGGCTCCTGCATCTCGATAAGAAAACCGGTGAGATAAAGCACGGTCATTTTACCGACATTAAAAATTACCTGCGTCACGGAGACTGTCTCGTTTTGAACGACTCACGAGTTCTTCCGGCGAGACTGCTCGGTTCAAGACCCAGCGGCGGCGGGATCGAGCTTGTGCTGCTTCGTGACCTCGGCGACGGCTGCTGGGAATGCCTGAGCCGCCCCGGAAGAAAGACCCGCCCCGGACAGGAGATCATCTTCGGCAACGGAGAGCTGACCGCAACGGTGCAGAGCGTGACCGAGGGCGGCAACAGGATCGTCAAGTTCTACTATGACGGGGTGTTTCTTGAGATATTGGAGCGCCTCGGAAAAATGCCGCTGCCGCCGTATATCAAGGAGGAGCTGAGCGACTCCGAGCGCTACCAGACGGTGTACTCGAAGGAGCTTGGCAGCGCAGCGGCGCCTACCGCAGGGCTGCATTTTACCAAGGAGCTTCTCGATGAGATCGAGGCGATGGGCGTTAAGATCAGATATGTGACGCTTCATGTCGGACTCGGAACCTTCAGACCCGTCAAGGCGGAGAAGATTGAGGAGCATGAAATGCACTCGGAGTTCTGCATGGTGCCGAAGGAAACCGCCGAGACCATTATGGAGACGAAGAAGTCGGGGGGACGGATAGTTGCGGTCGGGACCACTTCGTGCAGGACACTTGAAAGCTTTACGAATGATGATGGGATCATTAAGGAAAGCTCCGGTTGGACGAATATTTTCATCTATCCCGGATACAAGTTCAAGTGCATTGATGCCTTGATAACAAACTTCCACCTGCCGGAAAGCACGCTTATAATGCTTGTTTCGGCTCTTGCCGGCAGGGAGAATGTTCTCAGAGCGTATGACGAGGCCGTGAGAGAAAAGTACAGATTTTTCTCTTTTGGCGATGCTATGATGATCGAATGAGGATTTGACGCTATGTATAAACTTTTGAAAAAAGAGGGCAGAGCAAGACGTGGGGAGTTCCGAACTCCGCACGGGACCGTGCAGACTCCCGTTTTTATGAACGTCGGAACGCAGGGAGCGATAAAGGGCGCTCTGAGTGCCGAGGATCTTAAAAACATCGGCTGCCAGGTCGAGCTGTCGAACACATACCATCTGCATCTTCGTCCCGGCGACGAGCTTGTCAGGGACATGGGCGGACTGCATAAGTTTATGACTTGGGACGGTCCCATTCTCACGGACAGCGGCGGATTTCAGGTCTTCTCGCTTGCTACGCTGCGCAAGATAAAGGAGGAGGGCGTTTCCTTCAACTCGCACATCGACGGGCGCAAGATATTCATGGGTCCCGAAGAAAGCATGAGGATACAGTCAAACCTCGGATCCGATATTGCAATGGCGTTTGACGAGTGCATTAAAATTCCCTCTCCGAAGGAGTATGTTGAAAAATCCTGCGACAGGACGTATCGCTGGCTTGTGCGCTGCAAAGCGGCTCTTGGCGAATACAACTCACGGGACGATGCAGTAAACCCCGGTCAGATGCTGTTCGGAATAAATCAGGGTGCAACGTTTAAGGACATCAGAATTTCCCACATGAAAAAAATAGCGGAGCTTGACCTTCTGGGCTATGCCATCGGCGGACTTGCGGTGGGGGAGAGCCATGAGGAAATGTACGATACCATTGAGGCGGTCGAGGAGCATATGCCTCAGGACAAGCCGAGATACCTGATGGGCGTCGGCACTCCGGGGAACATTATCGAGTCTGTTTACCGTGGGGTCGATTTCTTCGACTGCGTCATGCCTGCAAGAAACGGACGTCACGGACATCTCTTTACTTGGAGCGGAATTATCAACATTAAAAACGAAAAGTACGCAAGAGACGAAGCTCCCATTGATCCGATGTGCGACTGTCCCGTTTGCCGAAGATTTTCACGGGCGTATGTAAGGCACCTGTTCAAAGCAGAGGAAATGCTCGCCATGCGCTTTGCGGTTATGCACAATCTGTATTTCTACAATAAGCTCACGGCAGAGATAAGAAAGAGCCTTGACGAGGGCAGCTTTGCGGAGTTTAGAGGGAAATATTCAAAAATTCTCGACACAAGAATATAAACTATTGCAAAACAGCGATATATTATGTATAATTATCATAATTCAGAAAAGGAGTTCGGATTAAATGTTTGATTTTTCTCTTATGGCCAAAAGCAACCAGGGCGGCGGTCTCACAATGATACTTCTTCTGGTCGGATTTTTCCTCATCATGTGGCTTCTGATGATCAGACCCGAAAAGAAGAGACAGAAGAAGATGGAAGAAATGCGCAACAACGTCAGCGTTGGTGACAACATCGTTACCATCGGCGGCATAATGGGCAAGGTCGTTCACGTTACCGACGACAACGTTACCATCGAGTCCGGCGAAGACAGAGTTCGTGTTCAGTTTAAGAAAACCGCCATCAGTGTCAACGAAAGCGCCAAGCCTGAACCCCAGAAGAAATAAAAATCGGCAGCATATAATTCCTCCGACGAAATAAGATGTACAAAGCATCTTTCGTCGGAGGTTTTTTTATGCATCAAAAAACGAAGAAAAAGGACAAGAACGGCGATGTGATAATCAGAGCCGTGGTTGCGGGTATCGTCGCAGCAGTTATACTGCTGCTTGCGTATTCACTGATGATAGACAAAGGCGTCGCCTCGATAAAATACGTCGGCTATGCGGTGATAGGGATAAACTTCATTGCCGCTGCCGTGTGCGGCATCGTTGCAGGTTCGGCGGCAGGGGAGGGGAGGCTCGTGAGAGTGACAGCCTCGTGTGGAATCTTCACCGCTGCGCTCGCCGTTTTTGCTTTGGCGTCGAACGAGGGGGGCGTTGAAATGGACAGGATACTGAGAATGATCCTTTGCGGATGCGGCGGTGCGCTGTGTGGCCTGATAGTGCGTTTCGGCAAAAGTAACAAAAAGTTGCAAAATAGAAGCAAGAACAAAAGGAGATATAACAAATCGTAATACGCAAAAATGGTTTACATAATTTTAATGATTACCTATATGTAGTGCGATTTTGCGGAAATATAACAAAATGTAGCGTTATAAATGCAGTAAACTCAATGGGTTCACGGTATAGGTATACATGGTTAACATAATATTGTTAACATAATATGCCGTCATAATTAACAAAATTGATCAAATTTCAGAAAAACACTTGATTACAGAAAGAATTTGTATTATATTGTCCCTACTGGTAGTTATGTAAATTCGACCATTATTCTTTCTGTTTGAAATTGTTCGGGAGATTTTAATGAAAGTTTTAAACGGAAGGATAGGGAAATTTACATCAACGGCGTCGCTCGGTGGCTTTTTGCTCCCGGTTTCAATGATTTTGCTCGGCTTTGCCCTTGCGTTTTTTGAGGGCGGAGGCATGGCGGACGGGATACTGAAAGCTGCGTTAAAGTCCGAAATCGACATATTCTTCGGCGCCGATTTAGGTTGCGTTTTTATTTTTGCGGCGCTTGCATTGGCCGCAATGTTTATAGCGGCTCCGCTGCTCATTGCGCTCAGCTGCTTTGCATACGGTTATTTTTCGACCGCTTCATGGAGTTTCATAATATCTCGCTTATCCGATGACATAAGTGTCGGATGTGTTATTACGAGGTTTTTGCTCATTTTGCTCTTTACGGCTGTATTTATCGTTTTTGCACAAATCGAGCTTCGGTTCTATTCAAATGCGGCGGTCGTTTTCTTCAGAAATAAGAGCTTAGTCTCTCGCCTGCGTCGAGTGCTTCTTTCGGCGCTGGCCGCAATTTTGATTTTGCTGTCGGTGTGCAGACTTTTTGCCAAGCTGTTTCCGATTGCTTTATAGACTATAGAAAGGGGGTAGCTGAATGCTTAATTCCATCTGCATAGAAAACTTTAACAGATACCTTACGGAAGTTAAGAAAGCGTCTCAGAACACCCTCAGCTCTTATCTTCGCGACATCAGGCAGCTTGCGGATTATCTTGATACCCACACCGGCGACTCGCTCGACCACGCTACGGACGACGATCTGTCTACATACATTTCGTGGCTCAGAGGAAACGGAAAGTCGGTCGCAACGGTTTCGAGAGCAATTGCGTCTCTCAAATGCTTCTACGGTTGGCTTTTGAGTGAGGGAAGCATAAAAGAAAACCCGGCGGCCAAGCTTACGCCGGACAAGACCACACCGAAGCTTCCGCAGATACTTACGAGCAAGGAGGTCGAACTTCTCCTTGAACAGCCCTCCTGTACCGACGCCAAGGGTTACCGTGACAGGGCGATGCTTGAGCTGCTGTACGCAACCGGTATAAGGGTCAGCGAGCTTATCTCACTCGACATGAGCGATGTTAACACCTCGGCGGGCGTTATTCGCTGCAAGGGTAAGGATAAGGAGCGTTTTATCCCGCTCTATCCCACTGCAGTCAAGGCGCTGTCTGAGTACATCGAATTTATTCGCCCGCAGATGATCGCACTTCCCAACGAGCAGGCGCTGTTTGTGAATGTCAGCGGAGAGCGAATGTCAAGGCAGGGATTTTGGAAGATCATCAAGTCCTACCAGCAGAAGGCACATATCGACAAGACCATTACGCCGCACACGCTCAGACACTCGTTTGCAGCACACCTTCTTGAAAACGGGGCCGATATACACTCCATTCAGGAAATGCTGGGGCATGCGGACATATCTTCGACGCAGATCTACTCCCAGCTCGTGAAAAAGCAGCTCAAGGATGTTTACAACAAAGCTCATCCGAGAGCGTGAACCGAACTATAAGACCGCATCCGTATGCAGATGCGGTCTTTTTGCTTGCCAACTATATTTTAACGTGATAAAATATAGTGATTGGAGTGATGGATTTGCGAATATTGGGCATTGACCCCGGATTGGCTACCGTGGGATTCGGAGTCGTGGACACGGCTAAGAACGCTATGAAGCTTGTAAGCTGCGGCGTTATAAGTACCCCGGCGCACACCTCGCTTTCAAGCAGACTTGACCGCATTTTCTCCGATATGAATGAGCTTATTCAGACCTTTAACCCCGATGTGATATCGGTCGAGGAGCTGTTTTTCAACACAAACATCACGACGGGCATTGCGGTTTCGCACGCAAGGGGAGTTATACTCCTGTCGGCGTACAGAAGCGGAGTGCCTGTTTACGAGTATACGCCGCTTCAGGTGAAGCAAGCTGTGGCGGGATACGGAAGGGCGGAAAAACGGCAGGTCATAGACATGGTAAAGCGCTTGCTAAGGCTGCCGGCAGCACCGAAGCCGGACGACGCCGCCGACGCCGTCGCACTGGCGGTCTGTCACGCAAGATGCTCGACCTCACTGCTTGCCGGAAAGGAAGGAAATGACGTATGTTCTACCATTTAGAGGGCGTTGTCACCGACATAGACATCAATTTTGCGGTCATCGACTGCGGCGGTGTCGGCTACGGAGTCAACACGACCGCAAACACGCTGTCGCATTTAAAAATTAACGAAGGAGCAAAGCTGTATATATCAGAGTGCATTAAAGAGGACGCATTTGATCTCTACGGCTTTTATACACTCAGCGAGAAGCGCTGTTTTGAAATGATGCTCACGGTTTCGGGCATCGGCCCGAAGGCGGCTCAGTCGATTTTGTCCCTCAACACGCCGGAGTCGCTTGCCATGGCGGTGATGAACGGAGACGAAAAACCCATAACCGCCGCACCGGGAGTCGGAAAAAAGATCGCACAGAGACTGATCCTTGAGCTGAAGGACAAAATGAGTAAGCAGGCAGGTGTCGCTGCGGCCGAGCTTCCGTACTTTGCGGCTCAGGCGCAAAGCAGTACGAAAAATGAAGCCGTGACTGCACTTATGGTACTTGGCTATTCGACTTCCGAGATCAATGCTGCGCTTGGCGCTTTTGACCCGTCCGGCATGACGACCGAGCAGATAGTGAAGCTCGCATTGAAAAATTTGATGAAGTAGGAGGCGGCATATGAGCATAAATTTTTCCGAAGGACTTAACGACGCCGCTGCCATTACAAGCTCGGCGGTCCAGCCGGAAGATTCCGGCGAAGGCAGTCTGCGCCCGAAAACGCTCAACGAGTATATTGGGCAGAAGAAGGCGAAGGACAATCTGAGCGTTTTTATTGACGCTGCAAGAATGAGAAATGAGCCTCTTGACCATGTGCTTCTGCACGGACCTCCGGGACTCGGCAAGACGACGCTTGCCGCCGTAATTGCAAACGAAATGGGCGTCAATATGCGCATAACCTCCGGTCCTGCGATCGAAAAGCCCGGAGATCTTGTTGCCATGCTCACAAATCTTAATGAGGGCGACATACTGTTTGTGGATGAGATTCACCGTCTTAACAGGGCGTATGAGGAGATCCTGTATCCTGCGATGGAGGATTATGCGATAGACATTATCCTCGGCAAGGGTCCTTCCGCAAACTCCATACACCTTGAGCTTCCGAAGTTCACGCTTATCGGCGCAACTACACGTTCGGGACAGCTTACCGCACCGCTGAGAGATCGCTTCGGAGTCACTCTGCGCCTTGAACTCTATACCCCGCAGGAGCTTTGCCGCATCGTCGAGCGTTCCGCCGGGATACTTGGCATTGAGATAGAGCCGGACGGTGCAATGGAGATCGCATCAAGATCAAGAGGAACACCGAGAATAGCAAACAGGATGCTTCGCCGTGTGCGTGACTTTGCACAGGTCAAGGCGGACGGTGTTATAACAAATGCAGTTGCGGATATGGCGCTGTCTCGGCTTGAGGTGGATAAGCTCGGACTTGACTCGCTTGACAGACGTATGCTCGGCAGCATAATCGAATACTACGGCGGCGGTCCCGTCGGGGTAGACACTCTTGCTGCAACGATAAACGAGGATTCCGTTACCCTTGAGGACGTCTATGAGCCCTATCTTCTCCAGCAGGGATTCCTCACGAGGACGCCGAGAGGCCGCTGCGTCACCCGAAAGGCATATTCGCACTTGGGGATCGAATATTCGGGACAGCAGGAAATTGACCTGTAATTTGCGATTATTCCTTGCTTATCAATACTTTTTTTGAGTATTTCTATTGACTTTCGCCGACGTTGATATATAATATAGTAGATTGTTTGGGAATATTAGTTTTTGCATGATAAATTATTCGGAACTTGATGATAATAGATTACAAGAGCTGGCGGCTGTCGGTGACAGGCAGGCGGAGGAACGGCTTGTTGTGAAATATATGCGCCTTGTGCGTAGGTGTTCACGTCCGTTTTTCCTCGTCGGCGGCGCTCCGGAGGATCTTATACAGGAAGGTATGCTCGGTCTGCTTTCCGCAATCAGGCAGTACGATCCCCAGCAAAATGCGGCATTCAAAACATATGCCGAGCTGTGCATCAAAAACAGGCTTTTGAGCGCAGTCAAAACAGATTCACGTTTGAAGCACAATCCGCTTAACGACGGGTTGCCGCTCGACTCATTACTCTCAGAAGAATCCCAGATCCCCCTATTGGCATACACCGAACTTTTTCGGAGAACACCTGAAGAGCAGGTTCTGGCCAGAGAGAACAAAATGGAATTGCAGCAATCGTTCAAGCGCTGCCTTTCTCCGATGGAGAGGAACGTTTTGCGGCTGTACCTTGACGGCTTGAGTTATCAGGAAATAGCGGAGCAGACCGGAAAGCCGATCAAAGCCGTCGACAATGCAATTCAGAGAATCAGGCGCAAGCTGGCGCAAAACCTTGATTCAGGCGTTATCAGCAAAAGCTGACGCATATAAAAGCCGATAGGCAAGTTTTTCAAAAGAGAGGATTCAAAATGTACGAAGACAAGACCTTAGTTTGCAAAGAGTGTGGTCAGGAGTTCGTGTTCTCCGCTGGTGAGCAGGAATTCTACGCAGAGCGCGGCTTCCAGAACGAGCCCCAGCGCTGCAAGGCATGCCGTGATGCTCGCAAGAACGCAGCACGTGGTCCCCGTGAGTTCTTTACCGCAAAATGCGCAGCTTGCGGCGGCGAAGCAAAGGTTCCCTTTGAGCCTAAGTCTGACCGTCCCGTATACTGCAGCGAGTGCTTTGCAAAGATGAGGGAAGAGCAGGCCTGAAATTCGTTTAGGCAATAGAATGGGGCGCTCAAGAAGCGTCCCTTTCTGTTTGACAAGCGAACAATCCACTTAGACAGGAGACGGAACAATGTTTGAGATCACTAAGGAAACCATGGTTTCCGAGATCCTTGAAAAATGCCCCGAAGCCATGCCCAAGTTCCAGGAGCTTGGTATGCACTGCCTCGGATGCGCACTTGCAACCGCCGAAACGCTTCAGCAGGCTTGCGAGGCACACGGCGTTGACGTTGACGAGTTTATAATCGAACTCAAGGCGTTTATTATTTTCGGAGTTTGATACGAAACGTTTAAAAGCCGGGGATGTCCCGGCTTTTTGCGTATGTTTACGGAGGCACAATGAGCAAACGACTGGATACGATCGCCGACCTTGTAAAGGCCGGTGTCGGCGTTATCGACGTCGGTACCGACCACGCATATATTCCGATACTGCTGCGTAAAAACGGCTATGACGGATTTATCACGGCGACGGATATAAACGAAGCACCGCTTAAAAAGGCAAAGCTCAATTTGGCAGATAGCGACTGCGAGAGCAGCGTTGAGCTTAGGCTTTGCGACGGCTTTGCCGACTGCGACCCCGAAAAAGCGGATACCGTGATAATTGCCGGGATGGGCGGGGATACGATCGTCGGCATACTTGACCGTGCGGAATGGTGTATGCATCCGGGAATGAAGCTGATACTGCAGCCTGCAACCAAAGCCGAAATACTCAGGTATTGGCTTGTGAATAACGAATTTAAGATAGAAAATGACATACTCATCAAAGAAAACGGTATGCTCAATCAGATAATTTACGCCGAGTTCGGAGTGCCGGAAAAGTACGCAGACGCCGAGCTTTTTACCGGGAAATATGAGCATATACGGGACAGTGAGTATTTTTCGGAGCATATAAAGCGGCATATGCGGCGCTTTGCTGATGCTGCGGACGGTATAGACGCAACGGAGCGAACGGGGCTTCTACCGTGGAAAAAGCTGCTTTGCGGCATGGTTTCCGAGCTTCAAAGAATGGAGGCGGCTAAAAATGAAGGCAAAATGCATATATAAGTTTTTAAACGAGCTTGCGCCGATAGAGCTGAAGATGGATTTCGACAACGTCGGACTGCTTGTCGGAGACCCGAACGCCGAGGTCAAAAGCTGCCTTGTCGCCTTGGACATTACGGATGCCGTCATTGACGAGGCGGCACACAAGGGCGCACAGCTCATAGTGTCCCATCACCCGGTGATATTTGAGGCGATGAAAAGCGTTTTACCCGACGACGAACAGGGAAGAAAGCTTATAAAGCTTATAAAAAATGACATTGCTGCCGTGTGCATGCACACTAATCTCGACATTGCCGAGGGCGGCGTCAACGATGCACTCATGGCTGCGCTGGGCTGTCCCGTGTCGGCTGCGCTCGACCCCGACGGCTGCGGACGAGTCGGTGAATACCCGCAGCAAATTGAGATGAACGATTTTCTCGAACTTTGCAAAACTGCCCTTAACGCCAACGGCTTGCGGTATCACGACGCAGGAAGATCCGTAAAGCGCATTGCGGTCATGGGAGGCTCCGGCGGCGGAAGTCTGCACTGTGCTTTTGAGCTTGGCTGCGACACATACGTTACCGCCGATGTGAAATACAATCACTTTCTCAGCGCTGCCGAATTGGGGATAAACCTTATCGACGCCGACCATTTCTGCACCGAAAACGTTATTGTACCAGTGCTTGCGGATAAGCTTAAAGCAAAGTTTCCTGAGCTGAACGTGACGATCTCGGAGCGCCACTGTCAAACGGCGAAGTTTTTCGTGTAACAGAATATTTTACCTTCGCTGGTCATAGACTCGTACAAACGAGACAGTCTGCGGAGGTTTTTTTATGACCAGTAATAATATTTATCAAGACATCGCCGAGAGGACCGGCGGAGCAATAATGCTCGGAGTTGTCGGACCCGTCAGAACGGGTAAATCTACGTTTATAAAACGCTTTATGGAAACCCTCGTTATCCCCAACATCGAGGATGTGTATATGCGGGAGCGTGCGATCGACGAGCTGCCACAAAGTGGCTCCGGCAAAACGATAATGACCGCCGAACCCAAATTTGTACCTGAGGAAGCCGCCCGCATCGAGGTGGGGGATGGTGTAGGCTTGTCCGTAAGGCTTGTCGATTGCGTTGGGTATATGGTCAGAGGTGCGTCGGGACAGTTCGAGGACGGAGCTGAGAGAATGGTCACGACACCGTGGTTTGACCACGAGGTCACAATGACCGAGGCTGCCGAATCGGGAACTGCAAGAGTCATAAGCGACCATTCCACGATAGGCATTGTGATAACGACCGATGGCAGCATATGCGATATACCGAGAGAGGACTACACGGAGCCTGAGCGGAGAGTCATAAGCGAGCTGAAAGCTATCGGAAAGCCGTTTATTGTGCTGCTCAACAGCGTGGCGCCTGAGTCGGAGGAGGCGTCAGAACTGGCACAGAACATTGCTGCGGAGTACGATGTCACCTGCAAGGCGGTCAACTGTCAGGCGCTGAACGAAAAGGACATCGGAGACCTTATGATGCAGATACTTTGCGAATTTCCGATTGAGGAAGCAGCAGTTACTCTGCCGTCGTGGTTTGCTGCCCTTGAAAATGACTGCGAATTGAAGGAGCGATTTTACGCCGAGCTTCTTTCGCTTTATTCCGAGACGTCAAAAATAAGAGACGTAAATGCGGCGATAGCCCAGCTGCAAAACCTCGAATACATCGAGTCTGCCGAAGCGGAAAGCTGCGACATGGGCTGCGGCACGGTCAATATCCGCATTGAATTTCCGAGGTCGCTGTATTACGACATCATCAGTGAAAAGAGCGGCTTTACGATCAGCGACGACGGTGATCTTCTGCGGCTGCTTACCGAGTTGCATGAGGTCAATGCGGACTACGAACACATAAAAAAGGCGCTGAACGACGTGCGTGAAAAGGGCTACGGCGTGGTGCTTCCGAGTCAGAACGAGATGAATATACAGGAGCCGCAGATCGTTAAAGAGGGCGGCCGCTATGCGGTGAAGCTCAAAGCGAGCGCTCCTGCGATCCATATGCTCAAGACGGGCATAGAAACCGAGCTTAGCCCCACGATAGGCGGAGACTCGGCGTCGGAGGAAATAATCAGCTTCCTGCTGCAGGGCGTTGACGGCGATATGAGCAGACTTTGGGAGTCGAACATATTCGGGCGCTCGCTTTACGATATTGCCGAGGAGGGCATATACGAGAAGCTGAGCAATCTGCCGGACAATGCACGGGCAAAGCTTCAGGAAACGCTGCAAAGGATCATAAACGACGGCAGCGGCACTCTTATTTGTATACTATTGTGAAAATGCGGGCTTTGCCCGCATTTTTTTCTTGAAATGAAAAAGATATAATATTATAATAAACTAATTAAGTAATAGGAGATGAGTAAAGTGAAAGCTGTATCAAAAATCGCAGAGGGCGTCCATGCGTCCACGACTCTTGCCGTTGATTCGCTTGCAAAGCAAATGAAGGAGGACGGCTACGACGTTATACGCTTCGGAACTGGAGAGCCTGATTTCAACACACCGGACAATATAAACATGGCTGCAATTGCCGCCATATGCGACGGAAAGACAAAGTATACTCCGGCAGCGGGAATACCCGCACTGCGCAAGGCGATAGCAAAGCAGCTTCAGGATGACTACGGGCTTTCATATGACTATACGCAGATCGTAGTCGCAAGCGGTGCAAAGCACAGCGTTTATATTGCGCTCGCAGCAATAACCAACCCCGGCGACGAAATAATCATTCCTGCACCGTTTTGGGTCAGCTATTATGAGATGGTCAAGATGACCGGCGGTGTTCCTGTGATCGTAACGGCAGGGGAGGAGAGCGGCTTTAAAGTCACGGCTTCCCAGATTGAAGCCGCAATAACCGATAAGACCAAGTGCCTCATGCTCAACAACCCCTCGAATCCCACGGGTATGATCTATTCAAAAGACGAGCTTAAAAGCATTGCGGAAGTCTGCGTAAAGCATGATCTGTACATCCTTGCGGACGAGATATACTACAAGCTCATTTACGACGGAATAGAATTTACAAGCATCGCAAGCCTCGGTGACGAGGTCAAAGAGCGCTGCCTTCTTATAAACGGCCTTTCCAAGTCGTATGCAATGACCGGCTGGCGCATAGGCTACTGCGCCGCAAACAAGCAGCTTGCAAAGATAATGTCCAACTACCTCAGCCATTCGACGGGCGCTCCTTCGACCATAAGCCAGTGGGCGGCGGTCGAGGCGATAAACGGACCGCAGCAGAGCTGTGAGGAAATGCGCAAAGCCTTTGAGGAGCGCAGAGACTATATCGTACAGCGCATGAACTCCATTCCGGGTGTCAGCTGCATTAAGCCGAACGGTGCATTTTACGTTATGATGAACATTGAAAAGCTCATCGGACGCACCCTCGGCGGTAAGCTCATAACGAATGACGACGATTTTGCGGTCGCTTTCCTTGAAAGCGCATACGTTGCAACGGTTCCTTGCTCCGGCTTCGGTATGAAGAACTTTATCCGCTGGTCGTATGCGGCCTCGATGGACAATATCAAAGAGGCGCTTGACAGACTCGAAAAGTTTCTTGCGCAATAAAGAAATAATCACCCCATATTAAACATAGCTTTAAATGGGGTGATAGTAGTGTTTATAACCGTAAAACTCAAAAAACTGATTCTGATAATCGCCGTTTTAGTCGTATTGATCGCAGCAATTATAGTACTTCTTGTCGGCTGCGGCAAGAGCGATACCGCCGAAACCGCCGTACTCGGAAATACAACTGCGACGCTTGTGATAGACCCCGGTCACGGGGGGATCGACGGCGGTGCGGTGTCGGAAAGCGGCGTGAAGGAAAGCGACATAAACCTTGCGATCTCCGATAAAATGGCGTGTCTTGCGGATTTCCTCGGCGTCAGATATGTGAAAACCGTGGAAGCGGACGCTGTGTCCGGCGAAAGCGCCGGATACAGCGAGCATGAAAACCTCGTTTCGAGGGCGAAGCTTGTCAATTCGACCGAGAACGCAGTCCTTATAAGCGTTCATCAGAACGAATATCCAAACGAGCTTGTGAAGGGCGCAGAGGTCATGTACGCCGACACGGACGGCAGCAGAAACCTTGCCGAGAGCGTGCAGAGCCTGCTCGTGTCGCAGCTTGACCCGGAGAATCGCAGAGTGTTCAGACCCGCTCCGCAGGAGCTGCTTTTGACGAGGAGCATTAACTGCCCCGGCGTGCTGGTGGAATGCGGATTCCTGTCAAACCCCTCCGAGGCCGAAAAGCTTGCAAGCTGGGACTATCAGATGAAAATTGCGGCTATACTCGTGGCATCATATATGAATTTCTCGGCGACTTACTACAACGCATAGGTGATATTATGAAACAGAAGACGGTTTTTTGCTGCACCGAGTGCGGCAACGAAACGCTGAAGTGGAGCGGCAGATGCCCGGTTTGCGGAGCGTGGGACAGCTTTAAAGAGGTTAAGCTTGAAAAAAGCGGCGGCAAAACCGCTGCCGTTCGTTCGGCAAAGGTGCCGAAGCTCATTTCCGAGCTTGACAACGAGGAGGAGCTGCGCTTTTCCACGGGAATAGGCGAGCTTGACCGTGTGCTTGGCGGGGGAGCCGTTAAAGGCTCCATCGTGCTTGTGGGCGGTGCGCCGGGTATAGGCAAGTCAACCTTGCTGCTGCAGCTTTGCGGCTTGGTCGATGAAGGGCAGAAGATACTCTATGTCAGTGGGGAAGAGAGCGAGCGCCAGATTAAAATGCGCGCACAAAGGCTTGGCGTTGACGGTGGAAAGATATATGTTCTTGCGGAAACCGGGCTGAATGAGGTCCTGTCGGCGGCAGAGCGTTTGGAGCCTGATCTTGTGATAATCGACTCGATCCAAACCATGTTTGACGCCGACGTAAGCTCCGCACCGGGCAGCATAAGCCAGGTCAGAGAGTGTACCATGGCGATCATGCGTCAAACTAAGGACAGGGGCTACACCACCTTCGTTGTCGGACACATAAACAAAGAGGGCAGCATTGCAGGACCAAAGGTGCTTGAACATATGGTCGACTGCGTTCTGTATTTTGAAGGCGAGCGCAGCACCTCGTTCAGAATACTCAGAGCAGGAAAAAACCGTTTCGGCTCGACAAACGAGATCGGCGTATTTGAAATGGCGGACAACGGTCTGAAGGAACTTCAAAATCCGTCTGAGATACTGCTTTCCGGCAGACCAGATGCCGCTCCCGGCACCTGCGTTACCTGCGTTATCGAGGGTTCAAGACCGATACTTGCCGAGATACAGGCTCTTGTGGCTCCGTCTGCATATAACTCTGGGCGGAGAAGCTCAAACGGCATTGATTATAACAGGGCAACGCTGCTGCTTGCCGTACTTGAAAAGCGTGGCGGCATGGCGCTGTCCGGCTGCGACGCCTACATAAACGTCATCGGCGGTCTTGAGCTTGACGAGCCTTCTGCCGACCTCGCAACGGTGCTTGCCATTGCAAGCTCGTTCAGGGACAAGCCTCTCGGCGCCGATCTTGCGGCGGTAGGGGAGGTTGGCTTGTCGGGAGAAGTCAGAAGTATAAATTCTCTCAACATGAGACTGACCGAGATATCCCGTCTCGGATTTAAGCGCTGTGTCATTCCTGCGCATATCAAAGATGATATCAAGGCGCCGCAGGGACTTGAACTGATAGCCGTCAAGGACATCAGAGAAGCCATAAGGCAAACACTGGGCTGATGATCGGTACGATTAAAACACCGCATTTGCCGAAAGGCAGAGTGCGCAATTTAATAATTGGCGAAAAGTACGAAAAATTGCTTGAAAATGCCGCAATTAAGCATAATTTTGAGCTGATTTGTTTAAAAAATAATCAGTACTGTGACGAGCGACTGTCCGGACATACGGACCTCGCAGCGGTACACATAGGCGGCAATGAGCTGGTGTGCAGACGGTATTTAAAAAATACCGAGGCTCACAGGCGTTTAAACGAGCTTGGAGTTAATGTTGAATTTATTGATAATTGCCTTAGCCCGGAGTATCCGGATGATGCATCGCTTAACTTTTGCGTGGTCGGCAGCAAGGTTCTGATGAACCCGAAAACTGCGGATGCACAAACCGTCAAGAAATTAACAAGCACATTGGCGTACTGCAAACAGGGGTACACGAAATGCACAGTGTGCGTCGTGGACGAAAACTCGATAATTACCGAGGACAAGGGTGTTTCGTTATGCGCACGGAATGCCGGGATTGAGGTACTTGAGATTTCAAGCTGCGGAATACTGCTTGACGGATATCCTAATGGCTTTATCGGCGGCGCTTCATTTAAACTTGCACCCGACATACTTGCGTTTACGGGTGCAATAAGCGATACATATATAATGAATGAGATCGAGACATTTCTGAGCGCTCGCAATATAAAAGCCGTGTATTTAAATGATACGCCTGCAATAGATATAGGAAGTGCGATCCCGATAACAGAAGAAGTTACCGACACCGTTAGCTTGTAATGCATATGCCAAAAGCAGGCGCTTTTGACGATCAATGAGTGTCAGTTATACATTATAATTGTAATACATATGTAAACTGACCCAAAACCGCTAAAAACCCTCCCCTAAATTAAACAAAATTTTTATTTTGTTTAATTTTGCGTCTGCGTTTTGAGCGTATATGTTTAGAGTTTACGGGCTTATGCCCTGCTGTGCGGGTTTAGGCCAAAGGAGATTTGAATGGATTACAGAGATGAAGCTCCCGAAATAATCAGAGGTTTCTTGACATATCACGAGACTATCAAAGGTCATTCACGAAAGACCGTAGACGAATATTATCTCGATCTTAGGACGTTCTTCAGATTTATAAAGATCCACCGCAATCTTGTGCCTCGCGACACCGAGCTTGACGAGATCTCGATTTCCGATATTGACCTTGCCTTTGTCAAATCCGTCACCGTTTCCGAGGCTTATGACTATTTGAGTTTTCTTGCCCGTGACCGTGTTAAAAATCAACGCAGCCACGAGCTTGACTACGGTACCAAAGCAAGCACCAGAGCGAGAAAGGTTTCTACGCTCAGAAGCTTCTATAAGTATTTGAATGTCAAGGCAAAGCTCATAGACGACAACCCTCTGAAGGATCTTGACGTCCCCAAAATCCCCGCTACCCTTCCCCGCTATCTCACGCTTGAGGAAGCGCAGGCTCTCCTGCGCTCGGTCGACGGAAAAAACAAAGAACGTGACTACTGCATTCTTTGCATTTTCCTGAACTGCGGGTTGCGTATTTCGGAGATCGTAGCGCTTAATCTCCAGGACGTGCGAAGCGATTCGCTCAGAGTATTCGGCAAAGGCAGCAAAGAACGCATCCTCTACCTAAACGACGCAACGGCGGCCGCCATAAACGACTACCTTGCCGTCAGAAAGAACATTGCTGCGGTTGACAGGAATGCGCTGTTTCTCTCGAACAGGCGCACGAGGATCACACGGGAGACCGTACACAGCATGGTAAAAAAGTCGCTTTTAAAAGCCGGACTTGACGCCGACAAGTATTCGTCACACAAGCTGCGGCACACCGCCGCCACGCTGATGCTCAAAAACGGAGTTGACGTCAGGACGCTTCAGGAGCTGCTTGGGCATGAGAATCTGAACACGACTCAGATATACACTCACGTTGACAATTCGGAGCTTCGTACCGCTGCAATGGCAAATCCCTTGGGCAGCTTTGATCCGGATAAGAAAGATGAATAAATGAAAAAAGCCTTGGAAATACAACGTATTTCCAAGGCTTTAAGCTTATTTTCGGCTGCCCATTCTGTTCTTGAGCTGAGATATGAGCGAATCGTTGGTGACCTGTATACTGTTTAGAACTGCGGCACACGCCAAAACCATGTCGATAAACGCAATAAACCACAGTGTTGCGTATCCTAAGAGAGCGAGTATCACAAGCACGAGCTTCAGCAGCACGATTGCGATGAGATTCGCTTTTTGAATTTCGCAGACCCGTTTGGATGCCGTGTACGCAACGGGCAGGCCGAAAACGCCGACGCTGCTCATGCGCATATCCGCACCGTCGTCATCCCCTACCCTTGCGTCTATATCAGCCGAGGAGTGGAAGTCACCGTTTTCGGCGGATACATACATGAGCTTTTCGCCCTCGTCAAGCGAAGTTTTGATCTCTTCAAGTATTTCGGCTTTCTTTTCGGAGGTGCAGCCGTAATGGAATTCGTCCGCTCCTACGGTTTCGGCAAAATCAGCGGTGGCGCCTTCGGAGTCGTCGGACAGCAAAACGGTCCTGATCCCGCCGAATTCCTTGAGGTCCGACACGACCGCCTGCGCGTATGGGTTGACGTTTTCCTTAAAGCAGATGCGCCCTGCGTACTTGTTGGCGACCGCCATGTAAAACGTAAAGCCGCCTCTCACGTCCTTTTCAGGAATGGCGATATTCCGTGCATCGAAAACGTCCTTTGTCATAATGCAAAGCGGAATACCGTGGATCGTGACCTCCATACCGCAGCCGGGAATATCGTTCGACTTCTCAATGTACTGAGGCATTACGGTACCCTTGTAGGCGGCAAGTATGGGTACTGCGATACGGAGCTGCGAATTATACGCAACGTACGCTGCAAGCGCTTTAAATGTGCCGTTATCGAGTATCGGAGAGCTGATCGAAGCAAGCTTCGGGCAAGCGTCCGCAAAGACCTCGTCCTTGTCGAAAGCGGCGGCGGTCACATGAGAGAGCTCCTCAAGCACCTCGGAGTTCTTAACCAGAACGCCGTGAGACGCAGCCAGTGCCAGCCCTGTTTCCGCAGACAACGGAAATGAGATGAGCGCCGACGCCGGAGCCGCAGCGAGGATCAGCATAAGGCCACGCCTTATCGACATCACATAGGTCATCTCGGTAATAAGGGGCATAAGCACTGCATAAATGAGCGCAACGAGCAGCGCCGCCTTCAGCAGCATATCCATGATCGGTGCGGTTTTGGTCAAAACGGAGCTTTTAAGTGCGGTAGGCTTCGAGACGATCTCACGGAAAGCTTCTGCGGTGTCGGAATCATCGTCGGGGATGAAAGAGAATATCTCTTTCCTGCTGCGATACATTGCGTAGCCCAGCAACAGGCTGCCGAGCTGGTACATGATTATAAGCAGACAGGCTTCATTTGCACATCCGGCTGCAAAGCCGACAACAGCGACAAAAATTAGAATGATATTGTAATTGAAGTAGTCCTTCTCCCCTATTGCCGCTGCTGCGTTCAAGACCATATCGAAGCCGGCAATTAGAGCCGCTGCGACGGAAAGAACAACAAAGGTGAAAGCCGTGACGTTCAGCGTATTGGCAAGTATCAGCAACGCTGCTGCAGCTAAGATGCGGACAATTTTGATAATGTCAAGAGCATCCTTTATTCCGGTGTCTTTAACGGGTATGCTGCTCATGGGCAAACCTCCCTTTTATCTGTGAGGAGTATAGGTTCAAGCCTTTCCGTCACAACCGAGAACGTCAACGATCTTGTGCGCAACCATGTCCTTTATGGCGGCTCTTGCGGGCTTGAGATACTGACGGGGGTCAAAGTGATCGGGATGCTCATTGAAATACTTGCGGATGGACGCAGTCATTGCAAGGCGAAGGTCGGAGTCGATGTTTATCTTGCAGACCGCCATTGATGCAGCTTTGCGGAGCTGATCTTCCGGAACGCCGATCGCACCGGGCATGTTGCCGCCGTTTTCGTTGATGATCCTGACAAATTCCTGAGGTACGGAGGATGAGCCGTGAAGCACTATCGGGAATCCGGGCAGACGGCGCTCGACATCCTCAAGAATATCAAAGCGGAGCTTGGGATCGGTGCCGGGCTTGAACTTGTACGCACCGTGAGAGGTGCCGATCGCAATTGCGAGGGAGTCGCAGCCGGTGCGCTCCACAAACTCCTGAACGTCTTCGGGACGGGTGTAGGAGGAGTCCTCTGCGCTGACCTTGACCTCGTCCTCGATTCCGGCAAGCGTTCCCAGCTCTGCCTCGACGACGACACCGTGGTCGTGTGCATACTCGACGACCTGACGGGTAAGAGCGATGTTGTCCTCAAACGACTTCGAGGAAGCGTCGATCATAACGGAGGTAAAGCCGCCGTCGATGCAGGACTTACAAAGCTCAAAGCTGTCGCCGTGGTCAAGATGAAGCGCAATGGGCAGACCTGTTTCGATAACAGCAGCTTCCACCAGCTTCATAAGATAGGTGTGATTTGCATAGGCACGGGCGCCCTTGGACACCTGAAGGATGAGCGGTGCATTGAGCTCTGCTGCCGCTTCGGTGATGCCCTGAACGATTTCCATGTTGTTGACGTTGAAAGCTCCTATGGCGTAACCGCCCTTATACGCTTTCTCAAACATTTCGGTTGTGGTAACCAGTGGCATTTGATCATCTCCTGTTAAAAAATAAATATACAGTTTTTCTTTATATATATTTATTATAATACGAATTTGTGTTATAATCAACCGTAATAAAACAACGGAGGCGATCTTTTGGATAAAAATTTCGATTCCCGACTCGTCGGAGCCTGTATACTCGGTCAATCCGGCGGTCCCACATCTGTTATTAACGCCAGCGCATACGGCATTATCAAAACCGCACTTGAATGTGACTGTATCACGAAGGTCTATGGGGCGGCATACGGCATTAAGGGCGTACTTAATGACGAACTTTACGACATGGGCGAAGAGGACGAATATGAACTCAAGCTCCTTCTTAACACACCGTCGTCGGAGCTTGGCTCCTGCCGCTATAAGATCAAGGACTACAAAGAGGATGACACGGAGTATAAGCGCATACTCGAAATCTTTAAAAAGTACGACGTTCGCTACTTTTTCTATAACGGTGGCAACGATTCTATGGATACCTGCAACAAGATAAGCAGCTATCTTGAAAACGTGGGATACGAGTGCCGCGTTATAGGCGTTCCGAAGACCATTGACAACGACCTGTTTGGCACGGATCATTGCCCCGGCTTCGGCAGCGCCGCAAAATTCATCGCCACCTCCTGTATGGAGATAGACAAGGACACCGATGTTTACGACAACGAAATGGCGACGATAGTTGAGATAATGGGCAGACACGCCGGCTGGCTCACCGCCTCCGCTGCGCTTGCAACCGAGTACGGTCACGGCTGCGGCCCCGATCTCATCTACCTGCCCGAACGTGATTTTGACCTCGATGCCTTTACCGAGGACGTCGAAAAGGTGCTGAAAAACAAGCACAATGTGCTTGTTGCGGTCTCTGAGGGGCTGCACTACTCCGACGGCTCCTTTGTTTCCGAGGCGCAAAAATCGGGAACCGACGGCTTCGGCCATGCTCAGCTCGGCGGTCTTGCGACCCGCCTTGCGGATTACCTCAAGGATCGGCTGAAGCTCAAGAAGGTCCGTGCGATCGAGCTTAGCCTGCTTCAGCGCAGCGCAGCGCATATAGCGTCCGCCGTGGATATTGACGAGGCCTTTGCCGTCGGCAAATTTGCCGTCGAGCAGGCAGCCTTGGGAAAGAGCGGTCAAATGGTCGCTCTGGAGCGGGATGACACCGCTGGGCTTTATCGCTGCTACCCCACCCTGATCTCATTAAACAGCGTTGCAAACTATGAGAAAAAGGTTCCGCTTGAGTGGATAACGGAGGACGGAAACTATGTGACCTCGGATTTCATAAACTATGTGCTTCCCCTTATTCAGGGAGAACCCAAGGTACCGAGAGAAAACTCGCTTCCGAGGTATGCGCGTCTCAAAAAGGTTCGAACCAAGATATAACGAAAAAATCCGTGACGAATTGTCGTCACGGATTTTTTGCGCACTTTACTTGTCAAATGCCGGGTTTGTAATATAGAAATTCTTTTCGTCAAGCTTCTCGAGCGTTCTTCGCAGCCCTTCGCCGAAGCGCTGATAGTGTACGATCTCCCGCTCACGAAGGAAACGTATCACGTTATTGACGTCAGGGTCATCAGAGAGACGGAGAATGTTGTCGTAAGTCTTTCTTGCCTTCTGCTCTGCCGCCATATCCTCGCTCAGGTCGGCAATTACATCGCCGGACACCTGCATAGTTGCGGCAGTCCACGGTGTTCCGGATGCAAACTGCGGATATACACCTGCCGTGTGGTCTACAAAATAGGCATCAAAGCCGGACTTTTTGATCTCCTCCGGCGTCATCTTTCTTGTGAGCTGGTGGACTATTGCGCCGATCATCTCAAGGTGTCCCAGCTCCTCGGTGCCTATATCGGTAAGCAGCCCCTTAAGCTCCGGGTACGGCATGCTGTAGCGCTGACTCAGATATCGCAGCGATGCGCCGAGTTCACCGTCGGGACCGCCACGCTGCAAATAGTGGTTATATTTTTACCCCCACGGAGACTGGCTCTTAAAGTAAGTGTACCAAATCTCTTTTGCAGCGGCGGATTTCAACCCGCTCTTTTTTACAGCAAGCTCAAACTCGGCTTTCGTTGGATTTCCACCGTCGGAGTTAACCTCGTCAAGCGCTGTAATAAAGTCGGCATAATCTGCGGTCAGCACTCCGTTCCTGCGTGCGATCATGTAGCGCTCGTATGACTTCCCGGCGCTGGTACCGTAGATGACCTTCAGCGCACCCTCTTTTTCTTTCTCGGCGATTTGCATATACGCAACCGCAACTACCTTCTGGTGAGTCAGAACCTTATCACGTCCGTACTCAGGCTCCAGTTCGCTAAGCTCTTCAATTATGTCCTCGGCGACGTCCCAGCTCACACCTGCCTGAATGTAATTTCGGCTTGTGTTGTTGTCGGCAGTGTTTCCGCTCATAATCTGTGCCCATGTCATGCCGCTGTCGAGCCAGTCCATTACCGAAAGAGAAAACGATGATAATTCATGTTCATCCGATACTTTGCCCTTTGCAAGATCGGTTGCGTAATCATAGAGCCGTTCGAGCATTTTCGCCTTATCTTCATCGGATGCAGACACATACTCTTCCGAAGACATGATTTCACTCAGCGGTTTAAGATACTTCTTAACGGCATTATTATAGGCTTGCACATCGGCGGCGTCAAGTTCGGCGTCGCCGAGCTTTGATGGAGCATCGCCTATTATAGCGGTTTTGTATCCGCTCTCATACAGCCGTGCAAGTTCTTCCGCTTCGGGGTCTGAAAGGTCAAACCTTCCGTCATACAGTTCCTTAATGTCCACCGCAAGGTGCTTTGATTTGGAGAGATCGCCTTTACTGCTGCTATTCCATTTGCCGTCGTAGGCGGCGCCCATTTCAGGCCATGCCCATCCCAAAGCACTTGTAATAAGGGTTTCAATGTTCTTTACGGGTATGCCGCCAAAGTAATGCAGAATACCTTCTGCGGCATCCTTTACAGCCCCACGGTAGTCCGCTTGTTCGGTCAGATACTGCCAAATGTCGCCGCCGCTATTCACAACGTCAGCAAATCCGCTAATGAAATCCGTAGTTGCTTCTGCAAATTCACGAGTGCCGGAGATAATGTCGTTAAACGCATCAATTGCTATGACCTTATGTTCGTAGTACGTTTCTCCCGTAAACAAGGATTCTACCGCAGGAATAAGCGCATCAAGCCCTATTATCATGCCGGAAGCGTTTTCTAACAGCTTCATAAGCTCTTCGCTCGTGACGCTCCAAAAAGTGAAATCACCTTCATCATCACGGTATTTATCGTCTCTCTTTCTCCAAAGATCACGGAGAGTATCGAAGATCCCTACCAGCACGTTCATAAGGATGACGTTTCCGATTGCTGAAGCAAGAGCTTTTTTTGACGCAGCGGTTTTCTCACTATTCCCTTCCGATTTTGCGGCTTTGTATTCGCCGGCACGCTTTCTTAAAAGGTTTGCGGCTTGAAGAGAGTCAGTATGAAATATCGTGAAGCTCTTTACGATCTCACTCGTATTACGCATTATATCGCTGCGATGCATGATATCATACATGGACTGGGTTTCGGAAATTGCCAGCTCGTAAACTTCTGCGACCTTTTTGTAATACTCATCGGTACCGACGTCGAGTCCGGGGTACTCCGCTTTAACTTTGTTTTCTGCCCAAGGCCACATGATTTTTGCATTGTACACGTCAACCGCCTGAAGAAGCCCACCGCCAAGCATATACTTCGTAAGCTTATGTGATTGCACAAACCGTTGGTAGCGTCCTTCATTGAGAGTTAATGTAGCGAGTTCAGGGCTGCCGAGTCCTCTGATTCTTATATCGAGCTCCGATGTATACTTCCTGATTAGACCGAGATCAACGTTTTTCCGTTGGCGCAGAGTGGGATAGTATTTATTGCCCAATTCGATTGCAGCAGTGGGCAAAGATGCAAGGACCTTAGCCGCTACGGTGATGTTAGCACCGAATACGCCGCCGATGTAATTAGACATTGCCTTTCCGAGCAGACTCGTAAGCTCGTTCTCCTGCTGATAAGTTGGCGCTTGGAGTTCGGTCATAACATTCTCAAGAGCATCAAGCTCCGCTTTGCTCCATGTATGAGTAATATGATCCTGCATGCTTTCGCCGTTCATTTTCCAGTTTAGGAGCGTTTTTGCGTTTTGCATGGGTATAGACATACCGACAAATCTCGAAGTCTGGGAGACGTGCTTTCTAAAAGCCTGCAGCGCACTTATGTTATACGTCGGGTTCTTTGCGCCTTGAATTCTTGTTTTCATGTGTCCGACGCCTTCGGCAGTACCGTCCTGATAGACTCCGGGTTCGATCTTCGTGTAATTGGCATTACTGAAAATAGGAGCGTAGTTATCGCTCATGGCACGATCGTAACCGTAGAGAATGTTGCTCACACGGTTGATTTCTTCCTTTGCATAGCCGTTAAAGTACTTATCAAGCAAATTTGCAAATGCCATTTCCTTCGGCGTGAGATCGGAAACGATCTGCTTTACAGTCTCAGGAGCAAGAGAGATTGTTGTGCCGCCGGCGAACGCTTCGTCATATTCCCCGGCGCTGTACAGCTCCTTGTCAACGAAGGTGCGCCCGCCTACCATGTGGCGCAGGTTGTCGTAGTTTTTGCTTTCGAGGTAGAGATATACTTTTTGCATGGGCGTCATGTATACCTTGATTTTATCCCCGAAAATCGGCTTATCTCCCATGTGGAGCTCCTGAAGCTCAGGAACCTCAAGCTCATACCAAACGGCGTCCTTTCCCTGCCCGTCGGCTTTCCGTACCCATTTTTCGTTTTTGGTGAGCCATTCGTCAAGCATCTGCGTAGCCTGTTCAACATAGCGCTTTGTAGCACGCTCACCCTTTTCGAGCGCTTCTCCGAAGATTTGAGTTCCGGCGCTGTCCTGTTTCCAACCGAACATCCGCCTTACCCTGTTTATCGGGTTTAGCTGAGAATCCATAAAGCGCTTTGGTTTGCCTACCTTCTTTTTGGGCTTCGCTGCGGATTCCAGATCCGATACAGCATCTTCAAAGAGCTCCTCAAACTGCCTGTGCAGCGCATCACCTATTACGTTGTTGCGGTTGTAGTATGCGGTGCGCAGTGCAACGGCCGCCTTGTACACCGCTTCTAAGTCAGCAGCAGTCATGTCTTCAAGCTTCAGCCCGTCAATGCGGGTGAGAATGTATTCAAGATCTTTGCTCGGAAGGAAGTTTGGATCATTCGCATTTGCCCATTTGTACATTGTTACGAGATCTTGCCATGTGGCATTGTACTTGTTGCTCCAGTTCATCTCGTTTGCGGCATGTACGGCAATGGTGTCGATATCGGCGAGGATCCGCTGCGCTTCTTCCTTAAAGTCATTGCCCATAAATCGTTGATTGCGCTTCAGCCACTGAAGCTCTTTCAGCGTTTTGTTCTGAAGCTCTCTTTGATCCCGTTCACGCTGCACCAGCTCCATACGCTGCTTCAGCTCCTCGTTGCGCTTAACGGTACGGTATACGCTGTTTTTTATAAGCTCCATCTCAACGTGTGCGCTCTGTGAAAAGCTCTTGAGCGCCTGCATAAGCTTATCATGTATTTCGTCAAGGTACTGATCAGCGAAGTCGTAACCTTCCTTTTGCGCAAAGTAATCTGCCATTTGTGCAATGGTGAGCTTTTCGTCTTTGCCGGCTTCCGCAGTTTCGATAATTGCTTCGAGCTGCGTTTTCAGATCCGCATCTGTGTCGAATCGCCCTCTGCCGAAGCTTGCGGCAAGATCCATCGTCCACTGATCAATGCCGGGATATCCGGCTAAAGGATTTGTGGAGAGATAGATTCTGCTTCCGAAGGCTCTTCCTCGGAAAGAATCCCATTCGTCGCCGAACTCGCTGACCACCTCCGCCGGGACGCTGATGCGCCCGCCGTTCAGTCGCTCCCTCACCTCACGGGCTTGTTCGTCGATGCTCTCGACTCGAATTTCGCCAAGATCCACAAGAATCTCCTCAAGCCTCTGTATCGCCTTGTTGCTGATCTTTCCTTGATTCATCCATACATCAAGGAAGGCGTCCAAGGTTTCGCTTACATCATTGCGCCCGCTCTCGATGCCGTAAATCTCAAAAATTTGTTTTCTGAGATTTGCCCGTGACTTCCTCGTGGTGTACCGTGCAGACAAATTATCTGCGGCGGTCTGTGCTGCCTCTTTCGCAGCTTTACGGTCCTGCTTTTTCTTTTCCGCTTTCTCCTCCTTTTCTTTAAGAGTTTTCTCATAGATTTCACGCTCTGCCCGAAGCTGCTCAAGCTCCCGCTCCATTCTCTCGGTGAGATTGTCCGTGCGCTCATAGCCGCTTATCTTGCCGTCAAGCAAGGCCACACGTTCACGCAGATTATTTATCCCCATTGCCTTCGCTCTGGAGCTGATCTCCGTAATGCGCTGAGTCTCCGGCTTTGCTATGGTCTCTGTGTCGTCGGCGGAGTAGCGTGAATCAAAACTGTTGTTGAGAATAGCTTCGATTTTGTTCCAGACATCCCCTATGCCTTTGCAATTATGCAAATCAATAAAAGAAGTGTCGAGATATGTCATTTCCTGCGATGCTGTATTATGATCGCTTATCTTTATGACTATGTCTCTTTCAAAATCTTCAATATAAAAGGACCTGCTTCCTACAACGCTGCGACTTCTGTGTATGTTCACATCTCTGTTGGCATAAATACTGTTTTTAATGTGATTCTCTATTGCGTCATACAGCGCCTGCCAACCGCTTAATGTAGACCAGCGTTTTTTAAAGCGCTCTTTTGCCATTCGTTCATGCAATTCAGCGTTATGCTGCTCTGTTTGTTTAGCAAAGTCGGCAGTGTACGCTTCTTTTGTGGTCACACTAATAACACTGGCGTAGGCGTTCACTTTGTCGTTTATGAACTCAACGTGAAGGAAAGGATAATTTGTTTCTAACCATTTTCTTATACGGAGATTGTTTTTGTTGTTGTCCTTGGAGCTGAGAATCAACCCGGCGCCGTTTAATTCTTTTTCAATCTGTTTGGGATTGAAGTCAGCGTCGTCAGCGGAGAAGCTGTTTTCGGAGTACTTCTCAAGCTGCTTCTTCCACTCGGGAAGGTCCTCAGACGTGCTTTCGGAGGAAAAATTTTTTCTGCCGGCATTTTCCCAGTTGACATTTTCCCAAAATCTGCGTATATTATCTTTGAAGTCAGCTTCACTTATGGCCGTTGGGTAATTGGAACCCTTCCCCCCAGAGTGAAGTATTTGACTTCTTTTTTTATCTAAATGCAGAATACGCCTGTCGGCGACTGCTTCGTCTATTGCCGCTACGACGTTGCTTTTAGGATAAACAGTTATAGCCTTGTTTGCCTTTATCCGCTTTCCCGAAGCACGGGCCATTGTGCCCATCTCTTCAACAACAACGCCATAACCGTCTTGTGCTTTTATGTCCGTGACAAGCACGATTCGGTTTTCTCTTTTCCCTTTTTCGTCGGGCGAGGCGGCAAAAGCCGCAACGGGATTTTCCGAAGCGTTGAGAATATCCATCAGGCCCTTTATGCCGAGACCGTGGTAGTTTATTCCCTTGCCGGTCGGCTTGCCGTCGAATATCGCCGTATTCTCCGTGACCATAGCTTGATACGCTTTATTTGCGGGCATATACAGCTCTAATGCCTCGGCTCCGATCTCTCTCGTCAAAAAGTTTGAGGTCGTTCCTATATGCACCTCGTCTCGGGCTGAGTAAAATGTACCTTCAAGGACAAGCTTCAGGTTCAGCTCAAGGTCTTCGTCTACAGAATAGCTGTTGACAACTTCATCAGAATTGCGTATACTATCTTGCGAAGAAGCTTCCCTACCCAGAGCGCCGCTATTTGCGGAAGAGCCGTTAAGCGCATTTTGCGCAGTGGGGAAGCTTCTTTCTTCCATTTCACCGATATTGTAGACGGCATTGCCATCTTTTCCGATTGATACAGAAATTCTGCATCTGTAGTATTCGTTATCAAAATCAAGAAAGTAAGCAGTTCTGTAGTTCCATCCTCCGCTCGCCATTTCGCCATGTCGCCCATCGTAATCCGCTTTTACGACACCCTTCTTCTTTGAAATCTGTGCAAGCTCGTCAATATGGGCGGCAGCACTTACTTTCCGTTCGTATTCTTTAACACTCATTGTCTGCCCATTGCTCGTGTGATTGTCGCTTAGCTTTCCGGCAGAAGTCGCTGTAAGTGCCAAAATATCTCCATCGGCAGCAGTTAAATAAACATTCTTGCCTCGGCGGATTTTGCCGTTGATATAATCTTCAAGCTGTTCGCACCATGAATCAGGATCATTGCCGAAAATGACCTGACGATCGGCACGAACATATTTTTTGCCGTCGGGCAATGTTTCAATGCTGTAGCTGCTTCCCGGAGGAGACTGCGCATGCTGCTCCACCTCTGCCGCTCTGCCCTTCGCCTCTTTTGCTTCGGTCTCTGCGCTCTCCTGCCCGCTCAAGAGGGCATTGACGTCGATGCCCGTCTGCTCTTTGAATATGGCTCTCACGTCGTCGGAGAGCTTAGATGCGCCGGGGGCATTCAGCCTGTCAAGGCCTGCAAGTGCGTCGCACCATATCTCTATCTCATACTTGTCGAGAAATTCTCGGTAGGCATCGGGGTTGTTGTCGAAGTACTCAGCCACTTCCTCGGAGCTTTTTACGCCTTCGGGCATAGGATAAAGACCCCACCAAAGCTGTGCGTACCTGTTTGCAAGCTGCTCAAGCCTCTTTTCCGTGAGCCTCTCGGCAGCTGCGTTGTGCATTGCACGCCGAAGCTCGGCATCCTCGTCGAAATACAGGTGACCGCTTTCGTGCAGCAGCAGCTTTTCGCCGCTATACAGTCTGTGATCCGTGCGTATAAACAACCTATCGTCCAAAGTCTTGAGTGCGCTGACTCCGACTGCGTTTCCGTCTTCGTTCCTCACCTCAAGATCTCCGCTCACAAAGGTAATGCTTTTAAGTGCACCGGAGAAAGCTTTTTTGATTCTATCTATCACCTTACCCGGTTTCTTAACCACAGTTAAGGTCTTGTTCTCCGTACCGCCGGGAATGTTTAGTTCCTTGCTGCTTACCTTTTCTCTTTGAGGCTTTTTGCTATCATCTCGGCGAGCCTCTTCTGTCCGGGCGTCATCTCCCCGTTCCGTGCTTTTATCTCCTCCTGCTCTTTCAGGTACTCGCTCACTCTGCTCTGAGGTATCCGTACCGGCGTCCCGTCCCACGCCTCCACTGTTACCATCGTTTCTTTGTTCGACATACTTCTTTGTCTCCTTTACGTTTTTGTCCATCTTTGCAATGGTATCCGCAAGCGCTGCGCCGCTGCGGATTTCTTTTATCATGGCATTTATGGCGTTTTCATCAACAATGCCGCTCTTTAATTCATCGGCGTACCGATTGCGGATCGCTGCTTCTGCATTCTTTGCTCTGCTTTCCCGTTGAAGATAAGCGTCGGTGCGCTGTATCATTTCAACAAAGGGTCTGCCGCTCTTGAGCTGGCTTACAACGGTGTTGAGGAAGCTTTCACTCATAGTGCCGTCACTTAGCGCCTCGGCATATCTCTCACGGAGGTAGTCCTCCTGTTCCTCGTAATCCATAGGTTCCAGTGCCAACTCCTCGGCAGGTCTGAGGTTATAGAGGTTGGCGGTATCTGCAGGGACGCTCTCCTGCTCGGCTTCCGGTACAAGCCTCCCGTATTCTTCGGCATTTATACGGTTCGTGCCAAGCTTCTCTGCCCATGAGCTGCTGTATTCCCCGCTGCGTATATTCTCAGGGTTCAACTCGTTTGCTACACGCTGCCCGTACTTGCTATCCTCGATCAGCTTTGTTTCGGAACGAGGCAGAGCTTCTCCGGCGGTCTGCTTTGCGATCGCCGCCGAAATAGCTTCTATATTCCCGGTTTCGCCGTACTTTGCGAGCTGCTCTGCGGCTGCACGCTGGATGGTGTTTTTATCGTTGCTGAGTTCGAATTTGTTATACTGTTCGAGAAGCTGCTTGATTTCCCTGCCGGAAAGTTCCTTGCCGCTGTTTAGCTTGTCCTGCGCCGTTTTTGCGAGCTTATTGTTTGCGTCCTTTTCGAGGACTGCGGCAATGATTTCTGCGGTGTCGGCATTGTAAAGATCTTTATAGTAGTTGTTTTCCCGTGAAACGTTGGCGGCAGCGGTAGTGGAATTTAACGTTCCTGCCGACAATGCACCGAGAAGACCGTTATATGCCACCTGTTCCCAATCAACGGTTTCGTCGGTGTTGAAGATCGCATTTTGAATTATAGGGCTGAGGATCTCCTGCAGGGACTCTTCAACGCCTTCGGAAAGCATTTCACCTCCGTAACGAATTGCGAACTTTGCGGCGCCGCTGTTAATGCCTTCAATCGCTTTTGCAATAGCCCGATTTGACAGTTTACCGCCGAGCTTTCCGACACCGCCGAGGACGTACTGTAATCCGCCTTCGAGTGTGCCGATGATGCTTCCGTATGCCCGTGCCTGATCCTTATCGTATCCGAGGTTCAGCATTTCCGAATATGCGTTTCCTGCGGCAGACGTACCCAACAGCGCAGAACCCGTTGCGGCGCCGACGGCGGGATTCAGCGTACCTATAAGGGCTGAAACGGCTATCGAAGGCAGCATATTAGACGTGGTAGTACCGAGATCATAAGCGGTCTGTGCAAGAGAACTGCCGAGAAAGTCAGGACCTTTTCCGGCGAGATCTTCACGTACCATGCCGGACCGCATTTGAATTGACGAAGGAGGAATGTAGTCCTCGTCGCTGAAAAGCGCTTTCATGCCGGAACTGAACTGATCTAAGCCCGCTCCGAAGCTGAAGAAGATCTCTTGTGCGGTGTCGCCCTTCATGCTTTCAAAAGCTTTTGCAGCTGCTCTGTACCTCAGCGTTTCGGTTAGGCTGTCGAGGTATTTGTCTGCTTTGGAAGATCCGTACTTTGCGAGATAGTAATTATAGATTTTGACCTCTTCATCGGTCATCTCCATATACTCGGCATTGAAATTATCATCTCTATAGCTCGAGCCGTTGGCTGCCGCTTTTGTCATTTCCTCGAAAATTTCTTTGTAGTTATCCCTTGTGTAAGTTACCTTGTTCTTGACTTCTTCTGCGCCGGGCTTCCAACCGAATATAGAAACAATCGGCTCCGCCTCGTCAACGGTGGGATTTTTGATTGACGCCCCCTGCTCTGCGTAGTGCTCAAAATCCTCGGCGTTTACGGCATCTGCTTCAAGCTTTGATTTCCTCTGGCTTCTTTTTGCAACGGCGAGATAGTGCTTTTTCTGAGCTATAGCGGCTTCGAGATCTTCCACGGAGTCGTAGCCTATTGATTTGAGATACTTTGCACAGTTGCTCTTTTTCTGCTGACTTTCATTCCATGCCGGCACACCGACGTTCCCGCCGAGTCCGTTTCCGCTGTAATAGGTATCGTCGGCAGTAAACGATTTTGCTTTTTCAAGCTTTTTCTCAAGGTCGTCAATTTCCGCACTACCTGCTTCGAGATCGAAGCTCATCATTTCCTCATAGCGCTTCTGTTCATTGACAGCCTCCTTGTAATCGTCTTCGGTTTCCCACTGTGCATAGTATTTAGAAACGTCGTACATACCGTTAGAAGCCTTGCCCAATGCATTCACGACATCGTTTATGTAGGCTATTGCTTCTTCGTTCCCGGCATACTGCTCCCGGTAATTTGATGCTGATGCCATCAGCTTGCTGATTTGCTCATGGTAAGTATCATAGTTGTCGCTGTCGTGCCACGTTGCAGCCTGGCGATTATAATCGTTAAGCAGATTTCTTGATGCACGCAGCCACGAATTTATATCGGTTTCACCCGCACTGATCATTTTGTTGTCCGACCATTCGGTGAACGAAGTCGTAGAATCGTCTTTACTGGATCCTTTAAAGAGCTTAGAAATAATTCCGTTCCCCGACTTGCGTTTTGCGTCGGTATTCCGGCTCAACAGCCCGGCCTTTTTCTGATTTGACCATTCTGTAAAGTCCATATCATTCTCACTTTCCTGTAGCAAAAGCTACATAGTCTTGCAGATAATCCTCATAGGAATCGTAGTTTGCAACTTCCACGCTGCCTTGCCCTGAAGCCCGATAAGATGCCCTGCGGCGACGCCACTCATCTTTCGTCATCAGTCCGAGCGCTGCTTCATCGCTGCCGTTTTTTGAAATGTACGAATATGCTTCCTTGTATGTTGAGCCATTAAATGAGCTGCCGGTAGGCGAATTGTCCGGGCTGCCGAAAAGTTTTCCAAACGCAGACTTTGCTGCGCCGATAGTATCCCGAATGCTTTGAATACCCCCGGATACGTTAGGCATATATCCTGAGCCCGAACCCGAACCGTAGCTCTTCTGCCTGCCGCTTGGCATGCCGAATATTTCTCGATACGCAGCCTCCGTTTTGGAACCCCAGCTGCCGTCAACATCCAGCCCCGCTCCTTTTGCGTTGAGGTACTGTTGGACTTGCTCCGTACTCATCCCCTCAAGTGCGCTTCTCTCAAGCGCCCGGACGTAATCATTGCCCCAGCCGGAGGCAGCAATAAGATCGTCTCCGGGGGTAAGCCCCATTGCGAGCATGTTCTGGATCTGATTCTGTGCCTCGGACTTTTCTTTGTCGGCAAGGCTTTCCTCCATGGAAAGGAGGTTAAGATAGTTGTTTCTCTCGTCACTGTCCAAGTTTTCCAAGGCGGACAGGATCTGATATTTAGCGTTTACCTCTGCCTGGTTGCGTGCGAGAGCGTTGTCGTAAAGCTTTGCCTTTGCGTCCTCAAGCTCGCTCATGCGATAATCTCTCGCTTGTGATGCGGCGCTGATCGCCGCCGTTGACGCTATGCCGCCGGTTCTTGCAGCACCCTGCCCCAACACATCACGCATAGTGCGATCAGCCTCACGACCGTAGTCCTTGACTGCAGCCCTGTACGAAGGATCCTCGTCGGGATTGTATTTAAATCCTTCGGTTGCGCTGCCGTACAGATCATTTACAAGAGCGTCTATGCGCTCGTCGTATTTTCCCGCTCCGTTGCCGGAGCTTTTTTTGATTTCCATATCCTCTATGAGTTCACCTATGGTGTCTCTAAGCTTTGACATTTATGCGATCCTCCAGTTCTTTGATTCTCTTATCTTGCTTTTCAAGCTTGTGCTTCAGCTCCCGCTCCAGTTTGTACAGATAATCATATATGTTGGATATATCTTCAGCATTGTTACCTGTAAGCCTGGGAAAAGCCTTGTTTACTTCTATCACTTCCTTGCGCTCCCTTCGTAGTAGTCATAGCCTATGGAGTAAACTCTCCATTTCCCGGAACCTTCAAATACGAGACTCCATTGATCTCCTCTGCGGGGTATACCCACAACTTCCGTTACTCCATTGCCTTTCAGCACACGTCTCAAGCTGATGTTTTCCTCGCCGTCGACATAGATCTTGATTGTCAGCTTTTCCTTGACCTCATGCCGGATCAAGATGCTTTTGATTTGCTTTTTGTTCAGAGAATCAATGTAGAAAGGAGCAAACTCTACATAGCTCGGCATCGAAATTGTGCCAAACTCCGAAGTGGCAGAGGGCTTATTCCTGGGGATGCCTACAGTGTAGACACCGTCGCCCATTGCCGCATAAAGATCTCCGTCCCATGCGTAACCTGCGACTTTTTGCCCCCATGCATTCTCCTCTTCGTGCCATACTCCAAGCCTTGTGTCATAAACAAAGGTGCGAGCTGCATTGTTTTCATCCAGGCAAGAAACGTAGTATTTATCGCCTTTGCCGCCTCCGACCGCTTCTTTGAAGTAATGCTCGCCTAAATCATCTCCGCAGAGATATGGCATAGATCCGTAGTAGTAGCAAAAGCCGTACGGAGAATGATAGAAGAGGTAGCCCCGTACCACGGCAAAGCTCCTATGTGAGCCTTTCGCACAGCCAAAGGTGCTGGGAGTTGCGCTGAGACTGTATTCTTCGGGGGCATTTCCGAGAATGGTGTATACTACATCCTCCGTAAAAAACAGAGGATGGTTGTAGGCAAAGCCTCCCGTAAGATTGCCTTTACCTATTTCAACGGCCCATGCGCCATCAGCAAGCGAATCGTATTCATACCAGTTTAAAGGGCTTCCTAAATGGCAGCAGAATATCTCTCTGCCCTTGCAGCCCCATATTCTGTTTTTGTGTTCAAAAACAAAATCAAGGTCCGGCACAGCTCGCTTGATCATAATACTCTGATCGCTGTTGTCGTTTTTAAATGTTCCCTCATAGAACCGCAGATACATATAAGTATCGTCGGTATATATCTCCCTTATTACGGCGGTTTTGTTGTTTTCGGCATTTCCCGCTCCGCTTATTGTAACTGCATCGCCTACATTGAGTCTCCAATTTGCAGTCCATGAATTGGTGTAGGATTTTGAGAATTTTATTGTGTTTCTCTCGGCAGGTTGCCCCTCGTAGGTGCCGTCGGTGAAGTTCGCGTCGCCTGGATGTACAAACGCCTCCATGTAATGCGCTGGGCTGAAGACCTGCCAAGAATCGTCCAGCCAAATATAGTGTTGCACGTTAAGTCCCTCAGGTTCTATGGCGATTATTACATTACCGTCAACTTCTTCTTTGGCAGGGACCACAGTGAGGACGGTTGTTTTATAGTCCTTTGCTGCTGCGGCACGTATATCGTAAAAAAACTTGTCCGGCCATATGCAGATGAGATCACCCAGCTTCACTATTTGCCGCTCCGTTACTGTAGTGCCAAGAGGCAGCCCTGTGACAAGCTCCGAATTGTAGTACAGCGCCGGGATACCTCCGCTTGCGCTCCGACCTACCCATGTGCTTACACCGTCAAAAATATCAAATGCATATATGTTGAGTATATCGGTGCTTTTGCCCTCTCGCTTCCATCCGGGTTCTCTTGTGGCGAGCAACGGATAATAGTCACCCGTCATGTTTTTCATTGCACAGATTGCACCGTCTGCCGCACCCGGTTTGTTTATAATGCCGCCAAACTTGTTCTGAGTGGATCGTGTGTAGTTGTGTGCGGCGGCGGGACCGTTTACGTTCATGTAATCACTCCTCTATGAGCAAAAGGCGTAGGTGTTCTCCTGCGCCTTTTGCATTTTGTGTTATTCCTCCGTAAAATTATCGCCCTGCTCTTCGGCGTTGTCTTTAAGCCTTGCGATCAGTTTAACTAAAAACTTCGGCACGGCGCCGCCGAGTCTTGCAACGTTTTCGAGTATAGAACCCAACTCCGTGAATATGTACCATGTACACACCACCGGCGTTATATAGCTGCTCCACTCAAAGTCTATCCCGCTCTGCTCGACGATCACCGCCATGGCGATATCGGCTAAGCCGGCCACAAGGAGCGCCGCAATGCTGCCCAGCTTGTGCCACAAGCCCTGGCGTGCGATGCTTGATCTCCATTCCTTATCCTTGCAGGCGGCGAATGTGCCGGTGAGATAATCAAGCACCATGCACACGAGCATGATGATGATAAGCCAGCCCACCCAACCGAAAAGCGCCGTACCGAAGGCGATCACCGCAGTGATAGCTCCACGGATCTCGTTCGCCTTATCAGGTGCATTCATTTTAATTCCTCCTTCAGCTTATCGTGGAGGCGCACCATCACAGCCGCCGCCTGCGCACGGGTGAGAGGCTCGTTGGGCCGGAATGTGCCGTCGCCGTAGCCCTGCAGCAGTCCCAGCTCGGCAGCTCTGAGGATCTCCGCCTTGAGTCCGTTGCCTTCAATGTCCTTGAACATTCTTTTTTCCTCCTCTATGTATTTCACGCCGGCGCCCTTGCAGATGCCCCGGCAGATCGCCTCTCCGATCTCCTCGACGTTTTCGATTAT